>ERZ1370068.3266-contig-2382_pt1 | contig 115816 bp, 199 predicted proteins | sample MGYA00561227_ERZ1370068 | MGnify/ENA primary metagenome ERZ1370068 (study PRJEB38410, sample SAMEA6850437) | metagenome | study: Metagenomic assessment of the ecological functions of the soil: analysis of the soil microbiota associated with the...
CCAGTTACGTATTGCTGGAACCGCCCCACCTGGCAGGCGATGCAGGGTGCGGCAATTACCGTGCCGGCGGCGCTGCGCAGCCGCGCAGCGCGGAGGCCTGGTGCCCGCCACATCAGGAGTTGCGGCAACGTCCGCCGCGGCGATTTCCGTGCTGCCGGCCTTTCCGCCATGTTCCTCCGTGCCACAGGCGAGCCTGAGCTCGTGGTTCACTGCGAGAGATGCCTTACGGCGCGATTTCGCCGATGTGAACCCGCGGCACCTCGGCGGTTAGACGCGTATGGCCAAAAATTGGAACTGCAAGAAAGTTGGCAGTTATCTCAATCGGCGTGGTCTCGCCGCGCGTTGTCCGCTACGTTTTTGGGGCGATCAATGCCGCCCATTGCGAACCGGCGGGCAAATGGGGGAGCACATGGAGTGGGCACGTATTCTGGCCTACATCGGCGGGACCGTGGACCAGGAGCTGCTGCTGCGGAATGAATATCTCGCCGCCGAGAACCAGATCCTGAGGGCCCAATTGAAGGGTCGGCCAGAAGCTCTGGACGCCGAGCGAGCGAAGCTCGGCGAGATTGGTCGTCGACTGGGCCGCAAGGCACTCGGCGACGTAGCGACTGCCGCACTGTCGGATACCATTCTGGGATGGTACCGAAGGCTCGTCGCGCGCAAGTTCGATGGCTCGAAGCATCGAAGCCCAGGCCGACCCCGGGTCGACAGGGCAATTGAGGAACTGATTGTCCGCATGGCCGAAGAGAACCGCTCCTGGGGCTATGACCGGATTGTGGGGGCGCTGGCCAATCTGGGATTTGAGGTCTCCGACCAAACGGTGGGAAATGTTCTGCGACGCCACGGTGTGCCGCCCGCGCCGGAGCGCAAGCGCACGACCACCTGGCCGGCCTTCATTCGGACCCACCTGGCGCTGTTGGCGGGGACCGACTTTTTCACGGCGGAGGTGCTGACGCTGCGCGGGTTGGCGACCTACTACGTGCTGTTTGTCATCCATCTTGAAAGCCGCCGGGTGGATATCGCCGGAATCACCATTCACCCGGATGAGTTGTGGATGAAGCAAATCGCCCGGAACGTGACCATGGAGGGATGCGGCGTCCTACGGGACTGTTCTTATCTCCTGCATGATCGAGACACGAAATACACCCAGTCGTTCCGGGCCATCATTGCGTCAGGTGGGGTTGAACCGCTCGCGCTGCCCGCGCGGAGTCCAAACTTGAATGCCTTTGCGGAGCGCTGGGTCCGGTCGGTGAAGGAGGAGTGCCTGTCCAAGGTCATCCTTTTGGGCGAGCGTTCCCTGCGGCGGGCGCTGAACGAATTCGTCGAACACTATCATGCCGAGCGCAATCATCAGGGAAAGGGCAATGTCCTCCTGTTCCCTCGTGATACGGATATTCGCCACGAGCCGCGGCCTCGTTCAATGCCGCGAGCGATTGGGTGGGCTCCTGCGCTATTATCATCAAGAGGCAGCGTGATCGCACGCCCAAGGTTCAATCCCAAACTCTGATCCCACGCCGCTGCGATCTGGGAGATCGAGGAAGCCGCGGGAGACGCTTCGCTACCCGTTATGCCAACTCACGCGCGCTCGGTAAGCTTGCGACGTCGTACCAACTACAGGTTCTTCCGCCGTTCCAATTTTTTTGACCACACGGGCGTCGGGGCTGAATCTGGCCCCACCCAGGTGGCGCTGCCGTCGCCCCAGGTCGCGGCCCGCTTCGAGGAGATCCAGGAGCGCACCCATGCTTTCCGGCGCGGGGACGTGGACCACGTGGTCCATTGTTTTGCGCGCCTGGAAGGGGCCGATGAGTTCCAGAGCCAGTTCGGCGGCGAGATGATGCGACCGCAGGATAGGCCGAAATAGATCAGCCGGTGATGGTTACGTTCATAAGTAGGTCAAAAAATCGGCCTTAGCGCCGACTTGCATAATAAAAGCACGCCAGGTTTGGCAGCTATCCGGCGCCGGCGCCGACCCCGGTCGCCTTTCTTGGCGAGAGCTCCCTGGATAACGGGGGCGGTCGGTAGGATGGCAGCCGACAAGGGAGTGTCGGGCGCAGAAGCCATGCGCCAGTCAATGCTCGAACTGATCGACAAGGGTGCGGACGACGAAACCCAGCCTGCATTCTGGGCGCCGTTTTGCCGGCATGCCGGGGCGATGCTCATAGCCGCACCGAAGGTTAAGGGTGGAACCGATGCCGTTCGTAGCGTTCGATGACATCGGCCAACGCCACCAGCTCGGCCTCTTCTGGGTTGCCTTCGACGCAGCCCATCAGCGCGTCGGTGCGGTCCAGGAGCAGGCCGTGCATTTTGTCCGTCACGTTATTGCCTCGGTATGATGTGGAGCCGTACAGCAAGTTTCTTTGCAAGATCGCGCGCGATGCGAAACGCGTCGTTCGCGGCGATGCTTTCCCCTCCATGGCCAAACACCACACAACGGTGCATATCCCGCACGCATGACCAAAACCAACACCTTGCTCCACAATAATTCCTCGGCACCGCGTCGCCTGCGACACCGACATGTAGTACCCTAAACGGATCCAATAGATGCGGAGGCGCCCATGGAAACGAAAGCGCCAGACGACAGGCCATCCACGCGAGATGTGTGGATGCGCGGCCTGTTCATGCTCCTCTTCATGATCGCGTTCGGGTTCGGCATGTGGGTTTTGAACTTCATCGCAATCGCGGCAATTTATCTGGCTTCTGTTTTCCCGGCGAGCACAACCAGCTTGTCGCGCGCTTTGGCAACTCTCTCTCCGTGTGGCTCGCCGAGGTCGGGCGTTTTCTCACCTGCGCCACTAACGACAAGCCCTTCCCATGGCGATTATGGCCGACGTAGCCGCCCTCACCCCCTTCAATCGCCGCGCCGAGCGGTTAGCCTCGACCGAACTTCGTCGCTCCTTTTGAGCGCGTGTGCCGGATGCCGCGCGTCCCCCTCTTGATCGCGGCGAGTCCGTATGAACTCCGTCAACGGACTGCCTAGCTGTGGCGCCGAAGCCTTCCGTGATCTCGTCGGTGCTGACCGGACCACTGCTAGTGATGGTTGCACCAATTCGCCGCTTGACGATCTCCATTACCGTATTCTTGCTTAGTCCGAGATTGCGGTCGATCAGCCGGTAGGACAGCCCTTCCTCGTGAAGAGCTAGAACCGTCTTGGCCTTCTTGTCCGAGGGACGTTGGCCCACCTGCCGCCCAAGTTTGACGCCCCTGGCTCTAGCCGCTGCCAGGCCGGACTTGACCCGATCCCTGATCAAATCGCGCTCGAATTCGGCGCAGGCCCGCCATGATGGTGCGCATCAGCTTGCCGCTCGCGGTGCTGAGATCGAAACTGCGGCCCGTCTGAGCCAGGACACTAACTTTCCAGCCGTGCAGATCGTCAGAGCGTCTGGACGAGGTCTTGCGTGCTCCGGCCCCAGCGGCTCAGCTCGGTGACGAGGATGGCATCGATCTCGTGAGCTCTGGCCAACGCCAGAACCTTAGCGCGCTCTGGGCGCGCATTGTCGGCACCTGACGCCGTCTCCTTGAATGACGGCCACGATCTTGTGGCCGGCACGCTTGGCGAACGCCCGCAGGTCCCTTTCCTGGCGCTCGCACGACTGATCGAAAGCCAATCTGCTGCAGGGCGCCCGCTTTCGCACCGAGGAAGACGCCCGGCGCCGCTCTGAGAAATCCATCCACTGCCGCCGCATGTTGGAGAGTGGCGCGCGCGCATTGAGGTTCGCCGCCAGTTTATAGCCCTCGGCGCCGGATACCAGGCGGATAAGGGCTAGAGCTGACTCGTCGTGTCTTTCTGGCTTCGCGCAGCGCTGGGTGTCCGAAGGTCGATAGCCGGCCACGCCAGTCTCTGAACCCTTTCTCCCGCGATCGCCAATTCGATCGACCCTGGCCGCGCGATGGCGATGTCGGTTCGCATTTGCTCGGCGCGTCGAGGCGCATCTCGAGCTCAACGAACTTCGCCTGCACATCGCGCAGATGAAGCCGGCATCGCACGCGTCGAAAATCCGCAAGCTGACCCGATGGAGAGCTGCGAGCCGCTCGCCGGGCATATTCTCCGCGTGATGGCTGAGCCGATCGTGGAAGGCAACATATGGATTGCCGCATTCGACGGGGTGGAACTCGGCGCCGCTCCCAGGAAACCGAGCCCAAGCGCGCCAGGCATCGGGTGTTTCATGCGACAGTTCTCGAAGCCGGCTGACTTTGGAGAAGGCGCTGGTTAGCGGCCCTTTGTGGCGCTCCGGGTCCCGGTCAACCTAGTGCCTGTAGCGGTATCTGCAGAGCCGTTTACCCTGCAGGCCGTAGTATACTTTCCGCACCACATTGAATGGCCAATCGCGCATCTGGCACGTGTGCCCGACAACGTAATCTCCGGCGAGGTAAACTCCGACACCAATGAGGATTGCCCCACCGTCCGCTTTCGCTGTCCGGCTGGTCATGGCCGGGACGACTGCCGTCATCATTAAAGCTACAAGAGCCGTCGAGATAAGCCTCATGGCACTCCCCATGGTGTAGATGGAGCAATCCCGCACAGCCTCAAGATTGTTTTCAGAATACATTGGCTCTGGCGTTGACTCTTCGACAGAGCCCATGCGCCGGATAAGCGCTCTATATCCGGGCATCTATTGGACAGTTGCGGATATGGCGAGAACTTGGCCGCGCTGTGATCATTCCGGAGGTTGTCCTAAAACGTGAAGACGCTGCAACATTGGGAAAAGAAGTTGAGCTCGCAGGATCTATCTGTTGGCGCTCTACCGACGTACGCAAACCAACTCCTTAGGACTGACGCCGTTTCTCCATCCTGCGAGGGCGCGACGAGGCTCGCAATTGATGAAAGAAGCAGGTTTGGTCGACTCCAGCTTAGGGCTGCGGAAATGTCTCTCAACAAGCTCGGCGAGTAGCGAGGTTGGCATGGAACATTCCGTCGTCAATCGGTATGGCGGGGTTCGCCTTTTTTGGCGTTAACGGTGTCGCGCTGGCTCATCGCCTATTGCGGCGGCGCTCGCCAGCGCTCTTTGGCTCACCTCCACGCGCATTGTAATTGTTGTCGGCTATCTCATTGCCACGGGTGCAGCAGAGGTCATTGTTCGCTTTCTCGTGGCCGGTACCCTTTGATCCAGTCAAGACCAAGGAATTTGAGCATTACGCACCGTGCCAGACCCCGCGGATGTTGGGCCTTTTCCTTATTATTTGATGTTGCCCCGGTTTGGTGGACACCCCAATACTACCGAAGGAGGTTGCCACGATGCCGAGAAGAACACGTCGAGCTTATGCGCCAGAATTCAGACGACAAATGGTTGAATTTGGTTCGAGCCGGTCGATCGCCTGAGGAGCTGGCCAAGGAGTTTGAGCCGACGGCCAAATCAATCCGCGACTGGGTGGCCCAGGCCGACCGGGATGGAGGCCGTGCGGACGGCTTGACGAGCGCAGAGCGCGAAGAACTGGTGCGCCTGCGGCGTGAGGTCAAACAGCTCAAGCTGGAGCGGGAAATCCTGTCAAAGGCGGCGGCCTGGTTCGCTCGGGAGACGGACGCGATCCCGCCCAAGGGTTCAAGTTCGTGAGCGAGAACCAGGCCTATCCAGTTGCCACGCTGTGCCGCGTGCTGGGCGTCTCCTCCAGCGGGTATTATGCGTGGTCGAAGCGGTCGCCGTCGCGTCGCGCCAGGGACGACGCGGTGCTGATCGAGCGCATTGGCGCGATCCATGCGGCTTCGAAGGGCACCTATGGGGCGCCCCGCATACATGAAACCAACGGTAGGAATCGGGGGAACTGCGGACAAAAAATTTTGCGCGATGAAGCCAGGTATGGAGGACCGAGCTTGACCCCTTCCGGACTCGTTGCCCAACAGGCATACCGCACTGCACCCGGTAGTGCAGCGAGCCGCTACGCGGGAGGATATTGAGGGTTTGCGGTGACCTTGCCAGTCGACGCCTCAAGCGCTGAGGGTTCAGCGTTATGGCTGACCTTGCAGAAGACAGAGGAGTAAGCGACAGGACTTCTCGAAGAGTTGAATGCTGCTTCGCTCGCCCGCGAGGACTCTGCCGTCGCGTCGCTGCTGAATGGCTTTCCGAAACAGCCGAATGGAACCACGAAGTCTCCCGAATTCATGACCCTCCTGGCGCCATCTTCGTCAAAATCATTTCTCCACTTGCTTACCTCAGCAGGGAAGCACTCCTGAACTCGTTGATGTGATGATGATCGCCGCACATGAGTCGAGATGCGTTTTCGATGGGTTCCACGTCGATTTGAGTGATCTGCAGCAACGACCATGTTGGAAATTGTGGTGAAAATTGACCGGGGGGCTTCGGCGCACCTGGCCGCAGAGGAGGAAAAGACGAACCGGTAGGTCACGCTAAAGACCCCCACGGCACTGGGCTTAAAGCTTATCCCGTCGGAGCGGGCCCCCAACGACCACCTCGCCATAACATCCGAGAGAGTCGCCGTGATCGGCGACGTTGCGCCGCAATCGGATTCAGGTGAAGTGACGTCGTCAACGGGCTTATCTTTTGGGCCGGCCATGTTGCCCAGCTAGGATTTGCCCTTCAGCTTGAAGGAACCGAAGAATTTGTCCTTCATCGCTCGTCACCGCGTCGCGGTGCGCATTGGGACATTCGATCGATAAGCGTGTAGAGCACGCCCCTGACCTTAATGTAGCGCAAGTGCGCGGTCGAGGCCGGCCCCGTGACGGAAAAGGATAGGATATCGGCGCCCTCCTTGGTCTGGCGGCTTACATCAGACACTTTGTTGGCGGGGTTGGATGAGAAAGACTTGGTTATCGCCCCGAGATCAGCGGGTGTCGTTGCAGTTACTGGTATTTCAACAGCCATAAACTTGATCCCCTCGGAACTCTTGCCGCCGACGGCATGACTTACTTCACCTGTGCGCGCATCGTGGGTCGTAAAGTCGTTAAAGGAATCGGCACACGGATTGAGAACGCACCCTTGGTGGAAACAGCCGGATGCCATCCCGTGCCATCATCGGCGCTGACCCCGACACGATGCATCTCAAGCTTCGGTTGCTGTTGAGCAGTTGCAGTGGCGCATGCAAAGATGATGACCGCTGAGGAAAAGACCGTCGCGAATAAATGGAAGGTTGAGGCGAGCATGGTGATGCTCCTGATTGGAAAATTTGAAAGGAATGCGCATTGATTGTTAAAGCGTGGGCGAGCCTGGCGCAACACGCGCTGACCGCATGTGACCTGAACGTCGAGCCAAGTAGCATCGGCCAAGAAATGTTAACGAATGATACTTCCGGATGTGGCAACGACTTTGACATGGGGAGTCCCTCCGGCTCGCGCGCTTGACTGTCACGCCGGGTCGAAGGTCTCGGCTCGCTTGTGCGCTTTGAGTTTCAGGCCGGGCACCGGTTTGCCCGTGGTCGCGTCGACGCCGCGCTAACCCTTCGCGGGCGCTTTGTCGACGGGTGCTGGCTCGGTCGGTTTGGGCGCAGGCAATGCTGCCCTTGCTCGAGCGGCGATCCCGGCTGCGGCTTTGTCGGCAAATTCCTGATCCAACGCCTGGCTGATCTCGACGAGCGGCGCCCAGGCAACCGGATCGGCGGCTGCCATCCCACCAGGCGATCTCACGGCTGAGCGGGTCGGCGGGGTTCCCCCGTCGGCACTAGCGGCCATCGTCGACGAGCTCGAAATCCCGCCACTGAGTTTCACGGACCTGGAGGTGATGGTCCGGCAGGAAGAGGGACTTGGACCCTGACTGTCTGGTGGCCACCGGCGTGGGCGCCGAAGACGGTCCGATCCGCATGATGGCGCTGCGCAAGTACGGGCCCATCACGCTGTCGAAGAAGAAATGGCACCCGATCTGGGACTGGTCGAAGACCGAGGTGGTCGACGCCATCGCCAAGGCCGGGCTCAAGCTCTCGGGCGAGTACGCCTGGATGAAGCGCTCGTTCGACGGCATCCACGTCGGCTACCTGGTGCCGATCAAGAAGAATGCGCCGGACCGACTATCAGCAGGATCCTCGAGTGGTTCCCGCTGGTCGAGGTCGGAGGTGTGGCGACACGAAAGGGCAGGTTTGGTATGAGCGCGCGCTGCCCAACGAGCCAACACAATGTGGCTAGTGTTTTCGCGCACTGATCTGTGTTAGTGCCGCCACATTTTCCACGGGTGTAATTTTGGGTACGCAGCACCGGCCCCGTTTTAGCTTAGCGGGCCTGGCCTCCCCAGTCGATCATCACACTTGTTGTGCGTTTTGATGATTGATCGACGGCTCGGGACACCGCGCGGCCCATTCCAAGAGGCCGCCCCTGCCTCTGGCAGTTTCGCGCTTAGCCGCGCCACGGGACACCACATGAGTAGCGCCAGCTTGGCTGGTTGCTCGATCCTCATTTGCGAGGACGAGCCTTTGATCGCACTCGGTATTGCAGACGCTTTCTCACACGCGGGTGCACGGGTATTGAAGGTGCGGTCACTTGCCGATGCGCTCATTGCCGTAGAAGACGAGGTTCCCTCGGCCGTCATCCTGGATCACGCGCTCACCGACGGCGAGAGTTCGCAGCTCCGCGAATGCCTAAAAGCAGCGGAACATCCCCTACGTACTCCACAGTGGGTACGGCACCAGAGAACATGGCGGGGCGGCTGACGACAAGGCTGTGTGCGTGCCTAAACCTGCATCGCCTCGACACCTCGTAACGACGGTGGAGGGATTGCTGCGCAGTCGCCAGATTGCGAACTGAGCGCCGCGCGACCACATGGGGGCCCCTTGGTTCAGATCATCCATTTGAAGATGGGCGCGCCCATGCCGTCCAACGCTGATTACGTCTTAGTTCAGCCTATGCCGGGCGGAAAGTTCACTGCCCAAGGGTCGGTTGTCAGCGCCCACAGTGTGGCATTCTTCAACCCTTCGCCCTTCGGCAGCCTTGATGAGGCTATTGCTTCGTCGAAGCAGCTGGGCAGAGGTAGAACAAGGTCACTGTGATCTACGTGAAGGCATGGACTTAAATTGCTGAGCGAGAGCGCCACGACGTAGCTGTCGGCGGCTCCGGGAGGCGCAGAGGCTTGCGCCGCTTCAGGGCTGGTGCCGCCACGCTGATTGGTCCGGCAACTGCAACCCTACGTGGCAGCATCACCACAAGATCCCGACGACCGCTGCCTTCACGTGGGTTGCGGGCTACACCAACAAGCCCAAGGCCTGAAACGCGACGGCCCCAGTGCTTTCGCTACCAGGGCCGTTAGAGGGGGATTTCGTTGGTACTTGTTACTTGGGACGCCTACGCAACTACCCTTCGACGCCACTCACTTACTCACCCAACGCGGAACACCCTACAGATGTTTCGCGGGCAAACTTTGACGGAGCCGTGGCGATGAACAGGCAAGTGGAGCGGATGGTGCGGCTTGCTCGATGTACGGGCCGCCTACGCAGCGGCGAGGGCGTTGAACGGCCATCCCTTTGTTGCGGCGCGATCCGAGGTGAACGGCAAGCTCTACTCGGCCGACGAGAATGCGCTGATCGCACTGCACAAAGATGCGCACGCGCAAGCGGGCACGCCGGCCGAGATTGAGGCCAGCAAGGCTTGGTTGCGGTTGCAAGGATTGAACGGCCTCTTTGAGGAGCCGCTGCTGTAGGAGGGAGACCGTGTACGCTTTCATCGTCGGCTTCAACGAGTGGGTGCTTGAAGGGCTGGAGTTGCCGGCCAGGGCTGGAAACGCAGCAAGTCCAAGGACGCCAACGGCTGGGAACATGACGGTCAGATCATCCGGGAGTTGAAGGATCCGGAGGCCCTGGCAGGCATGAGCGGGCGGAACTGCAAGCTGATCGTGGTCAAGCCCGAACGCCGCGGCGGCTACATGCCCTCTTCAGGTGATGACCACAGGAAGCGAAGCGACGCGGCCTCCCGATCGACGAGCGGATCCACTCACCATAAGGAAGCGGGCCTAGGTGGGGGAAGGCAAGGCTTAGGGCCCGCGCGCCGCATCGGCCGGACAAACACGCAAGATCGAGGAGGGTTCCATGGCCAAGCGCTTGAGGGTTTCGGTGACTATCGGGGACGATATCCTCGTGCGCCTGAGAGACCTGCACAAGCAGGCGACCGAGGACCGCAGCCACTACTACGTCGGCCGGTGCGTGAGCGATGCCTTCAACGAGATCACGGAGCTGCGCAAACGGCTGGGCATCCTGACATGAAGAAGGCCTCGATGGCGTAGCCTGCATCGAGGCCAGTTGTCGAAAACGCGGCGCCCTTCGGAGGAGGCGCCAGCACCTTTCAGCCTACAATCTGTAGCAGCTACAGCTCCGTGGGAACACGTAGGCGACACGGAACCAGAGCCATTCTTAACCGTTGCACCTGGGAGCGTAGCGCGGGACCTAGGCGAGGGCTGCGCCATGTCGAGGGACCTCAAACAAATTGAACGCGAGATCGCGCAGGCTGCGCGGTGGGCAGTAAAATGGCGAATGCTTCAGAATGAGGCCCTAGAGGTCGCCGGCGCTATGCGCGATCCAGAAGCCCGGCAGCATATGCTGTTCGTTGCGAAGGCTTATGGGTCCTCGCCGAGCGGGCCCAGGAGCGCAGCGAGCGACTTGCTAGGCTCGCAAGTCATCTGAAGAAGCGGTAACCAGGTAGCTGGCCCAGCTAAAGAAGCTTGCGCCTGTAGCTGCTCCAGGTTTTACAAGAGAGTCGCGGGAAGACCATGGACCGGACGATCAGGGCGTTCCTGGAGTATCCGGACGCCTGAGAGGGAAACCGGCATGGCTACCGCTGGCACGATTGTGTTTGAGATCAAGATAGCGGTCGACATCGTGCTGGCCGAGGACGGCATGTATTACGTCGATCGCGAGCACCACGAAGGGCGACGCTGATGCATAGCTGGACCGAAGGGCCATTCGATACTGAACGCAAGGCGCGTGAGAACCTGCAGTGGCAGTTCGCCGTGCCGGTGATCGAGAAGCTATAGGCGTAGAGACAGGCCGGACAGACGGCCGCAATCCCAAATCCTGCTCGACAGGTCCGCCCACGCATGACGCGGGTGGAATGCTCCGCTTTTGGCCAGGCGCCATCTCAGCGGAATCACCATAGGCAAAGAAACGGAAATGGCTAAGAAAAAGGGGAACGCTGGCGCCAACGAAAAAGCAGCGAAGGGCAAGTCGCGCGCGCAGTGCGAAGGCCCAGAAAAATCGGGCGGCCAAGGATGCGGCGGCTGTGAAGGCGGTACTCGATGCCGAGGCTCAACACGAGGCCGAGGCCGCGGCCGTTGGCGAAGCGCCGGATGCCGTTGTCGAAAGCGCCGATCCGGTTGTCAAAGATGCCGATCCGGTTGACGACGAGGCACCCAAGCCCAAACGCCGGCCTGGCTGGCAGGAAGGGCGCCGCCAGCCCGCAGGCCGAGGTGGAGCGGCAGGAGCACATCAAGGAGGCGATGGAGTATCGCCTGATGGGCTACACGTATCGGCAGATTGCTGAAGAGATGAACGCGGGCGCCCTCCACCGCCCACAAGTGGGTCTCAGCCGGCTTCGCCGAAACCCCACGGGAAACGGCCGAGGAGCTACGCACCATGATGATGGAGCAATGCAACACCATCATGCAAAAGCTCATGCCGCCGATGGACGAGACGGCGCCGAAGGACATCCTCGACGGCATCCTGAAGGTCCAGCAGCGAGCAGATGAAGCTCGCCGGCTTGCTGCAGGCGGCGGCGGTATCTCGGTCTCCGTCGGCAACGGCAGCGGCGACAGCGACGAGGACATCGTCGTGCGCATCAAGGCCGATGCGCCGGTGCTTCAGCCCTGACGAGCCCGTGCCGGCGCGGCCGGTGCTCTAACTGCAAAAAGGGCAAAGTTTTCAGTTATTGCCCTTCAGTGCTTCGCAGGCGCGAGAGCCGGGCTGTGGTCGCTTGGTGAGCGCTTACGACACATCGCAGGAAATTTTGCATGCTGACGGATCGGCGAACATCCTCGCGACGTTGCTTTGTCGAGGAGGATTTTCCGCATGCCTCGCTACTACTTTCACATCAAGCGCGGGCAAGTGATCGTCCTCGACCACGAAGGAGCTGAACTCAGTCGATCTCGCAGGAGCGGCAGAAGAAGCGGTGCGACGCGGACGAGAAATCGTCGCGCGCGACCCTCTACTAGTAGCGGCAGCATCATCGTTGCTGACAACAATTGGCGAGACGCTGTTTGAAGTGTTTTTCTGATACGATCAATGCGATGCTTGGGACCGCCGGTCAGGTCCACGACGCTCATCTTTGCGAACACCTGACGCTTCATCGGTCTCGTCCAATCACTTGGCGGCTGATTGACGCCGACACCCGAGACAGTTTAGCTCGACTAGCGGGGAGAGCTGCACATGAGCGGCGCACGGCGCACGCGCCGGCCCTCCACGCGCATTCAACTGTCGCCCAAACAGGCGAATATCTACGCCTGGGGTTGGCAGAAGGGACGCCCGCTTCCGCTACGCGGTGTGCGGCCGGCGGTTCGGCAAGACGACACGGTTTTCCGGCGCCACCGCAATGGCTCCTGACCGCCAGCGCGGGCGGCCCGCCGATCCCGGCGGTCGTCACGCTGGTCGTTCGTGGAATATCCGCCGGCAACCAATTGCCGGCGATGTTGACCTAGCCGGGCCGTTCAGCGGCGAGCGACACCACCACACTCCTCACGGCCATCCGGGCCGTGCGCAGGTTTCATTTAACGGACGGCGACTGGAGCGACAGTCGAGCCGGTGCCTCCTTGAAGCTTGATGGGCTGCATGATGAAGGCAAACTCGTAGACTTGCTTTGCGGCCAACTCATCGAGCTTTAGGTTCTCCAGCAAATGCACGCCATTCACGACCAACGCAATCTGATGCACGGGCAGCGAGATCAATGGATCGGGATTGGGCGCAACCTCGACCGGCCAGTTGTCGCTACCGAGCAACATCGGATCTTTGCTAATCAGCCATTGCGCAGCCTTTACACCGATGCCCGGGCACGACTTGTTGTAGCGGGCGTTGTCTTTGCCCCACAGCTTGTTCCATCCGGTGTTGATCAGGATGGCGTCGCCCGGTTGTAGCGCGAGGTTCTGCTTCTTCACGGCTGCTTCGAGGTCTTCGACAGTGATCTCATAGTTGTCTGGCAAAGTATCCACGCCCTTATAGGCGGCGACATCAATCAGCACTCCGCGGCCCATGAACATGCCGGTCTGATGGATGCCGAGCTTGCTAAAGCCCGTCCGTGTCGCGATCTCGCTGATCTTGAAGCAGTTATAGAGACTGTCCTCGTGAACTCTGGTGCGCGAAGCCGTCGAGCTGTGTCCCAACCTGACCAATCTCAGAAACGACAAGCTCCTCATTCGAGCCGCGTCGGTTCGACGGTTGGTTCAGAAATGTCCGCTTGACGTGCACATCGAAGCGCCGCGTGCCGGACAGAGGCATCTTGTCGTTGAGTACGTGGGCGAGCTCGATGACTTCCCCAGTCTTCATCAGCTGCACAGCCTTCATCACCGACGCGGGCTTGATATGGTTGCCGGAACCTCGCTCGTCGCCAGCTCCCCATTTCGAAGGACAGCGGTCCTTCTCGGCGGGCGGCGACCAGGTTGGCGCCTGCGCCCAACGCGACACCCCAAGCAGTGGCCAACGACAAAGAGATGGCGGCTATACCAATTGCCATTGTCTTCATGGTTGTTCCTCCCAACAGCGGAATTGCTGCAGAAGTAACCTTAGACCCGCTGGCTGTGCGGGGAAAGAACGAGCCCTGGCACGGTCGGCTATTTCCGGAGGCTGTAGTCCAACACCGGTTGTTAGAGCCGGAGATGGTTGGACCCCATTGCCTCCGAAATGGCCGACGGCCGTATACTGACCGGCGCCCCAATTACCCTTCCCGTCAGCAGTACCCCGTGCATCTGCCGGACTGGCCGCTGCCCGCACCCTCTTCAGTGCATGAGCGGTCATAAACAGTGGCCGTCCAAACGCGCTGTTGCGGATTGCTGTGAGGAAGCGGCGGAAAAACGCCACCCCAATGATGCTGTTGCTGACTGCGAGGTTTCGCGATACCGCCTCGCGCCATTCAAACTCCGAGGCGCAAACGCTCGGAAACGAACGCGTTTGATTGCGGCAGTTTCCCAGCGAGGGCCGCAAAAGGCCAATATGGCCGTCAGGACGCAGGAGATAGAAAGCGGGCTGGGAATCTGCGCGCGTGCCAATTCCGCGTCATTGATCGGATTAGCGGGGATCGCGTAGATCGGACACAAATCGCCGAGACCGCAGCGCTTCTTTGAGGGCGTAGGCTGCCCGATCACGATGAGGTTGAATCGCGTATCATCGAGCTTCTGGAACAGATCCTCTACGGAGCCGTCCGTCCGGAGCTTGAGCCGCAGCCAAGGGAAGCGATCGCCGGCACGCGGGGCGCTATTAGGCAGGCCCTGCAGGGATTCCGACAGGGTGCTGTCGCGGTAGTGTATGCCGGTCTGGGAGATGGTACGAAACGCAATCCATCTGTACTCTCTCGAGGCTCATCGCAAACGCAGCAATCCGGGCTAGGACCTTGGTGCGCAGCAAGCCGGCAAGCCAGCTATCGGACACGACCAACCTGAACGCCCGGTCGGTGGTGTGCAGCAGCCGTTGCGCGATCGGCATGCGCTCTTCTCCGTAAGAGTCGAGCAACGCCGCCTCGGCTTGACCCTTAACGACGAGCGCCAGCTTCCACGCCAGGTTGTACGCATCCTGCAGGCCGGTATTCATGCCTTGCGCCCCGACTGGGCTGTGAATGCGTGCGGCATCGCCGAGCAGGAAAGCAGCGGCGATCGCGGAAGCGCGAGGCGCTGCGGTGATGGATGCGGTAGGTGGAGAACCAGGTGCACGTCTTGATCGCCAATCCGGCTCCCGCTGCGTTGCGCAAGGAGGGAATCACGGCCTCGAAGTCAGCGTCTTTCTGGTCGCGCAAGGCCGGCGGCAGAATGCCGACGATTCGCCAGTGATCCTTTCCGCGCATCGGAAACAGCAGATGAAAGCCCTTCTGCCACAAGTAGACGTTGACCTCGTCGGGAACCATGCTGCCCGTTGCCTCGGTATCGGCGATGAAGAACACGTGCTCGTAGGGCGCGCCCGGAAACGTGATGCCGTTCAGCTGCGCGCACTGAGCTGCGCGCGCCGTCGCATCCGCCGACCCACGCAGCGACCAACTTTCCGGGTCGCGCCGTCGGGCTGTCTTGAGCGTCGCCGTGACCTGACCCGCTTGCTGCTCGAGGCCCACAAGCTCGGTGTTCCACTGCACCGACAGGCCCAAGTCACGCAGCTTGTCGCCCATGATCCGCTCGTTGTCGTCCTGGCCGAGGATGAGAATGAACGGATAGGGAGTGACGTGCTTCCCGGCTTCGCCAAGCGGGACGCGCGCCATCTTCCGCCCCTGCGCCCAGATGTTTGCGCCCGTGCCGATCTTGCCGAGCTCGAGCGCACGATCGACGATGCCGAGCTTGCGCGTAGATCTCAAGCGTGCGCGCCTGCACGCCCAGCGCCCTCGTCTCGCAGCGTCGGCCCGGCATGCCGGTCGATGATCAGCACGCGCACGCCGCGCCGAACGAGCTGATTGGCGAGCATCAGTCCGGTCGGGCCGGCCCCGACGACGAGAACGTCCGTGTCCATTCAAGGGGCCCCTTACCGGTGCAGACGCGCCGTGACAAGGCATAGCACCCGCCTATCCCGCCACAGTCGAATACAGGCGCTGTTCGGCGGCGTTCCGCTGAGGCTATTCTCCGGGATGTCGCCTTACAGTGACCGCGGAACCCAGACCGAAGGCCGAGTGCGACGTCCTGGCAATATTCCACACAAAGGTGTGATGAGCATGGCTTGGCAAGAAGCTGCCTTGGGACGTGGCTGGGGTCATCGGAAGTGGCGTAGCGGTGGTGCACGGCATCCTGACCCAACGCCTCATGGTCAGACCGCTCGAGGCGTTCGCCAATGCAGTCAAGAAACTCTGGGAGAATGCCGGGACCTACCTGACCCGCCGAGACGGACTGGCGGGCTCGCAGGCCCGCCTGCGCCTGCCAACCGCATGCGTCGTCCATCGACTTACCGGCGCCATCGAGACGGCACTTGCGCGGGCCCCGTTCGCCGACCGTGAATGGGTGCGCCGGCATTTCATCCACCTCGGCGCCGGTCCTATTTCATCATCCCTAACGCGTGGATCAGACCGATAAGGACGAGGAGCTGCGCGCACTGCGATCCAGCGCGCCGCCACCTGATCGGGTCTCCATGCTCGCGCCATGTGAGGGTGAGACCCCCTCACAAACCATCTCCAAGTCGTCCCGGCTTCCCCTCGACTTAAGGCCGCGGTGTTACTCGCTCGAAGTCCAGCACATGGAAGCCGCGAGCAGGTGCGCTTCATGCAGCGCGTAGACCACAGTTGCGCGTGGAGCAAGATGTGCTTCTGCCGGACTATTCAGGTTTCAGTTGTAGGCTCATGATCAGCTTTCGTCGTGATGAACTCTCTTGGCGCAAGAGGGCCAGCGATCCCGATGAAACTCCAGCCGGGAAACTTGCCACCAGACCCCCTGAGTCGTATGTCTTGGGCGCGAAGCTGCCTTGAAAATCACCACACCGATTGGGCCGCTTCCCCGATTCTCCAGGGGCCGTCATGATCGCGCATGGGAGAGGAACAATGCGCGCATTATCATCCTTGATCGGAATTCTCGTTTCATTAGAGTTGTGGGTGCCGGCGATGGCCCAAAGTCCGTTGTCTGCGGGACGTGAGCGGGCGCTGAAGCCAGGCGACACCTTCAAGGAATGCGATGCCTGCCCGGAGATGGTGGTGGTGCCGGCGGGCTCGTTCGCGATGGGCTCACCGAACAATGAAAAAGCCCGCGACAACAACGAAGGTCCTCAGCACCGGGTGACGATCACCCGGTCTTTCGCGTTCGGGAAATTCGAGGTGACGGTAGATCAGTTCGCAGCGTTCGTCCAAGAGACCGGTCACGACACCGGTTCGACATGCGACATTTGGCAGGACGGCAAATGGGCGGAAAGGTCGGGGTACTCCTGGCGCAAACCCGGCTTTGCCCAGAGCGGCTCGCATCCGGCGGCGTGTCTCAGCTGGGACGACGCCAAGGCCTACCTGTCGTGGTTGTCGCGCAAGACGGGAAAGATTTACCGGCTGCCCGCAGAAGCAGAGTGGGAATATGCGGCACGGGCCGGAATCACGACCCGGTTTCATTTTGGCGACGATTACAAGGATTACTGCAGGCATGGCAACGGGGCCGACCAAACGGCTTGGAACGACGTTCCTGGCGCGAAGAGCTGGAGCGTCCTGCCTTGCAGCGATGGTCACCCCTACACGGCTCTAGCCGGCAGCTTCGCGCCCAACGGATTTGGGCTCTACGACACGCTCGGAAATGTCTTTGAATGGACCGAGGATTGCTGGAACGACAGCTACGCGGGCGCGCCCTCGGACGGTTCGGCTTGGACGAGCGGTGACTGTAATATCCGCGTCCAACGCGGCGGTGCCTGGGGCTATCCTCCGGACTATCTCCGCACGGCGGTCCGCGGCAGGCAACCCCACGGGTACCGTTATGTCAATGCCGGCATACGGGTTGTCCGAACGCTCACCGAATGAAGTGGTGAATTGCTCGCGCACGTCATTGCTCGGATGGGGTGGACGTCATCAATCGGTATCCTGCCGGTCGCGGCGGTGCAACCGGGTTGGCGTCGAAAGGAGCGTGTGTGTGGTCATGGTTAGATCACAGCGCTTACGTGGGAATTTGTTCCGCTTACGAGACGAAATCATGCCGGTTTCTGAGTTGGTGGCCTGATACGGCTGAAGTGCGTGAGCCGCAGTCTCGTAGCTCTCCTCGAAGTCCTCGACCAGAGATCGCCATCTTTCAAGTGGCCGAGCACTGGACCCACGCCCTTGGCCCAAAACAACGTCGGAACTTGCTTGACTTCTGGGATGGACAAATCAGGCTGAACGTACTCCTCGACTGGCGTCCAAGTGATCACAGCACCACTGCTTCTGGTCTAGCGCGCTCGATCTTCCGCTCGATCAGCAACCAGGTAGTACAGCGGCTCCAACACACGAAGTCTTCCCCCTCGTTGGAGCGGGTATGCCGCGCGACGATCCTCCGCACCGCAGGCGCTGACCACCTCATGCACGTAGCCCCCGCACGATCATCTCGCAGTGTCCGTAGGTCGTCGCTTGAAATTGAGATCCGGATCCAGTTGTATTGGACGACCAGAATAGCACATGATGGGCGCGGGCGACTCTACCGCTTGCACCAGCGATGGAGGCGCTAATCTTTCCTGTATCTCCCGACTGTGGCCTGGCTGACGTCGATGCCGAGCTTGAGCAGTTCGCCGTGGATGCGGGGCGCGCCCCAGAGCGGGTTGGCGAGGCTCATCTGGCGGATCAGATCGCGGATCTCGGTGCTCATCTTGGGCCGTCCCAGAGGGCGTGATCGCCACCGCCAGTAGCACAGGAAGCCTTTGCAATGCCACTGGACCACGGTTGCTGGCTTGACCAGCACCATGGCATTGAGGACTTGCGGCCAAATCCGATAAAGCCACACCCACAGGAGCCGGTCTGTGGAGAAGAGCCGAAGCCGACCAGGGTGCTACGGCGCCGCAGGACGCTCACCTGATGTCGAAGGGCAAGGAGCTCAAGTTCAAGGTGGGCGCGGCTACGAACGCGGAACGATAGCAGCGAAACGAGGGCAGAAAGAATCGTGATCTTGCCCGCAACGGTATGGCCGGGGCGCGTACAAATCTCTAGGCTTCTCAGCGCTTCGGAGTTTTGAGCATGGAGCCCTTCGGCGACATGTTGGGTGTGCCATCGAGATCGGCAGTCGCTACAGATCCGAGTCGCTGCTCTTCGATGATCCGCTTCATGTCAGGTGTCAGCATCGTCGGCCTCGCGAAGCAGCATCGGCTGAAGGTACCCTGAGGGTCGCCGACGATCACCCGCCAACGCGCCGCTGCCAGCGATCAGCGCTTGATCCGCTGCTGGTTGGTGGCGAGATGACGGATGTCCACGAACCTACCACTCCCGCACTGCAGCAGTCCCGTCAAGTTGCGCGGGACGTTACTTGCGCGGCACGCGATGCTCAATCAACGTACGGTCGAAAGCGGGGCAGCCTGCAATTGATCACGTATCCTTGCTTTCGCCCTGTTCGTGTTGTGATCCTCACCCCATATTTCCTGACGGATTAGCCGGAACCCTGGTTGACCTGGGGCCGCGCTCGCGACGGATTGGTCTGAATAGGAAGGCTCACATGGCCGAAGTTGCGATCAGGTCCCCTCTGCAATACCTGGACAAGGCATCATCGGCCCTGCGCGAATTGGGACTGATGCCGGATAAGGTCGAGCCGGCCCCCATCAACGCCTTGCTCGAGAAAATATCCGACCTCGACCAAGACAAGATCGCGCTGATCGCACGTACGCTTGGGCAGGCGGAAGTCTTCAACGAAGTGGTGCGAGAGCAAACCTCCAAAATGGAGATCGGCGAGCGGTATCAGGCGATTACAAGCGGCTTCAACTCGATCCGCGACGACTCAAGCGCCTGGTTGATCAAGTTGCCGATGGCAAGATCGATGTGCTCGAGCGCGGCACCAACATGTGGATGAAGATCGCGCGCGGCGACATCGGCGACCGCTTCGACAAGATCCGGAAAACCTACTTGGCCGTCACAAAGGAGACCAAGAATCAGATCGAGCGGGAAGGCACGATCCTCGACGCGTATCGCGACTATCGCGGCGCCTTGAAACATGCCGAGGTGATGGCGCTCGAGGTGCTCAAGAAGGCCGGCGAGAAGCTCGACGCAGTGAAGGCGGATCTGAAGACCGCCGCCGACAAGGTCTCTGCCTTCTCCGGCACCGAGCCGTCCGAGCGAGCTAAGCTGGAGCTTGCGCGCGACGAGCAGCTGCGTCGCACCCAGGACGAGGACAAGCGCTACCAGATCGCCAAGGACCTGTCGGACAATCTGACCATCTCCTACCACACGTCCGAAGTGATCATGGCTCGACTGATGCAGACGACGTCGGCGAAGGAGCGCGTCTATTCGCAGGCAGTCACCTTCTTCTCGACCAACGACAGCGTGCTGACCGCACTCAAAGCCTCGTTCACCGGCATGTTCGGTCTGCACAGATCCACCAAGACCCTCGACGCCATGAAGGAAGGCATGTCGAAGAGTCTCGATACGCTGTCGGAAGTCGGTGACAAGGTCACGGAAGCGGCCGTGCGCAGCGGCTATGGGCCGACCATCCGTGCCGATGCGGTCAAGAAGCTCGTCGACAGCGTTGTCAATTTCCAGGAACGCTCGACCGAGATCATCGTCGAGATGCGCAAGCTTTCCACGCAGAACTCGACCGAGATCCGTGACGCGGTCGAAGAGGGCAAGAAGCGCATGGCCCGTCTGATCGCGTCCGCGGAGACGCTGCCTGCTGCCGCCTGACGGAAGAGGTGGAGGAGCCTCCATGGCCGAGACCGCGCTCGCGCCGAGCAAGCAGCAGAAGCTCGACGACGTCATGATCGCGATGGACGTGGTGGACATGTTGCGCCATCGCGAAGACCTGGTTCGCCGAGGCTCAACGACGATGGTCGCGAGCGGGAGCTGATCGCCCGCCTGCGCCAGATCTACCACGATCAGGGCATCGAGGTGCCGGACCACGTGCTCGCAGAGGGCGTCAAGGCGCTCGACGACAGCCGTTTTGTCTATACACCGCCGCCGGCAGGCTGGAGGCGCACCTTGTTCACCCTGTGGGCCAAGAGGGAGACGCATGGCAAGCGCCTGGGCGTGGCCCCTGGCCCTCCTGATTGCAGTCTTCGTCGGCTATTACGTGCTTGTCTCACGGCCAGCCAGGTTGACCGAAGAGCGAGCGCGCATCGAAATCACGCAGACATTGCCAAAAGCCTTGCGACAGGCGCACACCGACGTTATGGCCGTCGCTGGCGATGATGCAGCCAAGCGGAAGGCTGCCGCCCTGCTGGCCGATGGTGAGCGAGCGGTGCGTTCCGGCGACCGTGCAGCAATGACTGAAACAACCACACAACTCAACGCACTGCGCGACGACCTGACACGCGAATACACGCTCACCATCGTATCGCGCCCGGGTGAGAGCTCGGGCGTGTGGCGCCGCCCGCCCCGAGGCAATCAGGCACGCAATTACTATCTGATCGTCGAACCGCTCGCTGCCGATGGACAAAAGCTGAGCATTCCGGTGCGCAATGAAGAGACCGGCACCGTGGAAACCGTCGCGAAGTTCGGCGTGCGCGTGCCGCAAGCAACGTTTGATACGGTCGCCCAGGACAAGCGCGACGACGGCATCGTCCAGAAGAACCTCTTCGGCGTGAAGCGGCGCGGTATGCTGACGGTCGACTATCAGATGTCGTTCGAAGGTGGCTTCATCACGAAGTGGTAAAGCCCGAGATGTGGACCGGACGACAAACCTTGGCATCGATCGAAGGCGCGATCGCCAAGCTGCATGGCGAGGAAGGCCAGCTCGACCAGGCCTTGCGCTCGGCGGTCGGCGACGCCGATCGGTTGCGCAAGGAACGCAGCGAAGGGCTGCGCGAGCTGGCACGCATCAAGCTCGACGAGATGACGGCCGGCCGGCTCGTCGGCAATCTCGATGCCGGCGAACGCCGTGCCATGCAGATCCTCGACGAGTACCGCCTTCGGATGGTGGCGGTCACTGAGCAGCGCGCGGCGCTCTTGAAGGAGGTCGCAAGCGCCGAGGCCGAGCGCCATACGGCAGCCGCGGCCGTCGAGGCCGCCCTCGAAGCGGTTGAGACGTTGCGCGCGCAAGCCGAGACCAAAGTGCAGACGACGCCGGAGTGGCGGACGGCAAAGGCCCAACGCGACGAAGCGGATGCGGTTGCCACCGAGGCGGAGAAGAAGGCCGCTGCCTCGGAGGCGGAACTGGGTGCCAAGAAGAAGCCCTATGACGAAGACCCCCTGTTCGCCTATCTCTGGCAGCGCCGCTTAGGAACGGCTGCGTACAGTGCCGGAAACATTGCCCGCGCCGTCGATCGCATGGTCGCGGAATTCATCGGCTTCAGCGATGCACGGCCCAACTACGCGGCTTTGAACGAGATCCCGCTGCGCCTTAGGGAGCACGCGATGGCCCAGCGCGCCACGGTGGCCGAGCTACAGGCCGCGCTTGCCGACATCGAGTGGCGCGCCATGCTCGAGCTGGGCGTCGACGCCAAAGAAAAGGTCATGGCTGAAGCGCGCCACAAGCTGGCCGTCGTCGATGACACCGTCGACAAGAAGCAAGGCGTTCTTCGCAAGCTCGACGAGACGCGCAAGGCGCTGGTCACCGGCGAGGGCAATCCGGCCTACAACGAAGCCCTGGAAACCATCGCCGCGGCCGACAGCAAGGACGACTTGGCCGCCCTCTATGCGGAGGCCCGCCGCACACCCACGACCGCCGATGAGGCGATCGTTCGCGGCCTGGAGGCAATCGATGCGAAGATTGCCACTGCCGAAGCGGAGATTGCCGGCCTGCGCCGCACGGCACAGGAGCTTTCAAGCCGCCGGCTCGAGGTCGAGCAGGTGCGCGACCGTTTCCGCACGACCGGCTACGATCATCCGCAAGCCACCTTCGACAACAACAGCGCCATCTCCGATACCCTCAAGGATATTCTCGAGGGCGTGGTCAGAAGCGGTGTGCTGTGGGATCTCTTGCGGAAGGGCTACGGGTCCCGACCCACACGTGGCGGGGCGGACTTGGGCTCTCCCGGTTTCCCGTTTCCCTTTCCCAGCGCCGGCGGCGCAAGACTGGCGACTCCTCGGGTGGAGATTGGCGGGACCCGTCTAGTCGCGGCGGCTGGTCGCCGAGCGCAGAGCCGACTGAAGAACGCTCTCGTTCTGATGACGAGAACTTCTCCACGGGCGGGTCCTTTTGACGGCAATCGCTACCAGCGTGCGGCGAAGCTTGCAGAAGAAGAGTCTGGATTTGGACATTCTCAGCGCGCCGGCCTGTCCGTTGGCGCGTCAGCTCTCTTGGGTAGACCGACCAGGCGGGAAGCCACGTGGCGCATGGCGGTGTGCGCCAGCCGGGACTCGACGAGCCGGACGCTAGGCGTTCATCAGGGGCGCGGCTGGTGGCACGGAATTTCGACAGAAGTAAAGCATTGTCAGCGTTCGTTGGGTCACTAACTTCGTGGCACGCCGTCGGCCTACTGACCGGGAGCGTCCTCTACGGCGTCATCTGTGGGATGATCCCGATGCGTTGGCTGATCCAACGGCTCGATCGTTGCCGGCATCCTGGCCACGATCGCCCATTGGGGGTATCGCGACGCGACGAGCGGCGTGGCCATCAGCCTTGCGGTCGGCGTCGTGTATGCGATCGGGTCGCTCATCCGACTCGATTTGGCGGCCAGAGTGTGTCGCCCGGAAACCGCGGGAACGACATTTCGCGCTGCTCATGTCGCTGACCAATCTCGGCATCGCGCTCTCCCAGGGCATCGGCGGATCGGTCTACGAAGCGATGGCCGAGCGGTGGGGTACGCATCGGCTTTTCAGATGCTGGTCGCAGTGGGGGCATTGTTCACTGCAAGGTTGCTGGCTCTTGATGCCACTTCTAAACCAGCTCACTCTTTCGTCACGCAAGGCCGAGCGCGAAGCGTACTAGGGGCCATCCCCTCCATGCGGGGTTGTGGTCGCACGAATGGGAACCCCTCACTCCACTTTGAAGTCTTTCGGCTTCCAATCCGGTTTTGGATATTGCGGGCCCATCGCTTCCAGCGTCTCGCGCACGATGGAGGCAATTGCAGCGTTGCGCGCCCATTTGCGATCCGCTGGGATTACATGCCAAGGCGCCCATTCCGTCGAGCATCTGTGAAGCATCAGCTCGTAGGCTGCCTCGTATTCGTTCCACAGCTTGCGATCCTCTAGATCGGCAGGGTTGAACTTCCAGCGACTCTCAGGCTCGTCAAGTCGGGCCTGCAAGCGCTCCCGCTGTTCCTCCCTGGAAATGTGCAACATAAACTTCAGGACGGTTGTGCCGTTCTCGACCAGCGTCTTTTCGAACACGTTGATCTGCTCGTAGCGCTGTTCGACGGCCTTCTTGGGTGCTAGCTCGCGCACGCGTCCGAGCCAGCACGTCCTCGTAGTGCGAGCGATTGAAAATGCCGATGAAGCCGCGGCGCGGGCAAGCGACACGGGCACGCCACAGGAAATCGTGCGCCAACTCCTTCTCACTAGGGGCGTGGAAGGAGGTGACCGTGACGCCGAGTGGTCCCGTCTGGTTGAACACGTGGCGCACGGTGCCGTCTTTGCCCGCAGTATCGACGCCCTGCAGCACAACCAGGAGGGCACGCTTTCCCTCGGCGTAGAGCTTATCCTGCCATTCGTTGATAACGGCGCCGTCTTTTGCGCTCTGCTGTTCGGCCGCCTTGCGGTCCGGGAAAGCAGAGGCATCGGCAACATCGCGCTTGCCGAGATGAGCACGGGTACCAGGCTTGATGCGAAACTTGGCTGCGAAATCTTTTGCCATGGTCGGTTCTGGTTCAGTCCTCATTGCCGCGATCTCGTGTCTGCACGAACCGCAACGGTAGCATCGCGTGCAATCCCTCGCATCGCAAGTTACGCGCGGACAACCGCCGACCCAACGGGTAGCGTCTCAAGCGCCGATCGCTGGCGGAGGAGCTTTGGCTGGCGAGGGCCGACCATTGGTGTATGGGCTCGATCTCTTTTTGTGGTGATGACATGGTGGAACAAGCTTCTGGCGCGAGGCCGACTCCGTCGCGGCAAACTATCATGACGGACACTGCTACGGGCTCCACTACTCTGTGCCGTAAGATGCAGACTGCGTCGCGCGATCTTCAGAATAACCGATCTCCAACGAGGAGCTCACGGCCAACATTATCCTGCTGTTCGGCGCCGGCCTTGTTGGCAACGCCGGCATTGATCAACGACTGGGCGCCGATGATGCTGCGCGTACGGCCACCGCAGTTGACGATCACCATCGTGCTCGGTGACGGCAGACGATCGCGCCCCCGCCGGCATCCATCATGCGCTGCCCTATGACGGCCGTCAGCCGGAACGGTCCCTTCAGGTTCAGGTCCAGAACGCTGTCGTAGAGTTTCTCGTCGATATCGATGGGTCCGGTCGTAGAGAGGGGATTTGCCTGCATTGTTGATGAGGACGTCCACCTTACCAAAGCACGCGTATGCCGCATCCGCGAGAACGTCACACTCATGCCGATATGGCAGGCATGGGCCATGGCCCTGCGGCCGAGCTTCTCGACCGCTCTGGCCACTTCCCCGCACGATTCAATGCGGCGACTGGCGACAACGATATCAGCACCGGCCTCGGCAAAACCCAGTGCCATAGCTCGGCCCAGCCCTCTGCTGCCGCCCGTGATCAATACGACCTTTCCCGTCATGCCGATAATGTGCTGCTTCAACATTCGAGTTGTTCACAATCGCCAATGATCCATCCTTGCCAATCTATGAAGGCCACACGCCGCATTCGTCACCCCTTGGCCGGCGGCTGCACCGTCGAAGGTCATCAGACAATCATTGACGCGATGCCCAACGCGCAACGCCGTGATCAATGCGACAAAACGCGATAACGCACCTCCTACGCCCGCCATGACTCGACGAGGATTTTCGTGTGCCGGTTGGGATTTGCCAACTCGGCGAAGGCGCCAGCGACTTCACCGATGCCAACCTTGCCGGTCACCATGGGCGACACGTTCACGGCGCCACTCGCAATCAACTCCAGGGCCTTGGTGAACTCGGCTGTCGTCCACGCCAGTACGTACTGCAGCGACAGTTCCTCGAAGCAAGCGTACATGGAATTTGCCGGTCCGCTTCCATGCACACCCCAACGACGACCACGCGCGTCGATTGAGGTGCGCCCTCGATGACGCTCTGGATCACGTTCGGAACGCCGACGCACTCGAAGATCACGGCCGGCCTCATGTTGCTGCTGGGACGAGCGATTTGCCGAGTTTGGCACGTTCTGCCGGCGGTAACCCGGCGTGTTCCTCCCAGGTCTTGAACGGCGACGTCTTCTGACGGATCGACCACAATGTCCGCACCGAGCTTCTGCGCCAACGCGCGCCGCACCGCCGAATAATCGAGGCAATGATCGGGCCTATTCTCTTGTAGGCAAGCGCGGCGATGGTCGCGAGGCCGATCGGCCCACAACCGATGACGAGCGGCACCTCTCCACCCTTTAATACGGCCATCTCGACGGCATGGATGCCGACGGCGAGCGGCTCCGTCAGCGCCGCCGTCTCGGTCGACACGTGCGCGGGTACCTCCTGTATCAGCTCCTCTGACAGAAGGATACGCTCGGCATAAGCACCGGGATTGTCGTTCGAGTAGCCGATGCCCTGCACCTCGTTGCCGACGATCAGCCGCGGGATCGAAACGACCCGCGCGCCCTTCTTGATGCGGCCGGTGCAGCCAGGACCATAGTCCAACACTTCGCAGCAAAACTCGTGACCGGAAGACGACGTCACGCGAAAGGTCCATCGGCTTGCGCCATGGCAGATACTTGGACATTTCGATCATCTTGTCGGCGTGCACGCGAGCATGCAGGTCAGTGCCGCAGATGCCACACGCCAGCGTCTTTACAAGTACCTGACCAGGACCCGGCTTCGGCTCCGCAACCTCGCCGACGACGATCTCACCCTTCCTGAATATAGCTGCACGCATAGCGGATCCTTGTCCTGGTTGGCTTCAGCCCTGCAATCCCGACAGTCGTATAGACGCCCGTCGGCGACCGCTGTCCACCTCACAGACCGCGATAAACTATATGGTCGGCTGATCGGCGGGGGCAACAACTCCAGCCACTTCACGGCGCCGCCGCTGTTTCGATCGGCGCGCAGCTTCATACGCCCTCGGGCGTGGAGATCTCAAAGACCGATCCTTGTACTTGTTGATGGCTCTGCCTGGAGGCATGCGCATGGTGCGACGGTCAACCGACTTAGCTCGGCCACTGGCGGCGGATTGGATCGCTGCCGTCCCAGCCGACAGCAGCGTCGCGGACCGCATCAAAAATGCTCATCCGTGTGGCTGTGGCGTGCGCCATCTCGATCACCGTGCCAGGGTGGCCCTCGTTGCGGAAATAGACAAAACGGCCGCGCGGACTGTCGCCTTCCTGGCCGACCGTGCAGCCGGTGGCCAAGGCGCGCTGGTAGATCTCGTCATAGTTCTCTGGCCAGCTCGACCAATGCTGCATGCCCTCGTGCCCAGCGGCGAGGAAGTCGCGATACATGCTGGGCGTATCGCAGCGCTGCTGGATCAGCTCGAGCTGCACATCGCCCGAGTTCGCCAGGGCGATGGAGATGTGCGCGTCGTCGTAGCGCACGACCGACGTAGGTATAACCGGTGACGGCCAGGCGGTCGGCGTAGAACCAGGGTCCGATGCCGCAGACCTCGACCCAATGGCGCATAGCCCGCTTCGATATCGCCGGACGAACGATCCCCACCTGGCGCATGTTCCCGAACAATCGGCTCATTGCGATCCTTGCCTTTCCTATTCAGCGATCCCGTTCAAATGCACTTCGCCATCACTTCGGCGGCGAACCGCTCAAGGAGATCAAGGGTGCCTTGAAGGTCCTTTCCGTCACCGCCAGATCACGCAATGTCGCAACCCGACCGTTCCTGAAAGTGGCGCGATGTCGTCAACGATCGCTTGGGCACTCCCCGTGAACGCAAGTCGACCACCATCGCGGCCTTGCTGCTCGGTTCCGGATGCGGCAGTTGATGGCGAGTATCGCGCCCGTAATCTGGCCAGGATCACGGCCGACCCGTTCCGCCTCCGGCACGCACTTCTGCAAGTCCATCGCCATCAGAGCTGCGGGGTATCGAGTGGAATGCGAGGATTAGCGGCGACGGGGTACCATGCCATTGCCAGAGCCGGCCCGCACGTTTGCGCGCACCGGCGACCTCACCACCGACCCAAATCGGCGCATGCGGAAGCTGCTTCGTCTTCGGGGCGAACAGCATCTTATCGAATGCTGCGTATGACCCCTGTGGTGCCGGTCTCTCGGCGGTCCACATTTCTCGGAACGCCTCGATGTACTCGTCGGATGCCTTTGCACGATCGGCGAATGGTGGGCCTCCAAGTAGCGCAATCTCCTCGGACATCCATCCGACACCGACGCCCACCGTGAGACGGCCTTTCGAGAGGACATCGACAGTGGCGAGCATCTTAGCCGCAAGCACCGGATGACGGTGCGGGAGCACTGAATACCGAGGTGAGAAGTCGAACGCGGCTTGGTCGCAGCCGCGGCAAAACCAGCGCGGTCACCTGTTCGAGCGAGACGCCTCGTATCCTGAGCGAAGAACTTCCTGCCGTCTTGGAATAAGGATATGTGCTCTCGACCTCGGTTGCGACGATGACGTGGTCAGCTCATACCAAAGTGTTCGTAACCGAGCGCCTCCGCCTTCTGGGCAACTGTCCTCAAGAGTCGGGGTCGCCGACAACACCGCGCGAGAGCCAAAATGAAGGCCGAATTTCATTGCGCCTCCTTCAACTCTAACCGAGCTTCTTCAAAGCACGCTCAAGTAGCTCCAGACGATCCTGGCCCCAGAAGATCTCGCCCGAGGGCAAGACGAAGCTCGGTGCACCAAAGACACCGGCAGCCAGTGCCGACCGAGTAAACTGTTCAAGCAGAGCATCGAGCTCGGCATCGGGAGGCCGGCAGCCGCAGCTTTGCGGCGTCAAGGCCGGCGCGTTGCGCGGCCGCCGCGATCACGGCCGGATCGCTAAGTGCTTCCTCTCGTTCCCAGAGCGCGCGGCCTAGCTCCAGCGACAGCGAAGTGGGCATCTTTCCCTGAAGCTTTGCAGCGATCACTAACCGCGTGGCCGCAGTGTCCTCGCTAGGAAAGTGCTTGGGTTCAAGCGTCAACGGGATTCCTCCTCACCTCACGCCAGCGCTTCAACTCCATCATCCGGTAGGCCCTTCGTTGCGGTGAGCGTTTCGGAAGTGGCAGCCCACCTGTTTGTTCAAAGATCGGGCCAAACTTGCAGGGCATGATGTTGACGGTCGCCCCGTTGCGCCGCGCGATCTCTGCAAACAGCGCGCTGCCGAGATAGGTCCAAGGTGAATTGAGGGTCACTGTAGTAGTCGATCGTGACCGGCATGCTTTTCGCTCCCGATAGAGGGTCACCGTCTAGGCGGCATCTCTGGGACCTCGCCGCGCGTACAATATTAGCAATTCGACCGGTTGGCGGCATTGCCTATCAGAACAAGGTCGTGATCTACGACCTGCTCGGGAGAGGCTTCTTTAACATAGGTAGAGGGTCTGCAGGTATTCGAGCGCGTTCGCGCCCCCGGTCCCGCTGTCCTTGTTTCCCCAAGACTTCGCTGTCCAGATCGACACCTTACCCGAGAAAAAGTACACCGATCTTCGCCGCGAACCGGCCCACGGGCATGGCCCCGATGAGATCGCAAAGTTGTCGAGATTTGCCACCATGGCCAAAAGCGAAGCAGCGCGCGGGACAGCGTGCCGAGAGATACTAGGGGTCCTCGGACGCCCAGCACTTCTCGGCACTGAGATGTTCTGGGGCAACGATCGCCTGATATCGAAAGCAGTTCAGGAGCGAGCGTCAGATTCTTCTTGGCTTTGGTTTTCTTGTTCCAGGCAACCGAGCGCAGCCAGTCGAAACAATTGCGGACGACGGTCGCTCGGCCCCCGATATCCTCTATCTCGTCCCGCGGCGGGCCTCGTCCGTTTCCGTTGTTCATTGGCAAAAAGTCATCGTCAAGGATCTTGCGGTCCAACAAACTCATCATCAAGCCGGCCTGACGGATCCTGTGTTTGGTGAGCCCGTGTGTTAAGTGGCTACCGTGGTGCGCGAAACGCCCTGGAACGCGACCCGCGAGAACAACCCTCGCCGATTGTACCAATAGCCTGATTGGCAAGCAGCTGGTTAGGAAACCTAGGCTTGCTGACAGAAGTCAGTCCTTGTTTGGATTTGTGATCAGGTGCAACAAACAGTGCAACAAACCAGAAACTCGACCCGCATAAATCTATGTATTTTCAATATGTTACGAGGCTGAGTTGAGGCGGGCATCGCCGCCCTACGTGGCGCCACTAAGTTATTTATATTATTGAGATTTTTGGCATTAGACGCTCCGTCGCTTCACGCGAGTTCAACAAACAGACCATATATGAAAGTCGCAGCGGCGCGGGAGCCTGCGCGATGTTTTCCGCGGCCGTCGTGCTCTTTGAGGCTGCTTCAGCAATGCGCGACACATGGGACGGTCGTCCTGGATTGATGCTTGGTCGAGAATTGCAGCACCGCGACGAGTACTCCATTTTGAGCACTCGATTGGCAACATCTACGCCTTGTCCTTCGGGCTCCTCACCGAATGGGGAGCACCGGCAGCGTTTTGGCGCATAAAACGGTCGCGCGTGGTTGTCCCGGGGCAGTGGGCAGAGATAACATCTGCAATCACCGGTGCGAGCTCGTAGACTGTCTGCAAACAACCTCATTCAAAGTTTCGACTCGTGAACGGCGCTCGAATCAGCGGAGGACAAGCTACAAAAGGTGACGTGCGTGGTGTCTAACGGCTACCGCTTCACATCACCCCTATCGCCTTGCCCCGGCTTCACGGTGTTCTTCGCATGGGCTCGTCGATCCGCCGCCAGCGACCGACCCACGTTCACTTCCTTCGTCGAACTGGCCTTTGTCGTCGCGACGCACATACCGCTTGTCGCCACTGTGGGGCTCGATCAATTCTCGCTTCGATGCCATGATGGCTGCTCCTCGCAACGGATTGCGCTGTACTCAGAACTCGTCGGACGAGGGCGGGTCGTTCAGCAAGTTGATGTGATTAAACACTAGCCAGTCGCTGAACTGAGGATGAAGACTCGGAACTCTACTCAGACTGCACCGCGGTCTGCCCGTCCTGGGGCTTGTCGGTGACGCGCGTCCTCGCGCCCGTTCCCGGCACCGCACATTGCCGAACGCGCTCATGCCTAAGCCGCACGAACGTAAGCCTGCGCCCTTTCGTTGTCATCTCTGGCAAAGGTAACGCCGATCAGCGGCAGAAGGAGCCAGGCCGCAATAAGATAGCCAATGAAGCGACCTGATTTCATCGATGTGACGAGTAACGTTGACAGATGGGCGGAGCTGGTGTGCCTGGTTCCCGTGATCTGGCACCGCCTTCCGATAGCACAGGAGCGCCGGACTTCATCACTGCATGCCTTGCCGGGATGTTGCACCGCAGTCCTGCTCACGAAAGGTTCGTCAAACTGCGCTACTCATGAAACGCACGAGCATGGCGCGGCGCCAAGATCTGGAAAATACCCATTTCGGTTGCGTGCGTTTGGATGGCCGTCGCGTCAGGGTAGAGGGCAGTGCCCCAAGCCGCGCATTTCGCAGTAAGGATCGAGCGCGACTCCACACGCTACTTCGTTGAGAAGGCTAAGCGCGTGAGATCTGGCGAGGAGTTGATGCAGGATCGCAGGTGAACAATCAGCGGCACCGTTGCCGGCCGTGCGATGGCACGCTGCGTCTAGGGCCGAGGCGAAAAGCGCGCTTCCCTCGCAGTCGCTCTCGCCCGTTCTGTTGTTGGGCAATGACGCTCCGGTATCACGTGTAGTTCATGCTGTTGGCCGGATTCTTCCGGGACAGATTCTCGGCGGTCTCAACCACGAGTACGTCCGGATCTGATTTGCGGCAGGGACACCTCGGCGGCGAAGGCCGCCAATGCGAAACGTCACGGAAATGACGACTTAGCATGGGAGACCCTTTCCGGTGCCATTGTGGCGGCGAAACGCGGGGCAAAAGCACCGCTCCCGGACGAATTTTGGATGTGGTCTGCTTCTGAGATGGTTGAAGCGGAGGGGATGGTTGATCGGTGCTTTGGCGGCCGGCGAGGCAAGAGCAGCAGCTAAACGGGATAGCGGACGGAAATGAGCGTAGAGTCGCTGTTGACGGGTGCCGAATGACCAAAAGGCACCAGGTCGTGGAATACCCTGCCTCACATTCCGATACCTATCCCGATCCCCAGGTTCGGAGGTAGCGTATACTTGCTTGAACCGCCTTTTCTTTGCGCTTGAAGGTACCGCTTCATACGCCACTCCCTATGCTTTGTCCGCTTATCTCGCTTGTAAGTGAGCACCACTGCGGTGGACGGGGAGGAGGCAGCGAGAGCCGATGGCGCCGCACGATCAGTTTGGCCAAAAGCCGCTGTTCCGACCAAACAGATTACAAGTGAGGCAACAGGAGCAACACGCATCTGACCACGCTCATCGTGAACTCGCGCCTCATGGTGTCGCCTTGCCGCCGAGACCGACAACAAGGTGATCCCCGCTCTCGCAAAGTCCAAGCTCTGGCAAACCTACCTGCGATGCGGAGCGAGCGCAGGGCCTGCAGCAGGGCAACGCCGCCGAGCATCATGGTGTCGACGGCCTTTGCGATGAGCTTCTTCATTGTCCTTGCTCGGCTGAGATATGGCGAGAACGCGCGGGGGCCGCGCGGCGCGTTCCTGCGCCCGCCCTTTCGCTCCGTCGCTTTGAACGGAACCCGGCTGCTCAGCCGACGTTTCGTTCTGGCATCTGACCGGCCACGCTATTGCAACGCCGACCATCTGAATGGACCGCCCTCAAACCTCCCATGGGTATTCTTACTGACGCCATCCCCGCAATGCGCAACACGGCTCGCGCCGCAGATGGGTGCCAGCGGAAGCAAATCATTGGCCAGGGCGCTGCGCGCTGCCGAAGCCGGAGTGCCGGCAAAGTGCGACGGAGCCGGAAGGCGATGCGCTGCATCAATTGCTCGCGCGCTTCGAGCAGAGCGGGTTGCGCCGGCAATGTTCGCTCCTGGTAGGGAACCCGATCCGGGCCGCACGAGATTGGCAATGTCCTCAACCATGATAACGTGCGCAGGAGCCGTTGGGGTGCGCAAAGTCGTTTCCACTGGATGTCGTGGAGCACGATCCGCGAGGGGCCTTCTTCGTACTCGAGCCTGACCTGACCGTCCGCTTCGCGAACCGCTCCGTTCTGCCAGACATTCGCAGTCACGCGAGAGGATACGATTGGCAGGAAGCTCATGAGCTCGGCAACGGGCAGTGGACAGTCCCAGGCTCCGCGACCGCGCTCGAGACCATCATTTCTGGCCGAAAACCATCGAGGCCTTCGAAGTCGACCAGTCCTTCCCGTCAATCGGCCGGCGCACGATGGTGCTCAACGCGCGCAAGGTCTATCGGCCTGGCAACAAGATACATACAAATCCTCCTGGCGATCGAAGACGTCACCGAGCGCGTGAGGCTCGAGCGCGAGCACGCGGTCGCGCACGAGCGTATCGGCATGCTGATGCAAGAGCTGACCCACCGGGTCAAGAACAGCCTGCAGTCTATTGCGGCAATGGTCATGATTGAAGCGCGCAGCCACAAGAGCGGCGAGGGCAAAGCGGCGCTTGAAAGGGTCTCGCATCGCATCGACGCACTCGGGCAGCTCTATTCCAAGCTAAGTAAATCCGACACGGTTGAGGCGCGTCGATGCGGCGACCTATCTGGGATGACTTATTGCCGCGACCTGGTCGCATCAGTACATAAGGAAGCGGCGACGTCCATCGTGCTCAAGACCGACATCGACAGTGCGCTCCTGCCGACCGATCGAGGCAATTCCGATAGGGCTCATGTGTGAACGAGCTCGTCACGAATGCCCTCAAATATGCATTTCCGGGCAAGACCAAGGGCACCGTCATGGTGACGCTAAAGAGGGTGCCTGGTGAGCTTCGCCTGACGGCCGCCGACGATGGCAAAGGCATCGATCCGCGACGCGCCGACTCCGGGCTCGGTGGCCGGCTGGTCGAGGGCTTTCGCCCAACAGCTCGGCGGCCAGGTCGAGCGGGAAAGCCGGCAGCCAGCGGTACGACCGTACGACTGATTTTACCGTGGCGTGCGGACTCAGTTTCAACCGGCCGCGAGTAGCTGAGGCTGAGCATCCGACTCCTGGAGCGAAGAGCGAACAGCACAGCAACGACGATGGCGCCGTACCGATCTGTCAGAGACGCCCCGTGAGAAGCAAGACGACGACGATGATCAAGACGATGCCGAGGACACTGACGCCACCGTGTCCGTAGCCGTAACCGTAGCCGCCGAAGCGACCGCTGAAGCCACCGAGTAGGAAAATGATGAGGATGATAACCAGGATGGTTCCGAGCGACATGATTAAGTTCCTTTGTAAGATCGCCGAGTTCGGGTCTGAGCCTGAAGTCGTTGAAGGTTTCCAGATAGCCGCCGAATCATGCTCGCGCAGATGCTAAAGCATGAGCTGCGCACCGCTACAAAGGCGAATGCGCACGCGAGCAAAATACGCATCTTGCAACCTCCCAACTTGGAACCCCTCAGCGCCTGGTGAGTTTGATAGATCGATCCCCTACGCGGGATTGCTTCCCTCTACCGCACGGGCCTAGGTGCTCCCCTCACCTAGGCCCTTTTCACTTTCGGGGACGCTCATCGAGCGTACCATCCGCGCTCTTGACTGATGCTGTCGAAAAGTCGGCTGAGAGAGCCGTTAGCTTGGCTCCTCGTTTGATGTGGCAAGGTTGTGCGCTGGTTGAGGGTTCTCGGTCTTGGCCGATGCGGACGCTCTGCCTGACGCCCACGCCACCAACCAACGCGACGCAACTCACGCGCAGGCGGAGCTTGTGGCGGTGGCCGGATGAGGCGCAGAGCCAGGGTCTTGAGGTTCTGCACAATCGCTGCGAGATGGAACTCGTCACGTGCTCCCGACAGGCCTCTGAGCCGCAACCGCTCGAAGCCATGGTGGGTCTTCAAGTGCGCAAAGCGCATCTCGATCGGCTTCCTCTGTCGTGCGATTTGAGGAAGGCCTTCGTCGTCATCTTGCGCGACATCGCGAGCATTCTCGTGTATGTCGCGGGGATTCTGCTCCTTGCCGGTCTCCCAGCGCCTCTCACGGATTTTGGAGAGGCAGCGCACGAATTCTGCGCGAAGCAGCGGCTCGCCAATTCCAGATAACGGGCCGCGCGGAGTGCGGCGTCGGGCGGTGATTGCCGGCCCTGTATTTCGTGCCGGGGTCGGGGCGTGGGAGATTGTCATTGGCGGGCTTGTTCATGGGTACTTTCCGACACTGGCTTATGGTTAACGCTGGTGCTCCTATGGCGGTGATCCAAAGCGTTGCCGGCGTCGGCGTTCGAGCTTGGAGTAGCGGGCAACCAGAGGCCACCAGATGCAGCAATTCTTCAACCAACTGTTGCAGTTTCTGCAGCAAGGAATCGCGGCGATTTTCAAGTTTGTGCAGCTGATCTGGACCTGGTCGGTCGGCCAGATCAGCGCTTTGACGCAAGTTCCCTGGCAATCTTGGCCCTCGTGGAAACAGGTCCTTCTTGTCCTTGTCATCGGGGCTGTTGCCTTTGCACTTTACAAGGCCGCAAAGGAACTCTGGGATGCCGCTGAGAGGATTCTCGCCGCCTTCGCCGCGTTGCTGGGAGTGCTGGTGCGAACACTACCCAGCGTGATCGTCGCTGGACTGATCGCGTTGGGCGGTGTGTGGGTTCTCAACAACGTGGACCCTTCGTCGATGCGCCTGCCATCGTTCTTCCAGACGAGCTCCATAGAACGGACCCACGGACCGAGTGCCTGTTGATCGTCGCTAGAGGCTTACTTGTAGGTCGGCTCCTGGGCACTCTCGAGATCACGCCGCAAAAACCGTTGCGGCGCGCTACGAGCGCGATCCCGTAGCGATCGCCAAGTGGAAGAGAGAAAGACTATCCGAAGTTGAAGGCCCGCGCCAAGCGGCTGGGCGCGCGGACATTTTCTTCATCGATGAGGCCGACTCGTCGGGGTTCAGGTCCGGAGCGTAGCCAGACAGGAAGTGCAGTTCGAGCTGGCCCTTGAGCGATTGCACGTAGGCGGCGTTCGTTTGGAACCCGTGTGGTCAAAAACTGGAACCGGCCGAGAACACGGTCGGGTTTATCCACCGCCAGTATAGAGGTTCCGGAGGCCAGTCCGGTACATTTCAATGGACGCGATGGTGGGCGGCGTAATGGGGACCGTTAATGGATTGGGCGCGCGTCCTGGCCTACGTCACTGGCACGGTGGATCAAGAGCTGCTGGCGCGGAACGAATATCTTGCCGCCGAAAACCGCATTCTGAAGGCCCAGTTGAAAGGGCGGCTCAAGCTCTCGGACGCCGAGCGAGCCACGCTCGGCGAGATTGGTCATCGCCTGGGCCGCAAAGCCCTCGCCGAGCTCGCAACTGTGGCGAGGCCGGATACTATCCTGGCATGGTACCGCAAGCTTGTCGCCAGCAAGTTCGATGGCTCGAAAGCCCGTCGCGGCCCAGGCAGACCGCGGATCAGGCGTGAGGTCGAGCAGCTCATCGTTCGCATGGCCGAGGAGAACCGTGATTGGGGTTATGACCGGATCGCTGGGGCGTTGGCCAATCTGGGGTATAAGGTCTGCGATCAGACGATCGGCAATGTCCTGCAACGCCACGGTCTGCCGCCGGCACCGGAGCGCAAGCGCACGACCACATGGCAGGCCTTCATTCGCATCCACTTGGCGCTGCTGGCGGGGACCGACTTTTTCACCGCGGAGGTGCTGACGCCGCGTGGGCTGGTGACCTACTACGTGCTGTTCTTCATCAATCTCTGAGAGCCGCCGGGTGGCGATCGCTGGGATCACGGTTCACCCGGACGAGCCGTGGATGAAGCAAATCGCCCGGAACGTGACCATGGAGGGATGCGGCATCCTGCGGGATTGTCGCTATCTCCTGCATGATCGGGACACGAAATACACGCCAGTCGTTCCGGGCCATCATTGCGTCAGGTGGGGTTGAACCGCTCACGCTGCCTGCGCGCAGCCCGAACTTGAATGCCTATGCGGAGCGCTGGGTCCGGTCGGTGAAGGAGGAGTGCTTGTCCAAGGTGATCCTCTTGGGCGAGTGCTCCTTGCGGCGGGCGCTGAACGAATACGTCGAGCATTATCATGCCGAGCGGAATCACCAGGGCAAGGGTAACGTCCTGCTGTTCCCTCGTGATACGGATATCCGCCGCGAGCCGCAGCCTGTTCAATGCCGGGAGCGATTGGGTGGGCTCCTGCGCTATTACCATCAAGAGGCGGCGTGATCGCACGCCCAAGGTTCGACCCGGAACTCTGATTCTGCGATTCTGCGCGCTGCGATTGAGAGATCGAGGATCGCGGAAGCCGCTTTGCTACCCGTCGCCCCAACTCTGCGCTCCGGCAAGCTCGATCGCCCTGTCGAAGTACAGGTTCTTCCGCCGTTCCAATTTTTGGCCATACGGGTTGAGCGGCCATAGGGGCGTAACATCCCAATCGCGGCGACGGCCCAAACGCTCATGCGGGCCCGGCCATCTCATTTCAGCTGAGAATCGGTTTTCGCTGGGCCGAAAGGCTGCACAATTCTTGCATATGCAGCTTGACCGGCTTGTGATCGAGTCAACGGAATGCACCGTTGTTCGCCAGTGCTAAGCTCCCCTTCGACAAGTTTGAACACCGGGGAGGCCCGCATGCCGACGCTAGACCGCAACGGCGTCACCATCTACTACGAAGTGCACGGAAACGGCTCCCGCCGTTCTGCTCTCGCACGGCTATAGCGCCACCTGCCGCATGTGGGACGGTCAGATCGCGGCCTTCAAGGACCGCTACAAGGTCATCGTATGGGATATGCGCGGCCACGGCCAGAGCGCCTACCCGAAAGATGCCGCCGCCTACTCGGAAACGCTTACTGTCGCCGACATCGCCGCGATCCTCGACGCCTGTGGCGAAAAACGCGCCGTCATCGGCGGCCTCTCGCTCGGCGGCTACATGTCGCTCGCATTCCACGCCCGCCACGCTGAACGCTCACCGCGCGCTGATGCTGTTCGACACGGGGCCCGGCTTCAAGAAGGATGACGCGCGCGAGGCCTGAACGCGCGCGCCGCGCACGCGCGCCGACGATCTCGACGCCCGCGGCCTCGCCGCCCTCGGCCCCAGCGACGAGGTGCGCCGAGAGCCGGCATCGTGACGCGACCGGCCCAGCCGGCGCGGCGCGCGGCATGCTCGCACAGCGCGACGACGCCGTGATCCGCTCGCTGAGGCGATCCGCGTACCAACGCTCGTTCTGGTCGGCGCCAACGACACCAACTTCCTCGCCGCGACCAACTACATGGTCGCGAAAATCTCGGGCGCGACGAAAGTCGTGCTCCCTGATGCCGGCCACGCGGCCAACCTCCACCAACCCACAGCCTTCAACCGCGCGATGAACACGTTCTTGGCCGGCTTGGCGCGCTGAGGGCATCTCTTCTGGAAATTTCCTTGAGGAACTGCACATGAACCAGGATCTGACGATGTCCTCGATCTCCGACGACACCTCGCCTCTCACCCAGATCGAGATCGACCAGCGCGTGTTCGATCTTTACGACGAGTATTGCCACGGCCGCATCGGACCGCCGCGAGTTCCTGACGCAAGCCTGCGGCCGTGACCGTCGGCGGCCTCGGCCATGGCGCAGGCGCTGCTGCCGCGCTATGCGCAGGCGCAGACGATCTCCTTCACCGATCCGCGCATCAAGGCGCGCTACGTCACCTATCCGTCGCCCGGCGGCACTCCGGGCACGATGCGCGGCTATCTCGTGCAGCCCGCGCGGCAACGGGCCGTTCCCGACCGTGCTCGGTGATCCACGAGAACCGCGGCCTCAATCCCTACATCGAGGACGTGGCGCGGCGCGCGGCGACCGAGGGCTTCCTCGCGCTCGCGCCCGATGGCCTCTTCCCGGTCGGCGGCTATCCCGGCAACGACGACGACGGGCGCACGCTGCAGGCTGGCCTCGACCAGGCCAAGCTGCGCACCGACATGCTGAACAGCGCGCGCTATCTCAAGGCGCACCAACTCTCAACGGGCAAGCTCGGCGTCACCGGCTTCTGCTGGGGCGGCGGCACGACGAACTTCCTCGCCGTGACGCTTGGCGCCGACATGCACGCTGGCGTGCCGTTCTATGGCGCCGCGGCCGAGACCGCAGGCGTGCCTTCGATCAAGGCGCCGCTGCTCATCCACTACGCCGAGAACGACGAGCGCATCAACGCCATGTGGCCGGCCTTCGAGACGGCGCTGAAAGCGGCGGGAGTTCCGCACGAGATGCACAAGTACCCAGGCACGCAGCACGGCTTCCACAACAACTCGACGCCGCGCTTCGATGAGTCGGCCGCCAAGCTCGCCTGGGACCGTACCATTGCGCACTTCAAGAAGTACCTCGCGTGAAGGGCGGCTCGTTGGTCGCTCCCCAGAGTCAAGCGGACATCCTGAAGCGCGCCGTCATCATTGTTGTTGCTGGACAGGCCAACGTCGGTTTCCTCTGCAAGCCGTGGTTCTGCGGTGAGTACCAGTCATGTCGGTGATTGCGAAATTTGAACCCGAGTGCCTCAATCAATCGGCTAACACCAGATCGCCAGGAATGGTTCGCAACTTGAACGCATCGCGTGGGTAATGCCTCGGGGATTGTAAAATATTCCGCCCAGGCCCGGTTCGTGCCATGCACCAGCCTCGTGCCTCCAGAAACCGCGCGAAAGTGCAAGGTACACTTCCTCCGGAGGATGAGAGTGATCCGGATAAGTAATTCCCGGGGCCATCAAACTCAGTCCGATCCGGACATCGTCCCGTTGCTCAAGAGCTTCTGGCACCGATCCTAAAATATCTGCGTTGGCGTACCCATTGGCGAAAACCGGATCGCCACTAGCTTTGAGTCGCCAGCACAGTTCTGGGGCGAGACCTTTGATGGCACTGGCCACGCGCGCGATGTCCGTTGGCCCATGCTTTGCGCCCGCAATGGCTGGATCGAGGAACGAGCATGTCGGTAACGTTCGTGGTTTGATGGAATCGCTCGCCGACCCGGATATGTCCATCGACGCGCTTACTCGGTTCCACTGCAGCTGTGCGCGGAAATAGCTTCTTGTGTAGCGGTTAGGAACTCTTGCAATATTTGTGAACGATGTACCATGGCCATGAGCAGGCTTGTGCGCAAGGCTCACTCTGAGCTGCTTGCGAGATGAAATACGATTTTATGGCCGCTCAGCAATGGGTTTGCAACCGTCAGTGGGCCATCACGTCCAGCCGCCCTAAGTCACTGTTGCAACTGGATGCAGGGTTGCCCACGCCGCCATGTCTTACAGCAGGTTTCCGCGTTGGTATCCCCTGAGAGCGTAGGGCGAGCGAAATGCATCGATCAAAATGTGATGACCAGTCGCCCCCTTGTGCCGCCGGCCTCGAGCCGTCGGTGTGCCTCGCTCGCCCGCTCCGCGGGGTAAGTCCCGGCCACTCGCAGCGTGAGTACACCAGCCTCGGCTAACTGCCTGAGACCATCGAGCTTCTCGAACTCGCAATCATAGGTGCGCACGAACGTGGTTGTGAATTTGATGCCACGCTGCGGCGTGCCCTGGAAGCCGCGCACAGATGTAAAAGCGCCGCCGTTCCGGACTGCCGGAATGACCACTTCGTTTAGCACGGCACCGTCAGCGAGGCCGTCAACGCCATTGGGAAAGTGCGAGCGTATCCGCTCGGCGACATCGTTGCCGCGCCGAATGACTATATCGGCGCCGAGCGACTTAACCAGCGCCTCATCCGCTTCCGACGCATCGGCGATAACCCTGAGTCCTTCCGACTTGGCGAGTTGTGTAATGTAGCCACCGTAAGCGCCGGCAGCGCCAGTGACAGCAAGCACCTCCCCAGCTTTCAGCCCGAGCAGATCGAGAGACTGTCGTGCCGTCAGTCCATTCATGGGCAGTGTGCAGGCCTCAATGTGCGTTGTGCCAACAGGCGCGGCAACTACCGCACGGGCATTCAGAACAATTTGCTCACGATAGGCACCGTGGTTCGCCTTCGGCACCACCATGGCCATCACGGCATCACCGACCTTGACGCCGGTCGCAACGCTGGGTCCAACCTCATCGACAATACCGGCGGCGTCCATTCCGGGAACGTAGGGCGGAGGATCGACCTTTTGCTGCTCGGCGCGTGAGCCATTGCGCGCCATCGTGTCTGTGGGGTTCACCGCCGCCGCATGAACTCGGACCCTCACCTGCCCGGCGCCGGCATGCACCTCCGGCACATCCACAAGTTGCAGGACGTCGGGGCCGCCATAAACCATGAGTCCGACTGCACGCATCCGATTCGCCTTTCGTCATTCGCTATCGTCGTCCATACTGTCCGGAATCCTGCTTGGCGGCCAGGAATAATCTCAGCGCTAGCCAGAGCCCGAGCGCCTTCTCTATTCGCGGTTTGACCTCCCCGATCATTAACTCCATCGAGCGCATAGCCGATTTGTGCGGCGTGTTGCCGACCTTAAATGCGAAGGACAGTTGAGCGGGCTTCGCGACCTTGATCTCTGCCACGAGCTTCTCGGCCACGGTTTCGACATCGCCGATCGGCAGATTGTCGTGGACGGTCTCGAGCGACTCCTCGCCCTTGGCCGGCACGTCGACGAGCGCGATGCCGTCCATCACCTCCTGCCGATTACGAAGGCTTGAAGCAAGCCGCGTCTGATAGCGCGCATTTTCCGCAAACCGCAGGCCTTCCTCCCGGCTGTTTGTGATGAGCGCGAAACGGTTCACCGTCATGTGCGCCTTATCCACGGGCACGTTCTCCGCGGCGAAGGCCCTGGCGAAGTCGGCGTACTGGTCGGCGAGCACCTTGAGGCCGCCGCTGCGGCCGGAAGTGATCACGCGGTAGCCGTGGCGCGCAGCGGCGCGGAACATCTCAACCGTGTGGCCGGCCACATAGATTGGCAAAGGTCGTTGGAACCGGGCGCGCCGCGATGTGAGTTTTCGGCATCTTGTAGTGCCGACCGTCGTAGCTGAAGAAGTCCTGCTTGAATGCCAGATCAAGGATTTCGAGGAACTCATCAGTCATCTCGATCTTGTCTTTGATGTCGACGCCGAACCGCTCAAACTCATAGGGTTGGTAGCCGGCACCGATGCCGAGCATCAGGCGTCCCCGGACATTGCATCAGCGGAGGCGATCTCCGCGATCAGCCGCACCGGATTGTAGAGCGGCACCACGACAACAGCCGTGCCGAGACGGATGTTCCGCGTGCTCGCTGCGCAATGCGCCACCATCATCAATGGCGAGGCGCACATGCAATAGTTCGAGAAATGATGCTCAGCGAACCATGCAGTGCTGTAGCCGAGCTTGTCGGCGAGAGCGACCTTCTCCACGACCTCTGCGAACACCTGGGCTGTCGGGGTGCGCGGGTCACGCGCGCCCATCAGATTGAAGATACCGAACTCCACGATCATTTCCTCCGGTGTCGCGCTTGTCAAGCCTCGAAATGCTAGTGTCACCCAACGCAGCGGTCGACCGACAGTTATTGTGCCGTCATCCCACCATCGATCACCAGTTCCGAGCCGGTGACCCAAGATGACTCGTCGGAGGCCAGGAACAAGACGCCATTGGCGATGTCATCCGCGGTGCCGAGCCGACCCATTGGCGTGCGATCGATCAGGGCCTGGCGTACAGCGGGGTCACTGAAACGCTTCTCAGTCAACGGTGTATCGGCATAGCCGGGGTGTACCGAGTTGATGCGGATATTCTCCTTCGCATATTGCAGTGCCGCGGACTTGGTGAAGATGGTAATCGCGCCCTTGGCAGCCGAATAGGCAGGCGAGGTGGGACTGCCGACAATGCCCATCACGGAAGAGGTATTAACGATCGAACCTCCACCGCCCTTGCGCATGGCCGGGATCGCTGACCGCGTGCCAAGGAATACACCCTTCGCGTGCACGTCGAGTTCGCGCTCCCAAATAGCGACCGTGATATCCTCGACCTCTCTGGGGAATCCGACTCCGGCATTGTTGAACAGGATGTCCAGCCGGCCGTGCGGTGTCCATAACCGCGTCGACCACGTTGGCCCAGTTCTCCTCGGAAGTCACATCCAGGTGCATATAGCGCGCGTCATGGCCATCGGCACGGAGGCAGCCGCCGCGCGCTCGCCCAGATCGTCGCGGATGTCGGTCAGAACCACCTTGGCGCCCTCGCGCACAAAGAGATGCGCGACTGCGCCACCAAAACCCATCAATTCGCCCTTGATCGCCGCCGCGGCGCCGGTCAGCAGCGCCACCTTGCCCTTCAGTCGCATATTGTCTCCCATCAGAGCCTATAGCATCGGCATGATGTCGCCATTCCTCGGCCGTTATCCACGACCAACATCAGTTTGTCGCTTGTGCCGTGCGCGTTCTGCGTAGGGTCCTCGCCGTGAACGCGGTGACCGACGACGTCACCGTGCTGTATGCACCGGCGCGCTCCTGACGATGGGTGACTTGGCCCGTTGTTAGGCCTCTGGCCATAGACATGATTTCGATCGATGCGCCCTTTCGCGTCAGCGAAGAGTTCAGAGCGTTCAGAGTCTGCTTGGCTGATGTCACAGCAGCCGTGCCCCCTGTACGAGCACCGGCACCAGTTTGATCTTGCCGTCGAGTTCTGGCTTTCCTCTGCAACGCGGACATCGAGCACACCTGCCGACCTCTTAGCAGGCAATGAGTCATGCCTCATCGTAAAGGGCTCCTTCGCCCGGACCATTGGATGATTTTGACCGTTCGGCTCGACCGCGCCCTGATAGCGATGCCCCGCAGGGATGCTCGCCAGGTGCAGCAAACAGTGCAACAAACCGGAATACCGAGGCACATAAATCAGTGTATGTTCAATAGCTTACGAGCCTCGTCGAGGCAGGCATCGCCGCCCTACGGGGCGCCAAATACACCGTTCAACATAATTGATATTACTGCACAATTTTAAGGTGAGGAAGAAACCAGGAATCGAACCCCATCCCAGAAATTGATCTTTGGCCGACAGCGACCAATCTCCGTGCCCGCAGTGCACCGAGTCGTGCCATTGGCCGAGCGACGTTGGCACGCGAAGCACTTTCAATGCCAATGGACGTGCGATCTCTTTGGACCGCGTAGGCCAACGTTGCGATGCTCGGTGGCGTCGGACGCAACAATGAGATCGGGCCGTCGCAGTCTGTTGTACCCTGGATTCCTGACGGATTCGCTGCGCTGCCGAACACTCCTGCTTCGTGCCAGCGGAATTCGGCGTGCGGAAGACGAACGTCCCTTTGACTCGCTACGTCGACAGGCGCACAAAGACGATATCCTTCACGGTCGGCTCGAGCGGCGCCGAGAGACTGACGATGTTCCCTCGCGATCGGTCTGGAACGTGATGTCGAGTTTGTCCGGTACATGGCGGTCAGGTACCTCGGGCAGTTCGAAGGTTTCGTAGTGACGGTGAATCAGTTCCGCGAACAGGCCGCGCCATGACCACTGCAGCGCACCGTCCTGTTCCCTGATCGACATCAGGCCGTAGGCGGGATGCTCGTAGTCGCCCGCATAGGCCGCAATTTCATGCGCCGGCCGTGTGTTGGCGTGGCGCGCCTTCGCTGAAAAGTCCTTGCCGGCCTTGAGATGGGCGATCGCTTCTTCGCGTCGCTGACGGAAGCGCTCGCGCCATGCGACCGGATCGCGGCCGCGCATCCGGTCGATGATGTAATAGGTCAGCGCCTCTGTGACGCCGTTCGGGCTGCGGTTGGTGAAGACCGCAATGCCGATCCCAAAATCCGGCACCAGCGTCATCTGCGTATTCCAGCCGGGCCAGCCGCCACCGTGCCAGACCAGCCGGTCGCCACGATAGCCGATGCACTGGAAGCCAAGGCCGTAGTGCGCGTCGCCGAACTCCGCATAGGGGAGATTGCAGAGGGAACGTAGACGCGCGGCGCATGAAGCTCGCCGATCAGTGCCGGCGGCAACAGGCGCTCTCCGTCCAGTTCCCCTTTACCCAGATGCAGCCGCATCCAGTTCGCAAAGTCAGCGATCGAGGTTGTCATCGCGCCGGAGGCGGTGGGTCCGGATCGGAATACGCAATGCTGGCAGCCGCGTGTCAGCCTGCATCATGTAGGGCCGCGCCGGCTCCCTTGAGGCTTCGAGGTCCTCCAAGCTGAAGCCGACTGTCATGCCCAGCTTGTCAGTCAACTGCGCGCGAACGAACTCCTCATAGGTTTGTCTGCTGAGGCGTTCGATGAGCAGACCAGCGACGTTGAAGCAAAGGTTGTTGTACTCATAGCCAGAGCGAATATCGCGGCTGAATTCAAGATACCGCATGCGGTCGAGCAAGTCGGCCGGCGCGAGATCGCCCGGCTCGTGCATCCAGTCATGGCGCGGTAATCCGGTGCGATGACATAGCAGGTCGAGGACCGTGACCCTCTCGGTCGCCACCGGGTCGCTCAGGCGAAACTCCGGCATGGTGTCACGCACCGGCTTGCTCCAGTCGAGCCGCCCTTCATGGTGAAGCAGCGCCAGAGCCGTGGCAGTGAATGACTTGGTGATGGACAAGATCGCGAACTGCGTCGCTGGGGTTACGGGAAGGTTCGCCTCGACATCGCGCTGACCGTAAGCGCGGGTGAGCACGACCTTGCCGTCCTGCACCACGGCGAGCGCCGCGCCCGGCACCTTCCAGTCGGTCATTGTTTCGGCGGCGAGCCGATCAAGATCGGAGATGAACGATGTGATTGGCGCCGTGGGCGCTTCGGATGAGTTGGGCATGGGATGGCATTCTCTGCTTGAGCAACAAGCGAAAGCGCCCATCAAAGATGAGGGCGCGCGACTACGTTCGCGGAGATCGGTCGCCCGATCCGCTCGTCGTTCGTTAGTGTTCGATAAAGCCGACGAGGGCCATCAACATGTTCATTGCCTCAACGCACACGGTCCTGTAGCACGACGTAAGCGCTTACGTCGAGGGCGCCGAAGATGACGCCGATGGGATGGGAGGCGCTCGGGCAGTGGGGTGAAGACGCCGCTCGCATTGAACCACTCGCTGGCGGAGTCGCCAACGACGTGTGGAGCGTGCGAGTCCACGGGCACCTCGCTGTTGGTCGTCTCGGGGCCAGGAGCGACGCCGATCTTGCGTGGGAGACCGAGCTCCTCCAACACCTCGACCGTGAAGGCCTGACCGTGCCGGTGCCGATCCCAACGACGGACGGCCGGCTGTTCGCGGACGGTCTGGTGGTGATGACATACGTGGCGGGCGGACCGCCCGAGACGGAGGCCGACTGGCGTCGCGTGGCCGACACGCTCCGCCGGCTACATCGATTGACGCAGGGCTGGCCGCAGCGCCCAGGTTGGCGATCGTCGACCGACCTCCTGCGCGCCGAGACCGGGACGAAGATCGACCTCGGCGCGATGCCGCCTGAGGGCGTTGCTCGATGCCGAGCAGCGTGGGCGCGGCTCATCGGACGTCAGACATGCGTCGTCCACGGCGACCCCAACAATCCTGGCAACGTCCGCATGACCGCGAATCGGGTCGCGCTGATCGACTGGGACGAGTCGCACGTCGACGTCCCCGACCTCGACCTGGTGCTGCCCGACAACGCCGCCGGTCTCGACGACGGCGCGCATGACATCGCCGCGCAAGCGTCGGCCGCCTGGGAAGCCGCCGTCTGCTGGGACGACGAGTACGCAATCAAGCGGCTTGCCGAAGTTCGAGCGGTCTGAGCAGCGGAAGCGAATCGCGAGACCGCATCGTCAGTCATTGCGTGTGTTGTGCGTCACAGCAAAAGCAGATCCGTCGACGGTACAAATGGGTCATGTAGAGGCATGTCGGCGGGTTCGACGACACGGCAGAAGCCTCTCAGTAAGCTGACATATCACTGCTCCTACCGACATTACGGACTGAGTGGGCGTGTTCCTGGCTGGTAGCATGAACGTCCACCTGGCCCACCGATCGGACGTGGGCAGCACTATGGCGCGACAATTCTCGATGCGGGGCTCACCTTGATTGTTGCCCACAGCACTTGTCGACGGCTTCGGATGCTTCGGATCGGTGAGAAAGACGGGCAAAGAAAGCCTTAGAAAGCTATAGATAGAAATTCTTTCCCACTTTTGTCTAAGTGCTTGATTTTGTTAGAGGCTGCGATCCCCTTACGGGGCGCCAACTAAGCCGTTGATATTATTCTAGTTTTTCTGTCTTGTGGCCTCAACCACATTCAGGCGCAACAATCCGACGGTGGCTGCTCGCATTACGACTTTTCTGGCGACTTTAAGAACAAACATGTTTCCGTGCCGTGCGCGACGAGCTTGCCGGATTCATCCATTACTCTTCCTCCGCCGTCGCGATGCGAGCGCCGGAGTGAATGAGTTTCCCTCGCACCTGAGCTTGCCGGACGTCGCCAGCACTGGCCGCACGAACGAGACAGTCATGTCTACGGTCGCAAACCCTTGACCGGGTTTCAACACCGAGTGCACGGCGCAGCCCATGGCGCTGTCGAGAAGCGTCGAGATCCAACCGCCGTGCATCGTGCCGAGTGGGTTGAGAAATCTCTGCTGTGGCACGGCCTCGAAGGTAACGCGGCCGTGCTCCGCCGAGACAATCCAGATGTCTGTCGTCTCCGCAAATGGAGGTTGGGGATACGCTTGCGAGATCATGTTGCGCAAGAAGGTGAGCCCGTCCGTCGACAAGGCCGTTGCGGCGGGTACGACACCGAAGGTGGTGCGCGGAATTCTTGTGGTCATTTGGGCTGCCTTGTGCTTGCTGTGGATCATCGCCTCGCGCGGTCTCCGCGGCGGCCCCACGGAACGAAGTAGATGGAAAGGGCGGTCGCGATCCCGTATGCGGCGAGGCCTACGCCGACCAGCGCGAACACCGTCCATGCTGGCACCTGCAAGGACGTCAGCCACCAGCCGCCCAGGGCGATTACGAGGAGACGAGCCGAGCCGGCCATGACGGGCCAGAAGACCCTGCCCGCGCCTTGCGACGCAAAGAAGAGGCACAGCCCAAGCCCATAGAGCGCATAGGCGGGCGCAGCCCACGCAAATACGATTGTGTTGTGGCCAACACATTCGGATCGCTCGTGAACAGCTGTGACCAGAGATTAGGCCAGACAGCTACGATCAGTCCGATCGTGCCGACCAATACCGCTGCGTAGACGCCGCCAGTCCATGAGACGCGGCGTGCGCGCGCAACATTGCCCGCCCCGATCGCCATGCCGACCATCGAGACGCACGTCACGCCGACACCGAATGACACTGGGATCAGCAGGAACTCCAGGCGCGTCCCGATGCCGAAGCCGGCCAGTGACTCGGTCCCAAAGCTTGCAACGAGGCGGGTCAGAATGAGAGCAACGAGAATCGATTGCACAGGCGATATGGAGGCAAGCGCTCCGACACGCAGAATGTCGCGGATGTGATCCCAGCGAAGAGATGCATTCCGCAAGCTCAATGGAATGCGCGCGTAGGGCGAAGTGAGATACCACACGAAGAACAGGGCACACCCGCTGTAGGCAAGTACCTGTCCCAACGCGATGCCGGCCATGCCGAGCCTTGGGAAGGACATCCCGCCGACACCCAAGCCGAAGCCGAGCGCTCCGCCCAGCACGACCTGCGCGACCGAGGTCGACACCATGGCGACTGAGGGGACGCGCATATTGCCGCCGGCCCGAATGACGGCGGCAAGCATGTTGGTCAGCCAGATACCGACCGCGCCAAAGAAAATGACGTTGGAGTAGATGAGCGCCTCCGAGAGTGCCGCGTCGCGGCCACCGAGGAGACGGTAGACCGGCTCCCCAAACCCCATCATCGCGATCGTGGAGATCGCGCCAAACGCGACGCCAATGATGACAGCCTGAAAAGCCAGGCTCGACGCCCGTCGTTCGTCGCCAGCGCCAAGCGCCGCGACTGATGGCCGAGGAGACACCGCCGCCAACGGCCCCGCCCGACAGCATCTGCTGCAACATGACCAGCGGAAATACCAACGCAAGGCCTGCCAACGGCGGTGTGCCAAGTCTGCCGACGTAGGTCGTCTCGGCGATCGTCACCAAAGCCATGGCCAACATCGCCAGCATGTTCGGCAAGCTCAATCGCACCAGCGTCGACAGGATGGGACCTGCGAGCATGCCGTTTGCCGTTGGCGCGTTATTGCGATCGGCAACGTGCGTGGCGGGCTTGATGGTAACCACCGACATGGCGATCCCCCAATCGGTTGGCAGCACGAGGCGCACGCCAAACCTGACAATTATCTGCAACGCCCGGTTACCAAGTCTCACCGAAGGGCCGCACTTCCACATTGAACGACCATGCGGAGCGAGGCTGGTTGGCGACGTGCCAAGCTTCATCGGCGATCGCCGCAGGCGCGATGAAAAGTCATCAGGCTTGTCCTTGAAGCGCTCACGCGCCCACGGCACGTCAATGACGGCATCGATCACGATGTAGGCGACGTGCACGCCTTTCGCACCCAGGTCCCGCGCCATGGCCTCGGCCAGGATGCGCTGCGCCGCTTTCGTCGGCGCGAAACCCGCGAAATTGGCCCGGCCGCGCAGCGCCGACGTATTTCCGGTGACGATGATTGCGCCTTTGCCAGCAGCCACCATGGCCGGCGCGACGCGCCGCGCAAGGTAGAGCAATCCCATGGTATTGACTTGGAAGTTCCGGTTAAGGACATCCGGCTCAATCTCCGTGAACGTCCCCAAGCGCCACCGACCGCATTGTGGATCAACACGCTGGGAGCGCCCATCTCGCGCTCGACAGACGCCACCGCAGCATCGACCTGCGAATGATCGGAGACGTCACAAACATAGGCCCGAGCAGACGATACCTGCTCGGAGAGAGCTGCAAGTCGCTGGGCATTTCGCGCCAGCATGGCGACACGGTAGCCCCTCACCCGCAAAGCGACGGACCAGCGCCGATCCCGTTCCAGGACCCACGCCGCTTATCAGACAAACCGGTTGTGCCATCTTGCGTTCTCCTCAACTTGTCGAACGAAGCGCTTCGGCAACGAAATCGAGGCGGTCGTTGCCGAAGAACATGTCGTCGCCGACGAACATCGTGGGCGCGCCGAACACCCCGCGCTCGGCCGCCTACTGCGTCTCGGCCTCAGGCTTTGCATCCATGTCCGCGGCGCTGGCGCGCTCAAGGAGCCGTGGCGCGTCGAAGCCCGCCCTGCTCAGGATGTCGATCAGCACCGAATGCTGAGAGAGATCGGCCTGCTTGGCCCAGATTCCTGAAGAGACGGCCGTCACATATTCTGCGCCGCGGCCATCGGCGATGGCGACGAGCGTACCTCGGTCGAGCTCGGCGAAGTCGAACGCCCTTGAGTGTGGGTTTCTTGCAAACTCCACACCGCAGCGCTTGGTCCAGCGCTGCAGGTCGATGCCGGCGTACTTGCCTTTGATCTTCCATTCGATCGTGGTGGGACGGTTGCCGACCAGCTTCATCAACTCGAGAATGAGAAACGGGTGATACACGATCTCAGCGTTGTGCTCCGCCGCAATGCTTGGGAGCTGAGTGTGCGCGAGATAGGCGTAAGGGCTCGGGAAGTCGAAATAGAACTCGATGGTACGCGCCATGACAGCGTCCTCAGATTGCGGAAAGGTGAAGTACGTCCGGTTTGTCGCAGGCGATCAGCGCTTCAATGCATTCTTAGTCGCACGAAGAATGCCGTCCGATAACTTGGGATCGCTGACGGCACGGGCGAGCACGACAGCCCCAACGAGAGATGCAACGGTCGCCAGCGCTTTCTCCTCGCGTTGCCGCTGCGTCTTCTCGGACGACATCCCTTCTGCTCAACCGCCGCATCATGCCTCGCAACCCGGCGGTGAAGCGCTCGCGCACGGCTTGACCCTGGCGTGGCATCTCACAGCACAAGGCGGCCAGCGGACAGCCGCTTCCGGGGCATCCCGATGTGCGGCCGAAAGGTATTTTGAAAGGTAGTCGCTGTTGTTCGGCACCTTAGGCGATTCACGCCCTTTGGCCGCGATTGCGTAGGCCACGGCTTCCTCGACAAGCCGCTCCTTCGAGCCGAACTGGCTGTAGAGGCTGCCGTGGGTCATCCCGGCAGCTTCGGTCAGAGCATCGACGCCGACGCCGGAGATGCCGCGCTCTCGCATGAGACGCGCAGCAGCCCTGAGGATGCGATCACGGTTTTCGGCCGCTTGCTCTTTGGAGACGCGCATGTCGTTTGGTCCCGGGGCAATGCGTCTTGACACTTATAGTGACGATCGTCATCTATGGCAAGTGCTATGATTGCGATCGTTATCCAATTATCCCGGAGAGAAACGCATGCCCAAGGTCGCCGTGCAGGACGTGGCACTCATCGTTGGAGGTGGTCCCGGCATCAGTGCCAGTTGCGCCAGGTTATTGGCGCAAGATGGCATGCGGGTTGGCATCGCAGCTCGGGATCCGGACAAGCCGGTCCTCGAAAGTCTCGAGCGATCCCATGGCATTCGCCGCTACCGCTGCGATGCGAGCGAGCCGGACGCCGTACGAGAGCTGTTCGAGGCTGTCGTGCGTGACCTTGGTGCCCCGACCCTCGTCGTGCACAACATCGATGGCCGAGTAGCCGGCATTTTTGGCAAGGCCATTACGGACGTCGAGCCGAGAATGGCGCTGGAGACACTACGGAACGCGGCATTCAGCGCGCTTCCTGGTCGGCCAGCAGTCGGCACGGATCATGCGCGACAACCCAATCAATGCCCAAGGCGCGAAAGGAACGATCATCTTCTACCAACGCAAGTGCGGCCCTCAAAGGCTTCCCGTCAAGTGGTGCCTTCGCAATGGCATGTCACGCCAAGTCCGGGCTCGCGCAGAGCATGGCGCGAGAATTGATGCCCCAGGGCATCCATGTTGCAAACGTGCCGATCGACGCGGCGATCGGTTGGACTCAGGAAGACGGGAGCCGTGCGCATCGTCGGGCGGGGACGACCGTTGACGACAACATGGCCGATCCGGACCGCATCGCGGGAGACCTATCTGCAACTGCATCGCCAGCATCGGTCGACGTGGGCATTTGAAGTGGTGCTACGACCATGGAACGAGGAATGGTGACCGCAAGACTGCAGCCGTCTGAGTTCTCGCTGCAATGGCGAGGGCCATGGGCGCAAAACCTCGGGCATTGGAAATGACATGAAAGCCCTCGTTTTCAACCGCTATGGCGGACCAGATCAGGTCGCATTGGCCGATATTCCGCGGCCAGCATTCAAACCGGACGAGCTTCTGGTCCAGGTCCACGCTGCGGGTCTCAATCCGATCGATAACATGATCCCGAAAGGGACGTTCAAGCCCATCCTCATGTTCGAGCTGCCAGCGACACTCGGCAGCGATTTGGCGGGACAGTGGTCGAGGTCGGAAGTCGAGTCACCCGGTTCAAACCGGGCGATGCTGTGTTCGCCAGCATCTTCGACCTCGGCGCAGGCGGCGCTCTCGCCGAATTTGCCCGCGATGCCAGAAAGTGTCGCTGCGCACAAGCGGGAAACCTGGACTTCGTGTAAGCCGCGTCGATCCCAATGGTCGCGTTGACATCGTGGCAAGCGCGAAGGAGCGTGCAGACCCGCGGCTCATCGGAGGTCAGACATGCGTCGTCTACGGCAACCCCAATAACCCTGGCAACGTCCGCATGACCGCGAATCGGGTCGCGCTGATCGACTGGGACGAGTCGCACGTCGACGTCCCCGACCTCGACCTGGTGCTGCCCCACAACGCCGCCGGTCTCGACGACGGCGCGCATGACATCGCCGCGCAAGCGTCGGCCGCGTGGGAAGCCGCCGTCTGCTGGGACGACGAGTACGCAATCAAGCGGCTTGCCGAAGTTCGAGCGGTCTGAGCAGCGGAAGCAGAATCGCGAGACCGCATCGTCGGTCATTGTGTGTGTTGTGCGTCACAGCAAAAACAGGTCCGCCGACGGTGAAAATGGGGCAATCACGTCGTGCGCCTTGCGTCTGATATCGGGGCAAAGCGGTACAGCACGTCGGAAAGCGCCAGGAGTTGGCGGCGTCGGCAAGCAGACGGGTACAAACCACGAGGTTAGCCACTTCGAACAGAAGGCATTGAAAACATATGAGTCGTTTTTCTGGCTAACCTCGAAGCAGAGTTCTTGATACAGAACAATTTGCGAAGCGCCCTACGGGGCGCCAGTAGGCAAAACTCTCAAATGATTTCAACGAGGTTAGCCACTTCGAAATGGTTTGCCACGTTCGTACTCGCTTCTTCCAGACGCCAATAATTCATGGCACCGGTGGCGATTTTTTCTGTTGCGCCGCCCTCGTGTACCTCTCGGCCTCCTTCAGAGTACGCCAGCCGAAGATCGCCATTAGTTGGTGGGGCGTCGCCCCGTTCTCCGCTGCAATCACCGCACCCGCTTTATGTAGGCCGTGCGCGGTGCGGTGAGGAAGCTTAGCTTCGTCGCACCAGGCTCGGAACTTCGATCCGAAACCTTTGGCGCTAAACGGCTTTGCCGAATTCCGTGACCAAGAACGTCAGGTCACCGCAAGGGCTGGCGTCGATGACCTTTTGCAGGATCCGGTAGCACTGGAAGCTCCAGCTTCACCGGATTTCGGTTTCGGTTCGTTTGCTGCGTAAAACTCAAAATTCCTTCGCGCACACTGCTGACGCGGCCCCTCCTCGTCAAACTGCAGATCCTCCTCGACCGCGCCCATGCCTCGCCTGGTCAGATCGATGCCACGCGCGGCGAGAACACGAGAAAGGCAGTAGTTGCGTATCGAGAGATGCGGGCGACTGACCTCGGTGGAGAGAAAATCGACGAGCAGCTGTGGCGGACACTGACCAAAACTGATCAGCAGCCGGCGCTGGTCACGTACACGATTGCGGAGGAAGGACACAGCGGGGCCGTTCATCGAAAAAGTGCCAACCGACTTTCGTGAGAAAGCGAGCCTCGCGCGCCTAAGCTACACGAGCGTGCAGGAAGCGCTCGCGGAAAAATTCCATATGAGCGAGAAGCTGCTGCGCCAGCTCAATCCGAAGGCAACCTTCGAGAGTGCCGGGACTGAAATCGTCGTACCGAACGTGCAGTGCGAGGAGCTGCCGCGCAAGATCGCTCGCGTTGAAGTCAGCGCCAGTGAGCAGCGCGTGCGGGCCTACGACAAGGAAACACAACATCGTCGCGGTGTATCCGGCTACCGTGGGGAAGCAGCGAACGTCCTTCGCCGCAAGGGGCGCGCCATGCCTGCGATGCTGTAGACTTCGAGGTCGCGCCTCGCCGCACGGCGTGCCGCTTGCCACGTGAATGCATCCGGCATTACGGGCCCGCTTCTTGCTGGAACCGGGAATATAACCGCGATTCTCCCGTCCCATGGCACCATCCTCAGAGTGGTGCCACCGCCTCCCAGACCATTCCAGCTCCCCTCGACCAAGCGCGGTCCGCCCGAAGGCGCCGATCCATAGGAGACGGTTCGCGACCGCACGATCTGTTGCCTGGATCGCCGATCACCCGAACTTGATGAGCTCACCTCGAAGTTGTTGTCGCACCAGCGTCACCTGCCGCATCGTCGCCCGCCGAACACCGGCGCCACCTCGACGCATCGCGCCGACGCGGTTGAATACGCCCCGCTTTGTGGGCGATGGCTCAAGCGAAATTGAATACACACTAGTAGATCGATCATGCCGCAGGGCGCGCGCCCTTGCAGGGTGGAGCGGGTACGACCAGTTCACGATGAGAGAGGCTGCTCAAGGGTCAGCCTGACCCGTCGCATGGCCACCGGCCTGCTTAGAGAAGTGGCGCCATGCACTCGATGAGCGGCTTTGATGCCCACATACCTACGAATGGAGTGCAATCATGAAGCGCAGTTTAGTGACGTCTAGTCTTCTTGGCGCTTTTGCGCTTGCTATTTCCGCCGCTGGCGCACTGGCACAGCCGAGCAATCTCGGTGGCTCTCAATGGGAACCCCCACTGAGAGGAGTACGCAGCCCACTGGTCCTGGTCCGCGGCGGTGGTGGCGGTCACGGCTTCGGCGGCGGCCACGGGGGCGGTTTTGGCGGCGGCCATGGTTTTCATGGCGGTCATTTCCGGGGCAGCTTCGGCGCTTTTGGCGGCCCCTACTACTACGACGATTTTGGTGACTCGGGATGCTCGTGGAGCCCGCGCTATCACCGATGGTTCTGCTATTGACGAACACTCGGCTGCGCCCTCGGGGCGCAGCCGGCCCTCAAGGGGGTCTCACAATCTATTGAACTGTATTAGGATTTTACGATCGCCCGCGGCCAGAAGTATGAAACTGGCGGGGACCGCTGCCGGCTAACGCGCGGATTATGCGGGCCGCTTACGCCGGTGGCATGAATTGAAACCTCAACCACCGCGGTGATCTGCGCCGCTAGTTCCTTTCCGGACTAATCCTTAGTCCTGGTGGATTTACATCAGGACGTCTCATCATATGCCCGTATTTTGTGGAGATGAAGAGCGCACAAATCTTGCCTCCTCATCACCTCGACATTACATCGTCATCTCCCGGAGGCCGCATTATCGGCGAGTGGCCACGCTCCTTGGCGGGCGGCCATCTTGGCTTTACCAATTTCGCGTAGCGGAACGGTTAAGGCGTACTGAAGTCCATTTTCAGTCAATTGCGTTACGGCGTGCCCGTACATTGACAACAGCGCAGATCCGAAGCCCGGCGTGACTTTGGTGGGAGGGGCGGCCCGCCCCGCTCCGTCCAGCTGAGTTTGAGATGCCTGCCCTCGGCGGTGAATACCACCGACCACGCCAGAGTGACGGTCCCCTGTTGCGCCGACAAAGATCCGTATTTTACGGCGTTGGTCGCCAATTCATGGACGATCAACGCAAAGGACTGAGCGAAGCCATTTGCCACTACCAACGGTTCACCGTCGATCAACACTTGGGCCCCGAAGGCGGCGAGCTGGGTATCTGCGAGGATCCCTCAAGGGCACGCCGGGGCCACCTTCGCCCGCCACCAGATCCTGAGCCTTGGCGAGGGCGTGCAACCGTCCGAGGAGGCCTTTGATGCTTCTTCCACATTTGCGGCTCGCGAAAGGGTATTCGGTGGCGAGCGACTGCACGACGGCAAGTAGGTTCTTACAGCGATGCTGCATCTCGCGCACCAGCACCTTCAGTTGTTCCCTGGAGGCTTCAAGCTCCGCCGTTCGTTCGGCGACACGTTCTTCGAGTTTCTGCTTGAGCATCTCCAGTTCCTGGCGATGGGCAACCAGATCCAGAAACACCTTGACCTTTGCCCGAAAAACGGATGCCAAAACGGGCACACTCACGTAATCGACCGCACCTGTATCGTAACCATGCGAGTTGGTCCAGTTCGGACTGCGCAAATGCCGAAACAAAAATAATGGGAGTTCGCGCAAAGCGAGGGTGCCCCCGCACCATCTCTGGCGAACTCAAACCCGTCAATCTCCGGCATCGGAGACGTCGGTAATGATCAAAGCGATGTCGGTATCGAGAAGGGCGCGGAAACCACTGTCAGCGGAGATCGGCCTTGATCAGAGCGGCGCTCCCAAACCGGCGCAGCATGACCTCGTAGGCCAAGAGCTTGGCGGGCGTGTCGTCAACAAGCAGAATTGTTGCATCGGAACCGGCACCAAGGCCGCTCTTGTTACCCATACGAAGTAGCTCGATAACCTTCCGTTCACTCTCGTGGTTAGACCGCTCAAGCGAGCGGAGTTAGCAAAAATGGACGCAACGAAGCAATGTGGCAATCGGTCTTGCTTTGCCTCACTTATCGCCCGACGGAAAGTCAGCGTCACGACCTGACATTTTATGACCCCTCAAGCCGATCAGAACCCCCGACTGGTTCTGATGCCGTGCGCCTGGCACTAATCGCTCGCTACGAGCAATAGAGGGCCTGGACATGGCAAGGCACGATACAGCCCCCGCTTGCGGCAGCCATCAAAGCCTTGTGGTTTCAAGATCGGCCGCACCAACGGAGCGAGTGTGGCACGCCACGCACGTGCGATTCCTGAACCCTTCAAAATGCCCGATGAGATTCGGTATTCAATTTCTTTCGGGCCCGCAGAGACGTCCTTCCGCGAGAGAGATGCTCGTTGAGCGCAGCGATATTCTTCGCGCCGGTCTCAAAGCGCATCGCCATCCGCATGAGTTGGTCGCGCCAGTCGGTACCGCCCGCCCCTTCGGCCGCCTTCTGGAATAGTTCTGTCCGCTCGACCAACCCTGAGTATTGCAGGAGGAGTCAGCTCGCCGTCGTCCGTCACAAGCTGCGTCCGGACGTCCGGCCTGCCGTAACCGGTCCGACGCTCACGATCATCCAGTCGCCTCCCGGCATGGCAATGGAGGCGTATGATGCGCTTGCCAGTGAGCCTTCGGAAGTCATCTCCCAGTATTCGCGGGGCCCGACGAAAGAACCCTCGGTTGCGCCCAACGGACCTTTGACCGTGAGGCAATAAGTCACTTTCAAGCTCGAGTTTGATCATGCCACCGTTCGTGCAGACTTGGGTTTACGTCGCCAGCGCCGATGTCCCTGTTCAGCGCCCTGACAGGCGACTGGGTTTGCTAGCCGCCGCTCCGTGCGAGCAAACGATCGGGTTCGTAGGTGGTTCCCGAGGATGCGGTCGTGAAGCGCGTCATAGACGGCGTAGCCGCTAATGCCGACCGCGTTGGCGGCGCAGTGACGCTGGCATTTTGCTGGAGCCGCTTCCGCCGCGGTTATACGTGGTGGCAATGCGCCCATTGCAGCCGAGGCGCTGGGGCGCATTGTCGCGCTCTATAGGATTGAGGCTGAGATTAGCGATCGCTCGGCATTGCCAGTAGGCTAGGGCGAGTGCTGCAAAGATGGAGTCCCTGCGAGAGGCGTTTGACAACGGCTGGAGCATCATCGCGGCGCTACGTTCCGAACCGGATAACAGGTGTCGTTTGTCTCTGAGTGCTAATCGGGACCTAAGCGCGTTTTCCGAAACACGACAATCAAATTGTTCGATGGCATCTCATGCGACTGCAGTAGATCGAACCCGGCCCCATCTGCAAGGCGAGAAACTGTCATCGGAGATCCCAGAACGCCCCATGCTGGGTCTTGTCGGCGCAGGAGCAAATCAAAGCTCCTGTTGCTCGGCGAGGTGTGCCGGCCCTGCCTCTGGAAGGGTCCGTAAAAGACACAGGAGGCCGCCGCCGCTCGGCAATGAGCTGCCGCCACAAGAGGGCACTCCGTTGCCGACCACGGTGCGATGTGGATCAGATTGATGCATACGAGCGCCGCAGCGAGAATCGATCGCCCAGGGCAAGCGCAGACATCGAGATGCACCGGTGGGCGCACGTTTGGAAACTCCTCCACTGCGAGCCACGCAAGAATTGACTTTAGGCAATCAGGGGTCACGTTCGCTCGGCGTGCCCAGATTAGATCCGGCATCGTTCGCGCGAACTGCAGCGCGTGCTGTCCCGTGCCGCTGCCGACCTCCAGAACGATGCCGCGCTCGGGTAGCACCCGAGAAAGCACCTCGCTGATGGGGGGCCTTGTTCCGCTCTGCCGACGGACTGAACAGTCGGTCATTTGGCAAGATGCCTACCTCTTCACACCGCACCAGGAGCCTCCACGATAAGAACGCAGTCTCAGATTGAAGTTTGTAACAGGTTGCATCCTCGCAAGCTAAGCTCCGCCTCCAGAAACCAAGGCTGCGCAACCACTATCTCAGGGGAATTTCGAACCTGCACCGCACTCCCTCCGCGGCAAACACCAAGTCGCACGGGAGCGAGCCGCCGCGATCTCTTTTTCTTATCACAGGCAACCGCGGCCTCATTTTACGGTGACAAGTGAACCCGAACCGCTCGACATAGGTTACCCGGGCAGCTGGCGCTTGCGGCGTTGCCCATCGGCAGGGCTTGTATCTCTGTTCATCGAGAAGCAGCTATGGCGCACGGCCGCTATACAGCGTTCCGGAAGTAGTTAGCGCACTCTGTTGGCATAGAAGGCTTCGAGCACGCGGCCGACGCGGCTCCGGACGCGCTCGATGTGTTGCGCGCCGGTAGTGGCTCAGTATTCGATGCTGCGGGTTTTTCGCGGCTCTGCTGATCCTGTTGCGCGTTCGTGCGGGCTGAAGCTCAGTGGCGCCCCTTGTAACTGATCACGGTGGTGCTTAGATGTGACTAAGCCAACATAAACTGTCGCGGGCCCCACACGACGCCCTCTGGCACCCCCAACATTTATGATCTGAACGCTACCGCACGACGGCCGTTCATGACGGTTCTCTGCTATTTTGGGCCCCGAGGAAGGCCGAGCTCACAGCAACCGGTGGGCGACAGGAACTCCGCTGACACCTCAGACAATGACGTAAACAAACGTCGGGTCAGACAACGAAGCAGCTCACGCGAAAGGCTGGGGGACCTTGCCGATCATCCTCGGCGCCACGACGGTCGTCATCATCGGGCGTGGTTCTACATTACCCGGGACGACAATTATCCAGTGACTAGCGGCGCAGCAAGCACGCAACCACCGAGCAAATAACAACCAGCGAGCAAATAACAACGTCACGCGACCGAACGCTGCGCTGAGCTCGCCAACTGATCGCCCCGCTCCCAGAGTTCGCCAGAACAGGCGTTTCCACCCCTCGCGCGCCTGGCGTCGCCGTGCCGACGGTTCACTGCACAACGTGCCGGCAGCTGTGAAGTAGCTCTCCTCGGCGGCGTATCAGAAACTGACTTATGGTAAACGGCCGACCCCATGTAGACTTTTTGACTAGATTGTTGACGGCGAGAAAAAACAGAATGAAGATAGGAATTCCCCACGGCGCACCTCGGCGATCTTAAAGGAAGATCATTCGGCAAGTGAGGGTGTAGCACCAGCCACCGCCGGCGTTTGTGGAGACTAACCAGGCTCTTTGCCGCCAGGGACAAGCGAGGCCTGCCCGGCGTTGAAAGATAAGCGATCGCTTTGTTGCCCAACCTGCGCGCGTTTGCATTTTCTCTCTGCGGACAGCACGATCGTGCCAGACATTGACACCTCGTGCAGGAGACCGTTACTTAAGGCTTAGAGCCCACCTCAATGCTTCCAGGAGGGCACCAATCTTCGGGCATGGCTGTTCACGATCCTTCGAAACACCTTCATTACGGAAATGAGGAGACGGCGCAGGGAGGTCAGGGACGTCAACAGCACGAAGGCTGAGGGGCCTATCCCGGTTGCCGGCCCAGCAAGGCATCGACATGCAGGATGTGCGGAAGGCGCTGGATCTTCTTCCGCACCATCAGCGCGAGGCTCTCGTACTGGTTGGGGCTGCAGGCATGTCCTACGACGAGACAGCGGAAATAACCAAGAAGGTATTGCCGTCCGGAACGGTGAAAAAATGCGTCAGCCAGTGCGCTCAAAAACCACGCCCAACTCCTTGGCGTGGACAGCGCGGAAGTGATCGGTCAGATTTCGCAACGAGGGCCATCACCGACAGGATCGCCAACGCGCAATAACACGCAGATGCCCTTCGGCTCCTCGCTTTCCTGTTTTGGACCCAAGGCGCGCACCTTGATTGAGCTAACCCGGCTAGCCACGCGTGATCCTGACGACCAAGACGACGAGGGCCCATGCCCCCGACGAAGCCGCCACGCCAACACGTTTGCCCTTCCGAGATACGAGCCTAAACGGGTTGCAACCGCCCCACAGCTGACCGAAATCTCACGACACGCATCGCCAGGCACGACGACTGGGCCGTTTCCGGTGAATGGGAACCGCGCAAATCGCCGCACGAACGTAGATCGCTGCGTGAGACGGCGTTTACCTGCCACAGTAAGCACCCGCAACCGTGTGAACCAGGGATTGGCCTACTGCAACCGCTGAGGCCGGTATGCGCTTGCGCCTCTCTCACACAGATCTCTAGTGCTTCGGACGGCGATGTCGCGACCGAGGTCAGCGCCGACAGCGCCACGCCAATCCACCGGCCTTATTGTCTCGTCTCCCAGAGGCATCCAGAAACACGCGAGGAGATCAGAGGTGTTCGGCGGCATCACCGACGGAGACGGCGGATGAGGTAGCGGACGTGAGCCCGGATTACCGGCGCTGCCGAAATGGGGAGAGGCAAACCAGCGGGGCGTCGGGAGCATCGATCTTGATGCGATCGCGCGGATGCGCGACGTCGGTGAACGGTTGTACGCGCGCGGGCAGGCCATGCTTGTCCAGCAGCTGGGCCGTCCAGCATGGGCCGATGCTGCACTGGTCAAGGGGGCTACGGCTAGCGACGCACAGGACGGGATGATCGATGCGCCAATTGTACGTGAGAGGCTGTCACGACGCGAGGGACGGGGATCCACGCGAGCCATCTCATCGCCCCAGCTGCCGGGTCCTGGTCTTCGTGGTCGCTGAGGATCTTCGAAAGCCACCCTCGCTTCGACCGTATGGCAGATCTCAGGCTGTTTGTCGTGCGAAAGGTTTGCGCACCTGCGCGGCGTCGGTTTGAAGGCCAAGCCGCGAGCGCCGGCGTAGCTGTAACCGCGTCGTAGCAGGCCGACAGGCGTTGTTTTTTGAGCTGCCTTTCCGCCATAGCTCTGCTCTGCTTCGGTGTCGATACGCCGGCAAGGAGGCGGCGTTGATGCGAAGCGCAGTTCGTTGCGGTTTACAAAGTGCCGGCTCGTCCCCCGGCAGCACATCGATGAACTGCAACGCTTCGATGTGTTTGCCGAGGACAACAAGGCAAACCGTCGAAAGGCGTCGCCAGAAGCAGTCCGATTGGACCCCACAGCAGTGTCAGAAGAGCGTCGAGATGACGATAGCGACCGGCGACAACCCGGTGTGCTGACCGTAAAGCAAGGGCTCTATGACATGCCCGGCGATCATGGCTCGGCGACAAGAAACAAGCCCGCAGTGGCAATCGCCATGCTCCACCCCGGATCGACGGCGGCCGCCAGCGCGATCGGGAAGACGGCAACAATGCTGCCGATGAAGGGGACGAAGCGCATCAGGCCTGCGAGGATTCCCCAAAGGACGGCGTTGGGCACGCCGATCACCCACAGCCCGAGGGTGATGACAGGCCGAAGCCAGCATTGAGAGGGTCTGCATGAGAAAGAACCGGCCGAGGCGGCTTCCCGCGTCATCAAGCGCTGCAGTCGAGCGCTGCTGAAGATCGGCCGTGACCGGCGAGCCGCAGAAAGCGGTCTCGGATGTCTTCCCGTTGCAGGAGGATGAAGATCAGGAAAAGCACCACCAATGCCGTCATCGTCAGCGGCGATAGCAATGGACGTACCAGGGCGGCGATCGATTGAGCCCCGGGGTTCCGGTTGACGCACCTCGACCAGTACGGGTTTTGCTCCGCGGGGATGCTGCGGGCCTGCCTTCGCGATCTCCTCTTGCAGGTCTTTCAGGGTGCCCGTTGCGCGGTCAAGGCCCGCGACGTCAGGCTGCCTGCTCCCAGTGTCCTGATCTTGTTGCGCAGATTTGTTTCGTATGTCGGCAGGTCTTCGGCAAGCTGCGTGATTTGAAGGGCAATGATCGCGCCGAGACACCCAACGCCCAACGTAAAGAGAACGGTCAAAACGACTGATGGTGCGCGCCACACCCCCACTGTCGAAGTCGGCGAATGAGAGGGGACAGAATGAAGGCGAGGAGAGCCGCGATCACCAGCGGTTCAGGAATCTCCGTCCCGCAATCAGAACAACCACAATAAGGCCCGCAATGATAAGCCCGTGCGCCAAAGCGCCAATTCGACCGGGATCCAGACGCGGCGGCGTTACAAGCCACCGCCCCGCGGAACCCTCCCAGGTTTCTGGGTAAGCACCGTCCCAATGTGCACAGGCTAAACCTCCAGCGGGCACTCACAGTGTAGATTTTGCAGGCTGTGCCGACGGCGGTCGAAGCAGTCTGCTTTGCTATCGAAGTGCACGCTAATGGAACTAAGCTAGAACCCAGATGTTCCGCATCAACACCCTTCCCCGGAGAATACGATGAAAACCCTCGCCGACGCGTTCGAGCATACCCTTCAGGACGTCTATTACGCGGAAAACGCAATCGTGAAGGCCTTGCCCAAAGTGATCGATGCCGTGAGCAACGCCGATCTCAAAACGGCCTCAAAGACCATCTGGGCGAGACCAAGGGCCAGATCAAAACCTTGCACAGCCGTTTTCAAGTCGATTGGCAGAAGGCCTCGGGAAGAGTGCGATGCGATTAAAGGCTTGATCAAGGAGACCCAGGGCGTCATCGAAGATTCCAACGGCTCCGTCGCGAAACACGCCGCTATCGTCGGCTGCTGCCAGGCGGTGGAGCACTACGAAATATCGAGGTACGGCACGTTGCGCGAATGGGCCAAGGCACTTGGCGAGACCGAAGCGCACGAAACTGCTAACGGAGATCCTGGATCAGGAAAAGCGGCCAACCACAAACTCACCCACATCGCCATCACCGAGATAAACAAAACCACCCGGTGATGCGGTTGATCACTTCGCGCCGGTATGCTGCAGGACGAAGCGATGACATTGCGGCGGTACCGGGAGGCAAAGAACGAAGCACGATCTGTCCCCAACTTTTGATCGGTTTTCGAGACGCCAGACGCGGGGGTGCCTCGCGCTGACGCCACAGCATCAATTGTCTTGCTGTCTCATTTCGCTGGGCATGTGAGGCGTCCGCACCGTTTGGTTTTACAGAGGACGCCCAGTTCCTCGACCGCGAACTCCTCCTCGGCAGGATTGCGGCGGCCAAAACAGGTGCGCCACCCAGAAGCAAAAGCGTAGCAGTTCGGAGCGGCCAGTTGCGACCGATCAGCGCGTGCTACGCTCAAGCCCGCGTTGCTGCACCCGCCCGGCGTTGCAAATACGAAGTTACCGAGTAAGGCCACGGGCGGTTGCCATCAAACGCGAGCCGTGGCGTCGCTGATCATCTCCTGCGTATCCGCATTCTCTTTTCCGGCTCCTCAGCAGCCTCTACTCGCTGACTGCTCTCGCGCTGACACGACGATGGCAGCAATGATGCCAATGTGCGGCCAGCCCCAGCCATTTATCCAGCCGGCCGGTTGCCGCGCCAAACCGTTCAGCGACCAAGCATTGCGGCGATTGCAGCGACGGCAAAGCCGACCGCCGTGACCCAGAAAGGCGCTGGCGACCGATGCGCGCCGGGCGACACATGTTGAGGACCAAATTTCCGACGAGCCGACTTTGCGTCGTTGGTCAAATCCGCAGGAAACATACCCTCGTTCCTCTCGCCCATTTCAGGGCTTATGACTTCCACAGGGCACCAAGCACGAAGCCAACGCGCCGCGGCGGCGGCCAAAGTTGCCATCGGCTGATCCTTGATGGACTTGTCAACGGCACCCTTCACATTGCCGGCGACCTGCCTGCGGATTCGTTCCCTGCAACATCGCGCGGCCCTGTTGGGCCAGCATTGCACGGCGAAATCTTCGACGCGCTGCTGCCGCGTTTCTCCGCCTGTTCGGTGGCTTTGTCAGCCAGCCGGCCGATCCTGGTGACGGTGTTCTTCCGTGACGATTCGCGGTGGTCCGACCGCCACCTGATTGAGGTGTCGCTGTCGCCGGTCGCTGTATACCGGAGGTTGCTGATCTTGGGGCACAGCACGCTGGGATCCAGTGCTTCATTGTTCAAATGCACCGACAGCGTGGATTGCGACGCGGGCATTGGATTGCAGATCCGAAGCAGGTCTCACCGGGTCGGCATGTCTCCACGTCCGAGTGCACACACGAGGATTACTCAGGTGGAGTACCTGGGGCGAAGATCGGCGTGGGGCAACGGCGGCCACCGTCCAGCTCTCGTAACTGCGCCGCGGCGCACGGCGCACGCACCGGCCCTCTCAGCCCGCATTCCAGCATCGCCGCTAAAGCGGGTGTTGGGCGCTTTCGCCCCCTCCTGCGCACGACCCTGCTGCTTACGGCGAAGCCCCTTCAAACTGGATGCTTTGCGCGCCTATTAACCTTCTGTTGAGGCGGATAGCGCGGGTCGCCCGGTGACGCGAGTTCCGGTCCGCTGACGAGGATGGGGGCCACATGGCCAAGTTTGTTGCAGGTTTTGCCGGCAGGTTGGAAGTGCCGCAGCCGGTGCAAGAGGACGTGCAGGGCGTTTACGACGACGAAGCTGCCGGTTTTTTGGCATCCGCAGGACTGCTTTCCGGCAGCGCGGTACGACGTCGCCGATCAAAATACAGCGTTGGCTATAGCTTCAGCCGAAAAGACCGCTCCCCTCGGGTCCTGAAAGGCCTCGAGAGGCCATGCGCCTCGGGGCCTCGAGGTCCTTGCACTGGCGCGGCTCACGGCACTGACTGGTCGCGGAGGCCAGAGGCGGCAGGCAGGCCCGTCAGACGCTCGGCCGGGTCAGTCCGCTCTGCCCGGCCTGCTCGGAGAAAAGGAGCTGCGCGACAAGAGCTACGCGGAGATCAGCCGCTGCCGTGAGAAGACCACGGAAGCCACTGCACGGGCGCGCCCATCGGCGAGCAGTGGCCGCCGGGATATCAGTGGCGCTTATCGACACCATGGAAGGCCGATTGCGGGCGACCGATGCCAGAGCGGCCCTTAGCCGGGGCTTTATGGCTGGGCAGTTGACCGAAGGCTCTGCCTGGACGCCAACCCAGCGCTCGACGTCCGCTCACCGGGGGCCAAACCGGCGAGGCGCAGGCGCGTCCCTGAGCCCGAGCCCAGAAAGCTTGTCGAAGTGTGGAACGCCTGCGGTGACGATGACTTCCGGCCGCGTTGTTCGGTTGCTTGATCCTGACCGGTCGGCTTGCAAAGACCGAGATCAGGTGACTTGCGCTGCAAGCGAGGGTTGATGACATGTGACAGGCGGCGAGATGGTGCTGGCCGGTGCGCGCCCAGAACGCGCGGGCGTCAGTCGACGCGCCAGGCGATCAGGCCCGCGCCATTATCGAGGGCGGTGCCCGCGGCAGCCGCGCGACTTGCTGTTTGGCCGCGGCGCTTCTGGCTACCTGGGGCTGGACGCTGGCCGAAAGCGAGCGTCGAAGACCAGCTCAGAGTCCGCGGCCGCACTGGGCAAACCTTGCCGCGCAAAAGTGGGTCATCCACGATCTGCGCCGAGTCATTTCGTCACCCACATTTCCGAAGCACGGCGTTGCTCAGCCGCACGACGTGGAAGCCATCGTGAACCACGTCGGCGTGCGGCAAGGAGGTGGCAGGCGTCTGCAGTCGAGGCCACCTACGCCCGCAGAAAAGCGTCGAGGCGCTGGAGCTGTGGGGCGAGCACGTGGCTTCCCTGGTGGCCGGCGGCAAGCCGCGTCACGAGGCACGCACAGAGAGAGGCGAAGGAGCCTAACAAAGGCTTCAAGCAATCGGTGCACGCGCAGCGGAGCGCAGGCGTGACCCGCGATGGCTGCTCGCGCATCCAGGAGAGCAGTTGCGGCGCGTCAGTGGCCGCATGGCCGCACGCGCCGAGGCCCACGTAATTTGCCGCTGACCGCAACCCCACACGCGCCGTTTTTTCGACTGACGACCCGTCGCGCTCGCGTTACACTGAGAGCTTCACGGTCTGGTGGGCCTTGACCGAGTTGCGGGAGCGGGCGCGGGTGGCGGGAGGCACTAGATTCAGAATGTCCTCAAGGCGAGTTGTTCCCCGAAGGTCCTCAGCCGGGAAGACAATAGCCTGCTGAAGACCGTTTGCTCGTTGGCGTGCCAAGGACCTCTCGGAACAGAAACGCATGCGCTCGCGGCGGCCGAGAAACTCAACCTGCAACCGGGTTGGCAAAACCCGCAAGGTTTCGGCACAGACGCAGTCGTTGAAGTGGTTTTCAGCGCGCTCTCAGACGGTGGAAGGCAGCGAGAAAAATGGCCGCCTCGCCGGGCCGAAACGCGCCGCTGGCGTTCGCGTTGACGACATATACTGACCGATTGTTGTCATCAAAAAAAACCAATTATTGTCTCACTTTGTAGGCTTCGGGCCTGCCAAATCTCCTGTGCTGATGTCTCTTGCTACGGTCATTGCGCTTGTCCCGGCCAAGCTCGCGAAGATGAGCGCAGAGATAGCCGTCCACCAGCATCGCGTGGACGTGCTTACTGCAGCGCCCGTTGTACCTAACGCAAAGTCTTCAGCAGATCGAACGGCGTGCGCCTGTCACCCGGCAAAGCCGGGGGGGCGGCGGTGAAGGCTCATTTCGTGGATACCTACCGCGCAAACGCCGGGTCACGCGGTGTGCGACCGGAACTGGCGGCGCGGTGGTCGTTTCCGACCGCGTACTTCGCAGCCAAAGGCAGCTTATGGAAAACCACACAGGCCATCCTTAACGACGACGAAGGGCTATCGTGCTGCTGGATGAAGCCGTCATGTGGTCTGGCATAGCGCTTTAGCGGCGGCAAACTTAGTCGAAGGGATCGGATCAGTCCCGCTGCTGGGAAATAAAAACCTGACCGGCCTAACGGCTTTAAAGATGAAGCCCGGTGGGAAGAAACCTCGAGGCGGACAGCCGCCCAAAGGATCCATGGAGCTTCAAGATCAGGGTGCACATTGATGATGGTGACTGGTCTGCTTGGTCGGAAGGGCCGTAGTTTTTCGCCGACAACGAAAACACTCGCGGCTGCTGATCGCGGACCTAGTCCTGGTCGCCTGCGACGAGAAGCGGGAAAACCGGTGGCGCCCACGAGGCAAAACTGGAAGTGCTAGCCGCACTAGTTCCGCGCAACGGCTGAAAGCGCGAAAACCTAGAGCAGACAGCGATTAGTCGCTGTCCGTGGCTCCAGAGAGGCGACTTGAATAAACGCCGCACTTGCCCCGGCGCTGAACGGGCTCGCGGGGACGAAGTTGGGAGAGAGCGGGAGCCACCGTTTGCGCCTTGATGCCCAGCTGATGGCAATGACACCGGGGCCAGATCCGCAGCTGATGTTTATAAGACGCGGCCAGCCACTCCATCGGAAGATGATCCGGCGCTTACCTCCCCCTCTGCCCGGAGTGGCTGCGCGCTCATCGGGCCTGATTTGTGTTCGCCGCAGTACGATGCGGAAGATGTGCATGACGAAACCCCGGCCCCGCGCCTTGCATGCCCGGGGCCGTTCGGCACAAACTGAGTAATTCTGATCTACTTGATCTCAACCAGACACCCTTGTGCCAATGGCCATGACCACGGCCGGACTCGCGCCAGCGATACTTATCCTTCTCGTGTTCCTGCCGCTTCCAGTCATCCTTCAAAAATACGGGCTTTAGGCCTGGCTCGTACCGCGGCTCGCCGCTAACACGCCAGCAGTCACCTTCCTCATTGCAGACCACGGCCGCCGACGCAGCGCCTGCGGTCAGGGCAAGGCAGCAGCTGCGCCGAGGATAGCTTTGCTCAATGCATTCGTCATCGTCTCCATGGTTGCTGACATAGTGGAACACGCCTCGGTTGCTCGGAAGGGTTGCTCATCAGATTTTCGGTAGCCTGAGCAAACATAGCCAGGAGCGGATCATATTTCGAAGTGGCGGCGGCGGGATTCACCTGCAAGGGTTTTCACCGCCCAATTCACGCTTACAACGTCTTGAAGTTTTGCCCGGACGGCGCGGAGCGACCCGCTCGCACAACGGCAGTGGGCATCTACTTGCCGGATGATCCTGAAGGAATTCTCTGGGGGAGTAGACGGACGGTTCTCATCCCGACGGTGCTCGCCGAAGGCGAGGCACAGGCGATCCCCTGCGGCGACGACGAGACCGGGGACATAAAGTGGAGTTGTCAGACCTGGTCCGAGTTCATTCGTTGCCCACGTCCTTTGCTGCCACGCAGTAGGCGCATGGGATGCCATTCACTCCTGACAGAGTCGGAAAGTACCTACGTCGATTAAGCCGGAGCTCTTGGATTAGGCGGCGTGTCGCGTTGTGGCCGTCGCCGCGGTGGCGTTGAATCGGATGAAATCGACCCCACGGTTTGGCTTGGTGCCGGACCGTTTCAAGTGCCGCAATGGGAGTCCCGTAACCTCGCGATATGGAGGATACACCCATGATGCGTACGACCGTGAGAGCCGCGCTCGCTGCAGCGGAGTTTAGTGGCCGTCGTCGGGACGGCGAGTCATGCCGCCGATTTCATGACCGGAGACGAGATCAAGGGGACCATTTCTGGCAAAGACCGTCTACTTGGAATGCGGGGCAACATCGACAGGATTGGCAGGGGCAAGGCATCGTCTACTACGCTGCCGCCGATGGCACCGCCGCTTTACAAGTCCGCAGGCCGCGGCATGTTACATGGAACGTGGGCCGTAAAAGGCAACCCGGCGTGCACCAGATTGGAAAGAGAGGTGCCCAACGATCCGATGCTGAAAGCCGGTACGACAAGCAGGGCGACACAATTTCCCTGATCAACGTCGCGACTTCAGCCAAGCTCGCTGCAAGATCACCAAGACCGCCCCTGGAAATGCAGAAAAGCTGGCTCCCTGGGGTTTCGCCCCTGGAGGCACCGCCCCTGGCGGTGCCGTTATGGGAGAGGATGCGAGGGCCTTGAGGGGTTCGGCCACCGCGATCCCAAGCACACCGCCCATTACACCCGGGTTGCCGGGCATCGGTTCGAAGGGTTGTGGAAGTAGCCTGAGGCCCAAGCCGGCCGTCACTCCGCCTCCTGAGCCCGATGCTCAGCCCACATGCGCCAGGCTGGCGGGGTAGGCCACCGCGCCATGCGACTGCCATCCCTCCGTGGCACACAACAAATTTTGAATGGCGCCAGCGTCATCTCTAGTCCGTTCATCGGGGTCGAGCTGACCAGTTGGAAGGCACGGACACAGCCCCAAGTAACCGCCGTTTTTGACCGGTCATGGCTGCGCGCACTCTTCGCGGCGCAGCGATTGCAGAAAAAGGACCCTGAGAGGGTGGCGCCAAGCGGCGAAACTTCACCACTCGACAGCACGCCGCTCTTCGGTTGACTGCTCGGCGCGTCGCATCCTCGCCTGCTCTGTCAGCGAACACCTTCGGCTATGGTCGGCACACGCACGTGTGTGCAGGTACCTATTCCTGAGTTTCTCTCAGTAGAGAATGCAATCGCCACACGGTTGTCATTGGGGCCCTTCGTCGACACGTTCGAGCTTCACTTATTCAAGCGCATGCCCCACCGCGACCGTGGTTTCGCCGCTGCACCAACGGAAGCGGCAGCGGTAAGGCACGAGCGTCGCAGCAGAACAATCAAGCCCAGGAAAACCCTATGGCTGAAACGGATCACAACTATTCACCGCTGCGCCGGCGATCAGATCCCTCCCCCGGACGAACGCCGACGCGCGAGAGCCGCCGAGTCCCCCTCGCCTCGGCGGCCTCAACTTTCGCCCACGGCTAACCGTATGGGCTCGGCGACGCGCCGCGTCCAGCCGGTCTGCGAGTGCGTCGCGCTCCTCCTCAAGGGGTGGTGCGCTCGGTGCGTATCAGGCCGGGGTCTGAGGCGTTGACCGAGGCCGGTCTTGATCCCGACTGGATCGCCGGTATTTCGACTGCGGCGCCGCATCAATGGCGCGCTAATATGCCGGCAACGCCGGGAACACGCGTCGACCGGCTGCGTGCGTCCTGGGAGCGGGTCACGGCCAAGCCGTACCGTGATTGGAGCAGAGCGCTTTCAGCTTTCCGGCAACGGGCGATGCCGCGCGGCAATGGCCTGAACCAGTTGAGCGCCAGTTTTGGCCTGATCGGTGGCGCGCCCGGTCAGCCTGTCTGTCATAGTGAGCGCGCGGCGAAGCTCGGCACGCAAGAGGCCGCCAGCCTGGCACGGATGGCGATGCCGGCACTAGACCATTATCCCCTTCCACGAATGAGGCGGCTCACCCTCGATGTGGCGTCGACACTGGATTTTCTGGGGTGGGTCGGATTCGCGTTCCGCTCCATTCGACACGCCTACGGCATCCCAGTACAGGACTGGTCACACAAATGGCACGTTGGTGCGCAAACATCGGTCAGTTCGCCAGATGGCTGCCAACGGGTTCCTGTTGCCAAACGTCATCGGCACGCTGGGGATTGCCAACCAGACGCCCCCAGGGCACAATCCTCCCGAAACGATGACTAGGGAACGGACCGTAAGAATGCTCATCCAGTACAAGCTGCCCAGGCTCATCTGGAACGGTTTACGCCGGCCCTGCGTGGTGGTCACCGGACGAGCGTTGAGTGTGTTGGTCTCGCCACCTCACCGCCATCGTACTTGTTCCCGCATATTCTTTTTGGTGCTTGATCCACTGCCTGAGTACACGCCGATCCGTGTAGGTCTGGGCCGTCCCGGGCGATCTGCATCTCGTATCTCTTCGCTCAATTCTGGGCGCTCATGCACTCGGCCGACCCGCTCCGACGACATTGGCATGAAGGGATATCATATCTCTCCTTGCCGCTCTATCGAGCTTCAGCACCTTGTGGTCTCCATACTTGTGGCCTGGGAGCTGGACAAATTTGTTTGGGAGCCTTTCAAGCGATGACAATTGGCGCCATGACGCGCTCACCACGTTTGGCGAACTCATCTTTTACCGCGTGGGTGAGGTGTTGGTCAATCGCCGCTATTTCAGCGGCGTTGGCCCTGCAGCAATAAGCCTCGAGGAGCTTTGCGCATGGCATTGTCGGCGATCACGTGCTGATTGCGCTCAGACTCTCCAGCTGATGTAGCCCCGTGATGGTCGCCAGTCAGAACATCATTCGCTGATCGGGTGGGACTCTTCAAAGGCTCTCATTGGGGGCATGACAGCTGAGCCATACGACGAGCGCATCGCCGACTATCAGCTCGACGAGGCCAACGCCAAAGCGGTAAGTGCAGCGCGCACCGGGATGTCGCCGCTGTCGATTTGCGCGAGCGGGCATCCAAGAAGGTCGGAAGTGGCACGCTGTTGGTTGAGTTACCTCATCACTGTAGTCTTGATCGCCGGGACAGGTGAAGATTAGGTGTTGACCTGGCTCATTCTCAGCCAGCCAGAAACCTTATACCCACGGTCCGCGGCGCTGGCCGGGGCCGACACCCCTCCATCAGTATTTTGAATGCGAACTCACCGAATTAAATGAAATGGTGCCACTCGCTTGATCTTCAAAATCGCCTGCAAGGGTGACCAGTCTCTGCACCTCATCGGGAGGCTCACGACCAGATGGAAGCCTCCCGTCGCCGTGTAGATTGTGAGCACCCACAATATTTTCGCTAGACGCCTGCATCTTTTATCAACGTCTTCCGCGACTTTCGCCCGTCCTGCGGACGATAAGGGTCTTCAAGCTGACTTTCTGATGCGGCTTTACCCGATTGTGCGTTACCGTACCAGCGCATAGGACAAGCGCGTCCCTCACTCGATCTGCAGCTGCCCTCGGACTATCCCCTCATGGAGTGGCGATACCAGATTTGGCGCCCACCACCACGACTCGGATCTAATCGGCCGTTGGAGATCTCCCCTTGGCTATGATTTGACAGCACGTTAATGGTGTGCTTGTCGGTACTGAATACCGTCTGCAGCTGCACGAAGGTCCTGGTCACCAATACGCGTGTCACGATCACCCAGCCAACTGGTGTTCTAGGCTCGGCAGGCCTGCGCAACTCCCCAGCCCCCTAACCCATTCGGCGCCCGGCGTGATCGGTGCGCCAGCAGTTGTTCAGCGTCGGGTGCCGAGCGGCTAAAATCTCGCGTTAGTGACGCCTCATGGCGACGATTACGAGGCTTGTCAACCACCTCTGAAATAACACTTCCTTGTTCTGTTTCGCGCCTTCGCACATCAGGCCGTGCTCATTGCTACGAACGCGGTCCGAACATGCTGGCTATGCCTGCGAGCGCCGTCGCGTTGCCGCCCCGGCGCAGTTGCGCGTGGCCAAAAGTCTGCAAACGCTGGTAGCGTCGAGGTGGTTCTCCACGCGTGGAAGCTCGCGGCAAGCTCGGTCGTCTGGGTGAGCGCGCGAGCGAATGTAAATAGACCATGCTTCTGGATCCATGGCACTAGAGCGGGAGTGCAGGCGGGGAAGCCCGCCGCGGCGGATCATCAGGCTGTTCGGACTCACTAGCTCGCTGCCGGCGGGGCTCTTCATGAAACGCATTTTCGCACAACCAAAGACCAAACCGGACGTACCGCCACATCGCTCTCACTCAAGCCAACACTGCTTCCACGATGCTCGCGCGCCGAACTAGTCGGGCACGACCCGCGTAAGGTGGAAGTCCGGCTTTGCCGAGAAGTGACGCGTATTCGACTTCGGTTCGCTCCTGACCTCCCATGCTGCACAAGCATCGCCATGTCGAGCATTTTCCCTGGATGCGGCGTATCGCCGAGGTGGCAGCACCATTTCGACGATGAGCAGACGACTGGCCGGGTTCATCGCCTTGCGGACATGGCCAAGGATCGTCAGGCACTGATCTTCGTCCCAGTCGTGGATGATGTGCGAGAGGATGTAAGCATCCGCCCCGGCGGGAACGCTTGTGAAGAAATCGCCGGGCTCAATCGTCACCCGATCGCTCATGCCTTTGGCGTCAAGCAATGCCGGTGCATCCGTTCACAACGTGCGGCCGGTCGAACAGGATGCCGCGCGGCCCGGCATGACGGGCAAGCACGGCCGCCAGCATGTTGCCGGTCGCGCCGCCGACGTCGACAATAGTTTTGAAGATTGAGAAATCGTAAGCGGCGGCGACGGCTGCAGGCTCCTGGTTATGGAGGCCGACCATCATCTCACTGAACAGCGAGCGCGTCCTCGGATGTTGGGCGAGGTAGTCGAAAAACGTCACGCCCTGCGCCTTCTCAAAGCCAGGTTTGCCGGTCTCAACTGGAGTAGCACCACATTCTCCCAGCCACTCTGAGACGGATGGACTGCCGGCAAAAATCACGGATGATCGTGCCGAGCCAGGCGCGCCGGTCTTCAGCGCCTCGCCCAGACTCGGTCAGGGCAAAACGCTGCTCCGGTCTGCTCGGTGAGAATGCCCAGGCTCGCCAGCGTGCGCATCAGCCTGTGCAATGAAGGCGCATGCACGTCCATGGACGCGGGCAAGCTCGCACAGCGCTCTTTGGTCCGGACGGCGAGTTGATCGGCCAGCCCCAGCTTGGCCGCGGCGTAGAGCGGCATCTTGGAGACGATGTGCGCCCGGCCCATTTGGATCAATTGAATGTGAGGCGGAAGAACTTCCGGATGTTGTCGACTTGTGGTCTGGCACAACAATTCTCCAAAGTGCTTGCGTAATGTACGAGGGTAATCGGCAAAAAGCCGGCTACTTCTGCTGTTGGCACTCAGAAGAGAAGGTCCCTGTACGCCCTGCGAACATGCCGGGAATGTGGGGTACTTCGGACATAATCTGAGGGTATCAGTTGCGGGGTGAGGATGGCGGTCCTTGACCCTGGTCAGTGTAAAACTCCGAAAGGGCGTTCACGGAGGAATCATGTTCCACCGGCGCCGCGGTTTCCAAGTCGTCTTGCCATTGCTTGCCAGGATATTGGGGTTGGAAAGAAGGCCGTTCTGCGTGTTCTTCACGCCCCAGCGTTTTGACACCGCGGCCAAGACCCCAAGCAGACCTACGATGCATGCGCCTGCGGTCATCTCCCGCACATTGACGGCAATCAAAGCGCTTCAGCGCTAGCGTGCGGACGCATTGCTACCCCTGGCTAAGCGGTGCATCGCCGCTCGACTGTCCATTACTGCGCGACAATGCGTAATTCCATCTATCTGCACGCCACGATTTCAATATAGTCTGCGGGCGGCGGCTTTCCGCCCGCGAAGTAAAAATGATTTGGGAGGAACCGATGAAGCGCATAGCGATGGCCATCGGCCTTGCGGTTATTGTCTCACATGGGGCCAGTGCCCAGACCAGCGAACAACTAGTCAAGGGCGCGACCGACACCTCGAACGTTCTCAATTACGGAATGGGCTACAATCTCAATCGATTCAGCACGCTGGATCAGATCAACAAGGACACCGTCAAGAACCTCGTACCGGTGTGGAATTACAGTTTTGCCGACGATCGAAGCGAGGAATCACAGCCGCTGGTCTATCAGGGCGTGATCTATGTGACAACGCATTCCGCCACGATGGCGGTCGATGTCAAGACCGGGAAGCAGATCTGGAAGACGAAGGTCGAATATCCGCCGGAGACGCCGCGCGATCGTCTGCTGCGGCATCATCAATCGCGGCGCTGCGCTGCTATGACGGCAAGGTATTCCGCACCACCCTCGACGCCAATGTCATCGCGCTCGACGCCAAGACCGGCAAGGAGCTCTGGCGTCAGAAGGCCGCCGACATCAAGGAAGGCTATTCCATGACGGTGGCACCGCTGGTCGCCGACGGCGTGGTCCTGACCGGCATCTCCGGCGCGGAGTTCGGCACCCGTGGCTTCATCGACGGCTGGGATCCGGCCACCGGCAAGCATCTGTGGCGGACCCACACCATTCCGAGCCCGGACGAGCCCGGCGGCGACACCTGGAAGGGCGACACCTGGAAGCTCGGCGGTGGATCGACCTGGATCACCGGCTCCTACGACCCCGGAGCTGAACACGGTCTATTGGGGCATCGGCAATCCCGGCCCGTTCAACTCCGCAGTGCGGCCCGGCGACAATCTCTACACCTGCTCGGTGCTCGCGCTCGAGCCGAAGACCGGCAAGATCAAATGGCACTACCAGTTCTCGCCGAACAATCCGTTCGACTATGACTCGGTCGCCGAGATGGTGCTCGCCGACATCAATATCGAAGGCAAGCCGACCAAGGTGCTGATGGATGCCAACCGCAACGGCTTCTTCTACGTGCTCGACCGCACCAACGGCAAAGCTGCTCGCGGCCAATCCCTATGTGAAGGTCAATTGGGCGACCGGCATCGATCATGAAGACCGGACGGCCGATCGAGACCGACATCACGAGGACGCGCGCGAGGGCAAGAAGGTCGACGGTGTATCCGTCGATCCTCGGCGGCAAGAACTGGGAGCCGATGTCGTTCAATCCGCAGACCGGCATTGCCTATGCCAACACGCTGGCATTCGGCGGTCACTACAAGACCGAGCCCGTCGACTTACAAGGCCGGCGAATGGTATCTCGGCATGGACCTCACCGATCTCTGGGAGTGGCCGGCGATGGACCGCGCGGCCATCTCAAGGCGATCGATCCGCTGACCGGAAAGACCAAGTGGGAAGCGCCGAGCGACATTCCGCGCTTCTCCGGCGTGCTCGTCGACCGCCGGCGGCGTCGTCTTCTCCGGCCAGTTGACCGGCGAGTTCGAAGCCTTTGACGCCGACAGACGGCAAGAAGCTGTGGCAGTTCCAGACCGGCTCGGGCATCGAGGGGCAACCGGTGACGTGGCAGCAGGACGGCGTGCAGTATGTCGCCGTCGCCAGCGGCTATGGCGGGGTCTACTCGCTGTTCTCCGGCGACGAGCGGCTGGCCAACGTGCCGGCCGGGCGGATCGTTATGGGTATTCGCGCGTCAAGCACTAACAGTCGGTCGCGCATGCCAAGAGAAATGTCTTGCCGGACGGCGGCGACCTTCGCCGCCGTCGCGGTGACGGCGAGTCGTGCCGACGGCGACGCCCGCCGCCGCAGACGCAGCCGAATGACGGCAGCGATCAGGCGCAGATCGACCAGGGCAAGGTGACCTACGCTCAGAAATGCTCGCACTGCCACGGTCCCAACCTGGTCAACGCCGGCACCGTCGCGCCGGACTTGCGCGGTTTCCGGATGACAAGCCGCGCTTCTGTCACCGCCGTGAAGCAGGGCAAGAACGGCAAGATGCCGCCGCTGGGGCGACCTCCTGAGCGACGACGCAGATCGCCGATCTCTGGGCCTATGTTTCGAGCCGGAGGAAACCATGAAAGTTCGAGTTGCAGCCTCCGGGTCTTGCGGCGATCCTCTCAGGCCTGCAAACGGCCGCCCACGGCGCCGACGATCCCTTCAAGGTGCTGCCTCGACGAAGATCGACCGCCGTTGTCCGTCGCATCAGCGGGGCGAGCCCGACACCGGCTTCGACGTCGCACTGGCGCAGGTTATCGCGCGATCGGTTAGGACGGCCGCTCAAGATCCAATGGTTCGAAAGCAAGCTCGACGAGGATCTCGAGCCCGGCAGCTCGAAGCCAATGCGCTGCTTTCCGACGGGCGCTGCTCGCTGGTCGGCGGCTATGCGCTGACCCGGCGATTCGCTGGTCGTGCCCGGCGTGAAGACGGCCAAGCTTCCGGATTTCGAAGGCGCGACCCGCGACGATCGCCGGCGCCGCGTCGAACTCGGCGTGCTCACGCCCAGTCCGGCTTTACGTCTATTCGCCGCTAACAGTGGTCCTCGGACCCAAGACGCGCGGCCGCAGGATCAACGAAATCGGCGATCTCTCCGGATTGCGTCTCGCCGATCGAAAGCGGAACGCTTGGCGATGCCATCCTGATGAGTTTCGAGAGAGGACGGCTGATCGACAACATCACGCATCTGGTGCCCGGCCGCGACGACCTGCTCGGCGCGCTCGACCACGGTGACTACGATGCGACACTGCTCGACCTGGCGCCGGTTCGACGCCTATCGCGCGGCGCACCGCGACACGAGGCCTGTCCGCTTCCGGCTATTACTACCCGATCGGCGCCAATCGCGGCTATGTCGCGCTCGGAAGCGAGCCGGCACTGCTTGCCGCGGTCAACAAGGCCCTAGCCGATCTAAAGGCTGAAGGGCAAGATCGCAGACCTCGGCAAGCAGGCAGGTCTAACTTATCTGCCACCGCGCGAGCCCGTGATCCTTGATAATATTTGGGAGAAGATCTTCCAAAAATAGGGTATCCACCCGCAAAGTGCAGAGCCAATCTTTTCCGGCTGCAGCACCAGCGAATTGTGCCGATAGGGGAATGATTTCCACAACGGCCCCGGAAAGCACCTCGGAGGGCGCTCGTCACTCATGTCCCCTTGCACACAGCGCCATTCACCAACGAACCACCGACCTGGTCTGCTTGTGGGGGTAGAGCGGGAGCAATCTGGTATTGCCAGCCGGGGTGACGGTTCGACAGCCCCTGACCCACAAGCGGACGAGGGCTCGTTTGACGAACGAGGATTGGCCAATGTTTCGATGGCCAGAGTAGATCAATCTGGTTGATCGTCTGGACCCATGGATGCGGAGCTTAACGAACAGGCGGCGCGCCCCGAAAATGTGGATGCCGGAACACGATTCAAAAGCGGAGTGCAAGGATGACCGCGGATACGGACAAAGGCGTCGGCAATTTTGCTTGAATTCATGTCAGAAATGAAGGGATGGGAGAATAAGTTTGCAACGCGGAGGACCGGAAGCGCACGCCAGTCAAGCGAAGATTGAACTTGAACAGATCTACAACAAGTACGTGACCAACAGAGACCGAAAGTACGGACGCATGGCAAGCGCGTCCGCGGGTTGGCCGCCAGAATTTGACCCGGATGCAGAAGAAATCGTTGCGACTGAATTAATCACTGGACGGAAGGTTATCTTCGAAACGCTGTGGACACATCCAACGGCGGTGCCCCCGCCATACGGAAAGACATCGTTTCACAATGCTCTACCAGAACGGCAAGTGGCGACTAGATAGAAAAAGAAACTTACAGCACTTACCAGGGAAAGTGGGTTAAACGCGTACTCTGACTAGTCCCAATCAAGATCCTCGTCAGGATCGAGCGGACCATCGTTGATAGAAGCCGTCCCGAAATATCCCGTGCATACGTAACCGGTTGTCTCGTCCTTCAACCGTTTAGATATGAACGCAAACGTGGCCTCGCCTAGTGGACAATGCGAGTGTCGCGCTCGTTTGACTACTTTCTCGCCGTATCCAGCTTGGTCCATTGCTCGAAGAGTCGCGCGAACATGGAATTCTTCGTCCGCCAATAGTGCGACGAACCCGATCACGACAACTAGCACGAGCACAGCGAGCAATTTGAGCATTGGTAGCCCCTGAATGGGGTCGGCCTCACCGATCGTCGAGGCCGTCAGGTCAGATCGCGTCGTGCGACCGAGGTGCAGACCGCCGACCTAATGTCGGTCACGTGCTCGCGTCGATAATGACGATGAGCAGGAGCGCGAGCCCGAAGAAAAGCTTCCAGCGATGACCCTTGGTCAATTCCCGGCTTCGGCGCAAGCTCGTCCACGGCCCGAGCTGCTCCACAACGCGTGTGACCACAATCGACTGCCTTTCATCACGCCGAATTCCTACCGCCTAGCGGTGGCAGCCATGTGACTGAACGTCCGTTGATGGCACGAAATCCCCAATTTTGCGGTCGGCAGAGCGGGTCCGCTCCGCCCGGGTAGATCAGACATCGATTTTCTCGGCGATCTCGAGGGCATCGTCGACTTCGATGCTTTCGATCTTGGAATGGCCGAGCAAAAGTTGGACCGCGCGAAGGTTACCGGTACGGCGATAGATCAACGTCGCTTTGGTTCGGCGCAGCGAATGCGTGGCGCACTTGCGCTGATCAAGACCTATGCCGCCGACCCACTTGGACACGAGGCGCGCGTACTGCCGCGTGGTCAGGGGCGAGTTTCGGCGTCCTGGGAACAAGTACTCGCCTGGGCTTGCGACTACCGATGCGAAGATAGTAGTCGAGCGCCTGCCGTGTCGGCTCGGTCAGCTCAAAGCGAACGGGCCTGCCGGTCTTCTCTCTGTCGGACATTTGCTCTGTCGATGGCATAGCCGTTGAGTGCCACGTCATCGACGCGCAACGCGACGATGACGCAGCCACGCAATTTGCAATCAATTGCGAGATTGAACAGTGCCAAGTCGCGCACGCGCTTCTCCAGATCCAGCTTGGCACGTATTGCCCAGACGTGGCTGGGCCGCAGGGGAGGCTTTGGGCCAGTGATCTTGCTCCTTCCAGGGCGGTCGGAGGAGGCAGGCAGCGGAAGCGATTTCGGTCATGGTCGGTCTCCTTCGTTGAGAGACCACCGAGCATGTGCTTCCGACACTACAACCCTTCAGAATCTGTCCGCTAACCGATCGTACCGGTCGTCAGTATGGTTACCGGCGATGGCCGCCGATGTCGCAGCGAAATATCGTTGCAATATACCCATGGCGGTGCGTAAGTTCACGTATCGCCCAAAGCGAGTTACACGTCACATGAGATCAGCCCCGCCATCTCCAGATACGAGCGAGCGGTTTAGAGGCGTCAATGAAGAGGAGGTCGAGTGCCATTACTCGCCGCAATGTCAATACCGAGTCATCATTTCCCGGGATCGGGCCGGTCTCTATCGCGTACATCGAGAACGTTGGAATACCGGCGATTGGGACATTGCGGGAGTTGCCTTTTGGTGCAGAGACGACAAACTGGTCACAATTACGGACGCGGTGGAAAGCGCGCGCAAACTTGTAGCAGAGCGTCTGTCAGAGGTAACAGAGGGCGCTGTCGACGCCCCCAATCCAAGGCCTCCTGAATCGTTCGCGTGCCCGAGACGAACGGCGGCAACGGTACAAACAGCGTGGAGAAGAGCGCGCTTGAGGGCGCTTACGTGGTTGATCTTCACATGCATCGCAGGCATCGCCCTGGGCGTGATCCATTACCCTGCTGGCGCTCGCTGAGGTTGCGGTCCCCCGGCGCCGCCCGATTTGGTCCGGTTTCGAGGATCTTCTGTCGTAACGAGGAGGTGGCTGGCATGCCTCCTCATGACCCTGGCACACGGCCAAGACCCTTGAGCGGATGTCGTCGTCAAGGCCCCATTTGCTGTCGTCCATTACTTCGCCCCTACTATTCGACGACGTCACTGCTTGAACCCAATAGCCAAGGCGATCAGGCTCTTACCATGTCCCTGGAAATGTGTTTCTGGATGGTGACCGATGAGCAGCTTTTCGAGCTTCCGCCATCGGCGTGGCGCGTTTTTCGCCTTCTCTCAGTCCGCTCCCTCCGAATCAGGGGTAGTGGATCATCGCAACGTCGTGCTTCTCCACTTTCTGCTCAATGGCACGAAGAAGGGAGCAAGCGGCCCGTTGCGCGTCTTCGAGACCTGGTTCCGTCCCTATCGGTGTGCTGACCTCCTAATCGACGATTCGGTGTTTGGTATGGACCCGTTTGGCATAAATGCCGCCGATACGCGAGCGCTGCTCGACGCGGCTGAAGGCGCTTCCAAATACCGAGATCCGCGCTCGCGAGCGCTTGTATATAGAGATGCGCGTACGACGGGAGCGGCTGTGGCGGTGGTTCCGAAGAGCGCGGACGCCGACCATCGGCGCAGTGGATGCAGAAGACACCTACCTGGAAGAGTGTTTCGCAAACTTGCGGGAGATTTGCGAACACGCGGTCTCAGGCAACTGCGGGCTGATTTGGGCGCCCGGCCGACCTGGCCCCAGGTCTTGTTCGGTCATGAAAGGGACCTAACCTATCGTCCATAAAGGATGACCGTTGCCGTCAGACACTGGTTCTGGTCAGGAGTAACGTATGGGAATAGCCGGACCTCCCGCAGCCGACGATGATGGTGCCTACATCTTTATCGACCACCGCGAAGAAGAAGGATCGATCGTCGCCTTCGTTTCAGAGCGCCTCCGCGCCAGCCGATGCTCTTGCCATCCGCTACTGACAAGACGCTGTTTGTCACGTTTCGGGGTCAGGAATATCGCATCCCCCACACATTCTCGCGGCACGACCGCTATGTCGTCGTATCTCTCTGGCGGAACTTCAAAGACGACTACCGCTTCTTCGTCTTGGTCCCGTCGCTCGACAGTGACGCCCACGGGCTGCTTGTGGTGCCAAGATCAGTGGCCGAGGGATGGGACCCTCTACTCCGACCATCTGACAGTGCTCCAACTCGGCTTCGACTACTTCGGCCAGATCAAGGTCCCTACCCTGAACCACGAGGGCTCGGCGCCAGAGTTCGCGCGCGAGAAGTGGGCTTCAGAGGGAAGCGTCGGGCGCCTATGCACAGTTTTTGAGGCTGCGTTTATCAAGAGGACGGTTGATACCGGAACGGCTGCCGCATTCGCGAAGCTCGTGATGAGCGATCCGAAAGCTAAGGAAGAATTCGGTTTGTCTGGAGATGCGACCGAGGCCGAGGTGACGGCCAAGATCCAGGCTGAACTGAACACCGCCTTGCAGCAAGCAAACGCCGAGGGGCCTTCGATGAGTTCGATAGTGCGATGGTGAATTGTGGAAGCACACCGGTGGGCCGCCGAAGTAGCGGGATTGGGCATTCTGTAATCCTAGTACTCAAGGTGCAGCGAGCTGCGTTGGGTCTGCCGGCTCTTGTGCGTGGAAACCTCGAGACCGTGCTGGAGACGAAGGGTGCTGGAGGCTTGTCGTCGGCGGTTTTAGAAAGCGCGCTTACGTCAGAAGCTGGCACAAACGTTGAGTGGGTCGGAACCATCGGTGCCGGCCTCGTTGCTTCTATGGGGCGGATTTTGTCAAGGGGCCCTCGGGCACGACGCCGTCGCGCACGAGGTGCCACAAGGCGATGAGCAGCTTGCGGGCCAGGGCGACGATCATCTTCTTGCGCGAGGTGTGCATTCTTGGTGCGAGCTTCAAACCACTTGGCCAAGGTGCTCTCCTTCTGAAACTGGAGGAAGCGCCAGGCGAGTTGGATCATTCCCTTCCGCACCCGAGCATTGCCGGATCGCGCGAGCCCCTTTCGCGGCGCTGGCTCTCGCTTTCGTCGGGCGAGCCCGTGAGCCCGCCGTAGTGCCACGGCGCGGCGGTCGCGCAGGTTGCGCGACAAGATCTCCTTGACCAGCATGTCCGCGGTCTCGATGCCAATGCCGATCACCCGCATCAGAACGAGGAGCATCAGATTTGGTCCAGCCTTTGGTGCCTGCTTCAGTTGCTCCATGCGCGCCTTCTCGATCTGGTGGATCTGCTCGGCGACGAGCTGCTTGCGCTCGAGGTCGCGGCCCAGCTCGGCGAGCGTGTTGGCGGGATCGGCTCGCCCTCGGGCGAGCGCAGGTGCTCCAGGCGCTCCGGCGCCTCCTTGAGCGTCGGATTGAAGCTGCGGATGCCGAGCCGTGCCAAGGTCGACTTGATGCGGTTGATGATCGTGGTTTGCTCGCCAACGAGGGTCTCGCGCTCGCGGTGGGGACGCTTGGCATCTTCCTCCGCGAAGGTCGGGATCGCGGCCATCTTGCAGTGGTCCCGCTCGCCGCGCAGCCAGCCGAGGAAGGAGCGCTTGAGCTGCTCGGTGTCGAGCCGGTCGGTCTTGGCGCGCCGGTGCTCGCGCGATACCGGCACGCTCGCGGCATGAATGACGTGGGCCTCGATGCCCCGTGCTCTCAGCCAGCGGGCCAGCCAGAAGCCGTCCCGGCCGGTCTCGAAGGCAACGGCGATGCGGGCGATCTTGTGCCCTGCCTTCGCCGCTTCCGCACGCCAGCGCTCGAGCAGCTTTAGGAGCCCGTCCTCGTCGGGTGCGAGCTTCTTCAACGGTTGGCGCTCCACGCCCGGTATGATGCCGGCAACAAGCCAGCTGCTTTTACTGAGCTCGACCACGCCGATTAATGTCTCGTTAGGATCGAACGGTGTAAGCGAACGGTTCAGGTCGTTGAGCGGCTTCTTCTGCTTATTCGGCTTGCGCATCGATGGGCTCCATCGGCTGGGTTTTGACATCGGCACCGATGGAGCCATCGCTTGCTTAACAATCCGCTGATTGAACGCGATGTCATCGCCGCTCGCCCCATAGCATCTGTGTGGAAAACCCGAACCGACCTCGCTGCGTGAGGGCTCACCCGCCGGGTTGCATCGCAACAAGGCTGACCCGGGCATGCCAGCTGGTACCGCTCAGGGGACCTCATAGGTACTTTCCGAAACTCGCCATCGACCCTAACGGCGTTAACATCTCGGCCGCGGTCAAACTGCCAGCAGACTGCCCATGAGATGGCGATCGACCGAAGTCGCGGTCCACTTCGCGCGGCACCCGTGTGCCATCGGTAGGCGGTCTATCCTGAAATGCAAACGGCGTGACTAGCAGGGTTGATAACTCGGCAAAGTCAAAAGGGGGCTCGATGGCTACCAATCGATCGACCGTTCATGGGTCCGAGCTGGACACCGTGGCGGGGAACGGACTCCTTCATCGCCGTATGTTTTTGACGGTGGGCACCGCCGCGGCGGCCGCCGTTGCCGGCGCCGCTCTGCCTAATCCAGCGGCCGCCGATGCGTTACCGGTCGAGCCTTGGATGAAGCTGCCGGGGTCGGGATTCGTCGGCTACGGCCAACCATCGAAATTACGAAGAACAAGGTCGTCACGGACATGGAACACCGCACCAGGCACGACCGGGACGGGCGCGGCACGCACGCCGCACCATTTGCTCGACGGTATGATCACGCCCAATGGCGTGCATTTCGAGCGTTCTCATAGCGGCATTCCCGACATCAACCCGGACACCCACCGGCTCTTGATCCATGGCCTCGTCAAGCGCCCGCTGGTCTTCACGGTGGAAAGCTTGGGACGCTACCCGCGGGAGTCGCGCGTCGCCTTCCTCGAATGTGGCGGCAACGGCCAATTACTGTACCAAAAGGAGCCCGCAGCCGGTCGGGGTTCAGGCGATCCACGGTCTCGTCTCGTGCGCCGAATGGACGGGCGTGAAGCTCTCGGTCCTGTTGCAGGAAGCAGGCGTCGATCCGAAGGCAAAATGGGTTCTGGCCGAAGGCGCAGATGCCGCCGGCATGAGCCGCAGCATTCCGGTGGCGAAGGCGATGGATGACGCATTGATCGCGCTCTACCAGAACGGCGAACGCGTGCGGCCATCGAACGGCTATCCGATGCGGCTCCTGCTGCCGGGATACGAAGGCAACATGCACGTGAAATGGCTTCGGCGCATCAAGCTGACCGAAGGCCCGACGATGACCAAGGACGAGACATCGAAGTACACGATCACCTTGCCCGACGGGAAATCCCTCCAATTTGTGCTTCCTCAGGAAGGCAAGTCCGTGATCACGCAGCCCTCGCCAGGGCTGACCATGAAAGGACCCGGCCTTTACGAAATCTCGGGTCTTGCCTGGTCGGGCTATGGCAGGGTCACCAAGGTCGAGGTTTCGGCCGACGGCGGCAAGAGCTGGGCGCGGGCGGCGCTGCAGCCGCCGGTGCTGTCGAAGGCGTTGACGCGCTTCCGCATGCCGTGGCGCTGGAACGGCGGACCGGCGGTCCTGCAAAGCCGCGCGACCGATGATACCGGGTACATCCAACCGACACGAGACAAAATGATTGCTAGCGCGCGGCGACAGGACAATCTACCACGCTAACGCGATCACGACTTGGGCCGTGTCCGACAAAGGCGAGGTGAAGCATGTCTACGCGTAGCGCTCTCCTCATCGCCGCCTCAGGTCTCGCCATGGCTTCGGCCGTTGCATTCGCGGCTGAAAGTCCGAACCTCGGACGGGCGGCAACGCCGGAGGAAATTGCCGCATGGGACATCAGCATCGGTCCCGACGGCGTTGGTCTGCCGCCGGGCAGCGGGACCCCAAAGCAGGGTGAAGCCGTGTACGCGGCGAAATGCGTCGCCTGTCATGGCGAGAAAGGAGCCGGCAAGCCCAACGATCAGCTCGTGGGCGGACAAGGGACGCTTCCCGGCGACAAACCTCCGGTCAAAACCGTGGGAAGCTTCTGGCCCTACGCTACGACCGTCTTCGATTATGTGCGGCGGGCCATGCCATATAACGAATCGAAGTCGCTGACCAACGACGAGCTTTACGCGGTCGTCGCTTATATCCTGAACCTCAACGGCATCATCGCATGACAACGACACGATGGACGCGCAGACGCTGCGAAAAGTGAAAATGCCGAACCGCGACGGATTCGTGACGTTTTCGCGCGGAAAATGAACGCTGCCGGTTAATCGATTTCCGTAGGTAGATGGGGCCGGTCGGCACGCCGAAATCGCTGCAGATATCCACTTGTGGCACCCAGCTGACCACAAACCGAGGGGCGCGAATATGGTCGGCTATTAGAAGGACAGCTGATGCTCGGAGGGGTTCGCGAACAGGCCGTCGGCGGCCGAACCTGACCCGAAGGCGACATCCGCTGCGCCTTGCCTGTGTGAGCTCTTGCATCTCGCGGAAGGTGGTCAAAATTCCGTCTTTGCCGCCAGGACTTAGTGCATTTTGACCTCCTCGACCCACGACGTGTAATTATCGCTGCCATCGGCGCGTGCGCTCAGATGCTAGAGCACGACGGTCTGGGTGAGGAAAGCCAAGGGAGGTCTGACCATGCTGTTTGCAAAGCCCCTGCTCGCCGCATTTGCCTTGGGTAGCATGGTTGCGCTGCCGGCGCATGCGGAGCTCGACGTCGCAAGCCTGAAGCAATCGATCGAGACCTCCTTCGAGAGCGAATATCCAAAACTCGATGCGCTCTACAAGGACATCCACGCCCATCCCGAGATCGCCTTCCAGGAGGAGAAGACCGCCGCAAAACTCGCCGCCGAGATGCGCGCGATCGGCTTCTGAGGTTACAGAGAAGGTTGGCAAGACCGGGCTGGTTGCGCTTTACAAAATGGCGACGGTCCGACCATCATGGTGCGCACCGAGCTTGACGCGCTGCCGATGGAGGAGAAGACCGGCCTGCCGTACGCAAGCCGCGACAAGACCATCTGGCAGGGGCGCGAAACCTTTGTCACCCATAGCTGCGGCCATGACATCCACATGGCGAGCTGGGTCGGAACGGCGAAGACGCTGGTCAGTCTGAAGGACCGGTGGAAGGGCACGCTGATGTTCATCGCCCAGCCCGCCGAGGAAGTGGGTGCGGGTGCGAGAGCCATGCTGGCCGACGGACTGTTCACGCGCTTTCCCAAGCCCGATGCCGGCTTTGCCCTGCATGACGGGGCCTTTCCCTACGGCTACGTCAACTACCGGGTCGGGGTCGGCTCTTCCAATGCTGACGGCCTCTACATCAAATTCAAAGGCCGCGGCGGCCATGGCGCAGTGCCACAGGCGACCATCGATCCAGTGATGATGGCATCGCGATTTTGTGGTCGATGTGCAGAGCGTCATCAGCCGTGAAAAGGACCCGACCGAATTCGGCGTGGTCTCCATCGGCTCGCTCCATGCTGGCACAGCGGGCAACATCATTCCCGACGAGGCGATCCTGCTCGGCACCATCAGAACCTTCAAACCGGACGTGCGCGCCAAGATGCATGATGGTATCGAACGTACCGCCAAAGCGGTCGCCGTCATGGCGAATGCGCCTGCACCGGATATCAAGATCAGCGAGGGTATCAAAGCGGTCATCAACGATCACGCTGTTGTCGCGACCGCCGAGAAGGTGCTGAAGGCGGCCTTCGGCGACAAGTTCACGGCCACGCCGCCGCGCACAGCGAGCGAGGATTTTTCCGAGTACATCAATGCCGGAGTACCCTCAATGTTCTTCAATATCGGCGTCTACGATCCTGAGCACGTCGCTGCCGCGCGCAGTGGCGGCCCGCCGCTTCCCGACAACCATTCCCCACTGTTCGCACCGGTGCCGAAGCCGACCATCCAGACCGGCGTCACCGCGATGACGCTCGCAGTACTGAGCGCATTCGACCAGAAGGCCAAAGGGCAGTAACGGCCCCGCCCGTCATTGCGAGCGAAGCGAAGGCAAGGTCCAGACCCTGACCTGGAAGTCGGTTGTGGCACAGGGCGGCCTAAAGTTTGCCTGCGGCCAATTAGGGCAGCTGGTTGAGGTATTCCGGACCCGATGTGCTTCGTCCAGCAGCGATCGAACCTCCGCCCGGCCAGATCGCTCTTCCTGATGCGAGACATAGATGCGGCCGAGATCGCCCCATTGCATCCCAACGTCGATGTCGCTGTCGTCAACGGCGACCAGGAAGTGGAAGAAGTGTAATCCTCCTGCAACGCCGCCGATCCCTGGAAAAAGCTGGCGGCCAGCCGCGCACGCGTGTTAGCTGCTCACGACGCCATTGCACAAGGGGACGCAATCATGGCCTCGAAGATCACGAATGATCCACGTATCGATCCGCGCCTCAAAAAAATTTTCGGGGAGATCCCTGAAGAGGTACGGGCCGGCGATGTCGCGAGCCGCGAGCAGCTGCTTGCCGAAGAGCAAACGGATGCCGCCAAGGCGCGCATCGCGATGCTCGAAGCGATGTCTGCGATGTGTGATAACGAACAGGTCGCACCATCCAAGGGCTTGAAGATCACAACCGAGACCTTTCGATCCGAACCCGACGGCAACATCACCAAGATCCAGTACATCCGCCCGGACACCACCGAGCGCCTGCCGTGCGTCTACTACATCCACGGCGGGGGCATGCAGTTCTTCTCCTGCTTCGACGGTATGTACAAAGCGTGGGGTCGCGTGATCGCGGCCCAGGGCGTTGCCGTCCTGATGGTCGACTTCCGCAACGCCATTCGCCCGTCCTCCGCGCCAGAAGTAGCCCCGTTCCCAGCCGGGCTGAACGACTGCGTCTCGGGCGTCAGATGGGTCGCCGCACACGCCGATCGCCTAAATATCGACCCACAACGCATCATCGTTGCAGGCGAAAGCGGCGGCGGCAACTTGACGCTCGCGACCGGATTGAAGCTGAAGCGCAATGGCGACATCGGCGTGATCAAGGGGCTCTACGCGCTCTGTCCCTACATTGCCGGCGAGTGGCCGCTGCCGCAGAACCCGTCGTCAACGGAAAACAACGGCATCCTGCTCGATCTGCACAACAACCGCGGGGCGATGGCCTACGGCATCGACGCATTTCGCGCGAAGAACCCTCTGGCTTGGCCGAGCTTCGCGACCGACGTCGACGTGAAGGGCCTGCCGCCAACAGTGATCCACGTGAACGAATGCGATCCGCTACGCGACGAGGGCATCAACTTCTATCGCCTGCTGATCAAGAACGGCGTCCCCGCGCGCTGCCGCCAAGCCATGGGCACTACGCACGGCACCGAGATCTTCGCGATTGCCTGCCCGGACATCAGCTATGACACGGCGCGCGACATAGCAGCGTTCTGCAGAAGTGGTTTTGGCGAACGAGGCCGCGGGGAGAACTAGAAGATCTCCGCCGCGTTCCTCCCGTGGTCCGCGCCGGCAGAATGTGCAGAAATATCGCTAGTAGACGATAATCAGTAGGAAGCCGGTACCTCATGTGAAGCGGGCTGAGAGACCACGCCCATGGTGGCCCAAAGGCGTGGCCGGCGCCTACGGGGTCTGGTGGTTCAGCCCCCTGCGCGCCGAATAGTCCATACAGAGAACCTCCAGCCAATGGTCTCCCTGTTTCGGGTTAGATCTGCCCAAGCCCAAGCGTGCGGTTTATGGCATGGTGAAGCGCGCTGCAGCCAAGGCCGGCATCAACGAGGCTGTATCATCGCACTGGCTGCGCCACGCGCACGGTTCGCATACCGTCGACCGCGGCGCCCTCACTGCCCGAGGTGCAGGCGACGCTGGGCCACGGCAACATCGCCACCACGCCGGGTTATCTGCACGCCCGACCCAACACGTCGAGTGGCCTGCACCCGGATCAGGGAGTGTTTCTTCGACGACGAAGAAGGCAATGGGCAGCGATAAAGATGCTGGGTAACTAAGCCGCACACTTCCGGTCTGGGGAGGTCAAGCAGACCAAAAATAGGCTCGGATTTCGCTGTGCTTTGACAGCTGTTCGTGACCCACAACTGCCCTCCCCGGGATGCGTCAATCGCGCTGCAGCAATGAAATTGCGCCTTATTCCACCTCCTCTGATACCCGCGATGCCCTTAGCCAAACTTATTCAATCTGCATCGTTCGGCCAGCGCTTCCGCGGCTGTGGTCCCTCGATCATTGCTCGCACCCCGCTGCGTCCGGGTCTCCGCGCGGTGATTGTCACGGATGCTTGAGCCTGAGATCCTCATAGGGCGCCGAGTAGGCGTAGCTCCGGATCAGGTTGATCCCGGGCTCCTCGACCCGCGGACTGACGCCCCAGATGAACGCGAGCTCGTAGATCGGCACGTGGGTCACGCGATCGTGGAGGATCTCTTGGATCTGCCGCAGCAGCCCCTCCCGGTTCTTCGGGTCGAGCTCGCGCGCCTGACGCTGGAAGACGTCCTCGACCTCGGGAATCACGCCGGAGGTGTAGACCCCACCCTTGCTCACGTACGCCTCGAGGCGCGTGGCGGCGTTGCCGCCAGCGCCGGTAATGCCGACGATCACGTTCTTGAGCTTCCGCTCGCGCCACGCGGCCGTCATGGCAGCGCGCTCCATGGTCTTGATCCGGGTCTTGATGCCGACGGCCTGCATGTAGCCGGCGAGCGCCTCGCCCATCGAGAAGTAGGGCGGCCACGGGTAGAAGTCGCCGGCGTCGAACCCGTTCGGGTATCCGGCCTCGGCCAGGAGCTTGCGGGCCCGCGTCGGATCGTAGGGATCGGGATCGAACCAGCGAGAAAACTCGAGCGCGCGCGGGATCAGCGATCCCGTCGGCTTTGAGAAGCCGAGCGTCTCGGCCTGGTTGAGCGACTGCCGGTCGATGGCGTAGCTGAGCGCCTGACGCACGCGCTGGTCGTGCCACGGCGATTTCGGGTCCCACTGGTCCGGCAGATCCAACCAGAAGACGGCCGGCGACTCCTTCGGCGCGACGAGCTTGAACCCCGGCGTTCGCTGGATGTCCTCCGCCACGGGGCCGCTTAGCAGGTAGGCGATGTCGACCTCGCCCGTCTTGAGCGCGGCGGCTCGTGTCGTCTCTTCCGGGATGCTGCGCAGCACCAGCCGCTTGATGATCGGCGTCTTCCGCCAGTACTCTTCGTAGGCCTCGAGCACGAGCTCGACGCCGGGGTTGAAGCTCACGAACCGGTAGGGGCCGGCGCCGATTGGCGCCTTCTTGAAGCCGTCGTCGCCGACCTTCTCCACGTACTTCTTGGGCACGATCCAGCCCGAGCCCGTCGCCGAGGTGCCGTAGAACGTCATGAAGTCTGGCCACGGCTCTTTGAGGAGAAAGCGCACGCGGTCGGGGTCGACGATCTGAACCTCGCGCACTCGCTCCTTGAGGAGTGTGGCACCGCTGCCCCGGTAGCGCTCGAACGAAAACTTCACGTCCTCGGCCGTGACCGGCTCGCCGTTGTGGAACTTGATCCCCTGACGGAGCACAAACTCGTACGCGAGCCCATCCTTCGACTGGGTCCACGACTCTGCCAGGCTCGGGGTGTTGCTCCCCGCCGGCATGGGCTTCACGAGCGCGTCGTGCAGCGCGTAGAGCACCATGAACGGCGTGATGATGCCCTCGGTCTCCGCGGGATCGAGCCAACGGGAGGCCAGCGTGATGTGCACGCCCCACGTCATCGTGCCCTGAGGCGCGGCCGCCGCCGGGGCGGCCAGGCCGATCAGGAGCAGACTGGCCACGAGCGAAGCTCGGAATCGCGTCATCGGTCGCGGACCCTCCTGGAAAGCATGTCTCGCCGGACATGTCGCTCTGTGTCAAGGCGCGGGCCGTGGAGTGGAACGCCACGGTGGCGCTCGTCTTCGGCGCACCATCTTCTCAGCGTCAACGCTCAAAGCTTGCGCGAACGTGGCCATAGGCATTGACGCCAGGATATCACACTTCAGCTGGGTGTCGCTGGGCGCGAAGTCGATCTGCGGAAGGGGTTGCAATGTCTTTTTCTGTGCACAGGGCGTACTTGGACCAATCGGCTGACTCGTGCCCGCAACCGAGGGAGGTGCGGACCCCGATCGAAGGCCTCAGACGTTTGCTGCGAAAGGCAGTCTTTGACCCGAAACGGAGTGCGCCAGTTTAGCTGGCAAAGGATAGGAGGTGGAAGTCCTTCACGGGGTAAGGCCTAGCCAGCCGCCCCGGCCCCGAGTGATGCAAGGGCTAGCCGCGAGGCTCATCTTGAAGCGTTCACAGGGGGACCATGGGCTGGGTATCGAGCAGCGAAACGGGTCGAATTCCGAGGTGCTGACGCCGTTCCGTTGGCCGGAAAGCAATATCCTCCCCGCTAATGGCTTGCGAAGGAGGAACCTCGCGCTGTCTGAGACCCCATGCACGTGGAGACGTCCTTTGTACGGAAACTGGGAGATCTCATCCGTGTCCGGAGAGGCACGCCGGACCGGCTCATGAAGGCAACAGCCGAACGATGAGCGTGCACGCGGATGAGAAGTCGGACGAGGGAATAGGACCGATGAAGCAGCCGAACAAAGAGGGTTCGCCCTCTGCGGAGGCCGTGGAGGGAAGGACCTCGCCTGAGGGGAACGGCGGTCAGGCGGCCGCGGCCTGGACACTGCGCCGGGAAGCTGCGTCGAACGGACTGGCAGCCGTGCGCCGAGCGGCGCGACAGAGCAAGAGTGTGCGATTCACCGCACTGCTGCATCACATCACCGTCGATCTCCTGAAGCAGAGCTACCTCGCGCTTGAGCGGGACTCCGCGCCGGGCATCGACGGCGTGACGTGGCAGGCCTACGGGGAAAACCTCGAGGAGAAACTGACGGACCTGCACGACCGCATGCACAAGGGCAGCTACCGCGCCCGTCCCGCTCGTCGGACATTCATCCCGAAGGCGGACGGAACTCAGCGGCCGCTCGCCATTCTGTGTCTGGAAGACAAGGTCATCCAGCAAGCGGTCGCGACGGTTCTGGGAGCGATCTACGAGGAGGACTTCGTCGGGTTTTCCTATGGGTTCCGGCCGGGGCGTGGCCAGCACGATGCGCTGGACGCACTCCACGTCGGTATCCTGAGGAAGCGGGTGAATTGGGTGCTCGATGCGGATATCCAGGGCTTTTACGATGCCATGGCCCACTCGTGGATCATCCGTTTCCTCGAGCACCGTATCGCGGACAAGCGCATCCTGCGCCTGATAGCGAAATGGCTCAAGGTCGGCGTCATCGAGGATGGACGCGTAATGCGCAGCCAGGTGGGCGCCCCGCAGGGAGCGGTGATTTCACCAATCCTTGCCAACGCCTACCTGCACTACGCGTACGATTTGTGGGTCCAGAGATGGCGCCAGACCAAGGCAACCGGCGATATGATCGTCGTGCGCTTTGCTGACGACCAGATCGTCGGCTTTGAGCATGAGCATGAGGCAAAGGCTTTCCTGCACGATCTGCACGAGAGACTGCGCGCGTTCGAACTGGCATTGCACCCGGACAAGACCCGGCTGATCCGCTTTGGCCGCCATGCGGCCAAGCAGCGTGCGAGCCTTGAGAGGGAAAGCCTGAAACGTTCGACTTCTTGGGCTTTACCCACTTCTGCACGCGATCACGCAAATGGGGCTCGTTCGTCATCGGGCGCAAGACAATGAAGAAGCGGATGCGGAGCCAAGCTCAAGGCCGATCAAGGTGGAGTTGCGCAAACATATGCACGACCCCATCGCGGAAACCGGAGCGTGGGTGAAGCAGATGCTGCAAGGGCATCTGAACTACTACGCCGTCTCGGGCAATCACCCGAGCCTGTGGTGGTTCTGCAACCAGGTGCGGTGGCTCTGGCTCAAGTCGCTCCGGCGGCGCAGCCAGAAGGCGCGGCTCTCCTGGGAGCGCTTCATTCGCATCGTCGATCGCTTCTTCCCGCCAATCAAGGTGCTACACCCGCTGCCTCTTCACCGCTTCGACGCCAAAACCCGAGGGAGGAGCCCGGTGCGTTAGCAGCGCACGACCGGGATCTGTGCCGGGGGCGGGGAGTAATCCTCGTCCCTACCGGGACAGCAGCGCGCGGCGGCCAACTTGAAAGCTGGTCTCCAATGGCAGTGCCGCGCACGCGGGTCGCGTCTTTGGATAGAAGCGCTGCACCGAGCTGTAAGACATCGATTTAGTCGGAAGGACTTCCCTGAGGCCTCCGATTCTTCACCCAATTGAACGCAACGTCTCCTGACACGCACCAAGGCCGCAACGTCGGCACCGACCCCACGTTCAACAGTCTCCCCCAAACCGAGGATGCCGCTCATCTCCCATTTCAGTAAGTGTCCCACGCCGACTGGATGCTCGGGGCAGGACGGCGTTGCGCTCATCTTTCCGATCCATTTTTGCGTGGCTAGTTGTCGGTTTCGGCGACCGTAGCCTTACTATTGGGATCGGCGACGCCGGGTCAGGCAGACCTCGAGACCAAACACGTTTTGGTGCTGCATTCGTTCGGGCTTCGCTCGAAGCCGTGGGCTGATTATGCGCGAGTCATTCGCACCGAAATAGGCCGACGTGGGTCCGTGGATTTTCAGGAACACTCGCTTTTGAATGCCCGTTTGATTGGTGACGAGTCAGACCGTCCATTTGTCGATTATCTTCACTCTCTCCATGCTGACCAACCACCCGATCTGATCGTCGCCATCGGTGCGCCTGCCGCGGTTTTCGTGCAGCGGCATCGCAAGGACCTATTTCCAAGAACTCCGATGGTCTTAACTGCTGTAGAGCGGCGGTGGTTGGACTTCGACCGGCTGACCGACAAACGATACCGTGGTGGCGTTTCAGCGCGACTCTATCATTTTCTATGAAGAATATTTTGCATGTCCTGCCCCTGACAACTACCATTGCAGTACGTTATCGGCGCTTCTCCGCCCGAAGCCATTTGGCGCGAAGCGACGCGCAAAATAGCCGCCCCCTTAGCTGGCGCGCGTGCAGTTTCGTTGGTACAACGAACTGTCATTTGAAAGCATTTTGCAGGATTCATCCGCTCTTCCGCCACATAGTGCGATTTTTGGCTCGGTATGCATGTAGACGCGGCAGGCGTGGCGCATGAAGGCAGCGTTGGGCTGCATCGGCTTTCTGCCGTAGCCAATGCACCGATTTTCTCCCTCGATGATTCCTTTTTCGGAGAGGGCAGTCGTCGGCGGTCCTATGCAGTCCGTCGATGAGCTAAGCAAGAAGGCTGCGGAGGTCGCCCTCCGCATCCTTGGCGGTGAAAAGGCTGGCGACATCAAGCCGTCATTCGTTAGACCTGCGTCGCCGCTATTCGACTGGCGACAAATGGAGCGCTGGGGATCAGCGAAAGCCGCCTTCCCCGGAAGCGAGATCCATTTCGCGAGCCGGCGGCGTGGCAGCGTTACCGTTGGCAAATAACAAGCTTTCTCCTGGCGCTGCTCGTGCAGTCTGCAATGATTACATGGCTGCTGATGGAGCGTTACGGCCGCCGTAAGGCCGAGCTTAGAATCCCGCCGAAGATCATTGGAAGTTATGCATCTCAATCGCGCTGCTGAAGCAGGCGCCCTATCAGCATCTTTTGCGCACGAGATCAGTCAGCCACTGGTGTCGATCATGCTTGTTGCGGAGGCCGCCGAGCGGCTGCTTTCAGCGAAACCCGATCATCGGCTCAAAGAGATGCTCGGGAAGATTAGGCAAGCGGACCAGCAGGCCGTCGAACATCATTCAGCATCTGAAAAAACTCTTGAAGCGCAGGAGCGAGGTCGAGACTCAAGAGTTCGATCTCAATGACGTCGTTGCAGACGCGATGTATGTCCTTTTCCCCGAGGCGAGGGATCGAAACGTTGCCCTGCACGCGAATGACGCCGGGCAGCCATTGCTCGTTCGGGCCGATCGCGTTCACTTGCAGCAGGTGATAATAAGTCTGACGATGAACGGCATGGACGCGATGATCGATTACCGCTTTGGACGCTCGCAGGATCACCATAGAAGCTGCCTTGCGGGCGGAGGCCATTGTAGAGGTGTCGGTAAGTGATACGGGCATGGGCATTCCCGAGGGCAAGCTCAGCGAGATGTTTCGAGACTTTCTACACGACCAAGGACCAAGGCACGGGGCTCGGATTGTCGGTCGCGCGCACCATCGTCGAGACCTACGGCGGAAAAATTTGGGCGGAGAACCGGGCCGGGGGCGGAGCGGTATTTCGCTTTACGCTGCCCTTGGTTTGTTGACACGACCGCCTACGGTAATGGCTGATCCGAATTTCTGTGCACGCACCTTGCTGCGAAGTAGGTCGGCTCAACTGCGATCAAGGTTGAATGGATGCCGGTCGAGTGCGAAGTCGCCCCCTTGTTCGAGGTTTGCTCAAGTCCGACATTCGTCCGGACGAACGCGTGCTACGCTGGTTCGAACCGTCCGCAGCGCGGTCGCGCCCTTCGTTCAGCGCATCTGGTCGGCCCAATGGCGCATCCCGGCCGGGGAACATCGGGTACAGCCGATCTTGCCGCACCCGAGCGCGAACCTAGTTCTGGGTAGAGGAACCGCGGACATTCTGGGGGTTGTTACCCGCGCGGCAATTCAGCCGCTTGAAGGAGTCGGCAGCGCCTTCGGGGCTAAATTACAGCCCGGCGCTCTTCGGGCCTTCAGAGTCGAGGCGGCCGTCCCTGATTCGTGACAAATGTGCGCCCGCCGCGGATTTACTGGCCGGCCCGCCGCTTCGTCGGATGAGCGAGGATCCGGAGGCAATCGCACGCGAGATCGAAAGCTACCTGCTTGCGCATGCCCCCAAGCACGACGCCATTTCATTGAAGGCGCGCGCGAGATTGTCGAGCTCGCCGAAAATGATCGAGAGATTGTCTCCGTATCGCGGCTCGCCCACGCGCTTAGGCTTCCGGTCCGTTCCGTCCAGGACATTTGCCAGCGTGCGCTCGGCGTTTCGCCGAAATGGTTGGTCTGATGCTTCCGCCTTCAGGATGCGTTGGCGCGACTCGGTGTCGGCTCCGATGTGAACCTGTCCGCGTTGGCGCAGGAACTCGGCTACTTCGACCAAGCTCATTTCACGCGGACTTCAAGCGCGTGACTGGCGTGAGCCCAGGCCGTTATTGACCGAGGATGCGCTGCGTTTTTACAAGCGGCACAAGCCTTGTCGATTGTAGCCAGACGGAGGCGCGAGGTAGACCGTATGGCAGAACGAAAGACTCAATCCTATCCTTCGAGGAAGTTGCTGCCATTGAAACGTTACATGCTCCAGTGAACCTGCAGAGTCGAACGGCTTTTGGCTCAAGCTCTCCAAGATCGGCGCCTCTCGAAACCACGATCAGTAAGGATGAGGCCATCGAAGCGGCGCTTTGCTGCGGATGGATCGACGGCCAACTCGCGAAGTTCGATGAGCACCACTTCCTCATCCGAATGACTCCCCGCCGATCCGGCAGTCGTTGGTCAGCCAAAAATCGCGGGACGGCCGAACGTCCTGGCGCGAAGGGCGCTTGAAAGCGCCCGGTCTGGGACAGATAGCACAGGCCAGGCCGATGGGCGGTGGGATGCAGCCTACCAGTCGCCGGGGAAAGCAGAGGTTCCTTCCGATCTCCTGGCGGCGTTGGCGAAAAACGCCAAAGCCGCGCGCTTCTTTGAGACATTGGATCGCGCGAACCGCTACGCGATGATCTATCGCGTCAACGATGCCAAGCGGCAAGAACGCGACGCAAGCGCATCGCGCAATATGTTGACATGTTAGCTCAGGGCGAGAACTATCCACCCTCAATAATCCGCAAAGATTCTGGCCCGAGGTGGCTGGAGCAGATCAGACGTGGAAAGTCGATAGTTCGCCTCACTTCCGAATCTTGCACACTTTCCCCGTTACGCGCTGCGCGCGGCGAGAAGGCAGAAGTCGAATGCAATAGCGGACGAATATTGCGGCACCGAAAGCCAGAGGTGTGGCTCAACTACCGTTCGTCTGAGAGGCATGACAAAGCCGGTCGATGCGCACCCAGCTTCACCGCCGCTCCCGGCGCAGCCGCTCGGAGCGGGACAATCCGTCCCTCTCGCCGGATCTGTGGAGAGGCATAGGTACCGGCCCGGCGATGTCCAGGCGCACAAACAAGGAAGGCCCGCAAGCAGTCTCGCGGGCCTCTGAGCATCGGATCAGCGCGTTAGTTGTAATCGCGGTCAACCCGCTCGTAGAACGCCTTGGCATCCATCGCGATGCGTCACCGCCGGCGACACCGGCGATCACTGAAAGCGCAACGAGGGCGGACTGGGATGCGTCTTCACGATCATTCTCCTCTCTACTGAGGCTGATTGGCTGCGGCTTCTGTGTTCGCCGACCAATCAGAAATGTGATTGCGTCAACCCGCTCGTGGAACTCCTTGGCATCCATCGCGGCGGCACCGCCGGCGACGCCGGCGATCACTGAAGCGCAACGAGGGCGGACAGGATGGTCCTCTATGATCATTCTCCTCTTACTGAGCTGATTGGCTGCGGCTTCTGTGTTCGCCGACCAATCAAGATGATTGAGTTGGAAGCAGTGAAGTCGCGGCACGGGCGCTGGGGGTACGGCTTCAATTCGTTGAGGCACGAGGGCCGGAGGATTTCGACAGGGCCTTCTCGGACATGACCAGCGCGGGCGCAGGTTGCTCTGACTATGCTGCCAAGCAGCATGCCTTGCAATGATGCGAAGACGCCTCAGTGGACCTGGCGGCAAAGCACCGGCTGCCGGCCGTGTACTTTGGGAGGCCGTTTGTCGATGCCGGGGTCTTATGGCCTATGGAGCGAACGGCGCTGATTTGCACCGGCGCGCTGCCGCCACGTTCGTGGACAAGATCCTCGAGGGCGCCAAGCCCGCCGACCTGCCACGTCGAGCAGCCCACGAGGTTCGAGCCTGGTGATCAACCTCAAGACCGCCAAGGCGCTCGGGCTCGAAGTGCCGCCTCTGCTCATCGCACTGAGGCTGATGAGCTGATCAGTGAGTTCCACGCCTTCTGTTCCACGCAGCTAGTCGCGCATGCTCACGTCCGAAAATGGCACTCAGAGCCATGCCTCAGTCGCATCACCGGCATGGCCGGAGTTGAAGGAGCAGGAGACCAACGATAGGGCCTCGACTAGCCATCTGATTTGGCCCCGTAGGTGACCCCGAGCTGACTCCGGCTCTGTTGGCGTTGCTGCGTTGCAAGTTGGGGGGTCCCCCAATTCTACGACGATGCCGGGCAGAACGACGACTGTCTGCACTTACGCACTAACCGTTTCGGCCGACGCCAGCGGCAGCGATGGAGATCGTCCCCGTTCAACCGAGTGACTGCACGAACTTGATCAATGCGGTGTTGACTTCACTTGCTCGCTCTTGCTGGGTCCAATGCCCGCATCCCGGAAGAATGATCGCGTCTCGCAAATTCGGCACGAACCTGTTTCAATGCGGGCAACAGCTGATCCATGCCCCTAAAGGACAGAACCAAGTCTCGGTCGCCTGCCATGTACAGCGCCGGCACCGTTACCTTTGCTCCTATCCACGGCGCCAGAAGCTCCCAATTCCTATCGATATTGCGATACCAGTTGAGGCCGCCGCGAAACCCTGCGCGCTTGAACTCGCCAGCATAAAAGTCGACATCTGCTTCGGTGATCCATGATGGGAGCACGGAGGGCCCTGGGCGGTCACGGACAAACCCACCGGCCCGAGGGACCATCCCCGCGCCGCCACCCCCTACCGGCTGTGCCGACGCGCGCCCCTCTCCCGACCCCCGTACAGCATATTGCGCACGGTCCTGCGATGATCGCGCTCGAACTCGGCCTCGGCAACACCCGGCTGCTGGAAATAGAGCTGATAGAAGACGGCCTCCTCGGTCTGGGGCATGAGGCTGGTCGGTCGCGCCACACCCCGTTGTCGCGGCCGGTACGGTACGCTCAAGCCCACTACGCCGCGAACACGATCGGGCCTAACCAGCGCTGCGTGCCACGCAACCGGAGCACCCCAATCGTGCCCCACAATCACCGCTTGGGAAGCTTCGAGTGCGTCGAGTAAGCCGACAATGTCACCGACAAGATGGAACAGCGTGAATTGGTCAATGGCTTCGGGGCTGTCCGTCTGGCCATAGCCTCGCATGTCGGGGGCAACAGCGTGGAACCCTGCCTCGGCGAGTGCCGCGAGTTGATGCCGCCATGAATACCACGACTCAGGAAACCCATGGCACATCACCACGAGCGGTCCCGTGCCGGCCTCGGCGATATGCATATTGATGCCGTTCGTCGAGACGGTGCGATGGCGAACCTCCATCTGTTGCTCCTTCGTAGATTGCGCCCGCGCCGTTCTTGACCATGCAATGGCACCCCCAGCCAGCGCAATGAACTCCCGCCGCCGCATCCTTCCCTCCGCAGGCTGGATAGCGAATGCACCTTACTCTGCACCTCGGCTCTCATGCCTTCTCGTAATCCGATCCCGGCCGTCAATCGCAAGGCTGGCCAGCCGCACACTTCCGTTGCTTCTATGGGGCGGATTTTGTCAGGGGGTGCCCCAAAGGGTCCTATCCATTTTCTCATCCTTCAGTTTCTTTGTTCGACCTGGCAGGCGTTTCTTCGCCCCGACCCACACACCGAGTGGCCGGCGCGCGCAGGAGCGGTCAAGGCTGGCCGTCCATCGGGCGGCCACCGACGAGGCTTGGCCTTGATGGCTCTGAGCACGACGGCATACTTGTTGTGGTCGGGATGACGACGTCCGAGGGAGCTCGCATGTGGTGCACGAACATTCGCGCCACATCCTTCTATTCGGTGGGGAAGACCCAGACCATGATGCAGTGATGCGCATCGGCAGCGAGAGCTCCGAGGCGGCGGACCCATTCTGGGGGACGGCATTTGAAGCCATGCAACGGACCGGGACCCCGCCACCTCGAACCGTCATCGGCGACCCGTCACGAGCGTGCAGACAGGGCCGAAACCGTCGGGTGTTCTGTGACCGCGTCCCTCCCTTCAGTGTGCGGGACGGAGGACGACGCCCTCGGGCACGACGCCGTCGCGCACGAGGTGCCACAAGGCGATGAGCAGCTTGCGGGCCAAGGCGACGATCATCTTCTTGCGCGAGGTGCGGGCATTCTTGGTGCGAGCTTCAAACCACTTGGCCAAGGTGCTCTCCTTCTGAAACTGGAGGAAGCGCCAGGCGAGTTGGATCATTCCCTTCCGCACCCGAGCATTGCCGGATCGCGCGAGCCCCTTCCGCGGCGCTGGCTCCCGCTTTCGTCGGGCGAGCCCGTGAGCCCGCCGTAGCGTGCCACGGCCCGGCGGTCGCGCAGGTTGCGCGACAAGATCTCCTTGACCAGCATGTCCGCGGTCTCGATGCCAATGCCGATCACCCGCATCAGAACGAGGAGCATCAGATTTGGTCCAGCCTTTGGTGCCTGCTTCAGTTGTTCCATGCGCGCCTTCTCGATCTGGTGGATCTGCTCGGCGACGAGCTGCTTGCGCTCGAGGTCGCGGCTCAATTCGGCGAGCGTGTTGGGCGGGATCGGCTCGCCCTCGGGCGAGCGCAGGTGCTCCAGGCGCTCCGGCGCCTCCTTGAGCGTCGGATTGAAGCTGCGGATGCCGAGCCGTGCCAAGGTCGACTTGATGCGGTTGATGATCGTGGTTTGCTCGCCAACGAGGGTCTCGCGCTCGCGGTGGGGACGCTTGGCATCTTCCTCCGCGAAGGTCGGGATCGCGGCCATCTTGCAGTGGTCCCGCTCGCCGCGCAGCCAGCCGAGGAAGGAGCGCTTGAGCTGCTCGGTGTCGAGCCGGTCGGTCTTGGCGCGCCGGTGCTCGCGCGATACCGGCACGCTCGCGGCATGAATGACGTGGGCCTCGATGCCCCGTGCTCTCAGCCAGCGGGCCAGCCAGAAGCCGTCCCGGCCGGTCTCGAAGGCAACGGCGATGCGGGTGATCTTGTGCCCTGCCTTCGCCGCTTCCGCACGCCAGCGCTCGAGCAGCTTTAGGAGCCCGTCCTCGTCGGGTGCGAGCTTCTTCAACGGTTGGCGCTCCACGCCCGGTATGATGCCGGCAACAAGCCAGCTGCTTTTACTGAGCTCGACCACGCCGATTAATGTCTCGTTAGGATCGAACGGTGTAAGCGAACGGTTCAGGTCGTTGAGCGGCTTCTTCTGCTTTTTCGGCTTGCGCATCGATGGGCTCCATCGGCTGGTTTTGACATCGGCGCCGATGGAGCCATCGCTTGGTTTACAATTTGTTTATTGACGCGATGTCATCGCCGCTCGCCCCATAGCATCTGGGGATAAGAGCCGACGAAGAATCAGCCAGCGATTTCAATCCTCTGGACTACCGTTCATGACCCGATCGAGGGCCTCCCCGCTGGTGATGCGACCCAGCGATCAGTCCAATGCTTGTTGATCCCTCCATCTCACCGGGGGACATTCCGAACTCGCGTTTGAATGCCCGACTGAATGCTTCTTCGGACTCATAGCCGACCGAGTGCGCGAGTCGAGGCGATCGTCGTTTGTTTCTCACTCAGATTCTGCTTTGCAGTTTGCAAGTCGCCAGACCGTGAGGGTATCGGATAGGGGAATACCGACGAGCAAGGTGAAGCGGTCTACGAAAGCGCTGCGCGATAGCCCAACTTCCTTCGCCAGCGACTCCACAGACCAAGAATTGCTGCATGTTCCGATGGATGAGTGCCAGGGCTCTTCCGACATGCTGGTCGCCAAGGCCCCTCAGCCATCCACGTTCCTGGTCTCGAGCGTAAGCGAATAGTTGCGCACCGCCTCGATAAGAAGCAGCTCGGAAGAGTCGTGACACCACGCTTGAGGAGGCGCGTCTTCCTTCTATCAGCTCGTTGGCGGCCAATCGCACTGATGCTTCCACCCAATTGCGCGATGTACCCTGACGAACATCAATCTTGAGATCCTTGGCAGAGCGTCGATGAGAGGGTTGTACAATTGATCACTCGCGAGAAAACCGCACGCAAGATGAACAGGAGGGCCACCTCCGCCATAGGAAACTCGGGCCAATCCACCGTCGGCCGCTGGCTGAATTAGGTCACGGGCGTTCTTAGGCTCAAGGCCGGGGCCGCTGGCCAAGGTGTGCGCGATCGTTGCGGGGCAGAGCACGATCTCGCCCCCAGCGTGCCGAGATGCGGGCGCACCCTCAACGCCTGACGAAGAGGCCGCCGCTCTGATGATGAAGTGGTACGCAATTGATCTGCGAGGGCGCCGCTGAGAGAAGGGACTACAGTCCTCGCTACGGACCTTTGTGTGGACGCACCAGGGCGCGGTGAAACGGGCGTCGAGAAAATGCCGCCCGTCAGGCGAACCGACCGAAACACCTCGCTCAATGGGTCGACCATCGTAAGCTGGCCCGCAGAATTGGACGAATAGTCATGCGATGCGGTCGAGCAGTCATTCGCCCAAACACCTCTCTTCCCTAGATACCGCACCAGTTGGCTAGGTGCCAGTGAGCAGGAGGTCCAGCATGGACGATATCACGCGTGAAAAGTTCCTCAAAGGTTGCCTTGGTTGCATTCAGGTGCAATCTTCTTCACCATCTATCCGCTGGGTCTCCTTTGGCCGTCGGGATGGCAGTGGCACGGAGGGCATGGTCAGTACTACCTGCAAATGATCTGCGGGGTCTACGCCGTCCTTGGTGCCTATTCTCATTGCTGCCGCGCGCAATCCATCCGAGCATCGCAGCCTGATCTCGTTCACGGTCTGGTCGAGCGTCGTCCACGCCGGCATCATGGCAATACAGGCCTTGTACGATGAGACACGAGATGGGTCATTTGGTTGGCGACGTGCCTGCGTTGCTGCTAGTCGCCGGCGTGCTCTGGTATCTCTCTGCACAGAGACAACTGCGATTAGCCAGTGCATAGCAACCGTGTTGCTCTATCGGCACGTCGCTATCTCTTAGGCAAGATGCGCATCCGAGCCACTGGCGTTGTCCAGCGGCTCCTTCTGCTTCTGGCACAAACGTTGAGTGGGTCAGAAACATTGGTTAGAGCGCGCCAAGTAAACGGGGCGAGCCTACCCCACCATGCCATCCGCCCGTGCAAAGGCGTCTGCAAGACTTCTGTCTCTTGCTGCAGCGGCGCTCGCCGCCAGCATGACGTTTGCGGCAGAGCCCTTCCGGGTGTTGTCGCCCTCCATGAGCGCCCCAAACCCTGCCGTGTTGCTTGTTCCAGGGGTGTTCCGGCTTCGTCACCCGCAGCGGTATCCAACCACTACGATGAGCGCGCCAGCGAATTGCGAGCCGCTGGGTACTTCGTCGTATTCGTGGACTATCTGGGCCGCCGACAATTGTACGGATCTGCGCTGGTGGCCGCAACATTTCCCACGCCGAAGTCGCCGCCGACATTCTCAAGCCGCTGCGTGGACCAAGGGCCAGACGCGCGTCGCCCTGACAAGATATGACGTCATCGGCTGAACTATAATTCCATCCTGGGCGGTCTTTTTGGTCTCGGTGCAGGTATCAAGGCCTCGATGCGTCGTCCTGACGCGATATTCGCGGGATCGGCACATGCGGCAGCGGTCTGCCGAAATACAGGCCACCGTTACAAATTAGATGACCGTCGCCACGTGGGCGTGATGAGTGACGATGTCCGCAAGGTTCGGCCTGATGCGGTTGTCGGATCGACGGCTTCGATGCCGTGGCGAACTATCGAAAGGCGCTGGCATAATGCGGCTGCACCAATGTTCATTTTTGGCGGAAGACAGGCAGCCATCTTCGCCAAAGGAACTGAAGCGTCTTCCTTTGAGATTGCGGAGGCTCTGAACGGTCCTCAACGCGCCGCAGGAGCGTTGGCGAAGGATTGAGAACGCAATCGGTCAGGCGCTCTTGTATCGATCCACTGAAGGCAGCGGATGGAAGGAAGGGCGGGCAGTGCCGCGCATCGCGTTCGATCCTATTGCCGGTAGCGCAGGCGATCGGGCTGGAGCCGCCCCGAGCGCGCTGGGCCTTCGGGGTCCTAACAAAGATCGCGGCCGCGATGAGCGGCATGCCCGAAGCAGCCGGTGAACTCCTGGCGCTGGGTAACGATGTTTCGAAAAACGGATCTACCTTCACCCGTTTATCGAGACGGTAAAATCTGCTGAAACGCCTTACAGACCCCTACGGTTTGGCTGCCGTTGCTGCCGCAGGACGGGCCGAAAGCGGATGGTCGCCGCGAGCACTCTTGGAGCGATCAGCGAAAGCGGCCAAGCTGGTAACGCCGGCGGGGGTCATGTCGTGGCGTGCCGATCGGCTGAAAGACACAACGCTACGCTGCTGAAAAGGGCGAGGCGGAAACGCACCTGGCTCGCCTGAGACGCAAGCTTCCGAAAAATTCTTCATGCGCGAAGATCCGCAGCTTACGTGGCACGGCTGAATGCTGCAGAAGTCGCCGGAAAAGCATCTCAGATGATGGCCGGCGCGTGGAAATTTGCCGATTATGATCGTCAGGCGAGTGAAGCTGGCCGGCGTTTGCTGGCTATACAAGCCTATTTGCCTCAGTTCAGGAGGGCCGGGAAGTAGCAAGCCGCGCAGTCCGGCCGCAGGCACTGACCCATTGCAGCTGTTTGCAATTAACGCCGTTGCTGCCGTCCGGGTTCAAAATGGCGCGGGACCAGGCGCGCGCATTCAACGCGACTTCGCTTTGCCGATCCCGATCAAGCTTTCGGAAATGCGCCCTCTCGGGTGACAGCGCGTAGCCGCGGTGCAGCCAGGCAAACACCACCGTGCACGATCTCAGGGCCAGCCCCAGCAGCCGCAGGTCGCAGCCACAGCAGCCCGGTGGCGGGGCTTCCGCCAGCTAAAGTGGCACCGACCATCGACGACGCCACAGGTCGCACGTCTTTTTCCTGGGGATCGATCGCGCAGTGCTCGGCGCCGATGGAAGTTGCCAGAGCGCAGACGGCCGGCAAGCGCGGCACCAACTTTTTACCGAGCTCCTGCAAAGACCATGGCTAGAACAATTCCAGCGGCAGATGGTTATGGCGATCAGCCAACATGGTCGCGATCCAGTCACGCTGATGAAGCGGAAGCGTACGTACATCAGACCGAAGCTATTGTGGCTTCAAAAAACAGTGAAGCGACATATCGGAACGACAACACGCGCTGTTCAACCCCGAAACGGGCGAAACGCGAGAGTTACTGAGTGAACCACGAAGAACGCAAAAACCGGCACGCGTTTACGCGGTGGAAGAGTGTGAAACTCGATCGCTCAACAGGCTTACAATGACACAGTGGTCAGCTGCTTGGTGATCCCGGCGCAGCAAGCTGCGGCATGAAATGAAACGATCAGTGAGGCCGAATGGCGAAATTACCATTCATGACGCCTCAGGGTGTTCAGCAAAGCCGCCCAGGTCAAGCGCCGCAATGGGCAGCCACTGGCGCACCAGCAACGCATACCAAAGGGGTGGACATCTTCATAAGTTCTCGATAGAGCGGCAAGCGGCTTGAGAATAAACGACGGCGTTCTGGCGCGGCGGGTTCAGCGACCAAGCAACTTTGGACCGCTCACGCTAACCGAGCTGGGGTCACGTCGGCGAAAAGGCAATGACCTTTGCTGATCGCATGCAGGCCTCTGGGCGCTTCATCGATAACACGGGACCACGAGGTGCTGGCATGAAGTGGATTCCATCCTCGATCAGTTACCGTATCTCGGGAACTACCTTGTCAGCGACAAGTCACTGAAGCGTCGACCGAGCGCGCCGGGACCGTGTCGCCCAGCTGCGCCGAGGTCGGGTGCGGTAATTAGCAAAGACGAAGAGTTCGCAGCAATGCCGTCAACGTATTTCCGCAGCGGGCGACAACTGGCTGGTCGGCGAAAGCCGCAAATCACACCAGCACGAAAGGTGGGGAACGTGATCGGGGACTGGGCCCGACCTGCCAAGCCGCGCCGGTGCCGCCGCTGGCCACAGCCAGAATGGACGTGCCGGTTTCTCCAAGATGACCGACAGAGATCCGAGGCCATATCAATGGCAGCGAAAGAGAAGTCAAAGCCGCCAAGCGAGGAAATCGTTTCGCGCATGGCCGCCGCTAAAAGCACACGTCGTGTTGCCGCATCGCATCTCTTAGCGGGGAGGCATGCGGTTGATGGGCTGGGGATCATGCTTGGAGTCCGTCGGGCACCGTTTGGCTGCAGCTTTGCACTGGGTGCCGTTGACGGGGGTTGCCAATTGTTGAACCGTACCTACTTGGCGGCGCGAGAAAGCTGCTGCTGGCTTGTCGACGGCAATTAGCGGCGGGAACTACGACGAGAACCTGCAATCCGCCGAGCGCATCCGCCAGGGGAAGCCAGGAACGCTCATCCTGTATCTTCGCCTGGGTGGCGGTGGCGGTGCTGTTGGCATGATCTGCCATTATAATGCAGCCCCGGCGCTGTTCGGCGGGTACCGGTGCCGGGTTGCACGCTGGCGTCTGCCACTCGCGGACGGCGATCAGAGGCGCTGATGCTGCCGTTCAGTTCCGTGTGACCGATGGCTACGGCGACAGCGGCGCTTGGGTTCGAGGTAGCGGGCTGGTGGCTGGCGGGCAAAGTCGTGGGCACGAAGGCTACCGCGTTCCTGTTATGGACGCCCTTCGCAACAGGGGCGGCGAGCCGCAGGCGTTGGGCCGGGCGCTGACCTTCCTGCGTCCAGGGCGATAAAAGGATGTTGGATTCGCGATGCCGCCGGTGTTGAGGCGGGGAATTTGGCGTCAATGGGCCCTGAGGCAATGCTCGCGGACATCACCTGGCTCTTCCCAAAAACGGCTGGTGCCTTGGCGGCAGCACACCCCGGTCGCAATCAGGCGCTAATCATGGACGCCCTCCGGGGAGCACCGGCAGGGCGCTAGCCACGCGCGGTAACCGCTCTGGACGAGAGCACCTCCAGTTTCGTAGAAGCTGGTTCGATGCGGAGATCCTGAACGGATCAGACAATCAAGCTCCTGGCGGCCTCAATATCGGGACTCGTTTCGCGAAGCCACGCCATACGATATCGCACGATCACGGACGATCTGGATATTTCGGATCGGCCAGCTTCCAGGGCAGTGCTCGAACAGACCTGCAGCGCGTTCGCGGAATGCTGAACGCTCCGCAACACCAACCAGGTATCGAGCAGTAGCCCCGAACGTCATGTTTGGGCACGTCAGACCATCGACGGTATGCTGGCAACCAGAAGCAAACCCGAAGTCCATCGCCTGGCGCTACATCCAGGACTCGCCAGCATTTAGATGATGATGCTCTCGCGTGGAAGTCCCCCGGATCAAGGAGGCTGATGCCGGCTTTTGCCGAGCTGGGCCGACCAGGCGAGGCTTTGAGCCGTGGTCAAACCGTTCTTGACGGCGGACCCGGACAGCACCACGGCCAAGCGAGCTGGCAGCCGAAATTGAGCGCGGCGCCCTACCTCAGGGCATGCAGAGGTCTGGCCGCCGCGGCTGTCCCGTTGCGATTGGCGCAGGTGCGCGAGCCGAGATTGACCGGATTGTCGGAACGAACGCAAATGACGTTGTTGCCCTGAACAAGATCATCAAAGGCGATGGCGATTGGAACTTCGCGACCGGCTCGCTTCGCTGTTTGGTCAGGATAAAAGCCGATCGCCTGGCTGGCGTTCTTTCTAATAGAGCGCGTATGCCGATACCGCGAAGACACTGTCACGCGCAACAGTGAAACTGGCGGCCACGCCAAGCCAGCCCAGGCCGAGCTTGGCGGCGCTGGCGTTGGTGAGTTCGGGATGAAGGAAGCGTTCAAGGCTGGCGGCGTGCGTGGGGGCGGCTCGATCGGCCGCTTCTCGATCAAGCAAGCAAGATGACCAAGCACGCTCTGCCTCAATCTGGTGCAGCCGCTCGCGAAAGCGCGCCAGAACTCTCGTCGATCAAAGACGGGATGCTGTGGTTAGAGCCTTGACCGCCACGGCGGCGTTGGAACAACGCTTAAGCCTGTTTTATCGACGGTTGTCAAAGCCTTGATGCTTGGGGGCGGGACCGCGGGGGCGCGATGAAGGATCAATCAGCTTAAATCAGCAGGTAGACGCGGATGCGCAAACACTCCCAAAGAAGATAAACCCCAAAGGAAATCTGGGCCAAATGAATCAAATACCGAAGCCAATGCCTTCCTGAAAAGAAACAAAGGATGCCGGCTGTAGATTACGATACGAACGATTGAACGATGCGGATCATACCCGCACGGTATTCTGAAATCCGAAAACACGAAGGGTGAGTCCCATCCAGGGGCTTTTCCTGTTGGAGAAGCCAATGCCCAGAGTTAACGGCGTAATGCAATTGCCGCAGGTAGCTACGGCGCGCCGGAGCACGTCAATTAAGTCAACCTACAATACCGTTCTTGATGATTTCGGCAGATGATGCAAACGGCGCGTCGGTCGCTGCGGGCGGTACGGGCGCGACCAGTGCCGGCAGCCAAGAGTGGCTCTTGGCGCGGGGATCGGCGCGAACGTCCAGGCCTTCGCTTTCAAATCGGGCTGCAGTCGTTTTCTCCAACTGGCAACGCTGCCGATCAGATGCTGCTCTCGGCAGCTCTAAACACCTACGCGGTGACGCCACTGACTGCTTTCGCGCGATCGCTTCTCGACGATGCAAACGCTGCGGGCATGCGAGCATTGGCGCCGGGGCAGTCCGGTAATGCGGGGCGTTACAGCGGGCGCATTGACGCGCCTCTGCTGCCGGGCCTATCTACTCAACGGCAGCTGTAGAAGTCGCCCGGTCGCAGGTTCGGACGGCGATTGGGCGACCGTGGGTTTCCACCGGTAATTCAATTTCCCACGTTGGCGATGGCCTTGGGTTTTTATGATACGGTGGGGCACTGCCAAACATCGTTCCCGAACGGCGGCCCCGGTTGCAGCACTGCCTATGGCCTATCTTGAGACTATTTTCTGGTGCAGAGTGGCGGGGGCCCTGTCCGGCGCAGTTAATTTTGGGCCGGAAGGCGATATCCGAAGGCTTTCTGCAAACAGAACGTACCGTCAGTCGGGCCGGCGGCGCGCCGGAATTGCCTTATATTTCGGCGGTGCGATGTACTGGTAGCTCGACGGCTCCTACATGTTCACCAATGCCTCCGCAAATCTCAGGGGAGCAGTTTTTTGCCAGTGGTGCCTTCGATACCAACACGGATGGGTCGCTTTGGGGCAGTCGGTGGTCCATCTGGGGAAATACCGAAGCTCTCCTTGCGGCAATCACGAAGCGACAAATCGAGAGCCGTGGTGCTGCCTACACAAAGATACGGCAGTATCCCAGATCTTCGACGATCGCGGCCAACGCCGTTAATTGATCGGCGCCTACACCTGGGTTTTCCAGGAAATGGCCTGATCAGGAACACAGCGCTCAACGCCCAACGGGAACGCTGGTGCCGGATTGATCTTTGATCGAATTGGCGCAGCGGTAAAGTACCGACATTGCAGAGCGGCGCTCCTGGAACATGAATGCTGTGCGGATATGCGCCGGCAGAACACGCTTTTGCAGAGGGTCTGCTAACGGCTGTGAAACTGACTTCGCAGTCGAGTTGAACCTCATCGGCGCGTGGTGGCTGATCTGTGCTCGCCGATCACTGTTCATACGCTTTCCGGAACCCGGCTCTCAATCAGTACAGGACGATCGATCTGAAATTGATCATCCGCAGTACGGGTGGGATCACCATTCACTGCGTCCCCCAGATGATGCCGAAGAGCATGGGCGGGATTTGTACGCGCGGGCATCTGCCGGCACTGTGGCGCCTTATGAGCCAACCATTCCGACCGTTGAGGACTATCAGGGCGCTATCCAAAACCATGTCGATGCCGTCGCGGTCTGCAAAGCGCTACAACGACGGCAATGCGATGGCGAGCTATTTCTCGAGTACCAACCCGGTCTGGGCGGGCGAAGCCCAGGTGTTCGTGGCATGGCGCGATGCTGTCTGGATCCCGCACCTACACCCGAACTCGACAAGGTCGCTGACGGGTAGCGCCCGCAGCCAGTGTTGAGCTTCCTTGCCAGTGCCCGCTATCGTCTGGCGGCATAAAGGCCCGACCACGTATTCGGTCCGCTCCATGCGGTCGGGCTGCCAGCTCGGCTGTGATCCAGCCAGATCCGGACTTCGGTTTCTAAGTCAAATTCAGACTCTAATAGTTGATGGCCCGCGCCACGGTCAGACCGGAATGGGGAGAGTACGATCGGCGTTGCCATAAGGACTACGCGAGCTTGATAGCCCATGCCCACTCGCTCGGGCAACATCCCACTGATATTCATACTCGCCCCTCACTGTTGCTGGCACAGAACATTTCGTCGCAATCAGTCCCGAGTGCGGAGGCGACTTTTCCCAAAGGAAAATTCGACATGAACAAGACCGTGCAACAATTGCAGCGGCGCCTGTCGCGCTTAGTTTCCGATGCCCAAATTCGGAGCCGATGGCGATCCGGGGAAGAACTTTGTGGACCGCCACACAGAAGAAGCTCTGGACGACTATCAGGCGCTGCGCGGATCGACGGCCATCGGCGCCTATAGTCTCGCGCCGACGGCCAAACTGCGGGCAAAGAGCATTGTCGGCAGATTGGATGCCGGCCCGTCAGATGGATCTGCATCATCTGCCGCTGTGGACGGCCGGCACGCACAAGCCACCGACTATGACCGCGGCCACTATCACATCCTGATTGAGGCTGACGGCAAAGTGTGGTGCGCGGCATCCCGACGATCGATCTGAACTCGGCGCCGACGAAGAAGAAGGGCTATGCCGCTCACGCTGAGAACTGCAACACCGGATCGCGATCGGCGTTTCGCTTTGCTGTATGGGCGGTTCGCTGGATCACCGCCAAGTTTCAGCCTGGCAGAAGTATCCCATGACGAAGAGCAGTGGGATCAGTTGAGCACTGTCGTTGCCGAAGGCTTTTTGCCGGAAGTACGGCATCAAGATCACCGACAAGACCGTGCTCCCATGCCGGAGATTTCAGAACAATCTGGGCATTGCGCAGCGCGGAAGTGGGACTTTTACCCGCCGCCTGCGTTTGACCCATCGTCAAGGGCGGCTAAAGCCTGCGGCGACAAGCTGCGGTCGGAAGCGTCCGCCAAACTCTAACCCAAAATCGAAGGATCTGTGCGCGAAGCTGTTCCTCATGGCAGCAGCCGATCATATCGCCTGCGACCACCTCGATCGATACCGCGATCCAGGCCAACCTACCAAAGACCTGCCAGGCGATCGAGACAGCCCACCTGGCTTTCACGGCGGTCGCCATCACGCAATCCCGGCCAGACTGCAGGCCAGGAAGCCTGCCGCGCTTATGCCGGCGCGCGCGCATTCGCCCCATCTGCGCAGACCCCACGCACGTCACCACAGCGCAAGCCACGTCGTTCTGGCGGCGCAGGCCCCTGCACCTCATCATCTCTGTGTCCCTGAAGGACGCCAAGGCAGCCGAATAGGCGGAAGGACAATCCATGAACATCGCCAATTACATCCCGACGCCGTCGCGCGTAGATGTCACCTTTGATGGCTGCCATGCCAGCATTGGCGCGGCCTCCAGTGACCAAAACGCAATCCTGACCCCAGAACATCGATGTGATCGTTTCGGCGCTGAAGATGAAGCCTCGTACCAAATCGCCTATGCCCTGTTCAAACGGCCATCCCAGAAAGCTCTCGACTTGACCAGGCGATCGACAAGCAGCTGCCGGCGAAGACTGATGTCGAAATCGTCACGCCGGGTAATGGAGCCAAACATCATCGTGACAGCCCGATAAGAAGTGGCAACCGCAGCGCCTAAGGAAAACTGATGCCAAACAGCGATAACAGCGCCGACATCGCGGGCGTACAATGTGCCATGCAAGCCCAGCTCGGTGAACGCGTCACGAACCTTGGGCGCCGGCAGACCGACCTTGAAACCGAGATGCGGACCGGCTTCAAGCAGATGGAGTCATCATCAACACTCTCGCGGAGGCGAGATGCGCAATTCGGTTTCAGCATTGGCATCTGCGAACATGGCTGAGCGTCAAGCCTCCAGTGGCTTTTGGGCGCTCGGCATTTGTCCTGACCTTCTGCACGATCCTCGGCGGCAAGCGTACTGGCGATCAATTCGGCTTCCAGCGATCTGAAAGCTGCGGTGATGAGTATCACTGACAAGATGGTCTGAAGGAAATGGGTGGCGCACGGCGCGCAGTCTTGGATAGAGGCGGATGGAGGCGTCGATCAGGATGTGCCGCGCGATGCCCGATGCGCGAAGGGGCGGAGCTGGAAGGGGATCTGGCATTCACAAGATCAGCAATTTCGCCCGGCCACCGGCGAAGCAACGATGAACTCAAGGCGGCGCGGCCAATGCCTGCGCCGGGGATTTTGCTGCTGGATATGCGGGAGCGACAGGATCGGCTTGAGCGGCGAATCTCTAGTTCTAATGCCAAAACACGCACGGCAGCAAGAGGCCCGCTCCTATATTCGAATCGCGGGCCTGTGCGGCTACTTTATTTGCAACCCTTGCTTCTGGACGCGAACTCAAAGTGCGTTCACTTTGCCCTTCGAAACAGCAACTTGCCCTCTTTGTGTCCCCGCCGAATGTGCTGGCTGTGTCGGCACGCCTATTAGAAATACCCCAACGGCATCGCCGGTTGCTGCCTGATTCTGCTGCTTTGATGATAGGCTGGCGAGGATCGTTTGTTCTTTAATCATTTTACCTGCGCCAAAAGCGGGGCAGCCCAGGTTCGTATATGCGGCCATTTGGATATCTACGGGGACGATTGCGTCCGGGCGCTTAGCACAAGCCGGAAATTGCAAACAGGTTGCCAGCACTTTAATTATCTTCCATAAAATTCCCCTGTATTGTTTTGAAGTGTAGCCCCCGACGAGGGCTGCGTCTTACGAGGTTGATGCGAACATCGGAAGTCGTGCAAACACTAGGAGTAGTCCTATGACGAAGCATCCGATTGAAGTGATCACGTCTGTCGAGCGCCGAGCCGGCGTGGTCTCCCGGAAGACAAAGAGCGGCTCGTTGCGGCCTGCCTTGAGCCAGGTGCGGTGCTTTCGGAGATTGCCCGTGCGGCCCGGTATCCATGTCAGCCAGCTCTTCCGGTTGGCGCAAGGGCTTTGCCGAATCGAGGAGCCTAGGACGGACACGGCGAGCACCTTGGTCGCCAGTGATCGTATCGAGGCCGCGCCTCCAGCCTCGCCGCATTACCCTGGGGCGCGCCGCCCCGTCACTGGCGTCCGCCGGAGGTGCGCGATGTGATGATTGATCTGGGTCAGGGCCGTCAGTATCCGCGTGGACAGCGACATCGATGACCGAGGCGCTGGGCCGCATTCTCGATTGTGTGCTGGGTACGGCCGATGATCCCGGTTCCGTGTTGGCGTGAAGGTCTGGCTGGCGACGCAGCCATACGGACATGCGGAAAGGCTTTCCCGGCCTGTCGCTGATGGTGCAGGAGACGCTGCAGCGCGATCCGATGTTAGCGGTCACCTGTTCGTCTTCCGCGGTCGCGGCGGTGGCCTGATCAAGGTCATCTGGCATGACGGCCAGGGGGCCTGCCTGTTCACGAAGAAGCTTGAACGCGGACGCTTCGTCTGGCCGTCGGCGGCAGATGGCACGGTGGTGATCACGCCGGCGCAGCTCGGCTATCTGCTGGAAGGCGATCGACTGGCGTATGCCGCAAAAGACTTGGCGGCCGACGGCGGCCGGTTGAACGAAAACGACTGGAATTGGCGGGGTCGAATATGATTCCATTCAGCCATGAACGGTGCGCCTGAATCAGCTCCTGACGACCTTGCCAGCCGCGCTCTGCGATTGCATGGCTCGACGAGCGTGCCCGGCGCATCGCGCCGAGGCCGAGGCAGCGACCGCCAGGCGTCAGCCGCCAGCGCAGAAGGCGCTCGCGTCGCATCCGAAGCGCTGATCGCGCGGCTGAAGCTGGAGATCGAGAAGCTCAGCCGCGAGCTTTACGGCAGCCGCTCCGAGCGCAAGGCGCGGCTCCTCGAGCAGATGGAGCTGCAGCTCGAGGACCTCGAAGCCGATGCTGGCGAAGATGAAACTGGCAGCGAGAGATCGCGCGCCACGCAGACGGTCAGGCGTTGGAGCGCAAGCGGCATCCACGCGAGCACATTCGCGCATCGCGCGCGAGAGACGGTTGCCCCTGCTGCGGCTCGGCCAAGCTGTCGAAGCTCGGCGAGGACATCACCGAGACGCTGGAGGTGATCCCGCGGCAGTGGAAGGTGATCCAGACGGTGCGGGAGAAGTTCTCGTGCCGGCGAATGCGAGAAGATCACGCAGCCGCCGGCACCGTTCCACGTGACGCCGCGCGGCTTCGCCGGACCGAACCTGCTGGCCATGATCCTGTTTGAGAAGTTCGGCCAGCATCAGCCGCTGAACCGCCAGAGCGAGCGCTATGGCGCGAAGGCATCGATCTGAGCGTGTCGACGCTGGCCGACCAGGTTGGCGCCTGCGCAACGGCCCTGCGAGCCGCTCCATGCGCTGATCGAGGCGCCACGTCCTGGCTGCCGAGCGGCTGCATGGCGACGACACCACCGTGCCGATCCTGGCCGAAGGGCAAGACGGTGACGGGGCGCATCTGGACTTATGTCCGGGACGACCGGCCGTTCGGCGGTCACGCACCGCCGGCGGCGCTCTATTACGCCTCGCGCGATCCGACGGCAGGAGCATCCCGAGCAGCCATCTTCAAGACCTTCACCGGCATTCTGCAGGCGGATGCCTATGGCGGCTACAATCCGCTGTTCAAGATTGACCGCGATCCCGGTCCGCTGGCGCATGGCACTGTGCTGGGCGCACGTCACGCCGCAGTTCTTCGATGCTCGGCCGACATCGCCACGAATGCGCAAACGCGGCAGCAACGCTACGCCGATCTCGCCGATGGCGCTGGAGGCCGTCAAACGGATCGATGCCGCTGTTCGACATCGAGCGCGAGATCAACAGGGCTTGCCGCCGAACAACGCCTGGAGCACCGTCGGCAAGCACAGCCTGCCACTTCGTCGGCAGAACTGCACGACTGGCTCGCAGACCGAGACGGGCAAAACTGTCGCGCAGTTCTCCGTCGCCGAGGCCGATCGGACTACATGCTGAAGCGCTGGGACGGCTTCGCGTCCTTCCTCGACGACGGCCGGATTTGCCTCGACGAACAATGCTGCCGAGCGGGCGCTCAGAAGGTTTTACGCTGGGACGAAGTCGTGGCTCTTCGCCGGATCGGATCGCGGCGCTGACCGTGCGGCGGTCAATGGCGACGCTGATCGCGAGCGGCCAGCTCAACGACGTCGACCCGCTGGCCTGGCTGAGCGCGACGATGCTCGCCCGCAACATCGCGGACACGCCGGTCGAGCCGGCTGGGCGAGCCTGCTGCCGTGGAACTGGACACCGCTGACAACGAGCAGCTCTCAAGCCGCCTGAGCTGCGGCCTCCGCGGATGCTTGCTTTGAAGTCCCCACGACTTGCGGCACAAAAGCAACGGGAACTGCACCAGTCAAAGCCACCTGATGAATCTGGGTCAAAAAGGGGGAACAAGCCGGTGATACTTGACGAGATCTGCCGGCAGTTCGATGTAAGGCGAGGCGTCAGGCTTCGTAGGGCAAAAAAGCCCGCCAGAAACAGCTTAGTTCAAAGATAAGCAAACTTACGAGGAAAGAAGTGAACTTTAGAGAATTGACTTCACAACTGTCAGTCGATGTGCCAGAAATTATACATGGCGGAAATTCATGTACCATCTCGATTGCCTACGACACCAAGGGGTTAACCCCTATAAACATTTGCGTTGCTGCTGCTGCGAGGAAGCGTCGGTGCGTTGAAGGTATCACTATCGCGCGCTTATTCGAGCCTGAAGCATGGCGTGCATATCTGGCAGCCACATTAATGTCAGGTCCACATATCTCAAGAAAGCCCTCTTAGAGGAACTGTTTGCGCTGACATTAATGAGCTGGCGTTTCAGAGACGGCAAAATCCCGAGATACCGCCGATGGTCGACAAAATACATTGGGTATCGACATACCAGACCAGTACGAATTCAATCGTTACCGTTGCGACCATGATTGTGCTTTTTACGGGGCCGCATTTCTCAAAGACGCCGCCGTCAAGGCAATTGAAGACGGAGCGCTTAGAAGACAGGAGTCAATGAACTGATATCACGCCAAATGGAGCAATACGTGAACTG
>ERZ1370068.5581-contig-4600_pt1 | contig 115598 bp, 137 predicted proteins | sample MGYA00561227_ERZ1370068 | MGnify/ENA primary metagenome ERZ1370068 (study PRJEB38410, sample SAMEA6850437) | metagenome | study: Metagenomic assessment of the ecological functions of the soil: analysis of the soil microbiota associated with the...
ACCAGCCGTTGTTGATGGTCACTTCCGGCTCGACCGCGAAGGCCTTCAGCCGCGCCTTTCGCCGTCGCGCGCTTGGCGACCACCTCCGGCAGCCGCAGGTCGCCGCGCAATGCCTTCTCGATCGACTCGGCGATGCGCGCGGCGCGCCGCGCCTCGTCGTCGTCGCGCTCGAACTCGCGCGACACCGCGATGGTGTCGAGCGCGCGCCCGTCGGTGGTGGTGAAGATCTGCGCATCGACGATGTTGGCGCCGGCCACCGCGCAGGCGCCGGCGATGATCGACAGCAGCCACGGATGGTCGGGCGCGAGCACGGTCAGCTCGGTCACGCCGCGCGCGGCGTCGAAGCGACGACGGTCGGCGAGCGACTTGCCGGCCTGCTGCGGCCGACATGCACGAAGCGCGCATGCGCGACCTTGTGCGGCAGGTCGACCTTGAGCCAGTAGGCCGGATAATGCCGCGCGATATAGGCGTCGATCTCGCGCCGGCGTCCAATCCTTGAGCTCGGCGCGTGAACTCGGCCTGCGCCATGGCGACGCGCTGCGCGCGGTTGACCTCGGAGAAGCCGCCGGTGAGCACCGGCTCGGTCTCGTAATAGAGCGTGCGGATGAGCTGCGCCTTCCAGCCGTTCCACACGCCCGGTCCGACCGCGCTTGATGTCGGCGGTGGTGAGGATGGTGAGCAGCTTCATGCCGCTCGACCGACTGCACCACCGCGGCGAAATTCTCGATGGTCATGCGGTCGGAGAGGTCGCGCGACTGCGCGACCGATCGACATCACGAGATGCTGCTCGATCAGCCAGGCGACGGTTTCGGTCTCGGCCGCCGAGAAGCCGAGCCGCGGGCAGAAGCGGCGCGCGACGCGCGCGCCGGCGATCGAATGATCCTCGATGCGGCCCTTGGCGATGTCGTGCAGGAACAGCGCGACGTAGAGCAGCTCGCGGTGCCGCGGCTGGATCGTGCGCATCAGCTCGTTGGCGAACGTGGTATCCTCGGTGCGGCCGCGCCTCGATGTCGGCAGAGCATGCCGATGCAGCGCAAGCAGATGCTCGTCCACCGTGTAGTGGTGGTACATGTTGAACTGCATCATCGCGACGATGCGGCCGAAGGCGCGCACGAAGCGGCCGAGCACGCCGGCCTCGTTCATCCGCCGCAGCACGGTCTCGGCGTCGTTCTTCGAGGTCAGGATTTCGAGGAACAGCCGGTTCGCCTCCTCGTTCTCGCGCAGCGTCTGGTCGATCAGCTTGAGCGAGCGCGTGCGCGACGCGCATGGCGTCGGGATGGAACGCGAGATTGTACTTCTGCGCGAGATGAAAGATGCGGATCAGGTTGACCGGATCGCGGCTGAACACGTTCTGCGTCGGCGACGTTGATGCGGTTGTAGTCGACGACGAAATCCTCGGTCTCGCTCAGCGTGCGCGCGCGGCCGCGGCCGGAACTGCGCCATCATCCGGCTCGAGCACCGGCATCGGCCTTGGCCTGGCTGTCCTCGAGCTCGGCGCAGAGGATGGCGGTGAGATCGCCGACGTCCTTGGCGATCAGGAAGTAGTGCTTCATGAAGCGCTCGACGTCGCGCAGGCCCGGATGCTCGGTGTAGCCGAGCCGCACCGCGATCTCGCGCTGGATGTCGAACGACAGCCGCTCCTCGGCGCGGCCGGTGAGGAAGTGCATGTGGCAGCGCACCGCCCACAGGAAATCGCTCGCAGCGGCGGAACAGCGTGTATTCGCGCGGATCGATAGACGCCGTGGTCGATCAGCTCCTCGCGCTCGCGCACGCGATAGACGTATTTGGCGATCCAGATAGAGCGTGTGCAGGTCGCGCAAGCCCGCCCTTGCCGTCCTTGACGTTGGGCTCGACCAGATAGCGCGACTGGCCGGCGCGGCGGTGGCGCTCCTCGCGCTCGGCGAGCTTGGCGGCGACGAATTCGGCGCCGGTGCCCTGCACGACCTCCTTGTCGAAGCGCGCGACCAGCTCGTCGTAACAGCTTGCGGTCGCCGAGCAGGATAGCGCGCCTCCAGCAACGCCGGTGCGGATGGTCATGTCGGCCTTGGCCTGGCGGATGCACTCGTTGATCGAGCGCGTGGCGTGGCCGACCTTGAGCCCCATGTCCCACAGGCAATAGAGGATCGCCTCGGCGACGGATTCGCCCCAGGCGGTCTGCTTGTAGGGCAGCAGGAACAGCAGATCGATGTCGGAGCCCGGCGCCAGCACGCCGCGGCCGTAGCCGCCGGTGGCGACGATCGCCATGCGCTCGGCCTCCGACGGGTTCTCCGACGGATAGAGGTGCTTGGCCGCGAACTCGAACAGCACGCGGATGATCTCGTCCTGCATGAAGCACAGCCGCTCGGCGCAGCGCCGGCCGTGCCGGTCCTTGATCAGCAGGTGCTCGGCCGCGGCGCGTCCCTGCACCAGCGCGGCCTTGATGCGGCGGGCGACCGCCAATCGCAGTTCGCGCTCGGTTGCCGGCGTGGACCTTGGCCAGGCGCTCGAGCTCGGCCGCGACGTCGGTCGCGTCGAAGACTTCGGTCTCGAGCGGGAGCATGATCGCTCGGGGTCAGCATGCTACCATCGGGATAGCGGAGCACAGGCGATGTGTCACCGGGTGCGGGGCCGCCGGAGCGCGGCGCGGGCGCGGAAACGTTCTGCGGTCGCGGGGTCGGAATGGAAGTAATTCCTCTATTGACGCCAATATACGACAGATATTTTCTCGTTGACGCTCCTGCCAGGCCCTTCCTAAGAATAAACATAGCGCCGATTTGAGCACAGCAGCTTGCGGGCGCTTAACAAATGCAGCTAAAGCGCGGGCCCCGCCCCTCGCCAAGCTGATGGCGGGCAACACATCCCGCCTTCATCCATCGGCCTCGTTCGCGCACGGCACGCGATGCAGGGTCCTACGCATGGAGGTCGCCGTGACCGTGTTCGTCCCGCCGTTCGATTCTGTGTCTGCCGCTGTCCTGGCCGGCCTGCTGCCGAGCGCGAGCCTGTGCGCCGCCGACAAGCCGAAGGAAATCTACGTCGACTGGGCGACCTACAACCCGGTGTCGATGCTGCTCAAGGACAAGGGCTTCCTCGAGAAGGAGTTCGCCAAGGACGGCATCGAGGTCGTGCTGGGTGCAGACCGTCTCGTCCAGCAATGCGCTGCAGTTCCTCAACGCCGGCTCGATCGACTTCGGCTCGACCGCGGGCTCCGCGGCGCTGGTCGCCAAGATCAACGGCAATCCGATCAAGTCGGTCTACGTCTATTCGCGGCCGGAATGGACCGCGCTGGTCACCACCAAGGACAGCAAGATCACCAAGGTCGAGGACCTCAAGGGCAAGCAGGTCGCGATGGTGCGCGGCACCGATCCGCACATCTTCGCTGGTGCGGGCGCTGCTCGCCGCCGGACTGACCGACAAGGACATCACCCCGGTGCTGGTGCAGCAGCACGCCGACGGCGGCACCGCGCTCATGCGCGGCGACGTCGACGCCTGGGCCGGTCTCGACCCGATGATGGCGCAGCACGAGGTCAAGGACGGCGCGCAAGCTGTTCTATCCGCAATCCCGACGCCAACACCTGGGGCATCCTCAACGTGCGCGAGGAGTTCGCCAAGGATCACCCCGACATCGTGCGGCGCGTGATCGCGGCCTACGAGGAGGCGCGCAAGTATTCGCTCGCCAACTACGACGAGCTCAAGAAGATCTTCATCGGCGTGACCAAGCTTGACGGACGCCGTCGTCGACAAGCAGCTCAAGGAGCGCACCGAGCTCACCCACAACAAGGTCGGCCCGGCGCAGCGCGAGTCGATCCTCGAGGCCGGCCTCGCGCTGCAGAAGGCGGGCGTCATCGGCGCCGAGCGTCGACGTCAAGAAGGCGGTCGACGACCTGATCGACGATCGCTACGTCACGGTGACGAACTGACGCCGAAGGCGTCATCCCGGAGCGCTTCGCGAGGGGCGCTCCGCAATCCATCGCGGCCAGCCGGAGTTCATCGATTGCGGGCGCGCGGGCCTCTGCCCGCGCCCGCAATGACGGCGCCGGTTGCATTCCGTGAGCCGGTTATGTCTCTTGTGTCCATGACGGCGAGCGCCGAACAGGCCGGCGGTGGCGCGCGGCGGCACCGAAAGCGCGGCTGGCGCGCTGGCTTGCGGCCCGCGCTCGGCCTGCTGCTGCCGGTCGCGCTCGCGGTCGTGCTGGGAGATCGCGGTCGGCATGGGCTCGTCCAACGGACGCCTGGTGCCGCCGCCGTCGGTGATCTTCGCATACCTTCGTCGATCTTGCCGCAACCGGCGAGCTGCAGCGCCACGCGCTCGCGACGCTCTCGCGGGTGGCGGCCGGTTTCGCCTTCGGCGTCGCGGCCGGAACGCGTGCTCGGCGCGATCGCCGGCTATTCGGCGCTGACCCACCGCATCGTCGATCCGACGCTGCAGGCGCTGCGCTCGATTCCATCGATCGCCTGGGTGCCGCTGTTCATCCTCTGGTTCGGCATCTTCGAGGCCTCGAAGATCATCCTGATCGCGGTCGGCGTGTTCTTTCCGGTCTATCTCGGCGTCATGGGCGCGGTCATGTCGGTCGACCGCAAGATCGTCGAGGTCGGCCGCGTCGTTCCGCCTGTCCGGCGTCCGCCATGGTCCGGCGCATCCTGCTGCCGGCGGTGATGCCGGCCTACGTGATCTCGCTGCGCGCCGGGCTCGGGCTCGGCTGGATGTTCGTGGTCGCGGCGGAATTCCTCGGCGCCTCGACCGGCCTCGGCTTCCTGCTGATCGACGGCCAGCAGCTCGGCAAGCCGGCGCAGATCGTCGCCGCCATCGTCGCCTTCGCGATCCTCGGCAAGACCACCGACTGGCTGATCGCGGCGATCGCCGCGCCGTTCCTGCGCTGGGAAGACCGGTTCGCGCGCAGCTGAGAGACACTGCATGCTCGTCCTCGACCGCGTCGGCAAGACCTATCCCAACGGCGTGCGTGCGCTCGACGGCATCTCGCTCGAGCGTCGCGCCCGGCGAAATCCTCGTGGTCATCGGCGGCTCCGGCTGCGGCAAGTCGACCATGCTGCGGGCGATTTCCGGGCCTCGACACGCCGACGCCAGGGCAAGGTCGTGCTCGACGGCACGGCGATCACCGCGCCGCACGAGAAGATCGGCATCATCTTCCAGGAGCCGCGCCTGCTGCCCTGGCTGCGCGTCGCCGACAATGTCGGCTTCGGCCTCGAGGCAGTGTCCGAAGGCGGAACGCGACGCGCGCGTCGCGCGCGCGCTCGACGCGCGTCGGCCTCACCGACAAGGCGAAGGTGTGGCCGCGCGAGCTCTCCGGCGGCCAGGCGCAGCGGGTCGCCATTGCGCGCGCGCTGGTGCCGCGGCCGCAGGTGCTGCTGCTCGACGAGCCGTTCTCCGCGCTCGACGCCTTCACCCGCGCCGACCTGCAGGATCACCTGCTCGACCTCTGGGCCGACTTCAAGCCGACGCTGATCGTGGTGACGCACGACGTCGAGGAGGCGATCGTGCTCGCCGACCGCATCATGGTGATGCGCGCCGCATCCGGGCCGCGTCTACGAGGAGATCGCGTGCGACCTGCCGCGCCCGCGCGACCGCCAGTCGGCGGCGTTCGATTTCGTCAAGCGCCGCGTGCTGGCCGCGCTCGACCGCTCGCTCGAGCGCGCGGTGATCACCGACGACGGCGAGACCAGGGCGGACGCCGGCGGCGGGCTGTGGTGGTAACCGCCGGCGGACGACCCAGGACACAAGCGTCTTGCTTTTTCCGTCGGCTGTCGTCTGTCCGTCGGCATTCCGAACCGAGGGTTTCATCGATGGACGCCACTGCGTTGCGCGCCATGCAGGCGCCGCTCAAGGAGCGCTACAAGGGCGACCCCAAGTCCGCCTACATCACCTTGAAGGCCAAGGGCACGCTCGACGACACCCACATCGCCTGCAAGGTGGAGACCGGGCGCGCGCTCGCGGTCGCGGGCCTGCATCCCGCCACCGGCGGCTCCGGGCTGGAGCTGTGTTCCGGCGACATGCTGCTCGAGGCGCTGGTCGCCTGCGCCGGCGTCACGCTCAAGGCCGTCGCGACCGCGCATCGACATCCCGCTCAAGTCCGGCGCAGGTGTCGGCCGAGGGCGATCTCGACTTCCGCGGCACGCTCGGCGTCGCCAAGGACGCGCCGGTCGGCTTCGCGCAGATCCGCCTGCGCTTCGACGTCGAGACCGACGCGCCGCAGGACAAGCTCGACCAGCTGCTCAAGCTCACCGAGCGCTATTGCGTCGTCTATCAGACGATCAAGAGCGGCCCGCCGGTCGAGGTGAAGCTCAATCGCAGTTGACCATGGTCCATGTCGGAGCGCGTAGGGCGGGCAAGGCGAACCGTGCCCACGCGCTGGTCGCATCGTCCACGCGCGCCGCGCGGGCACGGCGCGCATGGCCGCGCCGAGCACCGTGCGAGCTTCGCAGTGCGCCTTTGTCCACCCTGCGGCTCACGCCTGCTCCGCGCTGATGCTCCCGGATCCGCTGTTCTGGTACGGCCTTGCCCTCAAGATGGCGATGACCGCGACGATCGTGGTCGTCGCATCGGTTGCGGTCGAGCGCAGCGGGCCGTTTATCGGCGCGCTGATCGCGGCGCTGCCGACGGCGGCGGCCGCCGCCTACATCATCATGGCGCTGGAGCATCCGCCGGCTTTCATCGCCGCGAGCGCGGTCGGCAGCGCCGCCGCCAATGCGGCGGTCGCGATCTTCGCGCTCACCTACGCCGCGCTGGCCCAGCGCCAAGGCATCGTGCTCAGCATCGCCGGGGCGACGCTGGTGTGGTTTGCCGCCGCCGCCGGATTGCGCCTCGTCGACTGGACGCCGGCGAGCGCGTTCGTGCTCAACGCCGTCGTGTTCGCCGTCACCATCCCGGCCTCGGCCGCCTATCGCCGCGAAGCCGTGCCGCGCGAACAGATCAAGCGCAGGCGCTACGACATCCCGCTGCGCGCGGCGACGGCCGCGCTGGTGGTCGCGGTGGTGACGACGGCGAGCCATCGCATCGGCTCGTTCGCCTCCGGCGTGTTCGCCGTGTTTCCGATCGTGATGGGCAGCTTCGTGGTGATCCTGCATCCGCGCGTCGGCGGACCGGCGGCGGGTGCCGTGCTTGCGCATGCGGAGCCCGCGCTTGTCGGCCTCGGGCTCGGCTTTCTCGGGCTGCACTATCTCGCCGAGCCGGTGGGGGTCTGGTGGGGCTTCGCTGGCGGCCTCGCCATCACGATGGCGTGGAGCGCGATGCTGTGGCTGCTGCGGCGGGCGCCGGTTGCGGCCCTATGTGGCGTCGACGTTCGTAAAAGCGGGTCGCTGCGAATGATACGAACGTCGGAAACGGAACACCAGCGGCGCCGACGCGGGCCGTGCGACAATCATTGTGAGACGTCGAACGAGGACAGGCCGGTGCGTCGATGGCGAGATCGGACAGCGGCGGCAATGATCTCATGCTCGTCACCGGGGCGAGCGGTTTCGTCGGCTCGGCCATCGCGATTGCGGCCCGCGCGGCGGGCTACCGGGTGCGCGTTCTGGTGCGACCGATCGAGCCCGCGGATCAATATCCAGCCCGATGACGAGGTGGTCGTCGGAGACATGTGCGATCGCGCATCGCTGGGCCCGGCGCTGCGAGGCGTGCGCTACCTTGCCCATGCCGCCGCCGACTATCGGCTGTGGGCCCCGCCAACCGACGACATCATGCGCACCAACCTGGAAGGGACGCGAGCGGTGATGGAGGAGGCGCTGCGCGCCGGGGTCGAGCGCATCGTCTACACCAGCAGCGTCGCGACGCTGGCGTTGCGGGACGGTGCGCCGGCCGACGAGAGCCGTCCGCTGCCGGAAAGCGAAGCCGTGGGCGCCTACAAGAAGAGCAAGGTCCGCGCCGAACGGGTCGTCGAGGAGATGGTGAAACAGCACCGGCTGCCGGCCGTGATCGTCAACCCCGCGGCGCCGATCGGGCCGCGCGACGTGAAGCCGACGCCCACCGGCCGCATCATCGTCGAGTGCGCGAGCGGCCGGATGCCGGGATTCGTGGATACCGGGCTCAATCTCGTGCATGTCGACGACGTCGCGGCCGGGCATCTCGCGGCGCTTGCGACGCGGCGGAATCGGCGAGCGGTACATTCTGGGCGGAGAGAACGTGCCGCTCGGCACCATGCTCGCGGACATCGCCAGCATTGTCGGCCGCCGCCCGCCGACGCTGCGATTTCCGATCGCTGCGCTCTATCCGATCGCATTCGGCGCCGAACTATGGGCACGCCTGAGCGGCAAAGCGCCGTTCGCGACGCGTCGATGGGCTGCGCATGGCGCGCCATCACATGTTCTTCAGCGACGCGAAGGCGCGGCGCGAGCTTGGATATGTTTCGCGGCCTTATCGCGAGGCTATCGCGGATGCGATCGCCTGGTTCAAGCAAGCCGGTTATTTGCGCTGACACGCGGACGGTACGCCGTCGCCGGGGTCACAAATCGCAATAGCCGCCCAGCGCGACGTCGGGACGGCGCGCGGCTGCAATCGCCGAGGGCGCCATGAGCGCAGCAAGCTCGTCGGCGTAGCGGTATCCGGGCGCATGTCCCTCGAAGCCGCCGGACGTCGCCGGGTGCAGGTAGATTTCCGTGCAGCCTTCAGGAAGGTGGCGCAGCAGACCGGACAATCGCGGTTGCGTCATCGCGCCGGACCAGGCCAGCCCGAACACCGCGTCGGGAACCCGCAAGCCGGCCCGCCGCGCACGGCGGCCGAGCAGCGCAGCCCATGGCGCGGTCAGATAGGCCGGGCTTCGCCGCGCCGATGGCTCCACCTCGGCCAGAACGCCGGCCGGCTCGATCGGCACCCGCAAACCGCGCAGACCGTAACGCCGGCCGATCGCGATCATCTGATCGGCGATGGTCGGGTGCAGGTGAAAATGCTTGTGCGCATTGACGTGATCGAGCGCAAGCCCGGTCGCGCGATAGGCTTCGAACTGCGCCTCGATCTCCGCCGCGATCTGCCGGCGGACGGAAGGACGCGCGAATATATCGAACCCGAGACGGACCATGTCGCTGCGGAACCGCCCCGTCTGCGTCGACGAGATCCGGCAGGCGGTGCGGCGGCAGGAGCGGCCGGCCCTCCACCAGAACCAGATGCAGGCCGACGCGCAAACGCGGCAGCCGGCGCGCGCGCGCGATCGCGTCCTGTGCCGCGGGGGCGGCGACCATGAGGCTGGCAGCCGTCAGGACGCCGCCCTGATGCGCGGCTTCCACGGCTTCATTGACTTCGCGCGCGAGCCCAAAATCGTCGGCGGTGACGACGACACGTTTCAGAGCGCGGGCTCCCGGCGCTCGCGCAGGAAGCGGAAAAACTCGACCCCCTCGCGCAGCCGGCGCTTCAATCATGTCGGGGCTTCGCACCATTTCGCCGGCGATGGCGGCGATCTTCGGCGCGCGGAAATAGAAGCGCCGGTAGAACGCGTCCACCGACTGGAAAATCTCGGTGTGGCTCAGATGCGGATAGCTCAAGGCGGCGAGCTGGACGCCGCGGTCGCTCAGCATGTCCGCGTTCTCCGCTGGGCGAACCAATGGTTCTCCTGCGCCTGCTTGTAGAGGAACGTGCCGGGATAGGGCGCCGCCAGCGAAACCTGGATGGTGTGCGGATTGATCTCGATCGCGAAGCGGATCGTCTCCTCGATCGTCTCCTTGGTCTCGCCGGGCAGGCCGAGGATGAAGGTGCCGTGGATCGACGATGCCGAGCTCGTGGCAGTCCTTGGCGAATCGCCTGGCGACGTCGACGCGCATGCCCTTCTTGATGTTGTGCAGGATCTGCTGGTTGCCGGATTCGTAGCCGACCAGCAGCAGCCGCAGGCCATTGTCCTTCAGCACCTTCAAGCGTCGCGCGCGGCACGTTGGCCTTGGCGTTGCACGACCACACGATCCCGAGCTTGCCGATCTCGCGCGCGAGCGCTTCGACGCGCGGCAGGTTGTCGGTCAGCGTGTCGTCGTCGAAGAAGAATTCCTTCACTTGCGGAAACGCCTTCTGCGCCCAGGCCAGCTCTTCGATCACGTGCCCGACGCTGCGGGTGCGATAGCGGTGGCCGCCGATCGTCTGCGGCCAGAGGCAGAAGGTGCAACGCGATTTGCAGCCGCGGCCGGTGTAGAACGAAATATAGGGATGCTTCAGATAGCCGATGAAATAGTTCTCGATCGACGAGGTCGCGCTTGTAGACCGGCGTGACGAAGGGCAGCTCGTCCATGTTCTCGAGGACGGCGCGGTCCTCGTTGTGCACGACGGCGCCGTCGGCATTGCGCCAGGACAGCCCGGCGATGCGGCCGAAATCGCGGCCCTCGGCCACGTCCTTGATGGTGAAATCGAACTCGTTGCGGGCGACGAAATCGATGGCGTTCGACGCCTTCAGCGTCGCGTCCGGCTCGACCGCGACCTTGGCCCCGATCATGCCGATCTTCAAGCTCGGGTTGAGCGCCTTGAGCGCTTCGGCAGTCCTCACGTCGGAGGAGAACGAGGGAGTGGACGTATGCAGCACCACGAGCTCGTGCTCGGCGGCGTCGGGCGCGATGTCCTGGAATTTCAGCCGGTGCGGCGGCGCATCGATGAGCTTCGAGCCCTCGACCAGAGCGGCTGGCTGGGCCAGCCATGTCGGATACCAGAACGACTGGATCTCGCGGCGCGCCTGGTAACGCGCGCCCGCTCCGCCGTCGAAACCGTCGAACGACGGCGCCTGCAGGAATAGTGTCTTCATCATGGTGCGTGCGATCCCCGATCAGTAACCCAACTCCCGCCCGCGACCATGCGGTAGCGGTGGCCTTTCCAGCTCACGTCCCGGCCCAGAAAGCTCACAACGAAGAGAGATGAACGACAATAGGTCACGCGCGGGCACAAGCCAATACGCTTGCGGAGGCAAGGGCGTAGGCTCGCTCCACCTGCCGCAGAAGCGCCATCCGGCATCGCGATCGACGCCAGCGGCGATGGCGATCGCCGGCAGCAGATGCGGTCGAGCCGGCGCCGAGCAGCGGCGGCGATCAGCGCCCATGGCAACGGATGGGCGACGATCGAAGCCCGCGTAACCGAGCAGGATCGATGCTCTTGATCGTCCGCGCCCATCGCAACTCGTGCCGCCAGAACTCGCGCGCCGACGTCTCGTGTGCACATATGGGCAACGGCGAAGGGCGGTATCGCGATCGTGCAGCCTCGCGCGCGCAACGCCGCCCCATGGCGTAGTCGTCGGCGAGGCAGTCGACGAAGGCGATGAAGCCGCCGATCTCGCCCAGCGTCTCGGCGCCGAAGCGCCAGAGTCGAGCCGAAGCAGGGGCGCGCCAAGCCGAGCGCCAGGCCGAACACGACACCCGGCAGAAAATGCGCGTTGATGGCGAGCGCGGAGAGGCTCGACCACATGCCGGCGACGGGAACGCCGTAGTAGAGGCAGGTCACGGCGCCGACGCCGGGCTCTTCCAATGCAGCGATGACGCGGGAGAGATAGTCCGGGTCGACCCGCATGTCGCTGTCGGCGAGGACGACGACGTCGTGACGGATGCGTGGCGCCATGTTGACCAGGTTGGAGACCTTGCGATTCAATCCGTGCACCTTGGTTTCGATCACGAGATCGAGATCGCGCGCCGGCCTGTACTTTCCGCAGATGCTCGACGACTGCGACGGCGCCATCGTCGGGATCCTGCACCCCGAACACGACCTGAATGGGGCCGGGATAGTCCTGGCTGCAGAACGAGCCGAGGTTGTCGAGCAGTCCCGGCTCGTCGGCCGTGCAGCGGCTTGAGGACGGTGACCGCGGGCGCGGCCACGGCAGGCGCACGGGCAGGACTGCCGTGCAGAGCGGCCGACCAGGATCGCGGCGGCGACCAGGATAGCCACAGCCGGCGACCGCGACCAGCGATGCCGTGACCGATGACCAGAACAGCATCATGGTTCAGCGGTCTTGCGCGCCGGGATTGACGGGCTCGCGCGGCTGCCGCGACCCGAGGGAATAGCTCGGGACGAGGCGTCGCCATTCCAGCCTCTGCCAGCCGAGAAGGCCGGGCACGCCGAGCACGAGATCGGCGGCCCGCTTGACCAGCGACAACGCGATCGCCTGTTCCGGCGGAATCCCGAACGCGGCGCACAGCAGCACCAGACCGCCTTCCTGCGCCCCGAGCGCGCCGGGGATGGCGAATGCCGCCCCGCGAATCGGCATGCAGGAGACTTTCGATGACCAGCGCCTCGGCGATGCTGACCGGATGGCCCATGCAACGCAAACACGATCAGGACCTCGGCGACGCCGATCGATCCAGCCGGCCATGATGCACGACGGTGCTGGCGACGAGGTCGGACCGAGCTGGCGTAGATCGTGGCGAGGTTCTGATAGACGGCATCGATCGTGCCGAGCACGCGCCACTGTCGGTCGCCAGTAAGGCGCCCGATGACTGAGGTGCAGAATGCGTTGCCCGCCACGACGTTGCGCCAGATAGAAGCCGGCGAGCATGACCCGCCGAAGGCCCAGGCCGATCGCGGCGACGCGCGCCAGCGTCGCGTCCGCTCCGAGCGCGATCAGCAGCAGAAGGCCGACAATAGCGAACAGAAACTGCGTTGCCGCCTGCAACAGGACGTCGACGATCACGCTGGCGGCCGCGAGCGAGCCGGGAACCCGCGTAGAGCGTCAGCAGGCCCGCGCCGATGACGTCGCCGCCGACCTGCGCCATGGGCAGCAGGACATTGGTCGCCTCACGAACAAATCGCAAGAGCACGCATGTTTGCAGCCGCGGACGCGTCTGCGGCGGAAAGATGAGCCACCAGCCCGCCCCGGCCACGGCAACCGTGACGCCGCGCACCACCACGACGAGGAGGATTCCCCACCCGACGCTGGCCACGGCGTGCCCGACCGCTTCCAGCCCGGACCACGCCGTGATGGCGATGACGGCGGCGATCCCGATCAACCAGGCAGCAACGCCGGCTTGCTTGACCATCTCCGCTCCGATCCACACAAGGTGCGGCTGATGCCGCACCTACGCCGGGCTACCAGGGCGATTTGATGTCGAAGGAGTGGGTTGCTCCAACTCCGAACGTCAGCTGGTTCGGCGTGCCGCGCTGCTCAACCAGCGGCGAGCTGGCCGCGTCGCCGGTGAGCCGCTCGTATTCGACGAAGGCATGGGTCGCGAACTGCGGCGTCCAGAAGTAACGCGCCTGGGTACCTGCTCCGACCGAGCGCACGCCGCCTTTGGCATCGAACAGCGGCAGGCCCGATGCCGCCGACTGCGCCGGCATTGATGCTGAAATACGGCGATGGTCGCGGCCGTGCTCGCGAGCGTGACGCGCGGGCCTCCGGAGAAGGTCCATTGCCTGCCGACCGGGACGACGGCGTCCACGAAGATGTCGGAGACGAGCCCGTGGTGCCCGTTGAAGCCCTGCCGCACCTCGACGCGGGTGCGCAGCCACGGAACCATCCAATATTCCGCAAACACGCCGAGCTCGACCGCCCAGGGCACGCTGCCGAGCCCCTGCAATGCCCCGTCAAGCTGTTTCCCGCCGCGGCATCCTGAGCTGGCCGACCGGCCCGACCTGGAAAACGCTGTCCCCGACCAGTCCGATGCCGACCCCGTCGCGGGGACCGCGGAAGGGCTCGGGCGTGCCGAAGCGGCGGACCGCCAGGATCGGATAGGGCAGCACGAGGTCCCGCTTGGAGCCTTGGAAGATCGGCTCGAGCCTGGCTTCGCCGCCGATGGTCACGGTCCAGTCGGCCACCGGCGTGGGCGAGGTGTAGACGCGCGGATCGGGCCTCGGCCGCGGACGCCACAATGGGAATCAGCAGCGCGGCCACAAAACCAGCAATCGCGGCGCGCCGACCGCTCATCTGCCCCCTCCCTCCAGACACCTGCGAGGGATAATATCGGCCAGCAATATTCAGCCAGCGTTAACATGGAGCGACCGCGCCGCACAACGCCTGCCCGGCGGGCCGACAGCCCGTCACTTCTTTCTCGCGACCGTGTGGCATGGTTTCAACAGGCTCCACGCGGGAGCGTTTCCGGACCCGATTTTCCTGTATTTCCGGGGCCTGCGCGGCGACTCGATCCGCCCCCGGTTCCAACCGAAAGGGCTGCAGGCGTCCGCCGCCTACTGGTTGCAACGCCTGCGCGTGCGACGTGGCGGCGCTTGCCAAGGGATCCCGGTTCCATAAATTTGCGCAACGGCAAGGAACTTGCTTGTCGGGCTCCGAGAGCCAAAAGGAGAACTCGATGAAGCATGTTGCAGCACTGGCGCTGGCACTGGGGATGGCGTGGGCGTCGAACGGCGCGCGCGCGCAGGATGCGTGGCCGAGCCGAGCCATCACTTTCATTGTGCCCTATGGCCCCGGTGGTTACACCGACCTGGTCGGCCGCCTCACCGCCCGTTACGTCGAAAAGGCGTTGGGAAAACCGGTCATTGTTGAAAGCCGGGTAGGCGCCGGCGGCATCGTCGGGACCCAGTACGTCGCGAGCGCGGCGCCGGATGGATACACCTTCTGCGTCTGCAGCGTCGGCGCAGTCTCGATCGCGCCGTTTGCCCAAAAGCTCGGATACGATCCGATGCAGGACCTGGCGCCGGTCGGCATCGTCAGCACGATCGTGCAGGCGGTCATCGTCAAGAAGGATCTGCCGGTGAAGTCGATGGCCGAGCTCGTCGCTTACGCGAAGGCCAATCCCGGCAAGCTCAACTACGGCTCCAGCGGCGTCGGCGGCCTGACGCACTACTCCGTCGAGCTGTTCCAGGCGCGCACCGGCACCAAGGTGGTGCATATCCCGTTCAAGGGCGGTGCGCAGTCGACTGCGGCGGTGCTCGCCGGCGAGGTCGATTTTTCTTTTGCCAACATGACCGACGCCCTGCCGCAGATCGAGACCGGACTGGTCCGCGGCCTGGCCGTGACTTCGCTCGGACGCAGTCCCTACTTCCCGGACCTGCCCTCGGTGCACGAGACGATCATCCCGGACTTCGTGGTGGAAACGTGGAATGCCATCATGGCTCCGGCGAAGACGCCGGAGCCGATCATCCGCAAGATGTCGGAGGTCCTGATCAAGATGGCCGACGACCCGGATGCCAAGGAAACCATGCGCAAGGCTGGCGCCAGCACGGTCAAGACCACGCCCGAGCAATTCCGCGCGCAGATCCAGCAGGAGATGGCGCAGTGGCAGCCGCTGATCAAGGAAATCGCGGACAAGAAGTAATCAGTTGAGATCGGCGAGCCCGGTTCGCCGACCTGCTTCCATCAGTTGGCGCGCGGGAAGGAGTAGGGGCTCATCTCGTCCGCGGTGCGGCCATGCGGGTCCCAGTTCTGCCAGTTGCTCCAGACCCGCTCGCCGGCAGCCTGCGCCTGCGCCCGCAGTTCGGCGAAGTCGACGCCGGGGATGCGGCCGTTCTCCATGCGCACCGCGCCGTCCACGATCACGGTGTCGACGTCATCGCCGATTCCGCAATCCACCAGGCTCTTGATCGGGTCGCGCACCGGGCCGAGGCGAAGCGTGTCGCTGCCGGTAAGGCCGATGATGACGATATCCGCCTTGCTGCCGGGCGCCAGCCGGCCGATGTCGTCGCGGCCGACTGAATGCGCGCCGCCGAGGGTTGCCGCCTCGAACACCTGCGCGGCCGTCGCGGCTTTCAGATTGCGGCTCGCCACCTTGCCGAAATAGGAGGCGTTGCGCATCTGCAGGATCATGTCGCGCGGATAGGTGTCGGTGCCGAGCGCGATGTTCACGCCCGCCTTGCGATAGCTCTCCCAGTTGTCGAGGAAGCGTCCGCGCCGCGCCACGTTGACCGGACAGTGCGAGATCGAGCAGCGGTGCGAGCCCATGATCTCCAGGTCGTGCGAGCCGGAGTAATTCATCAGCGGGTTGTCGCAGGTGAAGTTGCCGTGGCCGATATTGAGCTTGTCGGACATCAGGCCGACCTCGCGCAGCAACTCCACCGACGTCATCTGGTGCTCGCGGATGATGTCGAAGACCTCGTGGATGTTGTAGGCGGCGTGGATTGCGGCCGGCAGGTCGCGCTCCTGCGCCACTTTGGCCGCCTTGCGCATCAACGGGACGGTGCAGGTCTCGATCTCGCGCGGCACCAGGATGCCGCGGACGCGGTCCCCATGCGCGCCCTGGTGGCGGTCGATGAATTCCAGCGCGAGGTCGAATTCCCGCTCGCCCGATGCTTCGTCGATCACGCGGACGAGCTTGCCGTCCTCGCCGCCGACCCAGCGGCCGCTGTCGAAGCCCGGACCCAGATAAGCGCGGATGCCGAGCTCGCCCACGACCTGCAGCAGCGCCTGCTGGACGCGCAGCTGGCTGCCGAACTCGACGAAGGTGGTGATGCCGTTGCGCAGGAGCTCCGCGACTGTCCATCGGGCATTGAGCAGCAGCTCATCCATCACCGAATTGTCGTCGGGCCGCACGTAGCGCGGATCGCCGCCGACGCGGGTACCCTCGCGGGCGACGCTGATTTCCAGAAAGGGCTGGCCGAAATAGTCCCCGCGACCGACGTCGGAGATCAGACGGTGCGAGGCGCGGTGACCGGAATGCACATGGGTGTCGATGAATCCGGGCGCGACCAGCTTGTCGCGGGCGTCGATCTCGCGATCGACCGCACCCTCGAAGCGCTCGCCGACGAACAGCACGGCGTTGCCTTCGTAGACCAGTTCGGCATTGCGCCAGAGGGTATGATGCCCGTCGGCGTGCGCGACCAGCCAGCCACAGGTAATGCGGGTGCGCATGAAATTCCCTTCCAGTGCCGGGCCATTCCGTACACTGATAATTTCTGCTGCGGCAAGCAACCCCTGCGCTAGTGTCCCGATTCCGAAGTTCGGATTATTGTGCGGCACCCTCGTTTGCGAACTTCAGAATCGAAGGACACTAGATACCAAAATCGACGCGAAGCGGCCACTTGCAATTAAAGACCAATTGGTCTATATATCAGCAATGAGCCACCAAACCCCAGTGCAGTTGCCCCGTGGCCGCCCCCGAAGTTTCGACACGGAAGCCGCTGTCGAACGCGCGATGGGTGTGTTCTGGTCGCGCGGCTATCACGCCACGGCGCTACCGGACCTTCTTCGTGCGACGAAGCTCTCGCGTGGCAGCCTTTACGCCGCTTTCGGTGACAAGCACTCGCTCTTCTTGCGTGCGCTTGATCGCTACGTTGCCGATGCCCTGACACGGATGGATATCGAACTCGACCCCCGCAGAGAGCCGGTCGACGGCCTGCGGGCCTACCTTGCCGGCTACGTTGACCGCACGAGCGGTGCCAATGGTCGGCGCGGATGCCTGCTGGTGGCCACAGCCATGGAACTGGCTGGCCATGATGCTGAAGTTGATCGTCGCATCGGGAGCTTTTTCAAAGCCATGGAGGCCAGGGTGGCGGATGCACTTTCCCGTGCGAAGGCGGCGGGCAAGTTGGCCGATGGTGTTGAGCCTTCAAGTGCCGCCCGAATTCTCGTCTGTTTCGTCGAGGGGCTGCGAGTGGTCGGTAAAACGGCACCGACACGGATCACGTCGCAAGCCACCGCTGACGCTCTTCTCGACCGCTTCATCAGGTAGACAACCCATGGACGCCTCCGCTGTTAGCGCGCCTATATCTGGACCGAATCGGTCTTGAAAGGAAGGATGCCATGTCTGCCATCCAGATCGTCTGCGCGGTGGCCGTCCCCTTGCTCTGGGGTTATCAGTTCGTGGCCATCAAAGTGGGCGTTACGGAGTTTCCGCCGCTCTTCTTCCTCGCACTGCGCTTCCTGGCCATCGCGCTGCTGCTTATTCCGTTCGTCAAAAGGCCCGCACGTCAACAGTTCGGCCCTATCGCAGCTATTTCGGTTTTCCTTGGTGGACTGAACTTCGGGCTCTTCTATGTTGGCCTTGGGCTCGGCTCGGGAAGCATGTCGGCCGTCGCATATCAACTCGCCACGCCCTTCACCGTCCTGTTAGCCTGGCCGCTGCTCGCGGAGAGGCCGTCTCTCACCACGTCCGCCGGAGTGGTGATTGCATTCGTCGGCGTGGTCGTGTTGGCAGCGGGGCCTGGCCTGTCGGCAAACGCGCTTCCGCTGCTGCTTGTGGTCGGGGCAGCCTTCGCGTTCGCGGTGTCCAACGTCTTGACGAAGCGCTACGGCCCTTTCGATCCTTTGATGTTGATGGGGTGGTCGTCGCTGCTCACGGTGCCGCAGGTCATGTTGATGTCGTTGCTCCTTGAACATGGACAACTGGCGAGCCTTGTCACGGCGGATGAACGTGGTTGGCTGGCACTCGCCTACACAATTTTCATCGGAGGAATTGTTGGGTTTGGCCTTTGGTTCTGGCTGATCGCCCGTTGCTCCATGGGCCGCGTCGCACCATTCGGCCTGCTGCTTCCGGTGTTCGCCTTGATTTCGAGCGTGTTGTTCCTTGGCGACCGTATGACCCCAAAGTTGATTGTCGGTGGGCTGCTCGCGATCTCCGGCGTCGCCATTACACAAGTAAGATCGAGCGCTCGACCAATTTGAACTTAGAAGTCGCGTCGTGGCGACTTCCCGAGTTTGGCGCTTTTCGGACATGGCGCGACGCCGACTTGTGTCCGTTATGCGCAACAAGGCGGACGTCCGCCGACCGCTCTGAATTATGGGTTCACGCCCTAGTCAGCAATCGCGCTGGTCCCAAACGCCGTGGACGTTTGCAGATCGGGATCAGGCCAAGTGCCCGCGATCGCGGAGACCAGGGGCCAGTGGAAAAAGCCGCTGCTCGTCAGGGGGACGAGGGCAGGTTCAGCCTGCGTTCGACGTGCTGCGACTGGCGCACAGCGGTGGCCGCGATCGTCTCGGGCACCATGATTGTGGACGTCTTGTTGGGTGCCACCTTCCGCGGGGCAGGGCGCGGCGCGGCCTTGATGTCCGCCGACTGCAGCGTGGGATTAGCCGCCGGCTTTGCGGCCTGGACCTGCGGCTTCGCCCCCGTCAGCCGAGCGGGCTTGCTGAGCGCCGAGGCCGGCGCGAACGTCGGCGCGGGAGCCATGGCGGTGACCGGCGCGCTGTCCAGTTCCTTCCCCTCCACGACGATCGGCGCCGTACGCTGCGTCGAAGCAAGCGTGATATTTGCTTCGATCAGTTGGCGCATGCGGGTATCGCGTGCCGCATTCGAGGTGCCGCCCAGAACGACCGCGACGATGTGTCGGTCGTCGCGGCGAACCGAGCAGACCAGGTTATATCCGGAGGCCTCGGTGTAGCCGGTCTTGATCCCGTCGACGCCCCTCACGTTTCCCAGCAGGTTGTTGTGGTTGCGCATCTCGGCTCCCCGCCACAGGAAGCTCGGAGTCGCGAAATATTGGTAGTAGACGGGAAACCGATGTTGGATCGCGTGACCGAGGAGCGCCTGGTCGCGAGCGGTGGTGATCTGCTCCATCGGCGGGCAGCCCCGAGGCATTGACGTAGGTCGTGCTGGTCATGCCCAGCATTCTCGCCTTCAAGGTCATGAGCTTGGCGAACTCTTCTTCGGAGCCGCCGAGGGCTTCGGCGACGACGACCGCGGCGTCGTTCGCCGACTTGGTGACGAGACCCTTGATCGCGTCCTCGACCTTGACGGTCTGATTGGCCTTGAGCCCCATTTTGGTGGGATTCTGAATCGCGGCCTGGGTCGAGATCGGCAGCGGGGTGTCGAGCTTGAGCGTGCCATCCTCGATCTGCTCGAACAGCAGGTAAAGCGTCATGATCTTCGTCAGCGACGCCGGATGACGCGGATCGTCGGCATGGTCCTCGTGCAGGACCTGACCGGATTTGTCATCGAGCACGATCGCCGCATACGGCGGTCGATAGCTGGGACCGTGAATTGAGCGCGGAGAGGCGGTGCGCGAAGAACGCGCTTCGCGCCTGGTCCCAGCCGGCACCGGCAATCGTCAGCGTCGCCAGCAAACCGGCAACGGGCAGCCAATGCAATCGCGAGAATGAGCCATTAGCTGCGATCCGGTGATTGATCGGGACTCGGATCGCGGCGAGTAAATCCTGAATCGGGCGCGATGGCTGTAATCCGAAAGCCACACTTCCCAGAAATCACGCAATATCGTTTGCGACCTGATCCGCCGGCATGGTCGTGGCGCTACGCACAGAATCAATTGCGGCGACCGTAGGTGTCGAGGAGCGGTAAAAAGCGGAAAAATACCGCTGAGGCCCGGCTCATGGGCAGTGAGCTTCGCTTGGGCGTTATTTGTCGACCGAGAGCTTCTGCTCGTGGATGACTTTGGCCCATTTCTGGGTCTGCGCCTTGATCTGATCGGCGAACTCTTCCGGCGTGCTTCCCATCGGCTCGAACATCTGCGGCGCCAGGAATTTTTCGCGAAAGTCCGGATCGGCCAGGATCCTGTGAATCTCGGCGTTGATCTTCGTCACGATCTCGCGCGGCGTGCCTGCGGTCGCGAACAGTCCGAACCAGGTGGCGGCTTCGTATCCCGGCAGCCCGCTCTCGGCGACGGTCGGGATGTCGGCGGCAGGCCCCAAACGCTTGGTGCTTCCGATCCCGAACAGCTTGATCTGGCCGGTTCGGAACGGCGGCAATGCCAGGCTCACGCTCACCGACATCAAATTGATGTGGCCGGCGATGACGTCGGTGAGCGCGGGCGCCGCGCCCCGATAATGGACCGGTAGCAGCTTCACGCCGGCCATGCTCTCGAACAAGACCATGTTCATGTGCGGCGCGGACCCGACCCCGGCCGTTCCGTAGGTGAGCTCGCCCGGCTTCTTCTTCGCGAGCGCGATGAGCTCGCTCACGTTGCTGGCAGGCACCGCAGTATGTCCGAGCAGCGCCTGGTTGATGCGAACGATTCCGGTGATCGGGGCAAAGTCCTTCTCCTCGTCGTAGGGGAGCTTGCCCTTGCCGTAGAGCGTCGGATTGATGGTGAAGGTTCCGGCCTCGGCCACCAGCAGCGAGTAGCCGTCGGGCGCCGCCTTGGCCACGGATTGCGCGCCGATCACATGGGCGGCGCCGCCCTTGTTTTCGATCACGACCTGCTGGCCCCACGTTTCCGAGAGCCGCTGGCCGAGCGCGCGCGCCACCACGTCGGTCACGCCGCCGGCGGCGGCGGTGACCGTGAGCGTGATCGTCCGCGTGGGATAGGATTGCGCCTGCGGCGCCGGTGGAACCGGCAAGGCAGCGCGAGCAGGATCAACGCAAACCGGTTCATGGGCACGCTCCCTCGTTACACGGCTGCTTCTTGGCGACGCGCGCGGCCGCGAACGTATCACATCCGCTAGTGCGGTGGATTTGAAGTTCCTATCATTGTGGCCGCCTGTTCGTTTAGGAACTTCAAATCAAAGACCGCACTAACATCATAAAGTTGCTAGTGTCCTTCGATTCCGAAGTTCGCGAACGAGGGTACCGCACAATGATACGAACTTCGGAATCGGGACACTTAGCGACCCTGGATCGCCGCCTTCATCTTGAGCGCATAGAGCGCCTCGAGCGCGTCGCGCGGCGACATCTCGTCGGGATGCAGCGCCGCCAGCGCGGCGACCACGCTATCCAGCGCTGCGTCCTGCGTTGCGGCGCGACGCCGGTCGCGGCGCTGCGGCAAACAGCGGCAGGTCATCGAAGCCGCGCGGCGACGCGCGGTCCTCGGCTTCGAGCTTGGCGAGCACCACCTTGGCGCGCTCGATCACGGTCGCCGGCAGGCCCGCGAGCTTCGCCACCTGGATGCCGTAGCTGCGGTCGGCGGCGCCCGGCACCACCTCGTGCAGGAACACGACCTCGCCCTGCCATTCCTTGACCCGCACCGTGGCGTTGAACAGGCGCGGCAGCTTGCCGGCGAGCGCGGTCAGCTCGTGGAAGTGGGTGGCGAACAGCGCGCGGCAGCGATTGGTCTCGTGCAGGTGCTCGATCGTCGCCCAGGCGATCGACAGCCCGTCGAAGGTCGCGGTGCCGCGGCCGATCTCGTCGAGGATGACGAGCGAGCGCGTTCGCCCGCCTGATTGAGGATCGCCGGCGGTCTCCACCATCTCGACCATGAAGGTCGAGCGGCCGCGCGCGAGATCGTCGGCCGCGCCGACGCGCGAGAACAGCCGGTCGACGACGCCGATCGTGGCGCGGCGCGCCGGCACGAAGCTGCCCATCTGCGCGAGGATCGGCGATCAGCGCGTTCTGCCGCAGGATAGGTCGACTTGCCCGCCATGTTCGGCCCGGTGAGCAGGCAGATGCGGCCGCGTGCGCGCCGGCGCCGGCGGGGAGAGGTCGCAATCGTTGGCGACGAACGGCCGCCGTCGCCGGCGAGCGCCTGCTCCACCACCGGATGGCGCCCGCCTTCGATGACGAAATCGAGCGAGCCGTCGACCTCGGGCCGCACGTAGTCGCGCTCGACCGCGAGCTGCGCCAAGCGCCGCGGCGACGTCGAGCGACGCCAGCGCCTCGGCGGCGTCCTTGATCGCGCGCGGCCGCCGCCGTCACCGTGCGCGGCGAGCTTGCTCGAAGGTCTCGAGCTCGATGCCGAGCGCGCGGTCGGCGGCGCTGGCGATCTTGGCTTCGAGCTCGCCCAGCTCGGTGGTGGTGAAGCGCACCTGGCCGGCGAGCGTCTGGCGATGGATGAAGGTCGCGTTGAGCGGCGGCGCCATCAGCTTGTCGCCGTGCTGCGCCGTCACCTCGACGAAATAGCCGAGCACGTTGTTGTGCCGGATCTTCAGCGCGCGCACGCCGGTCGTCGTCGGCGTAGCGCGCCTGCAGCGCGGCGATCACGCGGCGCGATCGTCGCGCAGCGCGCGCGCCTCGTCGAGCGCGGCGTCGTAGCCCGCGCGCACGAAGCCGCCGTCGCGCTTGAGGTGCGGAAGCTCGTCGGCGAGCGCCGCTGCAAGCTCGGCCGCGATCGCGGGATCGGGCCGGCGCAGCGACTGCGCCGCCTGCGCAAGCTCGGCGGCGATGCTCCGGCAGCTGCTCGCAGCTCGCCGGCGAGGCTCGGCCGCGGCGGCGATGCCGTCGCGGATCGCGGCGAGGTCGCGCGGCCCGCCGCGGCCGACCACCAGCCGCGCCAGCGCGCGGGCGAGATCGGGCGCGGCCTTGCAGACGCTGCGCGCACGTCGCCGCGCAGCGCCGGCGTCGGCCACGAAAAGCGCGACGGCGTCGTGCCGGCGCGCGATCGCGGCCGGATCGGTGAGCGGCGCGGCCAGCCGCTGCGCCAGCAGCCGCGAGCCCGCCGCCGTCACGGTGCGGTCGATCGCGGCGAGCAGCGAGCCGCGCCGCTCGCCGGCGAGCGTGCGCACCAGTTCGAGATTGCTGCGCGTCGCCTGGTCGATCAGCGAGCGTCGCGCCTTGCGGCCTCGCGCAGCGGCGGCGAGAGCGGCGGGCGCTTGCCGAGCTGCGTGCGCTCGACATAGGTGATGCAGGCGGCGGCGGCGGTGAGCTCGAGCCGCGAGAGCGCGCCGAACGCCTCGCGTGGTCGCGACCGCGAAATAGCCGGCGAGCCGCCGCTCCGCGGTGGCGCCGTCGAACACGTCGCGGGTGAGCGGCGTCACCGCCGGCAGCGAGCGCAGATAGGGCGCAAGCTCGGCGTCGCCATAGAGCGCGTCCGAGACGATGATCTCGCCCGGCTCGAGCCGCGCGATCTCGGCGGCGAGCGCCGGCGCGGTCGCATTCGGCGATGCGGAATTCGCCGGTCGAGATGTCGATCCAGGCGAGCGCGAAGCGGCTGTCCTCGCCGGCCGAGCGCGCGCGCGCGCGATCGCGAGCAGGTAGTTGTTGCGCCGCGCGTCGAGCAGCGTGTCCTCGGTGAGCGTGCCGGGCGTGACCAGCCGGATCACGTCGCGCCGCACCACGCTCTTGCCGCCGCGCTTGCGCGCCTCGGCCGGATCCTCGAGCTGCTCGCACACCGCGACGCGATGGCCGAGCGCGATCAGGCGATGCAGATATTCGTCGGCGCGATGGACCGGCACGCCGCACATCGGGATGTCGCGGCCGAGATGCTTGCCGCGCTTGGTGAGCACGATGCCGAGCGCGCGCGCGGCGACCTCGGCGTCCTCGAAGAACAACTCGTAGAAATCGCCCATCCGGTAGAACAGCAGGCAATCCGGATTGGCGGCCTTGATCTCGATATATTGCTCCATCACCGGCGTGGCGCGCGCCGGCGCCTCGGCGGGCGGGCCGGATCTGAAACCGGACGGAGGTCAGGGGCGCGCGGCATCCATGGCGCCGCGACGCTAGCAGATGGCGCGGCAGGATTCATGCGGCGTGAGGGGAGATAGCCACAGCGGATGCGCATGATTGCGCCGTCACGCGCGACTACGCGCCCGCAGGTACATTCTCCAACCCTGCGTGGGCGGAGCCGAAATGTTCAAGTGGCCGGCCGATCACCCGGCCTGATGCCCGATGCCTTGACCACCTTGCCCCACTTCTCGACCTCGGCCGCCATATACGCGCCGAACTCCGCCGGAGTGAAGACAATCGGCGTGGTGGCCGACGTCGGCGAAGCCGCGCCTTCATCGGCCGGGTCGGCGAGCCCGGCATTGATCTCGCGGTTGAGCCGCTCGATGATCTCGGTTGGCGTGCCTCGCGGCACGCCGACGCCGCACCACGAATTCGCCTCGTAGCCCGGCACCGTCTCGCCGATGGTGGGCACATCCGGCAGCGCCGTCGGATCGGGTCTTGCCGGCGACCGCCAGCGCGCGCAACGTGCCTGATCGGATATGGGCCAGCGAGCGCCGTCAGCACGTCGAATCCGACCTGCACCTGCCCGCCCATGCAGATCGGCGACCATGGGCGCCGCCGCCGCGATAGGGCACGTGAACCATGTTGACGCCGGTCATCATCTTGAACAGCTCGCCCGCCACGTGCGATGGCGTGCCGGTGCCGGCCGAGGCCATGCTGATCTTGCCCGGATTGGCCTTGGCGTAGGCGATGAACTCGGCGACCGTTTTGGCCGGAAGCGATGGGTTCGCCGACCATCACCAGCGGGAAATCGATCAAGTCCGGCAACCGGCGCGATATCGCGCAACGAGGTTGAACGGAAGCGTTGTCGATACAGCGTCGCGTTGATCGCGCGCGGATGCCGGAACGAACAGCAGCGTGTAGCCGTCGGGGGCGAATTGACCACCGCCTGGATGGAGATATTGCCGCTGGCGCCCGGCTTGTTCTCGACCACGACCGGCTGGCCGAGCCGCTCCGACAACCACTGGCGCCATGATCCGCGAGACGATGTCGGCCCCGCCGCCCGCGCGGAAATCCACGACCCAGCGCAGCGGCCGCGCCGGATAGGCTTGCGCGCGGGCGCGCGGCGACAGCGCGACAAGGGCGGCGGTCGCGCCCGGCCAGGCGTACGAATTGTCGGCGATGAGCCTTCACAGCGTCCCTCTGAATGCTGGCGACACCGACGCGTCGCGCACGGCGCGCGTCGTCGACCCACATGACCGTGAGCGAGTTCAGAGTTTTGGCCTGCCGACGGCATCGGCGCTGCCGTCAAGTCGAGGGACTTCGGCACGTCCCATCGGCAGCTCGCGGACGAGCCAATGTCCAGTGCATCCAACATATCGGGTTTGTCAGTCGAGCAGAAGGGCGGTCAGCTCGCGAGACCGCTAATTGGTCTTTACCGATGCTCTCGAATCCGGTTGTCTTCCATTGCGCCTGCTTCGACGGATCAGCGAGGAACTTGATGAACTCAGGGCCGCGTCGGGCGAGGCGCTGTCGGCCGCGGCCGATAGCGGCGTCACGCCCATACTCAGGGCGTGAGCGCCGCAACGAGAACGCGCATCGGTGGAATGCGCATAGGCATTCCTCGGTGGGACCGTGCCTGAAGTTATTTCCACCAGCTTCACGCCGGTCACGGCTTCGAGGTTCTTGTAATCGATCTTCTCGCGGTCGGCCTTTGGGAATGTTGAGCGAATCGAGGATCTTCAGCGTCTCGCGCGGATACATCGTGCCGCCTTCCGGATCGAACGGGCAGTCGGAGGCGAACACGATCTTCTCGAGCGGATAGAACTCAAGCCCGCACTTGGTCGCCGGCGCGGCGGTGAACGCCGCGGTGTCGGCCCAGAAGTCCTGCTTGAAGTAGTCGAGCGGGCGCTTCTTCGAGGCTCTTGCGCAGCGCGACGTAGTCCTCGTCGGAGGTGCGCGAGCCCAGCACGTCCCAGCCCGGCCCGATGCGGCCTTCCAGCATCGGCACGATGCCGCCGAAATGGTGGGTGATGATCTTGAGGTTCGGGATGGTTGTCCATGATCTTGGAGAACACCGAGCCGCGCCATCGCGGCGGCGGTCTCGTAGGACCAGCCGAACGTCCACCAGATCTCGTAGAGCGACTTCTTCTCGTCGATGTAGTCCGGCATCTCGGCGCCGCGCGCCGGATGCAGCCAGATCGGCTTGCCGAGCTCGTTCATCTTCTTCCAGAACGGCAGGTATTGCGGCCGGTCGAGCGGCTTGCCGGCGACGTTGGTGTAGATCTGCACGCCGAGCGCGCCGCTTCTTGATCGCGCGCTCCGCCTCGGCGACGCCGGCGTCGGGCGCATCGAGCGAGATCTGCGCGACCCAGCCGGGGAAGTGGTCCTTCTCCTTGGCGCACAGCTCGGCGAAGCCGTCGTTGATGATGCGGATGATCTCGTCGATCTGCGCCGGCGTCTTGGCGAAGCTTCTCGACCGGCGGCTGCGGGTAGGACAGGATCTGCTGATAGTCCTTGTGGCCGTCGACGATCTTCTTGCGGACGTCGAGATCGAACAGCGCCGGCAGCGAGCGCACGCGCTTGCCCATGTCCTTGTAGTCGCCGGCGACGTCCTGCATCTTGTCGAAGAATTTTTCGGAAAGAAGTGCGTATACGCGTCGATCCGCATCTGCGGTCCTCCAGCTTTACTTGCCTGTTCGGCGTGCTTGGTTTGGCGTGAATATCGGGGCGGGGTGACCGCGCGCCCGGTCGGGTGAAGTGGACGGGGGTTTGTTACCTGCTTGATCGGCTGGAGTCCATCGCGGGCGGCGAAGCGCTCCGCCGCACGAACTCACTCGGCGGCAATGCGCGGGCTATGGTGGTCTTCGAGTTCTGCGAGGCAGCGCGCCAGTGTTTCGCCGTCGGGATCGAGCAACGCTGCCGCCGCGCGCGCTTGCGGTCGCGTCGACGCCTTGGCGCAGTGGGATGCGGCCCGCCAGGGCCGGCCGGATGACGCGGGCCTCGATCAGGCGGTAATTGCGCGGTGCCGCGTTTGTGGGTATCGCCATAGCCCTTGATCAGGCGCGCGCATTCCGCGACTTCGAGCGCAAGATCGTCCGAGAGTCGTGCCGCCTCGACGATGAGGCCGAGCCACGCTTCGATCGCGCGCTGCTCCTCCTGGAAGCGGTAGGACTTCGGCCGCCAGCCGCGCAATTTCGCGAGCATCCAGAAGCGCAGGAAGCCGGACACCGATGCGCTGTTGACTTCCATGCCCCAATGCACCCGGTCGATCCATCCGCGCCGCTCGGAGAGCGCGAGGATGCGCCGGGCGAGCTTGGGCGGAAGGAGCGAGCACATTTCCTCGATCCCCGGCTTGAGGAACTCGGTCACCGTGAACGGCTCGCCCGGCTTCACGCCCATGTCGGCGGCGATGCGCGCCAGGCGTGCGGGATCGATCTTGGCCTGCGCTACCCGGATCACGTCCTCGTAGGACATGCGCACCGCGAGATGGCGCGCGACCTCGCGCAACAGCCGCCCGCCGGCCTGCACGCGCTCATCCGCGGCGCGCACCGGCGCCAGGCGATCGAGGTAGAGCCGCGCATAGGCGATGTCCTGATAGCTGACGAGCCGCCGGGCGCCTTCGAGAATGATGTCGCGGGCGGGCGGCGGCATGTCGGCGGCGATGGCGCGTTCGAGATCGGCGACCGACGACGGGGGAGCCGACCGCGCTTGGCGGCGCCGCGTTCGCCCACTGTCACATTGGTTTGCTGCGCCGCCTCGAGCCCGCTGCGAAAACCCTTGAGGTTGGCATCGACCGCCTTGCCGTCCGCGCGGATCGCGCTTTCGAACACCGTGGCGGGAATCGGCAGCCGTCCGCAGCCGGCGATGATCCCGAGCATGATCGCGTTGATCATGGCGCCGCTTTGCTTGGCCAGCGTTTCCATGTCGAGGAGGAGACTGGCTTGCGAATGCGCCTCGATCGCGTTGATCAATCGTGCGCTGTCGTAGCGCCCGTCGGCCATCGCCATTCTCTCCACCACCAGATACGAGCGGGCGGTGGATGCAATGACCAGCGTGCGGTCGGGCGTGACGAAACCGCCGGCGATGGTGCGGCCGGCTTCCATGAGTTCGCTCGCCAGCACGATATCGACGTCGCCGATGCCGGGCGCCAGCGCCAGCACCGGTCGCCGCGCCGAGCTCGCGCGCCGGCACCGGCACGATCTCGATGTAATAGGTGGTGGCGCCGGTGCGCTGAGCGACGCCCGGGATCGACGTCGATTGCACCGGGAAGCCGAGCTGCGCGGCGGCGGCGACGATCCAGTCCGTGAGCACGCCGCCGCCCTCGCCGCCGAGCGCGGCGATGAGGATGGTGATCGGCCGGACCTGCGGACCGTTCATGGCGATCATTCCACCCGTGTCCCAGGCGGAGCGCGACGCAGCCGGAACGCGAGCAGGTACCTCATGCCCGCGCCTCGGCGCGTGCGCCTCCCAGCCAGCCGATCACCGTCTGGCGCACGCGATGGAGCATGCGATCCCACCAGCGTCGGATTGCGGATGATCTCGGCGCGATAGAACGACGGGCACAGCACGGCGGCATGCGCCACCTCGCCGCACAGCCCGCAGCCGACGCAGCTCTCGATCACGGTCGCCACCGGATCGCTGCGCAGCGGGTCGGGATTGGGCTTGACCGTGAGCGACGGGCAGCCGGAGAGCCGGATGCAGGAATGGTCGCCGGTGCAGATCTCGTCGTCGACGCCGAAGCGCATCCGCACCACGCGCTCGCCGCGCTTGAGCTTCTCGGCATCCTCCGCGCGCACGCGGCGCTGGCGCGCGAGCTGGCATTCGCCGTCGGCGATGATCACCTTGAGGCCGCGCTCGGCGGTGCGCATGGCCTCTTTCAAGCGTCTTGGTCATCTTGGCGACGCTGTAGCTGCGCACCGTGCGCAGCCATTTGACGCCGAGCGAGCGCAGGGTCTGCTCGATGATCCATGCCGGGCGGCGCGCCGATGCGGCTGGCGGCGCTCGACGGCAGGTATTGCTGGCCGGTGGCGGAGGCGTAGCCGTTCTGCATCACGATCAGCACGCCGTCGCCCTTGTTGAACAGGTTCGAGGCGACGCCGGTGATCAGCCCGTTGTGCCAGAAGCCGCCGTCGCCCATGATCGGCGATCGGGCGGCGGTCCATGTTGGGCGTGACCGCGGCCGCGCTCGCGAGCGACATGCCGTAGCCGAGGATGGAATTGCCCAGGCTGAACGGCGCGAAGGTCGCGAACGAATGGCAGCCGATGTCGGCGCTGATGTGGGTCGGCCCGAGCTCGCGCTGCATCAGCTTGATCGCGGTGAACACCGGGCGCTCCGGGCAGCCGGTGCAGAAGTTCGGCGGTCGCGGCGGCAATGTCGCCGACGCGCGGCGGCATCGCGGCGCCTTGTGCGCCGAGCATGTCGCTTCGTGCGCGCCACGATCGCGTCGGCGTCGACGCCGTTCGGCTCGCGTCTTGGCGAGGAAGCGACGCGAGCCCGCTGAGCAGCACCTCCGACGTGTATTCGCCCGGCGCGCGGCAGCGTGACCCTTGCCGAGCACGCGGGTCTGGATGTCGGCGCGGCGCAGCTCGGCGTTGACCGCCTGCTCGATGTAGTCGGGGCTGCCTTCCTCGACCACCAGCACCGCCCGCTTGCCGACGCAGAACTCGCGCACCTCCTCCGGCACCAGCGGATAGACGACGTTGAGCACGTAGATCGGGATGCGGCGTCGCGCCGTAGAGGTCGGCAAGATCGAGCCGCGCCAGCGCGCGCAGCACGCTGGTGGTGAGCCCGCCGACGACGATGATGCCGACGTCGTCGAGGTCGCCGGCGAATCACCTCGTTGAGCTTGTGCTCGCGGATGAAGGCGCTGCGCGGCCGGCAGCCGCTCCTCGACCTTCAGCCGCTCCTGCGTGAAGATGACCGGCGGATGCGCAAGCCGCGCGTAGTTGAAAGCGCGGCGGGCCGGCGATGCGGTTGAGGCCGGAATACGCGGCGCGGCGGTTGTCCTTGGCGGCGAATTCGCCGGTGACGTGGCAGGCGCGGATGCGCAGCTCCAGCATCACGGGCGCGTGGCTCGCTTCCGACAGCTCGAAGCCCTTCTCGACCATGCGCACGATGGTCGGCAGGTCCGGCCGCGGATCGAGCAGCCACATCGACGATTTCATGGCGTAGGCATAGGAGCGCTCCTGGATCACGCTCGCGCCCTCGCCGTAGTCCTCGCCGAGGATGATCATGCGCGCCGCCGATCACGCCGGGCGAGGACGAGGTTCGACAGCGCGTCGGCCGCCACGTTGGTGCCGACGATCGATTTCCAGGTCACCGCGCCGCGCAGCGGATAGTTGATCGAGGCGCCGAGCATGGCCGCGGCGGAGGCCTCGTTGGTGCAGGTCTCCAGATGCACGCCGAGATCGCCGATGATGTCCTCGGCGTCGACCAGCACGTCGAGCAGATGCGACACCGGCGCGCCCTGGTAGCCGCCGACATAGCTCACGCCCGACTGCAGCAGGGCCTTGGTGACCGCCAGGATGCCCTCGCCATGGAAGGTCTCGCCCGCCCCGAGCTTGAGCGCCTGCACCTCTTTCTTGAACGAGCGTTCCATCGCCTGGTCCTGTGCGCGCAGGCGCTACATCTATAACGGCTCTAAAGCGAATGCTACCGGCGAACGGAGGCCATGCTCGCCATCCGGCGGCAGACTGCGCGCTTCTGCTGCGCCACTGAAACGCCTGCCGGAACTGCTACATTCGCTGCGAATGCTCGGCCTTGGCCTTGGCCAAACCCGTCGCGAGATCCGTATAGCGAAAATCGGGGAAGGCTTGCCGAGACGCGGCGCTGTCGAATGGGCGATAGCCGCCGTGGGGCATGGGGCCTTGCCGCGGGCTGCCCCGCACGGGCACGGCCGGATCGTACATCGCCGCGATCCGTTCGGCGATGTCGCGGAAGCTGTGCACGCTTCCCGTCGCCACGTTGAGGACCCCGCGGCTGCGATGCATCAACACCCGTCTGACGATCTCTGCCACGTCATCGATGAGCACGTGGTCGCGCTGCTCCTCGCCCTCGCCAAACAGAACGATCTCCTGTCCGGCGGCAGCGAGCCGCCTGAAAGCGATTGGGCCCGTAGCCGTTGTGCGGATCGGCGGCGCCGTACAGGAGCGTCGGACGCAGGATCGCCAAGGGCGCCGTGAGTGCCGACTTCAGCATCACCTCGCGCGCCAGGTGCATCGCGCCATGCAGGGAGTTCGGCTCGGCGCACGATTCCTCGGTCAGGGGCGCGCGCGAGTCCCGGTAGACGGCGTCCGAGCTGATGTAGAGTCACATGCGATACGGACGCCGGCGCGAGCGCCTGGCACACGCATTCCATCATCCGGACATTGTCGACGAGCATGGCCGCATCTTTGCAGGGCGCCCGCGCGGAGATCACCACGACGGCATCGTCCGGCCGAAGTTCCTGGGAAAGCCGGCTTTGCGGTCCCGGCGGCAAGAAGGTCGCGCCTCGGCACGTCCCAACGACAGCACCGGCACATCGTTGGCCGCCAGCAGCCGCGCGCTCGCCGCGTCCGACGAAGCCTTGAGCACCCAGGATGACCACGCGTCGTGGCATCCGCGCGCTGGAATTGAGGTGCTCGAGCATGAAGTCCTTCGGGATCGATGGTTAGCGGCGTGGCTTGGAAACTAGAACATCCCGTTGGTGTTGGCGGGCTTTTCCGGGATCGGCTGGACCACGTCCCAATGCTCGACGACCTTGCCGTTCTCGAGCTTGAAGATGTCGATGATGGCGTTGCCGCGCGTGCCCGGCTCGCGCACGGCGTGGACGTGGACGATGACGTAGTCGCCGTCGGCGAAGATGCGTTTGATCTCGCTGCGATTGTTCGGGAACTTGTCCTTCAGGAAGGCGATGAAGCCCTTGAGGCCCTCCGGTCCGTCCGCGGCGCCGGGATTGTGCTGGGTGTAGCGGCTGCCGAGATATTTCGCCGCGGCATCGAAATCCTTCTGGTTGAGGACGGCGTCGTAGAACGCAGCGACGGTCTTCTTGTTCTCCTCCATCTGCTTGGCGTCGGCGGCGAGCCCCGGACGCGCAGCGAGCAGAGCGATCGCGGCGCAGGGCGGCAATCAGCATATGTCGGGACATGGCGGACTCCTTGTGGTTGACCAGCGCGTCACATTTTCGAAGGCAGGTAGAGCGCGATGATCGGAAACGCAATCAGAATGATGCAGGCGGAGGATATCGGTGATGATGAACGGCAGCACGCCGTAGAAGATGGTCGAAATCTTCACGTCCTCGACCACGCTTTTGATCACGAAGATGTTCATGCCGACCGGCGGATGGATGAGGCCGAGCTCGACCGTCATCACGATGATGACGCCGAACCAGATCGGGTCGAAGCCGAGCTGCGTTGATCACCGGGAAGATGATCGGGACGGTGAGGATGATCATGGCGAGCGCGTCCATCAGGCATCCGAGCACCAGGTACATGATCATGATCAGCGCGAGCACGCCGTAGCGGCCGAGCCCGAGCCCGGTGAGGAACTCGGTCACCTTCTGCGGCGTCTGCGTGACGGTGAGGAAATAGCCGAACAGGATGCGCGCCGATCAGCACGGTGAACACCGCCGCGGTGGTGCGCGTGGTCTCGAGCAGCGAGCGGAAGATGTCCGCGCCGCGACAGCCGGCCGCGCGCGACGCCGATGATGAAGGCGCCGCCGGCGCCGGCGCCCGCCGCTTCGGTCGCGGTGAACAGGCCGCCATAGATGCCGCCGATGACGAAGGCGAACAGCAGCAGCGTCGCCCAGACGTCGCGCAACGCCTCGACGCGCTCCTTCCAGGAACTGCGCGGGCCGGCCGGCAGGAAGCCGGGCGCGCGGCGCCGATGATCGTGATGGTGATCATGTACATGGCCACCGCGAGGATGCCCGGGCAGGACGCCGGCGATGAACAGCTTGCCGACGTCCTGCTCGGTGATCAGCCCGTAGATCGCGAGCACCGTCGAGGGCGGGATCATGATGCCGAGCGTGCCGCCGGCGGCGATCACGCCGGTGGCGAAGGATTGCGGATAGCCGTAGCGGCGCATCTCCGGATAGGCGACCTTTGAGAAGGTCGCGGCGGTCGCCACCGACGAGCCGCAGATCGCCGCGAAGCCGCCGCAGGCGGCGATGGTGGCGATGCCGAGCCCGCCGCTGCAGATGGCCGAGGAAGGCATTGGCGCCGCGAAACAGCTCGCGGCTCATGCCGGACGTGGTGGCGAACGCGCCCATCAGCAGAAACAGCGGAACAACGGCGAAGTTGTAGTCGGTCACCGTGCGCATGGTGGTGTGGCCGACGATTCTTCAGCGCCGGCCGCGCCGCCGACGATGTAGGCGAAGCCGCTGACGCCGACCAATCCCATCGCCATGCCGACCGGCACGCGCAGCAGCATCAGCACGAACAGGACGACGAAACCGAGGATGGCGACGGCGTCGGAACTCATTGCAGGGTCTCATTCCACCGGCCTCGCGGGATCGCCGGCGTTCGATCAGCTCGGGATGGAAGATCAGGCGATAGGTGCGCAGCGCGATCAGGATGCACGGCGGAGACGTCGCCGAGCCAGGCCAGCAGCGAAGAACGGCCAGGTCGGCAGCCGCAGATCGAAGGTGAGCACGTTGTCGGCGCGCGTCGTCCACACCTTGTCGTAGAGCGTGTAGGTCTGCACCGCGACCACGAACAGCAGCACCAGCGTCGCGAAGACGTCCATCGCGCGCTGGTACTTCGGCCCGACATTGGCCCACAGCAGGTCGACGGTGATGTGGGTGCCGCGATAGGAGGTCGCGCCGATGCCCCAGAAGATCAGCACGCCCAGCAGCAGACGGCCGAAGTCGTAGCTGTCGGGGATCGAGACGCCGAAGAAGTAGCGCAGCAGGATCGAGACGAACACGTCGGCAGCGACGATCGCCGACGAAGAGCGCGGCGATGAACTCGATGGAATCGATGAACCGATCCATGCAATCCTACGCACGCCTCGCCCCTCGCCGAATGCAGCGCCCCATGGTGGCGACGGCGGCGGACGATTCCGCCGCCGCCGGTATCATCGCGAATGCAGAGCGTCCAGTGAACTCATCCGCCGCCGATCAGTACGCCGCCTTGTTCTGCGCGAGCGACTGCTTGAGCTCCTTCATGATGGCATCCGGATCGCCGCCGGCCTTGCGGACATTGTCGGCCCACTGCTTCTCCAGCGGCTCGGCCGACTTCTTCCACTCGCCGAGCTGCGCGTCGGTGATGGTGTAGACCTCGTGTCCCGGTTCGGCCTTCACCTTGGCCAGCCCGGCGTGCTCGAAATCCGCCCACGGATCGGCGAACTTGCCGGCCCATTCGGTGGTGCAGTGGTCGTCGATCACCTTCTTCTGCGCCGGCGACATGGCGGCGTAGGTCGCGCGGGCTCATGAGCCACTGGAACGTCGTCGTGTGGAGCGGCGCGTCCATGTGATACTTCGTGACCTTGTCGACGCCGAGCAGCGGCACCGAGCCCCACGGGAAGGTGACGGCCTCGGCCACGCCCTTCTCCATCACGTCGCGCACCTCCGGTCGCGCTCGGCCTGCACGTTGGTGCCGCCGAGCAGCGTCACCCAGGCCGCGACGGTCGCTTGCGACGGCCGGACCTTCATGCCCTTGATGTCGCCCGGCACCACGATCTTCTTCTTGCTTGAATGCCACGTGCAGCGGATCGAGGATGAAGGAGAAGCAGTACTTCACGTCCTTCATCTCGTTCGCCGCGTATTTGCGATACCAGGCGTCGACCGCGCGGATGCCGCCCTTGGCGTCGCCGACCAGGAACGGCAGCTCGCCGGCGGCGATGATCGGGAAGCGGCCGGGCTGGTAGCCGGGATTGACGTAGGTGAAGTCGGCGATGCCGTCGCGCGCCATGTCGTAATGGTCGAACGCCTTGCCGAGCTGCTGGGACGGGAAGACCTTGAACTTGATGGTGCCGTTCGATGCCTTCTCGACCGACGCGCCCCATTCCTCCATCGCCTTCTGCAGCGGATGCGTCGGCGGCACCCAGTGCGAAAGCTTGAGATCGAAGGTCTTGTCCTGCGCGAGCGCGGCGGACGCGCCGATCAGCAGGCAGGCGACCGACGCGGCGCATGTTGCAAGATGACGCTTGCCTCGATGCGATGGCATCGTTTCCTCCTGGTTGGAATTGGCCGTTAAGCGGCCTTTGCGCCCATTCAGCCCGAAGTGATGGACACTGTAAAGTGACGTTCACGGGCTCGAGCGGCACAATCCCGGCAGGCGCGTGCGCACAATTCTGACGCATGAAAATAGAATCTGAGGTGCCGGCGCGCGCGCTCGGCCGCGCCCGCGCGTCCCTAGCTTCGCTCGGTGAATTGGTCTATGCGGGGCGCCATCGACATGGCGTCCGCTGCGGTCGAGATGTTCGGTGGAGCGGGATCGTGGACAACAAGAGCGGCAAAGCGCCCGACGTCGCTCCGGCGCTGCTGCACAAGAAGATGTTGCAGCTGTTGAGCAGCCTGTGGGTGACCCGGGCGGTGGGAACTTTCGCGCGGCTCGGCCTGGCGGACGTGATGGAGGACGGCGTCGAGGACCACGCCGCGATCGCGGCGGCGCGTGGCCTCGTTCCCGACCGGGTCTATCGGCTGCTGCGCGCGCTCTCGACGGTCGGAATCGTATCCGAGACCGCGCGCGGTCGCTTCGCGCTCACGCCGCTCGGACGCCTGCTGAGCTCGCACGCGCCCAACAACACCCGCACCACCGCGATCTTCCTCAACGACTATTTCGCCGACATGTGGTCGCATCTCGACGACGCGCTCACCGGCGAGCGCACCGCGTTCGAGGCGCTCAAGGGCCGGCCGTTCTTCGATTGGCTCGGCGAGCATCCGGACGAAGCCCGCCGGTTCAATCGCATGATGCTCGAAGTGCACGGACCGGAGACGCCGGCGATCGTCGCCGCCTACGACTTCTCGCAGTGCAAGCACATCGTCGATGTCGGCGGCGGCAACGGCTCGCTGTTGTCGGCCGTGCTCGCCGCCAATCCGAACCAGCGCGCGACGCTGTTCGACATGGCGGAAGCCATCGCCGCCGCCAAGCGCGGGGAGGGCGGTCCGCTTCCCGGCGTGACCTTCGTCGCCGGCGACGTGTTCACGACGGCGGCGCCGGAAGGCGGCGATCTCTACCTGATCCGCCATCTCATGCACGACTACGACGATGCGGATTGCGTTCGCATTCTCGCCAATGTGCGCCGCGCGATGCATCCGGACGGCCGCGTGCTGGTGCTCGAAGCGCCGCTGCCGTCCGATGACAGTCCCGGTCCGCGGCCGCTGGCTCGATCTGCAGGTGATGGTGCTCTGCGGCGGGCGCGAGCGCACGGTCGAGGAATATGCCGCCTGTTCGAGAAGGCCGGCCTTCGCCTCGGTGCGGACGGTCCCCACCACGCATCCCGCGATGACCGTGGTCGAAGCGGCGGCGGACAACGCCCGTGCCTGATGGCGCAACGGCCGGCGCGGCGCCGGCGGCTGTGATCCGGCGGCGGCACGTGATCTACGTCGAGGGCTACGATCCGCAGGGCGCCAAGGGCTACTACCGGCTGTTCGACCGCTCCTGGGCGCGCTTCCTCAAGGTCTGGCCGCTCAAGGCGCGCCTGAGCGAGCTGGCGCTGGATCTGCAGGACTTCGCGCACTGGGACGTCGAAGCCGCCGGGCCGAACTGGCAGGTCGTGACCCGCTACGACTTCCTGCGCCAGGAGCACATCATCCGCGCCAACATGGCCGAGCCCCTGCTGCGGCAGATTCCGCGCGCGCTGGCGTGGGCGTTCGACTATCGTCGTGAGCGGCGCGATCTTCCGGGTGTTGCGGGCTTCGCCGTATTTCGGCCTCGTGCTGCTCTATTTCCAGACCATGCTGATCTGGTGGCTCGCTCCTGTCGGCCGGCGGCGGATGGCTCATCGCGCTGCGGCGACGCGCGTGTTCGGCCTCGGCGGCTGGGCAGCTTGGCGAGCCGTTCCATCGGCATCATCGCGGCGCATCGCGATCTTCTTCGCGCTGCGGCCGCTCGCCAATCGCCTGTTCCTGATCCAGATCAACAACCACTGGCCCTATCTCTGCGAGTTCGCCCGCGGCGAGGCGACCTGCTTCGACGCCCCGATCGAGGCCTGCGCGCAGCGCGTCATCGCGGCCGTGCGCGCGAACGACGCCGACGAGGTCATCGTCGTCGGCCACAGCGGCGGCGGCGCGCTGGCGCCGGCGGTGATCGTGCGCGCGCTCGAGCTCGATCCCGACATCGGCCGCAGGGGCCGCCGCTGGTGCTGGTGACGCTCGGCTCGATCGCCCCGGGAGCCGCGCTCCATCCCAGGGCGGCGCGGTTGCGCGCGGTGTTCGCGCGGCTCGCGGTCGAGCCCTCGGTGCTGTGGATCGATCTGCAGTCCCGCGCCGACGTGCTCGAATTTCTGGAATTTCGATCCGGTCGAAGGCATCGGCGCGCGTGTCGACGGCCGGCGCTGCAATCCGCTGATCTGGAAGGTGCGTTTCGGCGACATGCTGTCGCGGCAGTTCTACTGGCGCATCCGCTTCAACTTCTTCCGCCTGCACTATCAGTTCATCATGGCGAGCGACCGGCGCGCGCCCTACGACTATTTCCTGCTGGTTTGCGGCCCGGTGCCGGTCGCGGCCTGGGCGCGGGACCCGAACGGGGTGCTGGCGGCGTTTTGCAGCCGACGGCAGTCTGGCCGACGGCGCGACCTGCCAGGCGCCGCCCGATCGGCGACGTGCTCGGCCTAACCCTGCGACAGGCGCTCGATCACGGCCTGTGGGATCGGCGCGCCTTTCATCGTGCCCTTGGCGGGATCGCCTTGCACCCACACCCGCGTCTCGAAGCCTTCGACCGCGAGCGCGCCGTTCTTGAGCAGGCGGTGGTGCACGTCGAAGCTCGCGCGGCGCAGCGTCCGTGGCGCGTCGTTTCGATCGTCACGTCGTCGCCGAAGCGGGTGGGAATCAGGAAGCGCGAACGCGTGTTCACCAGCGGATGCCCGGAGAAGTCATAGGCTTTGCAGATAGTGGTGCTTGGTCATTCCGAGCGCGCGCTCGAGCAGCGCCGAGGTGCTGGCGTCGAAAAAGGCGAAATAGCGCGGGTAGTAGACGATCCCGGCCGGGTCGCAGTCGCCCCATTCGATGCGGACGACGCGGCTGTTGACGAGCATTTCTCTCGGTCCTTGCGATCGGTTCAGCGCGGCGCCATGCGCAGCGCGCCGTCGAGGCGGATCACCTCGCCGTTGAGATAGCGTGTTCTCGATGATGTGGCGCGCCAGCGCCGCGAACTGATCGGGACGGCCCAGCAGCTTGGGGAACGGCACCGCGGCGGCGAGGCTTTTCTGCGCCTCCTCCGGCAGCGCCATCAGCATCGGCGTGCGGAAGATGCCCGGCGCGATGGCGTTGACGCGGATGCCGAACTGCGCGAACTCGCGCGCCGCCGGCAGCGTCAGCGCGGCGACGCCGCCCTTGGAGGCGGAATAGGCGGCCTGGCCGATCTGTCCCTCGAACGCCGCGACCGAGGCGGTGGAGATGATCACGCCGCGCTCGCCGTCGGCGAGCGGGCTGAGCGCTCTGCATGTCGGCGGCGACGAGCCGCATCATGTTGAAGGTGCCGATCAGGTTGATGGCGATGACGCGCTCGAAGTCGGCGAGCGGCATCGGCCCGTCGCGGCCGACGATGCGCTTCGCCGGTCCGACGCCGGCGCAATTGATCAGGATGCGGGCCGCGCCGTGCTTGTCGCGCGCCTGCGCCAGCGCGGCGGCGGCTTGCTCGGCGCTCGGTGACGTCGCAACGCACCGCGCAGCCGCCGATCTTCTCCGCCACCGCGCGTGCGCCGTCGAGATTGACGTCGAGGCAGGCGACCTTGGCGCCGGCGCGGGCGAGCTCGGCCGCGGTCGCCGCGCCCAGGCCGGAGGCGCCGCCGGTCACGATCGCGGCGTGTCCTTTGATGTCCATGGTCAGTTCTTCCGTGCGGGGGTGGCGTCGGGATTCTCGATCAGCAGCGCGATGCCCTGGCCGCCGCCGATGCAGGCCGAGGCGATGCCGTAGCGCAGCCGCGCGCGGCTGAGCTCGCGCGCGAGCGTGATCGGCGAGCCGCACGCCGGTGGCGCCCAGCGGATGGCCGATGGCGATCGCGCCGCCGTTGACGTTGAGCTTCGCCTCGTCGAGTGCCGAGCTCGCGCGCGCACGCCATCACTTGCGCGCCGAAGGCTTCGTTGATCTCGAAGCGGTCGATATCCGCCAGCGTGAGACCGGCGCGCGCGAGCACGCGCCTTGATCGCCGGCACCGGGCCGATGCCCATGATCTCCGGCGGCACGCCGACGGTCGCGCCCGCCACGATGCGCGCCAGCGCGGGCTTGCCGCGCTTCCTGGCGTAATCGGAGGAGGCGACCAGCGCCGCCGCGGCGCCATCGACGATGGCGGAGGAATTGCCGCCGGTCTGCACCCCGCCGAAGGCCGGGCGGATGCTGGCGAGCGCCTCGAGCGGCGAGGGGCGCACATGGGTGTCGGTGGCCAGCTCCTTGGTGCCGCGCAGCTTGAGCTCGCGCGGCTGGTAGCCCTGGCGCTCGAACCGCTCGTTCCTGACCGGGGTGATCTCGCCGGCGAAGAAGCCCGCACGCTGCGCCGCGAGCGCGCGCTCGAAGCTCTGCGCGGCGAAGGCATCGACCTGCGGCCGCGTGATCTGGTACTGGCGCGCGAGGTTCTCCGCGGTGTCGCCCATGGTCACATTGGCGGCCGGGTCGAGCAGCGCCTCCCAGAGGAAATCCTTGAAATCGACCGCGCCCATGCGAAAGCCGCGCATGGTGTAGGAGGCGACCGGGTTGCGGCTCATGGATTCCGGCGCCGACGCAGAGCGCGAGCTCGATGTCCTTGTGGGTGATGAAGTCCGCCGCCTGCATCAGCACTTCGATGCCGGTGCCGCAGACCCGCTGCACCATGTGCGCCGGGTATCTCGATCGGCACGTCCGAATAGAGCCCGATGTGGCGCGGCAGGCAGTAGGTGTCGAAGCTCGCCTGCGCCATCGAGCCGGTGATGACGGCGCCGACGTCCTGCGGCGCGACGCCGCGCATGCGCGAACACCTCGCGCGCGGCCTTGATGCCGAGATCGGTCGGCGAAACCGCGCGCCAGCGCGCCGTTGTAATCGGCGAACGGCGTGCGCACGCCGTCCAGCAGCCAGATGTCGCTCCAGCTCGCGGTGAGCCCGGCCGTGATGTTCGCCATGTTCAGGCTCCCTGGTCGATCACGATCACCCGCGCGGACGGCTCGGGCGCGTAGAGCTCGGCCACGAGACCGGCGCGGCGGGTGAGCACCGCGCGCTGGTTGATCGAGCCCTTGTCGGTCATTTCGCCGGCGTCGAGCGAGGGCGGCTCGCTCAGCAGGATGGCACGGCAGACGCGGTTCGAGCTGCCGGTGCTGCCGCTGGCGAAAGCGCGTGAGCCGTGCGCGCAATTCATCGAGCACGCCGGCGTCGGCGGTGACGTCGGCCGCGCCGCGCGGCGGCGAGCCGCCGGCAGGCGTCGAGATGCGGGAAGATCAGCGCGCCGATCTCGTTGCAATCGGCGCCGGCGATGACGACGTCGCGCGCATAGGGCTCGAGCTGCGCCAGCAGCGCGCGCGCAACGGGCCGACATTGACCCAGGTGCCGGTGGCGAGCTTGAAGTCCTCGGCGATGCGGCCGTCGAACAGCAGGCCCTCGCCCGGATCGTCGGGGTCCTGGAACCTGAGCGCGTCGCCGAGCCTGTAGTAGCCGTCCGCGTCGAAGGCCTGCCGCGGTGAGCTCGCGCTGGCGCCAGTAGCCCGGCATGATGTTGGGCCCGCGCAGCCGCGCCTCGAGCTTGCCGTCGCACGGAACGAGCTTGAGCTCCACGCCCGGCGCCGGCACGCCCATATTGGTGGAGTCCTTGCTCTGCCACATCCGCGCCGATCGCCATAGGGCGCGGTCTCGGTCGAGCCCAGGCCGGTCAGGAACAGGATGCGCTCGCCGCAGGTCGCGAGCGCAAGCTCCTGCATCTCGTCGAACACCGATTGCGACAGCGCCGCGCCCGCGAACCAGAGCACCTTGAGCCGCCGGAAGAAAGTGTTTCGCAGCTGCGCGTCGGCGCGCAAGATAGGGCAGCAGCGCCTCGTAGCCCTTCGGCACCGTGAAGTACCAGTTGGTCGCGACCTCGCGCAGGTTCGCGCACCGTGGTCTCGATCGCGCCCGGCACCGGCTTGCCCTCGTCGATGTAGCAGCGTGCCGCCGTTGTAGAGCACGAAGCCGAAATTGTGGTTGCCGCCGGCGGTGTGGTGCCAGGGCGACCAGTCCACGATCACCGGCGGCTCGTCCTCGAAGAACGCGAGCTGCGCGAGCGATCATCGCCTGGTTCGCGCACCACATGCGCTGGGTGTTGATCACCGCCTTCGGCGTGCCGGTCGAGCCCGAGGTGAACAGGAACTTGGCGATGGTGTCGGGCCGACCTGGGCGTGCGCCGCGTCGGCACCGCTGTCGCGGCCGGCGCCAGCAGCGTCTGCGAACGGCGTGGTCGGCCGGCCCGGCAGCGGGTTGCGGCCGACGACGACCTCGACGTCGGGCGGCACGACCGCCTCGATCGCGCGCGCGGTAGGGCTCGCCGTCGGCGGCGAAGACGAGACCCGGCGTGAGCAGCTCGACGATCGAGCGCAGCTTGCCGAAATCGTGCGAGATGAGCGAATAGGCCGGCGAGATCGGCGCGTAGGGGATGCCGACATACATGGCGGCGAGGCCGAGCAGCGCATGCTCGATGTCGTTGCCGGACAGGATCGCGATCGGCCGCTCGGGCGAGAGCTCGCGTTGCAGCAGCGCCGCGCCGATGCGGCGGACCTTGCTCCAGGGTCTCGCGCATAGGTGAGCTTGCGCCAGCCGCCGGCGGCGTCGCGCTGCGCCAGGAAGACCCGCTCGGGGCGGTCGCGGCCCAGTATTCCAGCCGCTCGGTCAGCTTCGCCGGGTAGGGCGCGAGCGCATGGGGCGATTTGAGGTGGATGGTGCCGTCCGGCCGGCGTTCCACCATGCACGTCGCGCGGGCCGAGGCGCACCGGCCGCACCGGCGCGGCTTCGGGACGACGCTCTTTGACCGGTGCCGCCATGGTGCGTCGCTCGGCGTCAAGTCTTGTTGCGAACGGTCTTCTTGTGCACGACTTTCGGCGCGCGCTTTTCCAGAAACGCCTTGAGCCGCGACTTGGCCTCGCCGTCGGCCTGGGCGATCGCCGCGATCAGCGCCTCGGTCACATAGCCGGTGGCGGGATCGGATTCCGCGATCCGCGGCAGCACCTGGGTGACGGCGAAATTGGTCATGGGCGCATTGCCGGCGATGCGCTTGGCGAGCTCGATGCCCTTGGCGAGACCCTCGCCGGGCGCGACGAGATAGTGCGAGATCCCGATCGCCTGGCCTTCCTCGGCGTCATAGCTGCGGCCGGTGAGCATCATGTCCATCATGCGCGAGGTGCCGATGAGCCGCGGCAGGCGCACCGAGCCGCCGCCGCCGACGAAGATGCCGCGGCTGCCTTCGGGCAGCGCGTAATAGGCCGAGCCTTCCGCCACCCGGATGTGGCACGCCGCCGCGATTTCGAGCCCGCCGCCGACCACCGCGCCGTGCAGCACCGCGACCACCGGCACCTTGCCGAACTCGATGTGCTCGAAGGCGCGATGCCAGCTGCGCGAATGCGCGACGCCCTGCGCGGCATCGCGCGCGCTGAGCTCGCTGAGATCGAGTCCCGAGCAGAAATGGTCGCCTTCGCCGGCCAGCACCGACGGCCTTGACCCCGTCCGGCACGGCGGCGAAGAACGCCTCGATGCCGAACACCGTGGGGTCGTCGATGGCGTTGCGCTTTTGCGGGCGCGCAAGGAAGAGAACGGCGACGTCGTCGTGGCGTTCGGCCCTGAGCGACCGCGGCAGTTGCACATCGAAGCCGCTACCGGTTTTGCCCACCGCGATCCTCAAATGTCACATCTCACGCGAGTTCGGTGACATTTCTCCCAAAACGGGTCAAGCGCTCACACGACTTCATGGACGTCGAGCCGCACCGCGCGCGCCTCGCGCGCACCGGTCCCGAGCGCCAGAATGCGGTTGAGCCAGGCCAGGCTCGGGTCCGCGGTCTCGAACCGCATCAGGGTGCGGAAATAATAGCGCGCCGGATCGACCGCATCGCCGCGCGCCAGCGCCGCGATCACGTCGGGCGGGCCGTGACGCAGTCCGTCGCTGGTGACGAGGACGCGGGTGCCGTGATCGGTCTCGATCCCATAGCGCGCCTGCAGATCGGTGACGCCGTCCGGCCGCACGATCTGCCAGTCGGCGCCGGGCAGGATCCGGCCCTTGAGCCGCGGCCCGTCGATGCGGCCGCCGAGAATGTCGATCACGCGGCGCTCGCCGTAGGGCGTTTGGCCGAAATGCCTGATGTCGCCGAGCTCGGCGTGGATCGTGAAGATCGGCGTCTGCGATATCATGATCGGCATCCCCGCCGCGCGTGCGCGGTATTTGACCCTGCCGGGCATGACCCCTAAATGAACCCGCGATCATTGGGAAGTGCCGGCATGTCCCGTTTCCTGTCCCTCGCCGAGGCCGTCGAATCGACCATCCGGGATGGCGATACCGTGGCCATGGAGGGGTTCACCCATCTCATCCCGTTTGCGGCGGGACACGAGGTCATCCGCCAGCGCCGCCGGCATCTCACCCTCATCCGGATGACGCCCGACCTCATCTACGACCAGCTCATCGGCATGGGCTGCGCCGACAAGCTGATCTTCTCCTGGGTCGGCAACCCCGGCGTCGGCTCGCTGCACCGCTTCCGCGACGCCTACGAGAACGGCTGGCCGGGTCCGATCGCGATCGAGGAGCATTCGCACGCCGCCATGGCCAACGCCTACGAGGCGGGCGCGGCCGGGCTGCCGCTGCGCGGTGTTCCGCGGCTATCTCGGCGTCGACCTGCCGAAGGTGAACCCCAACATCAAGCACATCACCTGTCCGTTCACCGGCGAGCGGCTCGCCGCCGTGCCGGCGATCCGGCCCGACGTCGCCGTCGATCCACGCGCTCAAGGCCGACCGCGCCGGCAATGTGCTGCATCGAGGGCATCGTCGGCGTGCAGAAGGAGGCGGTGCTGGCGGCGAAGCGCTCGCTCGTCACGGTGGAGGAGATCGTCGACGACTTCGGGCAGCGCAGCCTCAACGCCGTGATCCTGCCGAGCTGGACCGTCGGCGCCATCGCCTGCGTGCCGGGCGGCGCACATCCCTCCTATGCGCACGGCTACTACAAGCGCGACAACGCTTTCTACAAGGCCTGGGACGCGATCGCCCGCGACCGCGACGGCTTTCTCGCCTGGATGAAGGCGAACGTGCTCGAGCAAGGCCCGGATGCGTTCGCCGTGCATTCCCGCACGTCTACGCAGACTGCGCGCGCCACCGACGCGGCGGAATGAGGGCGCGATGGCCTACAACGCCAACGAGATGATGACCATCGCGGCGGCGCGCGCGCTGCGCAACAGCGACGTCTGCTTCGTCGGCATCGGCATGCCGTCGGCGGCCTGCAACCTGGCGCGGCTCACGCATGCGCCCGACATCACGCTGATCTACGAATCCGGCACCATCGCCACCAAGCCCGACGTGCTGCCGCTCTCGATCGGCGACGGCGAGCTGTGCGACACCGCGCTCACCACGGTCCCGGTGGTGGAGATGTTCCGCTACTGGCTGCAGGGCGGACGCTTTACCGTCGGCTTCCTCGGCGGCGCGCAGATCGATCGCTTCGCCAACCTCAACACCACGGTGGTCGGCCCCTACGACAAGCCGAAGACGCGGCTTCCCGGCGGCGGCGGCGCGCCTGAAATCTCCAGCGCCTGCGGCGAGATTTTCATCATCATGCGCCAGTCGCCGCGCAGCTTCGTCGAGAAGCTCGACTTCGTCACCTCGTTCGGCCACGGCGAAGGCGGCGATCACCGCGCCCGGCTGGGACTTACGACCAAGGGCCGACCAAGCTCGTCACCGATCTCGCGATCTTCGAGCCCGATCCCGTGACCAGGGAAATGACGGTCACCTCCATCCATCCGGGCGTGACGCGCGATGCGATCAAGGCCAATACCGGCTGGGCCGGTGCGCTATGCCGCCAACGTGACCGAGACGCCCGCGCCGACCGACCGGGAGCTTGCCGTCCTGCGCGAGGTGCACGCCCGTACCGCGCGCGCGCACGGCGATGCGGCCTAAGGGGTGAACTTGGCATACGAAAACGGCGCCATGCTCATAGCTGTCGTCCCCGCGCAAGCGGGGACCCATATTCCAGAGACGGCGACGGGTGGCGCGATGGGTCCCGCCTGCGCGGGGACGACACCGAGGATGAGGAACGGGCTTGGACACGACCAACACCGGCGACGTCTTTCTCTGCGACGCAGTGCGGACTCCCATCGGGCGCTATGGCGGCGCGCTCGCCCAGGTGCGCACCGACGATCTCGCCGCGATCCCGATCCGGGCGCTGATGGGACGCAACCCCAAGGTCGACTGGTCGGCGCTCGACGAGGTCGTGTTCGGTTGCGCCAACCAGGCCGGCGAGGACAACCGCAACGTCGCGCGCATGGCGCTGCTGCTGGCGGGCATCCCCGATTCCGTGCCCGGCGTCACGGTCAACCGGCTGTGCGCCTCCGGCCTCAACGCCATCGGCGACGCCGCGCGCGCCATCCGCTGCGGCGAGACCGAGTTCGCCATCGCCGGCGGCGTCGAGTCGATGACGCGCGCGCCGCTGGTCATGGGCAAGGCGCAGGAGGCGTTCCAGCGCAGCGCCGAGATCTACGACACCACGCTCGGCTGGCGCTTCGTCAATCCGCTGCTCAAGGCGCAATACGGCGTCGACTCCATGGCCGAGACCGGCGAGAACGTCGCCGAGGAATATCAGGTCTCGCGCGCCGACCAGGATGCCTTCGCGGTGCGCTCGCAGCAGCGCGCCGGCAAGGCGATGGCGGCGGGCTATTTCGCCGAGGAGATCGTCGCCGGTCGAAGTTCCCGGCGGCAAGGCGGGCCGGTCAAGGTCGACAAGGACGAGCATCCGCGCCCGGAGACGACGCTCGAAGGCTTGCGCAAGCTCAAGCCGATCGTGCGCAATCCCGGCACCATCACCGCCGGCAACGCCTCGGGCATCAACGACGGCGCCGCCGCCGTGATCCTCGCTTCGGCGGAGGCGGCGCAGCGGCACGGGCTCACGCCCGCGCGCGCGTGCTCGGCATGGCGTCGGCGGCGGTGCCGCCGCGGGTGATGGGCATCGGCCCGGTGCCGTCGACCCGCAAGCTGATGGCGCGGCTCGGGCTCAAGATCGGCGATTTCGACCTGATCGAGATCAACGAGGCGTTCGCCTCGCAGGCGCTCGCCTGCCTGCGGCAGCTCGGCGTCGCCGACGACGCCGAGCACGTCAATCCGCACGGCGGCGCGATCGCGCTCGGCCATCCGCTCGGCATGTCGGGCGCGCGCATTGCGCTGACCGCGGTCCACGGCCTGGAGAAGCGCGGCGGCAAGCGCGCGCTCGCCACCATGTGCGTCGGCGTCGGGCAGGGCGTGTCGCTCGCGCTCGAGCGGGTCTGACCCCACGCCTGACCGCACGCCCTAGTCCGGCCTCACGCAGCTCGCGCCGTGCGAGGCGGAAAACCTGAGAACCATACGCACGGATGCATACGTAGGAGACGGCTGCCGGTGGCCATGAGTGCAGGATACATTCCGTTTCATCCCAATCCGTCGAAGCCGAAATACCGGCCGCCGGCGGGCGCGGTCGATGCGCACTGCCATGTGTTCGGGCCGGAGAGCAGATTTCCCTACGCGCCCGAGCGCAAATACACGCCCTGCGACGCGCCGAAGGAAAAGCTGTTCGCGCTGCGCGACTTTCTCGGCTTCGACAAGAACGTGATCGTGCAGGCGAGCTGCCACAGCAAGGACAATCGGGCGATGGTCGATGCGCTCGAGACTTCGAACGACAAGGCGAGCGGCGTCGCCTTCGTGGGCGAGGAGGTCACCGACGGCGAGCTCAAGGCCATGGATCGCGCCGGCGTGCGCGGCGTGCGCTTCAACTTCGTCAAGCGCCTGGTCGATTTCACCCCGCGCGAGGTGCTCGAGCGGATCGCGGCGCGGGTCGCGCCGCTCGGCTGGCACATCGTGATCTATTTCGAGATGCCGGATCTGCCGGAGTTCGAGGACTTCTTCACCTCGCTGCCGACGACGGTGGTGGTCGACCACATGGGCACGCCGGACGTGAAGAAGGGCGTCGATCACCCGAGAACCAGCGGTTCCACCGGCTCATGGACCGGCACAAGAACTTCTGGGTCAAGGTCACCTGCCCGGAACGGATGAGCATCGCCGGTCCGCCCTATGACGACGTGGTGCCGTTCGCCAGGCGCCTGGTCGACGCGTTCCCCGACCGGGTGCTGTGGGGCACCGATTGGCCGCATCCGAACATGAAGAAGGAGGCGCCCGACGACGGCGTGCTGGTCGACCGCATCCCGCATATCGCGACCGACGCCGGCGCTGCAGAAGCAGCTCCTGGTCGACAACCCGATGCGGCTTTACTGGCGTTAGAATCGTTTAATTCTGAAACGAGGGCATACGTTGCCAAGGTGGTCTGCGCTATACTATGTGATGCCGACGACATCAGGGGCAGCTTCGGGCGCCGGTTGCGTAGCAGCCGGGCGGCTGTCAATGGAGAAGGCCGATGGCACGCACGCAGCAGGACTATGACGACATCCCGGGAACGTTCGTGTTCGACGCCGAGCGCTCGCGCGAGGGGTTCGGCATCAACATGTTCTGCATGTCGCTGATGAAGGACGAGAACCGCAAGGCCTTCAAGGCGAACGAGGCGGAATACCTCGAAGAAGTTCCGGCTGACGCCGGAGCAGACCGAGGCCGTGCTCAAGCGCGACTACAACCGCATGCTCGAGCTCGGCGGCAACATCTATTTCACCGCCAAGCTCGGCGCCACCGACGGCCACTCGTTCCAGCATCTCGCCGCCGTCATGACCGGCGCCTCGCAGCAGGACTACGCCGCCATGATGCTCGGCGGCGGCCGCTCGGTCGAAGGCAATCGCAGCCGCTCGGGCAAGCCGGTCAAGGCCAAGCCGCGTCCACTTCGAAGCGCAGCCGAAATCGAGTCCCAATCGAAATCGAAGTCCAAGTCCAAATCGAAATCAAGCCAAGTCCAAGTCTTCAGCAAAGCGGAAGTGAGCCGTGGCAAAGATCATCGCAGGTGTAGGCTCGTCGCATGTTCCCGCCATCGGGGCGGCGCTCGACAACGGCAAGACCGAGGAGCCCTACTGGAAGCGGGTGTTCTCGGGCTTCGAGAAATCCAAGGAATGGATGGCGAAGACCAAGCCGGACGTCGCCATCGTGGTCTACAACGACCACGCCTCCGCCTTCTCGGTGGAGATGATCCCGACCTTCGCGCTCGGCTGCGCGGCGGAGTTTCCGCCCGCCGACGAGGGCTGGGGCCCGCGCCCGGTGCCGGTGGTCAAGGGCCATCCCGCGCTCGCCGCCCACATCGCGCAATCCGTCATTCTCGACGAGTTCGACCTCACCATCGTCAACAAGATGGAGGTCGATCACGGCCTGACCGTGCCGATGAACCTGCTGTTCGGCGCAGCCGAAGGACGCATGGCCGTGCCCGGTGATCCCGCTCGCCGTCAACGTCGTGCATGTATCCGCCGCCGACCGGGCATCGCTGCTACATGCTGGGCAAGGCGATCCGCCGGGCGGTCGAGTCCTATCCCGAGGATCTGAAGGTGGTGATCTTCGGCACCGGCGGGCATGTCGCATCAGATCAGCGGCCCGCGCGCCGGCCTGATCAACAGCAAGTTGGACAAGAGCTTTCCTCGACAACCTCGTCCAAGGATCCGAAGAAGCTCACGCGCATCCCGCACCTCGAATATATGCGCGAGGCCGGCGCCGAGGGCATCGAGATGGTGATGTGGCTGATCATGCGCGGCGCGCTCGACGACAAGGTCGACGAGGTCTACCGCTTCTACACCGTGCCGGCGTCGAACACCGCGGTCGGGCACATCATTCTCGAGAACAGCGCGCAAGGGCGCCGGCACGCGCAAGGCCGCGGGCAAGAGCAAGCGCGCATCCGCGGGCAAGAGCAGGCAGCGCGGCCGCGCGCAACCGACATATCGTATCGCGAGCAAGGGAACACGATGAAGATTTGCGTAGCCGGCCAAGGCGCCTTTGGCCAAAAGCATCTCGACGCGCTCAAGCGCATTCCGGGCGTCGAGGTCACCTCGCTGGTCGGCGGCAATCAGGACGCCACCGCCGCAGGTCGCCAAGAAATACGGCGTCCCGCATCACACCGGCGACCTGTCCGAGGGCATCAAGCGCGCCGACGCGGTGATCCTCACCACGCCGACCAAGATGCATTTCCGCCAGGGCGAGCAGGTGATGCGCGCCGGCAAGCATGTGCTGGTCGAGATCCCGGTCACCGACAGCGTCGAGGACGCCGAGAACGCTGGTGAAGATCGCCAAGGAGACCGGCGTCGTCGCGATGGGCGGGCACGTGCGCCGCTTCAACCCGAGCCATCAGTGGGTCCACAAGCAGCATCGAGAAGGGCGAGCTCAAGATCCAGCAGATGGACGTGCAGACCTATTTCTTCCGCCGCAAGAACATCAACGCGGCCGGCAACGCGCGCAGCTGGACCGACCATCTGCTGTGGCACCACGCCGCCCACACCATCGACCTGTTCCAGTACCAGGCCGGCGAGACGATCTCCGATTGCTACGCGGTGCAGGGGCCGATCCATCCGCAGCTCAACATCGCCATGGACATGGGCATCGTGGCGAAGGTGCCGTCCGGCGCGATCCTCACGCTGTCGCTGTCGTTCAACAACGACGGGCCGCTCGGCTCGTTCTTCCGCTACATCTGCGACAACGGCACCTACAAGGCGTTCTACGACGACCTCAGCGACGGCAAGGACAACAAGATCGACGTGTCCAAGGTCGATGTCTCGATGGACGGCATCGAGCTCGAGGACCGCGAGTTCATCGCCGCGATCAAGGAAAAGCGCGAGCCGAACGCGCAGCCTCGCGCAGGTGCTGCCCTGCATGCACGTGCTCGGCAAGCTCGAGCAGATCATCGACCCGCAGCGCAAGGCGCACGCTTAGAAGCGCAGGCATCACGACTGCGCGAGGCCTGATCTGGTCGGCGACGCGTTCGGCGCCGCGCTGCGAGCTCGGCGGTGCGCGCACTTGTCGCACAGTCCGCAAAGTCCGTTTTTGTGCCATGACCCGCGGCCCGTTCCGATATAGATTGCCCCCAAAGAACCATCCAGGAGAGGAAACCTCATGCTGCGTAAGATCGGAATTGCGTTGGCGGCGGGCGCGCTGGCGTCCACCGGCGCCGTTGCCCAGGACACGGCGAAAGTCGGCCTGGTGCTGCCCCTCACCGGCGGCCTCGCGCCCGTCGGCAAGCAGGTGCAGGCCGGCGCCAAGCTCTACATGGACAAGAACGGTGACACCGTCGCCGGCAAGAAGATCGACCTCATCGTCAAGGACGATGCCGGCGTTCCCGACAACTCAAGCGGCTGGCGCAGGAGCTGATCGTCAACGACAAGGTCGCGATCGTCGGCTCGGCGCTCACCCCGAGCGCGATGGCCATCGGGCCGCTCTCGACCCAGGGCAAGACCGCCAACGTCGTGATGGTGTCGGGCACGTCGGGCGTGATCAATCCCAACAACCCCTACATGGTGCGCACCAGTTTCACGTTGGGGCAGCAGTCCGGCATCATCGCGGAATGGGCGGCGAAGAACGGCAGCAAGAAAGTCGTGATCGTGCAATCCGACTGGGCGCCTGGCGCCGAAGCCGCGGCCGTGTTCACCGACAGCCTTCACCAAGGCCGGCGGCCAGGTCGTGGAAACCATCAAGGTGCCGCTCGCCAATCCCGATTTCGCGCCGTTCCTGCAGCGCGCGCGCGATCTCAATCCCGACACCCTGTTCGTGTTCGTGCCGGCGGGCCAGGCCGGGACCTTCGCCAAGCAGTTCGCCGAGCGCGGCCTCGACAAGGCCGGCATCAAGCTGATCGGTCCCGGCGACATCGTCGACGACAATGACCTTGCCGGGATGGGCGACGCCATGCTGGGCGTCGTCACCGCCGGCATCTATTCGGCGCTGCACGATTCGCCGACCAACAAGGACTACGTCGCCGCCTTCAAGAAGGCGAACAACTACCGCCCGAACTTCATCTCGCTCGGCGGCTACGACGGCATGCACCTGATCTACGAGGCGCTCAAGAAGACCGGCGGCAAGACCGACGGCGACGCCCTGATCAATGCGATGAAGGGCATGAAATGGGAGAGCCCGCGCGGCCCGATCTCGATCGATCCGGAGACCCGCGACATCGTCCAGAACATCTACATCGGCAAGGTCGAGAAGGTGCAGGGCGAGCTCTACAACGTCGAGTTCGCGACCTTCGATGCGGTCAAGGATCCGCTGAAGATGAAGAAGTAGCGGACGGCCGGGACCTGCGTGTCCCGGACGCGGTGCGCTACGGGACCGCAACGGCGACGGCCACGTAACGGCGGCCGGGAGCGGCCTTGCGTCGCTCCCCGTGCCGCCGTCAGTATATGGTAAGGACCGTCGACGGGGGACGACGCGCAGCCATGCTGACCATTCTGTTCGACGGGATTGCCTACGGCATGCTGCTGTTCGTGCTGGCATGCGGGCTGTCGGTCACGCTCGGGCTGATGAATTTCGTCAATCTCGCCCATGGCTCGTTCGCCATGGCGGGCGGCTACATCACGCTGGTGCTGGTCAACCGCGCCGGCGCTGCCGTTCTTCGCCGGGCTTCCCATCGCCTTCGTCGTCACCGCGCTGATCGGCGCGCTGTTCGAGCGCACGCTCTATGTGCACGTCTACAACAAGAGCCACCTCGACCAGGTGCTGTTCACCATCGGTCTGGTGTTCATGTCGGTCGCCGCGGTCGACTACGTGATGGGCTCGCAGCAGGTTTTCATCCAGATCCCGAGCGTGCTGCAGGGGCGCTTCGAGATCTTCGGCATCGGCGTCGGGACGCTATCGGCTGCTGATCATCGTGGTCTGCGGGCTGCTCACGGTCGGCCTGCAGCTCATCCTCTCGAGCACCCGCTTCGGCAGCCGGCTGCGCGCGTCGGTCGACGACGCGCGGGTCGCGCGCGGCCTCGGCATCAACGTCAACGCGGTCTTCACCTTGACCTTCGCGTTCGGGTCGGGCCTTGCCGGCCTCGGCGGGGCGCTCGGGGCCGAGATTCTCGGCCTCGATCCGACCTTTCCGCTCAAATACATGGTCTATTTTCTGATCGTGGTGACGGTCGGCGGCACCTCGAGCATCACCGGTCCGTTCGTCGCCTCGCTGCTCATCGGCATCGCCGACGTGGCGGGCAAGTACTACGTCCCCAAGTTCGGGGCGTTCGTGATCTACACCATCATGATCATCGTCCTCCTTCTGCGTCCGCAGGGTCTGTTCGCCCGCGCGAGCGGCAAGTAGCGCCGAGGGCCGCGATGTCGTCGTCGCTCCAGGACCAGGTCGCCCACCATCTCGCCGCGCGTGCGCGCTGGCGCCCGCTCGAATACGCCTTCTGGCTGGCGGCGGTGGCGAGCGTGTTCCTGCTGCCGGGGCGCCACCTGATCCTCACCGAGATCGCCTGGCTTGCCCTGTTTGCGCTCTCGCTCGATCTCATTCTCGGCTATGCCGGCATCATCTCGCTCGGCCATGCCGCCTTCTTCGGCCTGGGCTCCTATGCCGGCGCGCTCCTGGCCAAGTACGGCGTCGTGACCGAGCCGGTGCTTGCGCTGCTGGTGTCCGGCCTGTGCGCCGCCGTGCTCGGATTTGCCACCAGCTTTCTGGTCCTGCGCGGCTCCGATCTCACGCGCCTGATGGTGACGCTCGGCGTCGCGCTGATCATGCGCGAGATCGCCAACCAGATCCCGCAGCTCACCGGCGGCGCCGACGGCCTCCAGGGCGTCACCGTGGCGCCCATCCTCGGCATGTTCGACTTCGACATCTTCGGCCATGTCGCGTACGTCTACTGCCTGGTCGTCCTGTTCGTGCTTGTTCGTGCTGGCGCGGCGCATCGTCTATTCCCCGTTCGGCCTGTCGTTGCGTGCGATCAAGGGCAATTCGCTGCGTGCGTCCTCGATCGGCATTTCGGTCAATGCCCGGCTGGTCGCCGTCTACACGCTCGCCGCCTTCTATGCGGGCGTCGCCGGAGCTCTGCTGGCGCAGACCACCGCCTTCGCCTCGCTCGACGTGTTTTCGTTCGAGCGCTCCGCCGACCTGCTGCTGGTGCTGATCATCGGCGGCACCGGCTATCTCTACGGCGGCTTGATCGGCGCCGTGATCTTCAAGCTGATGCAGGACTGGATCGCGAACCTGACCCCGCAATACTGGCAGTTCTGGATCGGTCTCGTGCTGGTGCTGATCGTGCTGGTCGGCCGCGACCGCGTGGGGTCGTGGACGGGGGCGTGCGTGCTCTCGCCGCGCGCATGCTGCGTCGGTTCTCGCGGCGGCAGCGCTCCGGTCCCGGTCCCGCCGGGCGAAGGGCGCTGACCATGGCCGCCGTGCTCGAAACCGTGGGCTTGGAGAAGCACTTCGGCGGCCTTACCGCGGTCGCGGGTCTGTCGCTCAAGATCGAGAAGGGCGCCCGCCACGCGCTGATCGGCCCCAACGGGGCCGGCAAGACCACGGTCATCAACCTGCTCACGGGCGTGCTGCGGCCTTCCGCCGGGCGCATCCTGCTCGAAGGCGAGGACATCACGTCGCTCGAATCCTATCGGCGGGTGCGCGCGCGGCCTGGCGCGCACCTTTCAGATCAACCAGTTGTTCCCCGACCTCACGCCGCTGGAGACGATCGGGCTCGCGATCTCGGAGCGCATGGGGGTGGGCGCGCAATGGTGGCGGGTGGTCGGCAGCAGCCCCGCGGTGGTGGCGGAGATCGTCGAGCTGCTCGATCGCTTTCATCTCACCGACGCGATGTACGAGCGCACCGGCAATCTGCCCTACGGCAAGCAGCGGCTGCTCGAGATCGCGCTCGCCATCGCCTGCCGCCCGCGCGTGCTCCTGCTCGACGAGCCGGCGGCCGGCGTCCCCGAGGACGAGCGTCACGAGATCCTGGCGACCGTCGCGGCGCTGCCGGCCGACGTCACCGTGCTGCTGATCGAGCACGACATGGACATCGTGTTCTCGTTCGCCGATCGCATCTCGGTGCTGGTCAACGGCGCCCTGTTCGTCGACGGTCCGCCGGAGGAGGTCGCGCGCGATCCGCGCGTCAAAGCCGTCTATCTGGGCGAGTCGCTCGATGCCTGACCTGCTTGACGATCGAGCGGCTGAGCGCGGGCTACGGCGAGGCGGTCGTGCTCAACGAGGTCTCGCTCGCGCTGGCGGAAGGACAATCGCTGGCGTTGCTCGGCCGCAACGGCATGGGCAAGACCACGCTGATCAATTCGATCGTGGGCGTCACGCGCTTCATCGGCGGGACAATCGCGCTCGACGGCCGCGATATCACGCCGCTGCGCCCCGACCAGCGCGCGCACGCCGGCATCGGCTGGGTGCCGCAGGAGCGCAACATCTTCAAGTCGCTGACGGTCGAGGAGAATCTCACCGCCGTGGCGCGGCCGGGCCGCTGGACGCGAGGGGCGCATCTACGAGCTGTTCCCGCGCCTGAACGAACGCCGCCGCAACCTCGGCAACCAGCTCTCGGGCGGCGAGCAGCAGATGCTCGCGGTCGGTCGCGCCTTGATCCTCAATCCGCGCGTCATGCTGCTCGACGAGCCGCTGGAGGGGCTGGCTCCGATCCTGGTCGAAGAGCTGCTGCGCGGCGCTGCGGCGCATTATCCGCGACGAGGGCATGTCCGCGATCCTGGTCGAGCAGAACGCGCAGAAGGTGCTCGGCGTCACCGACCGGGCGGCGATCCTCGAGCGCGGCACGGTGGTCTACGAGGGCGCGAGCGCGGACCTCGCCGCCGATCGCGCGGTGCTGGAAAGCTATCTCGGCGTCACCGCCGTCGGGCCCCGCGCGGCGGCAAGGGCCAAGCATTGACCGCCGCGCCGCCCCATCGGCGTTGGGATTTGTCCCACACGCGCGCTTTCAGGTTGAGTGGGCACCGGCCAGCCGCAGGAAAACGCGCTCGCACCGATTCGGAGCGCGTTCAGGACCGCTAACCAATTTTCACGGCGCGCCAGGACCGGGACAATTCGCCGTCGTTTTGTGGTTGACGACGCCGCTGGCTGCCGTGCCTTTGCTCGCGCTGAATTGCCCCAAGGAGCTGTCTCAATGCAAAGAACCAAACCGCCGTTCCGCGCCGATCATGTCGGCAGCTTCCTGCGTCCCGCCGCGCTGAAGGAGGCGCGCGCCAAGCGCGAAAAGGGCGCGATCACGCCGGCCGAGCTCAAGGCCGTCGAGGACCGCGAGATCGAAAAGATCATCAAGAAGCAGGAGGAGCTCGGCCTCAAGCTCGCGACCGACGGCGAGTTCCGCCGCTCCTGGTGGCACTTCGATTTCCTCGGCATGCTCGACGGCGTCGAGAGTTTACGATGCCGACCAGGGCATCCAGTTCCGCGGCGTGCAGACCAAGGCGCAGAGCCTGCGCATCGTCGGCAAGGTCGGCTTCTCCAACCATCCGATGCTGGAGCACTTCAAGTTTCTCAAGGCTCACACCAGCGTCACGCCGAAGATGACCATTCCGGCGCCGCCGGTGCTGCATTTCCGTCTGGCCAAGGACGGCGTCAACGAAGAGCGTCTATCCCGATCTCGACGGCTTCTTTCACGATCTCGGGCAGGCCTACCAGCAGGCGGTGAAGGCGTTCTACGACGCCGGCTGCCGCTATCTGCAGTTCGACGACACGGTCTGGGCCTATCTCTGCTCGCAGGAGGAGCTGCGCAAGGCGCGCGAGCGGATGTCGAACGTCGATCAGCTCCAGGACATCTACGCGCGCGTCATCAACGCGGCGCTCGAAGGCCAAGCCCGCCGACATGACCATCACCACCCATGTCTGCCGCGGCAATTTCCGCTCGACCTGGATTTCCGAAGGCGGCTACGAGCCGGTGGCGGAGACGCTGCTCGGCAAGGTGAACTACGACGGCTATTTCCTCGAATACGACAGCGACCGCGCCGGCGGCTTCGAGCCGCTGCGCTTCCTGCCGAAGGGCAACAAGATCGTGGTGCTCGGCCTCGTCACCTCCAAGAGCGGCACGCTCGAGAAGAAGGACGACGTCAAGCGCCGCATCGATGAGGCGGCGCAAGTTCGCGCCGCTCGAGCAGTTCTGCCTCTCGCCGCAATGCGGCTTCGCCTCCACCGAGGAAGGCAACGTCCTCGCCGAGGAGGAGCAATGGGCGAAGCTTCGCATGATCAAGGAGCTCGCCGATGAAGTCTGGAAATAGCGAGTAGCGAGTGGAGTAGGGCGGGCTGGCCTATTCGCCATTCGCGCTCGCATACTGGGAAAACCCGATGCAACGAACCAAAGCGCCATTCCGCGCCGATCATGTCGGCAGCCTGTTGCGACCGGCGCCGCTCAAGCAGGCGCGCGCGAAGCGCGAGAAGGGCGAGATCACCGCCGGACAACTCGAGCAGGTCGAGGACCGCGAGATCGAGAAGATCATCAAGAAGCAGGAAGAGGTCGGGCTGCAAGCTCGCGACCGACGGCGAGTTGCGGCGCTCCTGGTGGCAGTTCGATTTCTACAAGGGGCTCGACGGCGTCGAACTCTACGCCACCGGCCAGGGCATCACCTTTGCCGGCGTCGAGACCAAGGCCGAGAGCGTGCGCGTGGTCGGCAAGGTCGATTTCTCCACCCATCCGCACCTCGAGCATTTCCGCTTCCTCAAGGACCACACCAAGGTGGCGCCGAAGATGACGATCCCGGCGCCCTCGACGCTTGCATTTCCGCCAGGGCCGGCAATCCATCGACAAGCAGGTCTATCCCGACATCGACGGCTATTTCCACGACGTCGGGCTGGCCTATCAAAAGGCGATCCGCGCGTTCTACGACGCCGGCTGCCGCTACCTGCAGCTCGACGACACCGCCTGGTCGATGATCTGCGATCCGAAGGAGCGAGAATGCTCCAGGCAGCGCGGCGACGATCCCGACCGCCTGCCCGCGCAATATGCCCGCATGACCAACCAGGCGCTCGCCGGCCGTCCCGCCGACATGGTGGTCACCATGCATTCCTGCCGCGGCAATTTCCGCTCCACCTTCATCGCCCAGGGCGGCTACGAATCGGTCGCCGATCGCCTGCTCGGGGAGGTGGACATCGACGGCTATTTCCTGGAATACGACACCGATCGCGCCGGCGGCTTCGAGCCGCTGCGCTTCGTGCCCAAGGGCAAGAAGCAGGTCGTGCTCGGGCTCGTCACCTCGAAGAGCGGCACGCTGGAGAAGAAGGACGACATCAAGCGGCGCATCGAGGAGGCGACGAAATATGTCGACATCGATCAGCTGTGCCTCTCGCCCGCAATGCGGCTTCGCCTCGACCGAGGAAGGCAATATCCTCGCCGAGGACGAGCAATGGGCGAAGCTGCGCATGATCGTCGAGCTCGCCGACGACGTGTGGGGACGATAGGATACGAATGACGAATAGCGGACATAGCGGACAGGCGCAACCGGCTGGTCGCCGCTCGCTACTCGCCTATACTGTGCAAGGGAGCGCCAAGAAATCCCGGTCAAGCCAACCAAACAACCACCTGGAGGAAATCATGTCTGCAAGACTGAAATGGCGGGGCGCCGTGGCCTCGTTCTTCGCGACCACTGCCTCGCCGCGTTCCTGGTTCCCGGCCAGCGCACAGGCGCCGTCCGGCCAGCCGATCACCATCGGCTTTGGAATGGCGTTGACCGGACCGCTCGCCGCCAACGGCAAGCAGGCGCTGCTCGGCATGAAGATCTGGGAGGAGGAAATCAACAAGCCAAGGGCGGCCTGCTCGGGCGCCCGGTCAAGCTCATCTACTACGACGACCAGACCAACGCCGTCGACCGTGCCGGGCATCTACACCAAGCTGCTCGACGTCGACAAAGTCGATCTCGTGCTCGGGCCCTATGCCACCAACATGGTCGGCGCCGGCGATGCCGGTCGTCATGCAGAAGGGCAAGGTGTTCATCGGATCCTGTTCGGGCTCGACGTGAACCAGCGAGTTCAAGTATCCGACAAATACTTCGCCATGATCCCGACCGGCCCGGACACGAAGCCGTCCTTCACCGAGGGCTTCTTCGAGGTCGCGCGGCGCAGCAGAACCCCAAGCCGCAGACGGTGGCGCTGGTCGCGGCCGACGCCGAGTTCTCGCGCAATGCCTGCGAGGGCGCGCGCGAGAACGCCAAGACAGCACGGCCTGCAAGGTCGTCTACGACAAGACCTATCCGCCGGCGACCACCGACTTCTCGCCGATCGTGCGCGCGATCCAGGCCACCAATCCGGACATCGTCGTCGATCTGCTCCTATCCGCTCGACTCGGTCGGCATGGTCGAAGGCGGTGAACGAGATCGGCTTCAAGCCGAAGATGATCGGCGGCGCCATGGTCGGCCTGCAGGCGACCGTGTTCAAGAACCAGCTCGGCCCGCTGCTCAACGGCTGCGTCAACTACGAGACCTGGGTGCCGTCGACAAGATGATGACGCCCGAGCGCCGAGGAGTTCTTCAAGAAGTACCAGTCGCGCGCCGGCGCCGAAGGCGTCGATCCGCTCGGCTACTATCTCGGCGGCTGGGGCTATGCCTATATCCAGGTGCTCGGCGACGCGATCAGCGGCGCCAAGAGCCTCAACGACGACAAGCTCGCCGACTACATCCGCAACGACCACGTTCAAGACCATCACGGGCGACATCAAGTTCGGCAAGGGCGGCGAGTGGGCGAAGTCGCCGCATGCTGCAGGTGCAGTATCACGGCATCAAGCAGGGCGACGGCATCGACAGTCTCGCGCGGCATGGACTACCAGACCGTGCTGACGCCGGCCGACCTCAAGACCGGCGACGTGATCTATCCCTACGAGAAGGCGAAGTAGTCCGTCAGGAATATCGAGTGTGCAACGGTCCCGGATGCGGCGGCGCATCCGGGACCGGTAACGTCGGTAGTGCGAGTCCCCTGAGCGCCGGTCGCACTTTCCGCCTTGCAACAATGGCCGTCCCGCGACGATCATGCCCAGATGTGATCGAGCTCGGGTAACAACAACAACAAAGAACCCACTCCAGGAGATGACCATGCCCTACGTGACCGAAGACAATCTCACCGACGTCGCGTTGGAGCGCTGGAAGGATATCCCCGATCCGCGCCTGCGGCAGATCATGCAATCGCTGATCAAGCATCTGCACGGCTTCGTGCGCGAGATCGAGCCGACGCAGGCGGAATGGGCCGCGGCGATCGATTGGCTCACCCGCACCGGCAAGATGTGCTCGCAGAAGCGGCAGGAATTCATCCTCGCCTCCGACGTGCTGGGCGTGAGCATGCTGGTCGACGCCATCAACCATCGCCGCCCGAGCGGCGCGACGCCCGAGCACGGTCGAAGGGCCGTTCCACGTGCCCAACGCGCCGTCGATCGCGCAACGGCGGCAACATGGCGGACGGGCGCGCCCGGCATCCCCTGCTTCGTCACCGGCACGGTGCGCGGCCTCGACGGCGAGCCGGTCGCGGGCGCGGTGCTCGACCTCTGGCAGACCGACGGCGAAGGGCTCTACGAGGACCAGCGCGAGGTCGACCGGGCCGTGGATGCGCGGGCTCTACCGCACGCCAGGCGGACGGCTCCTACGTCATCCGCACCGTCGCGCCGATCGCCTATACCATCCCGATGGACGGCACCGTGGGCGAGCTGATGGAACGCACCAACATCAGCCACATGCGGCCCGCGCACATCCACTTCGCCATCAGCGCGCCCGGCTACGATGGCTGCGTCACCCATCTGTTCCAGAAGGGCGACGAGTTCATCGAGACCGACGTGGTCTACGGCGTGAAGGAGCCGCTGATCGTCGATTTCGTCGAAGAAGCCGCCGGGCAAGGCGCCGACCGGCGAGACGCTCGCCACGCCGTTCTACGAGGTGAAGTACGACTTCGTGCTGCAGCAGAAGGCGGAGGCGCTCGCCGCGGCGGAGTGAGGGCCATCGGCACGGCCGTTCGACGCGAGCTGGCTCGCCCCGCGAGCGGGCATCCAGCGCGAGGCTGGATCGATTTCCACGTGCAGCGCTGACGCGCGCCCTGCGCGGGCGATGACCGCCCTGCTCAAGGTACAGAGCCGCCATGCCACGCACCAAGCCGCCGTTCCGCGCCGATCATGTCGGAGCCTGCTGCGTCCGGCCGCCTCAAGGAGGCGCGCGGCAGCGCGAGCGCGGCGAGATCACCGCGAGAGCTCGAGACGATCGAAGACCGCGAGATCGAGACGCGTCATCCGCAAGCAGGAGGCGGTCGGGCTCAAGTCGATCACCGACGGCGAGTTCCGCCGCGCGTTCTGGCAACTACGATTTCCTCGGCGAGCTCGACGGCGTCGAGGCCTATCGTCGGCGAGCGCAAGATCAAGTTCCAGGGCGCCGCAGCCGCAAGCCGATGATGCTGCGCGTCATCGGCAAGCTCGGCGGCTTCAGCGGCCATCCGATGATCGAGCATTTCAAGTTCGTCGCAGGCGCATACCAAGGCGACGCCGAAGATGACGATCCCGTCGCCGTCGTCGCTGCATTTCCGCTACGGCCGCGACGCGGTGCCGGACGGCGATCTATCCCGACGATGGACGATTTCTATCGCGACCTCGGCGCAGACCTACCGCAAGGCGGTGCGCGCCTTCGCCGACGCCGGCTGCCGCTATCTGCAGCTCGACGAGGTCAACTTCACCTATCTCTGCGATCCGAAGCTGCGCGAGCAGGTCGCGCGACCGCGGCGACGATCCGGAGCAGCTGCCGCACGTCTATGCCGGCATGATCAACGCGGCGATGTCCGACATCCCGGCCGACATGACCATCACGATGCATCTGTGCCGCGGCAATTTCCGCTCGACCTTCGTTGCCGTCGGGCGGCTACGAGCCGGTCGCCGAGATCCTGTTCAACACGCATCAACGTCGACGGCTATTTCATGGAATACGACAGCGAGCGCGCCGGCGGCTTCGAGCCGCTGCGCTTCGTGCCGAAGGGCAAGATCGTCGTGCTCGGCCTCGTCACCATCGAAGACCGGCACGCTCGAGAGCAAGGACGACGCTCAAGCGCCGCATCGACGAGGCGGCGAAGTTCGTCGCCGCTCGACCAGCTCTGCCTGTCGCCGCAATGCGGCTTCGCCTCGACCGAGGAAGGCAACATGCTGGCCGAGGACGAGCAATGGGCGAAGCTCCGCATGATCGTCGAGATTGCCGATGAGTCTGGGCAAGAGCGTGATGGTGCCGGGAGGATCGCATGAAACGAACCAAGCCGCCGTTCCGCGCCGATCACGTCGGCAGCCTGCTGCGCCCGGCGGCGCTGAAGGACGCGCGCGGCAGCAGCGCGCCAAGGGCGAGATCACGCCGCCGGCAGCTCAAGGCGATCGAGGACCGCGAGATCGAGCGCGTCATCAAGAAGCAGGAGGACGGTCGGGCTGCAAGTCGATCACCGACGGCGAGTTCCGCCGCTCCTGGTGGCATCTCGATTTCCTCTGGGGCCTCGACGGCGTCGAGACGCTACGTCATGGAGCAGCGGCATCGCGTTCGCCGGGCGTGCAGACGCGCGCCGAAGGCGTGCGCGTCACCGGCAAGCTCGGCGTTACGTGCCGGCCATCCGATGATCGAGCATTTCAAGTTCGTGCAGGCGCACACCAAGGCGCACGCCGAAGATGACGATCCCGGCGCCGTCGGCGCTGCTATGGCCGCTACGGCGCGCGACGCCGGTCGACGAGAAGCGTCTATCCCGACTCGATGCGATTCTTCGCCGATCTCGGCAAGGCCTACCGCAAGGCGGTGCGCGCGCTTCGCCGACGCCGGCTGCCGCTATCTGCAGCTCGACGAGGTCGTTCATCGCCATGCTGTGCGATCCGAAGTATCGCGAGCAGATGCGCGACGCGCGGCGACGATCCGGACAAGCTCGCCGAGCTCTACGCCGACCTGATCAACGCGGCGATGTCCGACATCCCGGCCGACATGACCATCACGATGCATCTGTGCCGCGGCAACTACCGCTCGACCTTCATGGGCGCCGGGCGGCTACGACGCCGGTCGCGGAGATCCTGTTCAACACGCATCAACGTGCACGGCTATTTCATGGAGTACGACACCGAGCGCGCCGGCGGCTTCGAGCCGCTGCGGTTCGTGCCGAAGGGCAAGACCGTGGTGCTCGGCCTCGTCACCACCAAGACCGGCACAGCTCGAAAGCCAAGGACGACGCTCAAGCGCCGCATCGACGAGGCGGCGAAATTCGTCCGACTCGACCAGCTCTGCGCTCTCGCCGCAATGCGGCTTCGCCTCGACCGAGGAGGGCAACATGCTGGCCGAGGACGAGCAATGGGCGAAGCTGCGGATGATCGTCGAGGTGGCCGACGAGGTGTGGGGCTGACATGAGACGAGCTGGCGTATGCAGTCGTGATCGTCGCGAAGGCGGCGATCCGAGTGAACGCGTGCTGCGCCATATGGCAGATGACCAGTCGATCCTGGCTCGCTCGCCATGTCGCGACTCGCTACTCGCTGTGACGACTCGTTGCACGAGAGGACATCCAGCATGACGCCAGGCATCGTTTCCGACAAGGTCGCCATCGTCACCGGCGCGCGGGCGCGGCATCGGGCGCGCGCATCGCGCTGCTGCTGGCGCAGGAGGGCGCGCGCGTCGTGGTCTGCGACATCGGCGCGAGCCTGCGAGGGCGCCGGCACCGACGCCGGGCCCGGCGCAGGCAGGTGGTCGACGAGATCAAGCAGCGCGGCGGCGAGGCGATCGCCTCGACGCTCTCGATCGCCGAGCCGAAGAACGCCGACGAGATCGTGCAAGGCGGCGCTCGACGCCTTCGGCCGCGTCGACATCCTGGTCAACAACGCCGGCATCCTGCGCGACGCGCATCTTCCACCAGCATGAGCTGGTCGGACTGGTCGGACGTGCTCGACGGTCCATCTCAACGGCTCGTTCAACATGAGCCGCGCCTGCGCCGCGCACTTCCGCGAGCAGAATTCCGGCGCCTTCGTGCACATGACCTCGACCTCGGCGCTGATCGGCAATTTCGGCCAGGCCAACTACATGGCGGCGAAGCTCGGCATCGTCGGGCTGTCGCGCGCGCATCGCGCTCGACATGCAGCGCTTCAAGGTGCGCTCGAACTGCATCGCGCCGTTCGCCTGGACGCGCATGATCGATTCGATCCCGGCCGCAGACCGAGGCGGAGAAGCGCGCGCGTCGAGCGCTTCCAGCAGATGACGCCGGAGAAGATCGCGCCGCTCGTCGGTCTATCTCGCGTCCGACCGCGCCGAGGGCATCACCGGGCAGATCTTCGGCGTGCGCAACAACGAGGTGTTCCTGTTCAACCAGCCGCGCCCGATCCGCTCGCATCCATCGCTCCGACGGCTGGACGCCGGAGAAGCTCGACGAGCAGCTCAAGGGCGCGTTCGGCGCCGTCGTTCACGCCGCTCGAGCGCTCCGGCGACGTGTTCTCGTGGGACCCGGTGTGAGATAGCGTAGTATGCGCAGTGTCCCGCAGGCGTCGCAATTCGTTGCTCACTATTCGCTATTCGGCAGGTCAATCCATGACCATCGTCTACGACAAGCTGCTCGCGCTGAAAATCCCGGACGTCGAGCAGAGCTACGGTCGCGAAGGACTGCATGCTCTACGCGCTCGGCGTCGGGCTCGGCCATCGATCCGACTGAACGAGGACGAGCTCGCCGTTCGTCTACGAGAAGAACCTCAAGCTGCTGCCGACCATGGCGGTGGTGCTCGGCTATCCGGGCTTCTGGGCGAAGCGACCTCGACACCGGCATCGACTGGGTGAAGCGTCGTGGCCGGCGAGCAGGGCCTCGAGCTGCATCGGCCGCTCGCGCCGCGCGGCACCGTCGTACGGCCAGCACCCGCGTCGTCGAGATCGTCGACAAGGGCGCCGGGCAAGGGCGCGATCGTCTATTCCGAGCGCATCATCGCCGACCAGGCGAGCGGCGAGCGCATCGCCACCATCGATGCAGACCACGTTCTGCCGCGGCGACGGCGGCTTCGGCGGGCCGCCGCGCGAGCAGCCGCCGGTGCATGCGATCCCGGAGCGCGCGCCCGATCTCGTCTGCGACCTGCCGACGCGGCCCGAGATGGCGCTGATCTATCGGCTGAGCGGCGATCCCAACCCGCTGCATGCCGATCCCGCGGTGGCCGAAGGCCGCGGGCTTTCCGCGCCCGATCCTGCACGGGCTTGCGACCTTCGGCGTCGCCGGCCACGCCATTCTCAAGACGCTGTGCGGCTACGATCCGGCGCGGCTTCACGGCGATCGCCGGCCGGTTCTCGGCGCCGGTGTTTCCGGGCGAGACCATCCGCACCGAGATGTGGCGCGACGGAACGGTGGTGAGCTTCCGCGCCCGCGTCCTCGAGCGCGACGTGGTCGCGCTCAACAACGGCCGGCGCGGAAATCGATTGCCAGTAGATGCCATAATGCCGTCGCGCAGACGGGACTGAGCGATGGCAACGGCCGACGACGACCTCGCGCAGATCCGCGCGTCGGTGCGCGCGCTGTGCGCCGAGTTTCCCGGGCGAATACTGGCGCAAGCTCGATCGCGAGCGCGCGCTATCCGACCGAGTTCGTCGCGGCGCTGACCGAGGCCGGCTTTCTCGCGGCGCTGATCCCTGAGCAATACGGCGGCAGCGGGCTGCACGCATGATCGACGGCGGCCGCCATCATGGAGGAGATCCACGCCTCGCGGCTGCAACGGCGCCGCCTGCCACGCCCAGATGTACACCATGGGCACGCGTGCTGCGGCACGGCAGCGACGGCGCAGAAGGCAGCGCTGGCTGCCCGCGATCGCGCAGCGGCGAGCTGCGCCTGCAGGCGTTCGGCGTCACCGAGCCGACCTCGGGCACCGACACGCTCGTCGCTGCGCACCACCGCGGTGCGCGAGGGCGATCACTACGTCGTCAACGGCCAGAAGATCTGGACCTCGCGCGCCGAGCATTCCGACCTGATGCTGCTGCTCGCGCGCACCACGCCGCGCGAGCAGGCGAAGACGCGCACCGACGGCCTCTCGGTCTTCCTGGTCGACATGCGGCGCGCGCGGCAACGGCGCTCACGCATCCGGCCGATCCGCACCATGATGAACCACGCCACCACCGAGGTGTTCTTCGACGACCTGCGCGTGCCGGCGGAGAACCTGATCGGCGAGGAAGGCAAGGGCTTCCGCTACATCCTCGTCCGGCATGAACGCCGAGCGCATCCTGATCGCGCGCCGAATGCATCGGCGACGCCAAGTGGTTCATCGCCAAGGCCACCGCCTACGCCAAGGAGCGCGAGGTGTTCGGCCGGCCGATCGGGCAGAACCAGGGCGTGCAGTTCCCGATCGCGCGCGCCTATGCGCAGATGCGCGCGGCCGAGCTGATGGTGCGCGAGGCGGCGCGCGCTCTACGAGGCCGGCGCAGACTGCGGCGCCGAGGCCAACATGGCGAAGCTGCTCGCCGCCGACGCCTCCTGGGCGGCGGCCGACATGTGCCTGCAGACCCACGGCGGCTTCGGCTTCGCCGAGGAGTTCGACATCGAGCGCAAGTTCCGCGAGACGCGGCTCTACCAGGTGGCGCCGATCTCGACCAACCTGATCCTCTCCTATCTCGCCGAGCACGTGCTCGGCCTGCCGCGCTCGTATTGAGCTGTCAGCCGATAACCGGAGTCTCACGCCCGCAGGAGCTCAGTGCCGGTGAGTATCGCCCTCCTTGCCGATATCGGCGGCACCAACAGCCGGTTTGCGCTCGCCGGTGCCGACGGGCGGCCCGAGCGCATACGCTGATCATCGAGAACGACACGGTCGCCGACCTCGAAGAGCGCGGTCGCGCGCTACCTCGACGAGACCGGCGCGCGCCCGCGCGCGGCCGACGCTCGCCGATCGCCGGGCCGATCGACGGCGAGGAGGTTGCGCTGACCAATCGGACATGGCGGTTCCGGCGCGGCGACTCGCGCGAGCGCTTCGGATTTTCGCAGCTTCGCGTCGTCAACGATTTCGAGGCGATCGCCTGGGCGCTGCCGCGGCTCAGCGCCGGCCGACGCGCGTCCGCTTGGGCGCGCCGCTGCCGGCGCGCGCGGCGTGCAAGGTCGTGCTCGGGCCCGGCACCGGGCTCGGCGTCGCCGCGCTGGTGCCGGCCGATGGCCGCTGGCACGTGGTGGCGAGCGAGGGCGGGCATGCCTCGTTCGGTCCGCAGGCGCCGGACGAGGTCGAGATGTTCGCGCGGCTCCTGCGCGAGCATGCGCAGCGTCAGCGCCGAGACCGTGCTGTCGGGGCCGGGCCTGCTGCGGCTCTGCGCGCGCACTCGATCCGCAGGCGCGCATGCCGCGAGCCCGGAGACCATCGTCGCGAGCGCGCTCGCGCGCGAGCCGGCGGCGCTGGCGGCGGCGCGGCTGTTCGTGCGGCTGCTCGGGCCGCTTCGCCGGCGGGCTCGCGCTCACCTTCAAGGCGCTGGGCGGCGTCTACATCACCGGCGGCGTCGCGTGCGGGCTCGGGCCGCTGCTCGACGAGCCGCAGTTCCGCGCACGCCTTCGAGGCGCATCCGCCCTACGAGACGCTGCTCGCCGCGATCCCGACCCTGCTCATCACCTGCGAGCGAGCCCGGCCTGATCGGCTGCGCGGCGCTGGCCGAACGAGCAGCGCCGCGGCGACGCGCCGGCGATGACGCTTACGCTCAAGCCAGTCCCAGCTCGGCGAACGCGCTGCGTGTGGTGCTCGGCCGGATCCGGCGAGAAGCAGCAGAACACCGACCCGCTGCATGCCCGCGCGGCGCGGCTGCGATCTCCGCCGCCACGGTGCCGACCGCGATGCGCGCCGCGCGATCGGGCGGAAAGCGGTAGACGCCGGTCGAGATCGCCGGGAACGCGATCGAGGCGAGGCGGTGCTCGGCCGCGAGCGCAAGCGCGGTGCGATAGCAGGAGGCGAGCAGGTCGTCCTCGCCCTTGTCGCCGCCGCTCCAGACCGGCCCGACCGCGTGGATGACGTGCCTGGCCTTGAGCCGGTAGCCGCGGGTGATCTTGGCCGAGCCGGTGTCGCAGCCGCCGAGCGTCTCGCATTCGGCCGAGCAGCTCCGGTCCGGCGGCGCGATGGATGGCGCCGTCGACGCCGCCGCCGCCGAGCAGCGAGGTGTTGGCGGCGTTGACGATGGCGTCGACGTCGAGCGTCGTGATGTCGGCGACGCAGATCTCGAGCCGCGACGCTCCGACACTCGGCGGTGAGCAGGGGAGGGCGTTCGGCATGTACCGATCATAGCAGTAGCGCGGTCGCAAACTCAGCGCCGCGACGGCAGCTCGCGCAGACTCTACGCCACTTCGGCCTCGACTTCCGGCTGAGCGTCCGATCGTGCTGCGCGGCCGATGTCGTCAGAAATGCGGCGTCGAGGAAGCGCCGGCGTGCGCGCGCTGGCCGAGCTTGCGCAGCGTCTCGAAGTAACTCGAAGTCGGTGTTGAGCTTGCTGCGGGCGTCGAATGCGCCGCTCTGCTTCGTCCATCGCGATGCGATGGAGCCGCAGCCGCCGGAACTCGCCGTCGCCGCGTGCCGCGCGGCAGCCGTCCCTGGTCGATGAGGCGGCTGACGAAGTCGACGCGCGCGCAGCTCCGGCAAGCAGCGAGGCGTTGAAGGTGATCTCGTTGACCCGGCTCATGATCTCGCGCGTCGCGATCGGCGCCCTGCGGCGCTCGCGCGGATTGATCTGCACGATCAGCACGTCCTCGGTCGCGGTCGCGCGCAGGAACGGCAAGATCGCCGGGTTGCCGCTGTAGCCGCCGTCCCAATAGGGCACGCCGTCGATCTCGACCGCGCGGAACAGAGCTGGCAGGCAGGCCGAGGCCATCACCACCTCCGGCGTGATCTCGTCGCGCGGAAAGACGCGCAGCTCGCCGGTGTGCACGATTGGTCGCCGAAATGAACAGCTCGCAGGCCGTGTCGCGCGCGGATCGCCTCGAAGTCGACGAAGCGCTCGATCAGGTCCTTGAGCGGATTGATGTTGAGCGGGTTGAGGTGCATAGGGCGACCAGAAGCGCGACAGCGCGCCGAGCCACGGCGCACCGTCGCGCGGCGAACGAAGGCGAACAGCCGCTCGACCACGCCGCGCTGCAGGTCCGGCAGGTGGCCGTCGACGCTCACCGCGCGCCAGAAATCGGCGAGCCGCTGGCGTGCCGCGCTCGGCCCCGCCGCGCATGAGGCCGTCGGCGACGCATCACCGCGTTGATCGCGCCGGCCGATGTCCCGGAAATGCCTTCGATCTCGATCCGCCCGTCCATCGAGCAGCTGGTCGAGCACGCCCCAGGTGAAGGCGCCGTGCGCGCCGCCGCCTTGCAGCGCAAGATTGATCGGCTTGCGCGGCGCCGCCTCCGCCTGCGAGCGGTCGCGATGGCGCTGGCCGGCGGCGATCGCGCGCTTGGCCAGCAGGGGACGAAACGAGCTGTTGCGAGCAGAGATCGGAAACATTGTCGGACGCAACTCAGGTTGCGCCGATCGGCCTCGAGGATAGCAGGATGTGGGGGTGATTGCTGCAATGCAATATCATATTATGTATGCAGCAAAGCGCAAAGATCGCAGTCAAAACGGGTAAGGTACTGCGCCGATGAGCAAAGCCAAGCCGGCGCGGACCGAGCCGCGGCGGCGGCCATCTTTCCCGGCGCCCGACCACGACCACGACCGCTGCTCGCACCGACGCCATGGCGATCGCCGAGGCGCTGTGCGCCGGAGCGCGGCCAGCGCCTGACGCCGATCCGCCGCAAGGTGCTCGGGCGCCTGCTCGGCAGCACACCAACCCGCTCGGCGCCTACGAGATCATCGGACTGGCTCGCGCCCACGGGCCCGCGCCCGGCGCCGATCACCGCCTACCGCGCGCTCGAGTTCCTGCGCGAGAACGGCCTCGTCCACCGCATCGAGAGCCGCAACGCCTTCGTCGCCTGCGTGCAATCCACGCCGCCGGCGAGCTCGTGGTGTTCTGATCTGCGAGCGCTGCGGCGCGAGCGTCGCATTCCCGCCGGAGGTCGCCACCACGCTGGCGGCGGCCGCGCGCGCCGCCGGCTTCACGCCGCAAATCGCCGGTGCTCGAGATCAGCGGCGTCTCGCGCCCACTGCCGCGCGGTGTAAGCGAATTGCGAGAGTGGCGAATAGCGGATGGATGATATCTGTTCGCCCCCTACTCGCTATCTCGCCACTCGCCATTCGCCCTTCACGGCCATGAAGCAAGACGTCAATCCGGTCTCCCCGTCCGCTCCCGATGCGGTCGCGGTGGCGCTCGCGGTCGTGCTCTGCCTGAGCTGGGGCGTCAACCAGGTCGCGGTCAAGCTCGCGCTGCTTTCGGAGATCCCGCCGCTGGATCCAGGCCGCCTTCCGCCTTCGACCTTCGCGGGCCCTCATGGTGGTGGCGCGGTCGCGCTGGCAGCGGCGCGTCAGAAGCTGATGGAAGCGGACGGTACGCTCACGCCCGGCATCGTCGCCGGGGTTCTGTTCGGCCTCGAATTCCTGGCTTTTCGGATCTACCGCGGCCTCGCGCTGGGACCAGCGCCGGCCGCGCTCCGCTGTTTCTTTACGCCGCGCCGTTCTTCGTCGTCATCGGCGCGCGCTGGTTTCTGCCCGGCGATCGCTGACGAAGTGACGGCAATGGGCGGGGCTGCTGCCGTCGTTCGCCGGCATCGTGGTCGCCTTCGGCGTGCCGACGCCGGGCGGCGGTGATGCGCGCTGTAGCTGATCGGTGACCTCAGAGGCTGCTCACGCCAAAGCTGAAGCCGCTCGGGGTGCAGACCACCCCGGTCATCAAGGCGAGCAGCCTTGCCCGCGCATCGTTCGAGGAAGACGTGCGCTGCTCTACCAGCTCTTGGTCTCGGCGCCGATGCTGGCGCTTTGCGCGCATCTCATCGGCGAGCGTGTGGTCGCCGACGCCGTCGGCGGTGGCGGTCGGCTCGCTGGTCTATCAGACCGTTTGGGATCTCGGCGGTCCACCGTTATCTCGCCTGGTTCGCGCTGATCCAGCGCTACTCGGCGAGACCGGCTCTCCTCGGCCTTCACCTCTTCTCACGCCGCTGTTCGGCGTTGCGGCCGGACACGTGCTGCTGGGCGACTCCGCTGACGCCAGGTCCTTTGCGGCGGCGGTGGCGCTTGGGTGGTCGGCGGTCTCGTGCCGCGCTCAGCCGGCCATGATCATCGGCGGCGGGATAGGTATGATAGCCTCCTGCAGTGGCGCGCGCATCGTTCGGCGGGATGATGGCAGACGGTTCCGGATTTCAGCAGGACGGCGGTGCGGCCGGATGACGTCGCGCTGCAACAGGCGCTCACGGCATTGCGCAGCGCAAGCGCCCGAACGAGGCGGAGCGGGATTGCTGCCGACCTCCTCTGAGGCGGCAGCCGCGCCGGGCCCGGGCGCTGTACGTCCCCGGCTCCGCGCGATTGATGCAGAGCCGCCCTTTAAGGGACGCGATCCCGCCGCTGGAGGAGGCGGGGCGCGGACGAAACATCCGGAAATTCGACAAGCCCTTTGCCTCGCGATCGCGCCGCGTCAGGGCCGGCCATGCCGACAAGGCGGTGCTCAAGCCTGCGCGCGCCACCAAGCGCAGTGCCGCCCCATGCGTGCGGCCTTCCATGAGCTGGGCCACCCGCTCGCTCTCCCTGGGCAGCGCTATGACGAGGCGATCGAGGTGCTCAACCGCGGGCCTGGAGGTCGCGCCGATGATGCCGAGCTCGCCTCGTGCAGCTCGGCTATGCCCATCTGCGACGGAGCGAACTGGGGGCGGCGCCAAGATGGCCTTCGCCCGCGCGCTGGCTATTTCTCCGACCCCGATAATGATGCGCTCCACTGAGCACGGCGATGGCGCACTCCTCGAGAGCGAGCAGAACATGCCGCTGCCGCCGAGCGCACTTTTCGCCGTTGTCTCACCAGCCGTCCGGACGATGCGAGCCTCTGGCTCAATCTTGGACATTGCTCGCTGGCGCTGGGGCAGTCGGAGGCCGGCTGGCAATTGCGCTTCCGCGCGGGCCTCGCAGCGGCGATCCCGCCCCGCGACCGGCGCGTGGCGCTGAGGTCAAGCCGGGTGAGGTCGAGCCATGGGCGCTTCTGGCTTCGGGCCGAGCGCGGCGACGCGGTATTGGACAGCGAGCTGGCCAGGGCTAGAGCATTTCAGGAAACCGGTTTTCCGTCCGAAAACGCGATCAATGCAAAAAGCTCTAGTGCCCGGAGAACGCGGAACTGCCTGCGGTAGACGCTGGTCTCGCGCCCTAATGCCCGCGCGCGCGTGGTGGCGGTTGAGTCACGCGTCGCCACGCTTCGCCCACGAGCCCGCGCTTCCAGGAAATCGGCGGTTCCAGACCTCCCGCTGGGCTTGACCGGCAAGGCATTGCGCGACCGGCGTGCCCTCTCGGCAGCACGCCGTTGAAACCGGCATCGTGCCAGTGTGCCGGGAAATTGAGCAGGCTGTCGCTGAAGAGTATCGCAGTCCACGAGCCCGGTGATCGACCGAACGGCAGATCGGGGCGGTTGATCGGATGCATGAACAGCAAAGCGAATAGCCGGGCGGGGTCTGGATGGTCCAGAAATTGTTGAACTTGATGACCATAGCGGTCGTCGTCGTGAAACGAAGTGCGCCGGCGACTTGGCTGATCATGAAAATCGATCGGCGAATGGGTGTAGCCTGGGTGGCGCCGCCGGGCATGGTCCAGTCCCAGCTGAATCCGCCGTTCCCGAATTTTGAGGTCGGTGGCGAGCGGGATGAGAAAACCGTGGTCATCGCGTCGATGAACGGTGGGCACCGTTTGACGGTCTGGTCGGCCTCCCCGAGCGACGGGTTGAAGGTTTTTTGCGGCATCGCCCTGAACCAGTCCGGCAGGCCGGGAGCACCGCGCATGTTTCGGTCGGCAGGATTGGCTCCAGCTCGGGCGGGCAGCTGAAAATGATGGCCTTGCTGTCGGTTTGTCCACGATTGCCCCTGGGCCATGCAAGCGGTCCGCCGGCAGCATAGGGCATAAACCATGCATAAATCACCCGTAACCTGTTCCGTGAACCTGCGTTGCGCGGCGGTTTTTCGCCCGAACAGCGGCGGCGAACCGCGGTCTGCCGGCGCCGGATGGGCGAGGCCCCGTCTGCACCCCAAAGGCAAAGGAAGACCGATGTCCGCAGCGGATGACCGAAGGAACGACGCCGGTCGGTTGCGGTCGATGTCGGCGGCGTGCATCGTCGGCGGCGGCGCGCCGGTGGTCGTGCAGTCGATGACCAACACCGACACCGCCGACGTCGACGGCGACGGCCGCGCAGGTGGCGGCGCTGGCGCGCGCCGGCTCCGAGATCGTGCGCATCACGGTCGACCGCGACGAGGCGGCGGCCGCCGTGCCGCACATCAAGGAGCGGCTGCTCAAGATGGGCGTCGACGTGCCGATCGTCGGCGACTTCCACTATATCGGCCACAAGCTGCTCGCCGATCATCCGGCCTGCGCCGAGGCGCTCGACAAGTACCGCATCAATCCCGGCAATGTCGGCTTCAAGGACAAGAAGGACCGCCAGTTCTCCGCCATCGTCGAGATCGCGATCAAGCACGGCAAGCCGGTGCGCATCGGCGCCAACTGGGGCTCGCTCGACCAGGAGCTGCTCACCCACCTGATGGACGAGAACGCGCGCTCGACCGACGCCGAAGGACGCGCGCGCGGTGACGCGCGAGGCGATGGTGCAGTCGGCGCTGCTCTCGGCCGCAGCGCGCCGAGGAGATCGGGCTTGCCGCGCGACCGCATCATCCTGTCGGCGAAGGTCTCGGCGGTGCAGGACCTGATCGCGGTCTATGCCGATCTCGGCGCGCCGCTCCGACTACGCGCTGCATCTCGGCCTCACCGAGGCCGGCATGGGCTCGAAGGGCATCGTCGCCTCGTCGGCGGCGCTCGGCGTGCTGCTGCAGCAGGGCATCGGCGACACCATCCGCATCTCGCTCACGCCCGAGCCGGGCGGCGACCGCACGCTCGAAGTGAAGGTCGCGCAGGAACTGCTGCAGACCATGGGCTTCCGCGCCTTCGTGCCGCTGGTCGCGGCCTGCCCGGGCTGCGGGCGCACCACCTCGACCACGTTCCAGGAGCTCGCGCGCGACATCCAGGGCTTCATCCACGACTCGATGCCGGAGTGGAAGAAGCGCTATCCCGGCGTCGAGACGCTCAACGTCGCGGTGATGGGCTGCATCGTCAACGGCCCGGGCGAGAGCAAGCACGCCGACATCGGCATCTCGCTGCCCGGCACCGGCGAGGCGCCGGCCGCGCCGGTGTTCATCGACGGCAAGAAGGCGGTGACCTTGCGCGGCCCGACGGTCGCGGCGGATTTCAAGCAGATGGTGATCGATTATATCGAGCGGCCGTTCGGGCAGGGCGCGCGGGCGGGGCGCACGGCGGCGGGTGAGTAGCCGATTTTCATCGGCCTACAACCGCGGGCCAGCCTGCACCGCGCTCTCTGCCGCGATATTCACCGTCAACGCCAGCAGCGCCGCATTGAAGAAGAACGGCGATATCGATGCCGCTGCGTCGCCACTGGTCTGGCGGGATCAGCTTCGCGAGGCGACCGCGACGTCGGAGACCTGCGAGGTCATGTCAGATCACGAACGAGAAATAGACGAAATCCCAGGTAGTCGTGGGCTTCCCTTTGCCGGGGAAGAGGCCGCTCCTTCTCTTTGCCGCCATGCTCGCCGTAGAAATCGTGTGCATAGTTGAGCGCGAAGATGGTGTGGGTGAAGGCCCAGGACAGCACGATTGTGATGGTCGCGAGCGCAAGCTGGCCTGGGGGTGCCGAGCCCTGGCTGGTGCCTGGGGCTCAGATGGCGCCGAGGCCTCGCGGAGCGCGGCGAAGACCGTCAGCACCAGGACGCTGAGCGGCCCTCGTCCTCGCGCGCCGCATTGCGGCAATATGCTCCACGCTGGCGCGGGCGATCAGGCCGCAGACCAGCACCAGGTGAGCACCACGCCGGTATCCCAGCCGACCAGCAGCCGCGTCGCGACGGTCCAGCCGGAGGGCAACAGCGCCATCACCACGAGAGCGAGCGTGATTGCGCCCGCCAGCCGCGGGCGGGCGTGGATGACCCGCAGGACGTGGTGGGCAGGCGGCGTGGACGTGAGGTTTTCGGCGTGGCCAGGCGACCCGCTCATCGGCCTGTTTTACCGGCAGCCGGACAAGGCGTTTCTCGACCGCAGCGTAACCGCGGAAGTCGCCGTCGGCGTCAAAAGGGACGATGGCCAGAAGATGGCGACGGTGGGAAGGGCGGCAGCTCGGCGATGGTGATCGGCCATAACGGGCGCCGGTGAGCGATGGCGTGGCGCACGCCGGGAGCGCGGCCGCAGAGCGTCGCTCATCCGGCGTTCTTGGCGTGCGAGGCTATGAGTCAGAAAGCGTCAGATTTGCGCTGCGGCTGGAGCCGGTCTCAGCTCGGCCAACAGGCCGATGACTGCGACTTCAGAATGCAAAGGAGCACGATCCTCTTCCATTGTGGGTGGCTTCACAAATTCCGCCTACCCGTCCATGCATAACGAAACGCGGTCAATGGTTCCGGCATAATGGTCAGTGGCGGGATGGCATCTTAATTTGCTGGGATTTTATGCGATATTTTAGGTTGCGCCTCGCTCGCCTGCGCGGCTACTCGCGCGTAGTCGCTCTGGCCGTAGTGCAAAGCGGGCACCTTTGCCGGGCGGTGTCTCGCGCGCCGCGCGATGCGATCCTCGTCGCTCATCGCAGGAGTCCCGCCATGCCAGCTGTTCTGATGACATTCCGGAAGCTCCAAGCCTGTGGCGCGCCGTCGGATGCGCGACGCGGGCGTCCTGACATCGACGGCTGCGTTCGGCGCGACGCAATTCGGTCCGGTCGCGGCGCCGGTGCCTCGTCCACAGCTTTGCGGGAATTTGCGGCGCATTTCGAGGGTTGGCCGTTGCGATGCCGCTCTCGCCATGCGCTTCGTGCGTACTTTTTCCTCGGCTTGCGGCCACGACGCGCTGACGTCGCGCGGGTCGCCGGCGGAGCCACGCCTTCAATGGGATGTGACCTATCGTCCGGCGCTGAGAGCGGCGGGCCTTCGGATGCCGAGCACGTGAAAGGTGCCGCCAACCTCCTCTCTTGCATTCCGCCGCTGTCGCGCACCACCGACGCCGGGACAGGCCACCTGGGATGCTGCGGCCGCCTACGCCGCCCGGCGGCGCCGCGCTATGGTGATCGTCGATCCGCCGGCGGCGTGGACCACCCTGGGGCAGGGTATTTCCGAAACGGCCATCGCCGCTACGCGCCGCAGTTCGAAACAAGGGCGCTCTATTTCATCCGCGGTTGCAGGCGCACGATCCGCTGCAGGGCACCAGATTGCGTGAGCTTCGCACCTGCAGTGTCGCCGGCATCCATGCATCGATGCACATGCGGCGTCTTTAAAGGCCGCCGCCGGCGGAGGCGACCGTGCTCGGCAGCCAGGGATTGGCGGTCGCGCTGCCGGACGCTTTCGGCGCTCAACGCGCTATGTCAACGGGCGCGCGCGCAAGCTGCGCCAGCGGCGCAAGCGCGCTGTGGGCGCTCCGCACGCCTGCCGGCACCGACCCGGGCCGAGCCGCAGTTCAAGTACATCCCGGTGCGGCGCCTGAGATGTTCATCGAGGCGAGCCTCATCGAGTGGCCTGCACTGGGCCGTGTTCGAGCCCACCGGCGAGCCGTTGCGGGCCCGATCCGCAAGTGAGCGTTACCGTGGCTTCCTGCACGGCCTGTTTCAGCAGGCGCGCTGCAGGGCGCGCGAGGCCGCAGGATGCCTATTTCGTGCGCTGTGACGCCTCGACCATGACTCCAGCACGACCTCACCCCACGGCATCGTCAACGCGGTCGTCGGCTTTTGCGCCGCTGCGGCCCGGCGAGTTCGTCATTATCGGCATCGGCAGCTCGGCCCAGACCCGTCCCATCCGGCTCGTGTCGCGGCGCTACCGTATCCACACCGGGCGCCACGCTGCAGGTCGCGTGGGACGGCCAGGTCGTCAAGGGCGTGACCCGCGTGCGTGGGCTTCGCCCAGCTCACCGAGCTATGACCGTTCAGCAGGGCGGCGACCTGGCCTCCCAGGTGAAGGGAAACCAGGTTCGAGCTGGTCACGCTCGAGCGCGCCGTCACTCCCCATGACGATGCATTCGAAACCCGGGCGGATGCGATCCGGGCGAGCGGAAACCGGCGGTGGCGGCACGCCGCCACCCCGCAAGGATGTGCGGGATCGAGCTCCATGACGAACGGCGGCAAACGATCGCCTGGTTGCTGAAGCTGGGCGCGTCGGTCAAGTTCAGGCTCCGACTTCAACACGGCCGGCAATGTCGCCGCTGGAGGAGCCTTTACCCTGCCTATGAAAGCCTCATGCGCGAGGACGATCCACCAGCATGGACCGTTGCAACGCAATGCGGCCGCTATCCGCTGGGCGGCAGCAGCGGCGCCCCCGCCGATGGCCCTCGCGCCCCGTATGGACGCGGTGGTCATCGCTGATCGTCCTGCTGCTGCCCTATCTGCTGGTGCCGCTCTACCGCGTGGTCGATCCGGTCTCGACCCTGATGCTGTGGCGCTGGGCGACCGGCGCGCGGGTCGAGCGCACGCTCGTGCCGACTGGAGCGCATCGCGCCCGGTCCTGCCGGCGCACCGTCGATCGCGTCCGAGGACGCGCCGCTTCTGCAGCCATCGCGGCGTCGACTGGCAGGAGATTCCGCGACGCGCTCGAGGACGCCGACGATCTCAGCGAGGCGCGCGGCGGCTCGACCATCACCCAGCAGACCGCCAAGAACCTGTTCCTCTGGGCCGGGCCGCAGCTTCGTGCGCAAGGCGCTGGAGTTCCCGCTGGCGCTGTGGATCGATCTCGTGCTGCCGCAAGCGGCGCGTGCTGGAAATCTATCTCAACATCGCCGAATGGGGCCCGAACGGCGAATTCGGCGCCGAGGCCGGCGCGCCGCTACGCCTTCAGCAAGTCGGCGCGCGACTGATCTGCCGCGCGAGGCGCGCGCTGCTCGCCGCGATCCTGCCCAATCCGCAATCGCCGCAGCGCCGAGCACGCCTGGGCCGGCGGTGCGCCGGCTCGCCGGGCATCTACGAGGCGCCGCGGCGCCGCCGGCGCCGCGCTCGCTCCTGCGCCGACGTGCATCCGTTAAGCGCGGCAACGGATCGGGCGAGAGCCGCGATCAGCGGTGCTAGCCTTGCGCGGCGATCCTCTATAAGCCCGGCTTCCCGGATTGACACTGCGACCGGCCGCCGAGTTGGTGCCGAGACAAGCAAGACCGGAGTTGCGACCATGGCCGTTCCGAAACGAAAAACGTCGCCGTCGCGTCGCGGCATGCGCCGCTCGGCCGATGCGCTGAAGAAGCCGACCTATGTCGAGGACAAGGATTCTGGCGAACTGCGCCGCCCGCACCATATCGACCTCAAGACCACCGGCAGCATGTATCGGGGGCCGGCAGATCCTCAGTGCAAGGCAAGACGGAAGCCTGACGCACCCGCTCGGGCATCTGCGAAGCGTGGGCGGCGGCGCTGGTGCGCGCGCCAACGCTGCAGAAGAGCACGCGCGCCGCGATTCTGGACTTCCGCGCGCAGGGGCGAGGCTCGAGCGTAGTCCGTGCGAGCGGTCGCGCCGGCGATGCGCGCAAGACGGCGCAGCGCCGGTGGCGCCATCGCGGTGAAACCATCGAATAGCGTAGCCCCCATCGCCGTGGAGCCATCCCCGCGAGTCGCGACTTTCACCTTCGCCGGGCCGCTCGCCGGTCATCGCCTGCGACGGCAATGGCGGCGACCTCGCATCCGCTTGGCGTCGCTGGCCGCGATCGACACGCTTGCGCGCCGGCGGCAACGCGGTCGACGCGGCGGTCGCCGCGGTCGCGGCGCTGTGCGTGGTCCGAGCCGCAGATGCACCGGCGATCGGCGGCGACTGCTTCTGCACTGGTCGACGCGCCGGGCAAACCGGTCTGGGGCTACCAACGGCTCCGGCCGCGCCGGCGCGCGCGCGCTCGACCGAGGCGCTGCTGGCGCAGGGCATGCGCGCGATCGCGTCGCTGACCTCGATCCATGCCGGTGACCGTGCCGGGCGCGATCGAGGCCTGGGCGGCGATCCTCGACGGCGCACGGGCTGCTTCGGTCCTCGACCGCGCGCTCGTCGCCCGCCATCCGTTACGCCGAGGACGGATTCCCGGTCGCGCCAGCGGATCGCATCGGATTGAGCGGCGCCGGCGGCCACGCTCGCGCGCCGATCCCGGCGCGGCGCGTCACTATCTGTTCGGCGGCCGCGCGCCGGCCGAAGGCGACGTCATCAAGCTGCCGGCGCTGGCCGCGACTTGAAGACGATCGCGCGCCGAGGGCGCCGCGCGCGTTCTACGAAGGGCCGATCGCGCGAGGACATGGTGGCGACGCTTGCCGCGCGCGGGCTCCGCTGACGCGCCGACGATTTCGCCGCGCCATCGCGGCGAGCCGGTCGTCGCCGATCGCGACCAACTATCGCGGGCTCGATCTCCTCGAGATTGCCGCCCAACGCGCAGGGGCTCACCGCGTTGGCGCTGCTCAACATCCTGGAGAATTTCGATCTGCGCGCGCGCTCGATCCGCTCGGCGCCGAGCGCGTCCATCTGCATGCTCGAGGCGGCGCGCCTCGCCTACGCGGTGCGCGACGCTCACATCTGCCGATCCCGGCCGGCGATGCGCGATCTCGGTGTCCGCGCTGCTCGACAAGGCTTCGCCGGCGACGCTCGCCGGCCGGATCGACCGCGCGCGTCGCGCGCTGCGCTGCCGGCGCGTCCTACGCCCGGCAGCGACACGGTTCATCTCACGGTGGTCGACCGCGACCGCATGGCGGTGTCGCTGATCAATTCGCTCTATCTCGACATTTCGGCGTCGGCGATCTGCCACCGAGAAGACCGGCATCATGCTGCAGCAACCGCGGCGCCTGCTTCGTGCTCGATGCCGGCCATCCCAACGCGTTCGGGCCCGCAGCAAGCGGCCGCTGCACACCATCATTCCGGCGCTCGCGCTTGCGCGACGGTCGCTGCGACATGTCGTTCGGCGTCATGGGCGCGCACTACCAGCCGATGGGCCACGTGCAGATGGTCACCAACCTGGTCGACTACGGCATGGACGTGCAGGCCGCGATCGGACGCGCCGCGTGCCTTCTTCGGGCGATCAGACCGCTGGTCGAGCGCGGCGCATTCGCGATCGACCGATCGAGGGTCTCGACGCCGCGCGGCCACGGACGCGCGCTGGCGCGCCGCTGTCGCCTGGGGCGGCGCGCAGGCGATCCGCATCGACTGGCAGCGCGGCGTGCTGATCGGCGGCTCCGAGCCGCGCAGCGACGGCTGCGCGCTCGGTTACTGAGCGCGGCTTACATCGACCGGTGAAGAGTCGATCCGCGATGGCCGTGCCGCTCAGGACAGCACCGTAGGCGGCGCTGGCGTCGGTCGGGCGCGCGCGCGCCGGCGTGCTCGCGTCTGCGGCGCCTGCTGGGCGGTGGCGATGAGCTGGCAAGGAACTCCGCACCGGGGCGGCGCGGCCGCCAGTGTGAAGGGCCGCGGCGGGCGCTGGAGGGATGGTCGGCAACGAGCGCGCCGGCTGCGCGCCAGGCTGAGCGCATCGTCGCTGCTAGCTCGCGCTCGACCGGCATGTCGCCAGGGCCCGGATCGGGGCGGTCCGTGGTCCGGGAATACACCTCTGCGAGCCCAGCGGATGCCCCGTCCCAGGTTCGACGTCTCCGGTCGCAGGGAGACCACGTCGCGAGCGGCAGTGCCGCGCCGGTGGCATTGGAATCATTGAACTTTTAGGTCGCAATCTGCCAAAATGGCGCGAACGGTCTGCCGAGTTGGTCTCGACCAAGACGCCGGCGTTGGTTCGATCCGCCTGGATGCCTGCGGGATCGGTTCCGCCAGGTCGCTGCCGGTCGGATGCCGGAGCAGCCCGCAGGAGCCTCGACGGGCGGCAATCTCCGAATAATTTGAGCTTCCGTGGCTGGTGCGCGGTTTGATCTGCCGAGCGCTACCGGTTCGCGACGCCAGCCGCGGCGATGCCCGGACGTGAGGCGATGTGCGCCACGCTGATGCCGACGCGATTTTCCTCGCCTGATCGGCGAGGTGCCGTACGATCGGCGGATCGACTACCGACGCGCTGGTCTGGGGCCGCAATGTCGGCGAGGTCGCTCCCGATCGGCGATCCGGCCGCGATCGCGAGCGGCCGCAGCTTCGCCCAGTTGATCGATCCGCAGAGCGGCCAGTCGCGCGCCGATGCGGTGATGCGCTCGGCCACCGCGACGAAGGCGTCGGGCGTCCCCTATCAGGTGCAATATGCGCTGCGCCCGCCCGGCGGCTCCGAGCGTGCTGTGGATCGAGGACATCGGGCGCTGGTTCGCCGGCGCGGACGGCAAGCCGCTACGCGCCCACGGCGTCGTGCGCGTCATCAACGAGCGCCATGAGCGCGAGGCGCGGCTCGCCTATCTCTCGCGCTTCGACCCGCTCACCGGCGAGATGAACCGCTGGCGCCTGACCGAGGTGCTCGAGGCCGACGCATCGAGGAGGCCGTCAAGCTGCGCTCCTCGTGCGGCTTCCTGCTGGCGGCGATCGACAATCTCGGCCGCATCAACGAGGCCTACGGCTTCGACGTCGCCGACGAGGTGATCGCCGCGGTCGGCAAGCGCATCCGCTCGCAGTTGCGCGGCAAGGATCATCTCGGCCGCTATCTCCGGCAACAAGTTCGGCATCATCCTCAACAACTGCACGCCGGACGACATGCTGATCGCCGCCGACCGCCTGCTCGCCGGCGTGCGCGACGAGGTGGTGCAGACCAGCGGCCGGCGCCGGTCGCCGTGACGGTGACGATCGGCGGCGTCACCGCGCCGCGCCACGCCCGCAACGTGCGCGAAGTCCTCGCGCGCGCGCAGGACGCGCTCGACAGCGCCAAGGCCAAGCGGCGCGGCTCGTTCCAGGCCTATCGGCCCAACCTCGAGCGCGAGGCCCAGCGCCGCGAGAACGTGCGCGCGACCGACGAGATCATCGCCGCGCTCAACGAGCGGCGCATCTTCCTGGCCTACGAGCCGGTCGTCGCCATCGGCTCGCGGCTGCCGGCGTTCTACGAATGCCTGATGCGGGTGCAGCGGCGCCGACGGCAGCCTGCTGCGCGGTGAGCGAGGTGGTGCCGCTCGCCGAGCGGCTCGGGCTCGTGCGCCTGCTCGATCATCGCGTGCTCGAGCTGGTGCTCGAGCGAGCTGGTCGCGGCGCCCGGCCTGCAAGGCGAGCCTCAACGTGTCGGCGGCCTCGACCGTCGATCCCGACTGGTGGGCGGCGCTCGGCGCGCATGCTGCGCGCGCACCAGGGCGTCGGCGAGCGGCTCACCGTCGAGATCACCGAGACGGCGGCGATCCACGACATCGACGACACCCGCGGCTTCGTCGCCCGCGTCAAGGATCTCGGCTGCCGCATCGCGATCGACGATTTCGGCGCCGGCTACACCTCGTTCCGCAACCTGCGCAAGCTCGGCGTCGACATGGTCAAGATCGACGGCGCCTTCGTGCAGAACCTCACGCGCTCCGAGGACGACCGCGCCTTCGTGCAGCACGCTGATCGATCTCGCCCGCCGGCTCGGCCTCGAGACCGTCGCCGAATGGGTGCAGGACGAGGCGGCCGCCGCGATGCTCGCCGACTGGGGCTGCGACTACCTGCAGGGCGCGCTGGTCGGGCTCGCCTCGACTGAGCGGCCGTGGCTGGCGCAGCGGCGAGCGCGTCCGCGTAGACTCCCGATCGCCGCGGAAGTCGGGACGCAAGCCCGGCATCTGAAGCGACGTCGGGTCGATAGCGCGCCTAACTCTTGTCCTTGTCGCTCAGCCGCTCGAGCCGCTTCTGCATCTCTTCCATCTGGCGCTTGAGGTCGTCGATCTCGTCGGCCGAGCCGCCTGCGCTGCCGGCTGGCGGCGCTGCCTTGTCGGCCTCGCTCGGCCTGCCCTCGCGCCGGGCGAACGGCGTGAACATCGCGAAGGCGCGCTCGAACATCTCCATGTTCCGGCGCACCTGCTCCTCGAGCGCGCCGAACGGCGCCGCCGCCGAAGGCCTGCGCCATCTGCTCGCGGAACTTCTCCTGCTCGCGGGTGAGCGAGTCGATCGAGACTTCGAGATAGCGCGGCACCAGCATCTGCATGCTGTCGCCGTAGAAGCGGATGAGCTGGCGCAGGAAGTTGATCGGCAGCAGGTTCTGCCCCTTCCTTGTTCTCCTGCTCGAAGATGATCTGGGTCGAGCACCGAGCGGGTGATGTCCTCGCCGGTCTTGGCGTCGTAGACCACGAAATCCTCGCCCGCCTTCACCATGGCGGCGAGGTCTTCGAGCGTCACATAGGTGCTGGTGCCGGTGTTGTAGAGCCGCCGGTTGGCGTATTTCTTGATCGTGACCGGTTCGTCGGACTTAGCCATGGCTTGCACGCCTGCAATGATCTGTTTGAGCATCGAACGCGTGATGTCCTCGCCGGTCTTGGCGTCGTAGACCACGAAGTCCTCGTCGTCCTCCACCATGAGGGCGAGGTCCTCGAGCGTCACGTAGCGCCCGCGCCCGGCGTTGTAGAGGCGCCGGTTGGCGATATTGCTTGATCGTGACCGGTTCCGGCTGCGCCATGGTGAGCTCGGTTCACGCCTATCGTTCGGGCAGCATAGCCTGTTTCTGCAGAGCGCGGCCACCGTTTTGTGACAATGGCGGCCGAGAGCCTGCCGCACGGCCGTCGGCCGCTTGATGCAGAACAGACCGGCAACCCGTTCAATTGACAGTGACCAGCGTGCTATGCTAGATGGGCGTAGGATGCTGGCGCGTCGGCATCGCCGGCGCCGCCGGATGCCAGTGCGCGATCAGCCGGCGACGGTCCGCCGATCCAGCCGGACACGAAAGGGAGTTTCGACATGAAGGACGATATCGTCATCGTCAGCGCGGCCCGCACGCCGGTCGGCGCCTTCAACGGCGCGTTCGGCAGCCTGCCGGCCCACGAGCTCGGCAAGGTCGCGATCGCGGAGGCGCTCAAGCGCGCCGGCGTCGAGGGCGGCAGGTCTCCGAGGTGATCATGGGCCAGATCCTGACCGCCGGGCAGGGCCAGAACCCGGCCCGCCAGGCCTCGATCGCCGCCGGCATCCCGGTCGAGAGCCCGGCCTGGGGCGTCAACCAGCTCTGCGGCTCGGGGCTGCGCGCGGTCGCGCTCGGCTATCAGGCGATCCTCAACGGCGATCCGCGAGATCGTGGTCGCCGGCGGCCAGGAATCGATGAGCATGGCGCCGCACTGCGCAGCATCTGCGCAACGGCGTGAAGATGGGCAACTTCGAGATGGTCGACACCATGATCAAGGACGGCCTGTGGGACGCCTTCAACGGCTACCACATGGGCAACACCGCCGAGAACGTCGCCCAGCCAGTGGCAGATCACCCGCGCGCAGCAGGACGAGTTCGCGGTCGCCTCGCAGAACAAGGCCGAGGCCGCGCAGAAGGCCGGCAAGTTCAAGGACGAGATCGTCGCCGGTGACGATCAAGACGCCGCAAGGGCGACATCGTGGTCGACACCGACGAATATCCCAAGCACGGCACCACGCTCGACGGCGATCGCCAAGCTGCGCCCGGCCTTCGCCAAGGACGGCACCGTCACCGCCGCGCAACGCCTCGGGCATCAACGACGGCGCCGCCGCGGTGGTGCTGATGACGCGCGAGCGAGGCGCCAAAGCGCGGCAAGACGCCGCTCGCGCGCATCGTCTCCTGGGCGCATGCCGGCGTCGATCCGGCGATCATGGGCACCGGGCCGATCCCGGCCTCGCGCGCGGCGCTCAAGAAGGCCGGCTGGAACGATCGGCGATCTCGACCTGATCGAGGCCAACGAGGCCTTCGCCGCGCAGGCCTGCGCGGTCAACAAGGATCTCGGCTGGGACACCGCGCAAGGTCAACGTCAACGGCGGCGCGATCGCGCATCGGCCATCCGATCGGCGCGTCCGGCGCGCGCGTGCTGGTGACGCTGCTGCTACGAGATGCAGAAGCGCAACGCCAAGAAGGGCCTCGCCACGCTCTGCATCGGCGGCGGCATGGGCATCGCGATGTGCGTGGAGCGGTAGAGACGACGACGACGGACGACGGACGACGCGGACACGTGAGGCCAGCGCTCTGACAGGCATCGGCCGCGGTCGTCCATCGTCCGAGCGTCTGACGTAACGAAGAAGCTGCAGGGAGGAGTGGTCATGGCACGCGTTGCAGTGGTGACGGGCGGAACGCGCGGCATCGGCGAGGCGATCTCGAAGGCGCTCAAGGCCGCAGGCTACAAGGTCGCGGCCAACTACGGCGGCAACGACGAGGCGGCGCAGAAGTTCAAGGCCGAGACCGGCATCAACGGTCTACAAATGGGACGTGTCGTCCTACGACGCCTGCGCCGCGGGCCTCAAGCAGGTCGAGGCCGATCTCGGCCCGGTCGAGGTGCTGGTCAACAACGCCGGCATCACCCGCGACGCCATGTTCCACCGCATGACGCCGGAGCAGTGGACCGCGGTGATCAACACCAACCTCAATTCGCTGTTCAACATGTGCCGCCCGGTGATCGAGGGCATGCGCGAGCGCAAGTTCGGCCGCATCATCAACATCTCCTCGATCAACGGCCAGAAGGGCCAGATCGGCCAGGCCAACTATTCCGCCGCCAAGGCCGGCGAGCTCGGCTTCACCAAGGCGCTGGCGCAGGAGAGCGCGCGCGCGCGGCATCACCGTGAACGCGATCTGCCCGGGCTACATCGCGACCGAGATGGTCAAGGCGGTGCCGAAGGAGGTGCTGGAGAAGAACATCCTGCCGCTGATTCCGCTCGGCCGCCTCGGCGAGCCGGAGGAGATCGCGCGCTGCGTCGTGTTCCTCGCCTCCGACGATGCCGGCCTGATCACCGGCTCGACGCTGTCGGCGAACGGCGGGCAGGTGATGGTCTAGCTAGGCCGCCGGGCGCCCAGCCCTTCGGGGCGATCTCGAAGCCTCGCCCATTCGAAGCCGGGCGCCACCGTGCAGCCGACCAGGGTCCAGTCGCCGAGCGTTGTCGCCGCCTGCCAGGCATGCACCGGCACCGACCGCCTGCGGCCGCTCGCCGACGGCGAGATCGGTGCCCAGCGTGAGCCGCTCGATCGGCCCCCGCTCATGCACTGCGATCTCGAGCCGGATGGGCGCACCTGCATCGTAGTGCCAGACCTCGACCGCATCGACGCGGTGCCAGTGCGAGCGTTCGCCGCGCGCAAGAGGAAATAGATCGCGCGTCGAGCGCCGGGCGTCCGCCGTGGGCGGTGCGGCTGTCGCGGAACGGTCTGGCGGTAATGCCCGCCCTCCGGATGCGGCTCGAGGTCGAGCATGCGGATCACGTCGGCGGCGGACAGCGTCGGCATCGGGCACTCCTGCGGAGTCCTATAGAGGGCGGCTATCGGCGTCCACCACCCGACATTGTCGGCGGTCCCTTTAATGGACTAGATTTCGGCCTTCGCGCGGGCCCTGATGATCAGCGCTATCGCAGAATCATTCAAAGGAGGCGGCCGTGGTGAAGCAGATTGTTCGGCTGGCATCGTTGGGCGTCCTGGCGCTGCTCTGGTCGCTGCCCGCAAGCTCGACCGCGCAGGCGCAGGCCGAATGGATCGCGGCCGTGCGCGGCGGCGGTCACGTCATCGTCTTCCGCCACGGCGCCACCCATCAGGATCAGGCCGACACCGACCCGCTCAATCTCAAGAACGTCGCCCAGCAGCGCCAGCTCAACGACGCAGGGCCGCGCAGCTCGCCGCTCGATCGGCGAATGCGATGCGCAAGCTGGAAATTCCGGTCGGCCAGGTCCATACCAGCATGTTCAATCGCGCGGTCGAGACCGGCACGCTGCTGGGCTTCGGCGACGTCACGCACCACCGCCGACGTCTCGCGAAGGCGGGCTCGTGGTCACGCCGATCGAGAACAATCGCCGCGCGGCGGCGTTGCGCAAGCTCGCTGCGAACGGCGCCGCCTGCCGGCAGCAACGTGGTCATCGTCAGCCACAGGCCGAACATCCTGGATGCCTTCGGCAAGGACTGGTTCGACATCCGCGAAGGCGAGGCGTCGGTCTTCAAGCCCGACGGCAGCGGCGGCTACAAGCTGGTCGCGCGCGTGCAGGCCAACGAGTGGGCGCAAGCTGGCGGCGAGCTCGAAGTGAGCTAATTCCACGCGCGCGAGTGTCATAGATCTGAGCGAAGGCGACGCCGGCGCGCTGACCTCGTCGACCGGCGCCATCTTGCCGCCGATGCCGCAGTCCCAGCGCTCGCTGGTGATGATGAAGTCGGCCTCGGCGGGATCGGTCACGACGACCCAGTTTCGCCTGAACAGCCGGTCAGCCACCCATTCGCGATGGGTGATGCACACCAGCAGCGCGGCGGCGTGCCGCAAAGCCGACCGGGGCGTCGCGGTCGAGGCGGTGCTCGAGCCGTCGCAGCGCCTCGCTGCGCGGCGACCGCCCAGATAGTCGAGCTCGAACCGGTCGGCCGCGCCCGCGTGTGCCGCCGGCGAGCGAATTCATCGCCACGTATTCGAGCGGATGCAGCTTGGCCAACGTCACCGCCGTTACGCCAACGTGGGCTGCGGCGGCGACGGCGGCGGTGGCGGCCACCAGCGGAAATTTGCGCAGGAACGGAACGAGGCGCAGCGCGCGCGCCGCCCGCCAACACCGCGAGCATCGGGATGACGAACAGGAGGTGGCGGACGCCGTCATAGTGGGTCGCCTGCGTGACGATGACGAAGCCGATGGGGACGAGCGCCGCCGCCAGCACCAGCAGGGTCCCGCGTGCGCGCGCGCTCAAACGGCAGGGCTTTAAGGCCCTCGCTGCCGCGTTGTTGGAAACGGCGCAGCGTCGCAAACGCAAAGCGCGCAGCCGTGGCTAAGCCGACCGCCAGCCCGATCGCGAGCAGTAGCAGGAACCCTTCGGGCAGCCGGGCTAAAAATTGCCCGGGAATGTAGTGCCAGGGCAGGGCGTTGAGTCATCACCACCTCGCCCCAGCTCGGAGATCCGAACACCATCGGATTGTGAGTGAAATGCCCATAGGCGATGGCGAATTGGCGCAACGGATTGCCGACCTGCAGCCAGGGCCACAGCGCGATCATGGTGATCCAGGCGAGCGCCATGGCGGCGAGCGTCCGCAAGGCGATCTGCGCGAGCGGCTGTGCGGCCGCGCCCGGCCTGCGGATCGTCACGTCGAGCGCGCACAGCGTCATCGCTCCGATCAGGTAGGCGTGGGTAATGATGCCGCCGGTGCGGGTCGCCATCGCCAGGCCGGTGAGCAGGCCGGCGGCGACGGTCGCCGGCCAGGTCGGCACGTCGTGCCTCGCCATCAGCAGGATGGCGTAGGTCGCCCAGCTCATCGCCGCCATGAACGGCACGTCGATCGGGGTGAAGAACAGGCTGCCGTAGAAATAGCCGGTCAGCAGGCAGAGCGCGAGCGCGATCGGCCCGGCCCAGCGCCCGAACGAGGCGGGCGATCGGGACGAGCGCGGCGAGAGCCGGCAAGCCCGACCAGGAACGTCATGGCGTGACGCACCGTGATCGGGTCGGCCACGCCCAACGACTGAACGATCGCAGTAAGCATCTGGTGCCAGGGACCGTAGTACCAGAGGAATTCCTCCACGGTTCTCGAAATGGGAGCGGTCGGCGCCTGCGCTCTGAAGTACCAGGCGAGCGCCTTGGGGCCGTAGTCGTCGGTGTTGAATTCGTCGACGGTGAGCCTCGTAATGGCCGGCCGTGGCAAGGCCGACCACCAACGCAATGCTCAGCAGCCCGGCGGCCAGGATGACCTCCGCTCCCACGGGAGGGGCGGGCATCCAGGCGGCTCGGGTTCGCGGCAGCAGTAGACGCTATCGACGAACAAAGGTTGTTCCCTGTCTGGCACCCGATAACGCGCGCAGGCGGCGATTGGTGCCGCTCGCGGGTGACAGCCGGGATGACAACCGGGCATGGCGTTTTCCGGCGCAGCGGTAACCGGTTCGCCGTAGAAAACGCGTCCAAAAAGACGCCAGGATCTGTTCTTGCGCTCGCGGATTTCGGCAAAGACTTGCGCCGCCGGCTTTGCCGGCGAGGCCGACTTTGGCGGCGACCGCGGGCACATCGGCGCGCAGGAACGGGTTTGCGGCCTTCTCCTCGCCCATGCGTGGACGGGATGGTCGGCTTGTGCGCCGCCGACGAGCTGCTCGACCTCCTGCTCGCGCGCGCGGCCAGCGCGGCGTTGTCCGGCTCGATGGTCTTGGCGAAGCGGATGTTGGCCAGCGGTGTATTCGTGGCCGCAATAGACGCGCGTGTCGTCGGGCAGCGCGCGCAGCTTGAGCAGCGACTGCCACATCATCTCCGGCGTGCCCTCGATGACGCGGCCGCAGCCGATCGAGAACAGCGTGTCGCCGACGAAGGCGAGCTTGTCGGCCGGGAAGACAGTAGCGTGATGTGGCCGGCGGTGTGGCCGGGCGTCTCGATCACGCGCGCCTCGAGCGTGCCGACGCGTGACCTTGTCGCCCTCGCGCACGGTCTCGTCGACCATCGGGATGCTGCGCGGCCTCGCCGTGCGGCGCGACCACGCGGCAGTGGTGGCGCTGCCTTGAGCTCGGCGATGCCGCCGGTGTGGTCGGCGTGATGGTGCGTGACCAGGATGTCGGTGAGCCGCCAGCCGGTCGCCTTGAGCGCGGCCTCGACCGGCGCGCGCCTCCGGCGCGTCGATCGCGGCGGTCGCGCCGCTGTCGGGATCGTGCAGCGAGCACGCCGTAATTGTCCTTGCAGGCAGAGGAAGAGGTGGGTTTGCGCGGGCATGTCGATTGCTCCGCATTTGTTCGGGTGCGCGGATCATCGCGCTTTCGCGGATGATGACGCAACGCCGGCGCAAGCTCCGACGTGCGGCCGAACGGGCGAAAGACCGCTCAGACCAGCCGTGCTACCTTTCGCCATGTCCATCGACGTCGTCGATCTGCGCAATTTCTACGCCCAGCGGCTGGGCGTGGTGGCGCGGCGCTTCGTCGGCCGCGGCATCCGCGCGCGCTTGGCCGACACGCGCGGGCTGAGCGTGCTCGGCATCGGCTATGCCGACGCCCTATCTCGGCCTGTTCCGCGAGGAGGCGGAGCGCTGCCTCGCCTTCATGCCGGCGGCGCAGGGCGTGGTGAAATGGCCGACGGCGCGGCCCGGCGCTGGCGGCGCTGGTCGACGAGCTCGAACTGCCGCTGCCCGATGCCGCGGTCGATCGCGTGCTGCTGCGTGCACGCGCTCGAAATGGCGCACGACCCGGCGGCGCTGCTGCGCGAAGTCTGGCGGGTGCTGGCGGCCGGCGGGCGGCTGCTGGCGGTGGTGCCGAACCGGCGCGGGCTGTGGGCGCGCATGGACACGACGCCGTTCGGCCACGGCCGGCCCTATTCGCGCTCGCAGATCACGCATCTGCTGCGCGAGACCTGGTTCACGCCGATCGGCTGGGGCGAGGCGCTCTATGTGCCGCCGATCGCGCGCGGCTGGTTCCTGCGCTCGGCGGTGGCCTGGGAGCGGACCGGCGCGACGATCTCGGCGCCGTTCGCCGGCGTGCATATCGTCGAGGCGACCAAGCAGGTCTATCGCGCGATCCCGGCGCGGCGCGAGACGCGCGCGGCTGGTGCCCGGCGCTCGAGCCGGCGCTCGCGCGCCCTCGCGCGGCGCCGGAAACTCACAGAGCTCGAAGGCGAAGTGCTGCGTGCCTGGACTCCGAGCGCCGGGCATCGCGGCGAGGATATCGCCTCTGCGCGCGGGGATTGTCGGTGTCGCCGCCGGATGCCTGCTGCGATCCGCCGCCCGGCATGTCGTGGCGCGGGCCGCGATGACGGCGGCGGCGGCGGTGCAGCGGGAAGCGGTCGGGCTGGTTGTCGTGGCCGTTCTGGCCGTGGCCCTGGCTGTGCGCCTGCTGCGGCTGCTGGGGCTGCTGCGTCCGCCGCCGGTGATGAAGGACGGCAAGCGGTCGACGTCGCCGCCGCCGTCCGCGGCGCGACCGCCGCGATGCGGCGCGGCTGGTGCTGGCTGGGGCTGCTGGTGCTGCGGAAACGGCTGCGCGTCGCGCGGCAGATAGGGTTGCGGCTCGCGCGGTGCCGTAGACGGCTGCGTCGCCGCATGCCGCGGCTGCTGGCCGTCATCGCTCGCCGCTCGTCGAAGGCGTCGTCGCGCGCGCCGGGCATGGCGCTTCTCGGACGGGCGAAGTGCGGATTGTTCTGGCGGAACTGCTCCTGCGCCGCGGCGATCAGGCGGAAATAGTGCTCGGCGTGCTGGTAGTAGTTCTCGGCCGCGACCGGATCGCCGGACGCCTGCGCATCGCGCGCGAGCTGAATGTATTTTTCAGCAATGTGAGCGGGGTTGCCGCGGATTTTCACGTCGGGTCCGTTCGACTCGTAGACCCGCGCCATCGGATTGTGACTCTTGCGTGATGTTGTTGTTGTTGCGTCCGCGCATGCGCTTGTTCTGACCGTTTCTCATGACTCGCCTGTTCGCCGACCCTTTCATTGTGGCGGTCTCATGCCGCCGCCGCTGCTTGCACTCGAACGTCGTCGATCATTGCCCGCTCGTCCGCGCGCGCCGCGCGGCGATGCACCGCGTCACCGTGCGATCGAACGCGAAGCTCAAATGCGGCGCGCTGCGCCGCGATGTCAGGTTCCGTATCGCGAAGTAGCAACCCCTCGACCGCAGCCTTGCCTGCGGCGTTGCCCACCTCTTGCTCATGCGCATCGCCGCGTCGCGTCGTCGATCGCGGTCGGCGCCGAACCGATGAAGCATCTCGTCCCGAGTCGGCGAACCGTCTGCCGGATCATCCGGCTTCGCTCGTTCGCTCTCCTGCGCCGTCGGCTCTCCGGAGCTTTGCTCGCGGGCCTCGCTGTCGGCGCGTCAAGCGTCTCGGGTCGATTCCGTGCGCGAAACCTAGTCGGTCTTGCGCCACAATCCAAGTGCTTTTTTGCGTACCTGCAATTGTGGAAGACTCATGGCAAGGGCTCGTGACCAGCAGCGCCCGCGGCGATACCCGCGAGATCGTGTCGCGGCGGTCCGAGCGGCGCAAGCCCGGCCGTGCAGCGACGATGGTCGACCGCGCCGAGCTGACCGGCGCCGAGTTCCAGCACCAGAATGCCGTCCGGCGCCAGCAGCGCGCCGCGCATCGGCGGCGATGGCGCGATAGCCGTCGAGGCCGTCGGGCCCGCCGTCGAGCGCGCGCTGCGGATCGAAATCGCGCACCTCGGGCGCGAGCGTCGCGATGTCGTCGTGCGGCGACATAGGGCGGATTGGACGACGACGAGATCGAACGGTCCCGGCGAGCGCTGCGCCGTAGTCGCAGGCGACGAATGACGCGCGCGTCGCGCAAGGCCGAGCGCGGCGGCGTTGTCGCGCGCGCAGTCGAGCGCGCGCGAGGCTGATGTCGGTGCCGATGCCGCAGGCGCTGCGGCAGTTCGGTGCAGCAGCGCGAGCAGGAGCGCGCCCGAGCCGGTGCCGAGATCGGCGATGCGCAGCGGCGTGTGCGCCGCCGGTCGCTGTCGATCGCCGCCAGCGCCGCCTCGACCACGGTCTCGGTCTCCGGCCGCGGCACCAGCGTCTCGGCGTTGAGCCGCGAGCGGCAGGCCCCAGAATTCCTTGACGCCGAGGATGCGCGCGACCGGCTCGCGCGCGAGCCGGCGTGCCGCCAGCGCGGCGATCGCGTGCGTCTCGTCGGCGGCGAGCCTGCGCGTCCGCCTGCGATCGGCGAGCGCCGGCGTGGTCGAGGCCGAGCGCGTGGCCGACGAGCAGCCGCGCGTCGAGCTCCGGGCGTGTCGAGCTCCGCGCTGGCGAAAACCTCGCGCGCGAGCTGCGCGGCGCGCCGTCGTGCGACGGTGACGGCGCACCGGCTGCGAGCGCGCGGCCGCCGTGCATCACGTCGCGCCTTCCGCCGCCAGCAGCTCGGCCTGGTGCTCGGTCACCAGCGCGTCGATGATCTCGCCCAGCGCCTCGCCTTCGATGATCTGCGGCAGCTTGTAGAGCGTGAGGTTGATGCGGTGGTCGCTGACGCGGCCTTGCGGGAAATTGTAGGTGCGGATGCGCTCGGAGCGGTCGCCGGAGCCGACCTGGCCGCGGCGCTCGGCGGCGCGCGCGGCGTCGCTGCTTCTGGCGCTCGGCGTCGTAGAGCCGCGCGCGCAGCACCGCCATCGCCTTGGCGCGGTTGCGGTGCTGCGAGCGGTCCTCCTGCATCATCACCACGATGCCGGTCGGGAGGTGGGTGATGCGGATCGCCGATTCGGTCTTGTTGACGTGCTGGCCGCCGGCGCCGCCGGCGCCGCATGCGTGTCGATCTTGAGGTCGGCCTCGTTGATCGCGATGTCGACGTCCTCGGCCTCCGGCAGCACCGCGACGGTCGCGGTCGAGGTGTGGATGCGGCCCTGACGCCTCGGTGTCGGGCACGCGCTGCACGCGATGCACGCCGGACTCGAACTTGAGCTTGGCGAAGGCGCCGCGGCCGCGGATCTCGGCGATGATTTCCTTGTAGCCGCCCATCGTGCCTTCGCTCGCCGACACCACCTCGACCTTCCAGCCCTGCTTGGCGGCGAAGCGCTCGTACATGCGGAACAGGTCGCCGGCGAACAGCGACGCCTCGTCGCCGCCGGTGCCGGCGCGGATTTCGAGGATGACGTTGCGCTCGTCCATCGCGTCCTTGGGCAGCAGCGCGAGCTTGATCCGCTGCTCCAGCGCCGCGCGCGCGCTGCTCCGAGCGCGCGGCTTCTCGGCCGCCGCCATCGCGCGCATCTCGGCGTCGGTCGCGGGATCGGCGATCAGCGCGTCGAGGTCGGCGATCTCGGCGGCGACGCCGCGATAGGCCTTGATCGGTCTCGACGACCGGGTCGAGCTCGGCGAACTCGCGCGAGAGCTTGACGATAGGTCTCCGGCGGCAGCTGGCTGCGACGAGCTCGCTCTCCACCGCCGTGTGGCGGGTCAGCAGCGCGTCGAGCTTTCTGTTCCGGCAGCATTGCGTCCCGATCGACAAGCGATGCGATGCGCCGTCAGATCTGCAGCCCTTGCTCGGCCGCGAAGGCCTTGAGCTGCTCGCGGATCGGCACGCCGCCGGCCGGGCTCTCGAGCAGCGGCGTCGAGCAGCGCCGCGGCCTTGCCGGCGTCGAGGTCGAGCAGCATGGCCTTGACCGGCCCGACCGCGGACGGCGCGAGCGACAGCGAGCGGTAGCCGATCGCGACCAGCGCCAGCGCGCCGATCGGCTGCGAGGCAAGCTCGCCGCACAGCGTCACCGGCTTGCCGTGCTCGCGGCCCTTGTCGGCGATCGTCCTCGAGCGCGCGCAGGATCGGCGCCGAGAGCGGATCGAAGCGGTCGGCGACGCGCGCATTGCCGCGGTCGGCGGCGTAGAAGAACTGCACCAGATCGTTCGAGCCGACCGAGAGGAAATCGACGCGCGTCGAGCAGCTCGTCGAGCTGGTAGAGCAGCGACGGCACCTCGACCATGGTGCCGACCTCGACCCGCTCGGGCAGCTTGTGGCCGTGGCGGCGCAGATGGGTCAGCTCGCGCTCGACCAGCGCCTTGGCCTCGTCGAATTCCTCGACCGTCGCGATCATCGGGAACATGAGCTTGCAGCTCGCGCCCGCCGGCGGCGCGCAGCAGCGCGCGGATCTGGCTGCGCAGCAGGCCGGGCCGGTCGAGCCCGAGCCGGATCGCGCGCCAGCCGAGCGCCGGGTTCTCCTCCTCGACATTGCGCATGTAGGGCAGCACCTTGTCGCCGCCGATGTCGAGCGTGCGGAAGGTCACCGGCTTGTCGCCGGCGGCGTCGAGCACCGCGCGGTAGAGCGAGAACTGCTCGGCTGATGCGCGGGAAGCGTCGCCGCCACCATGAACTGCAGCTCGGTGCGGAACAGGCCGATGCCGGCGGCGCCGGTCTCGTCGATATGCGGCAGGTCGACCAGCGAGGCCGGCATTGATCATGCAGCGCGATCGTCTCGCCGTCCTTGGTCGACGCACGGCTTGTCGCGCAGCGCGAGATATTGCGCCTGCCGGCGCGCGCGCAGCCGCACGCGCTCGACATAGGCGGCCTCCATGTCGGGCGACGGGCCGCACATGCACGTCGCCGGTCGAGCCGTCGACGATGATGGCGTCGCCCGGATCGACGATGCCGGTGGCGTTGTCGATCTCGCCGACCGCCGCGATGCCGAGCGCGCGCGCCACGATCGCGACGTGCGAGTTCGGGCCGCCTTCCTCGAGCACGAGGCCGCGCAGCCGCTTGCGGTCGTAGTCGAGCAGCGCCGCCGGTCCCATCGAGCGGGCGACCAGGATGGCGTTGTCCGGCAGCTGCTCGCGCGGCGGCGCGTGGTCCTGGCCGATGCAGCTGGTGCATCAGGCGGTTGGCGAGATCGTCGAGGTCGTGCAGGCGCTCGCGCAGATAGGGATCGGTCGCGCGCAGCATGCGGGCGCGGGTGTCGGACTGCACGCGCTCGACCGCGGCCTCGGCGGTGAGGCCGGTCGCCACCGCCTCGTCGCAGCCGGTGCACCCAGCCGCGGTCGTAGGCGAACATGCGGTAGGCTTCGAGCACGTCGCGGTGCTCGCCGCCGTCGGCGACCTCGCCGCGCTCGAGCAGCACGTCGAGGTCGGCGCGCATGGTCTCGATCGCCGCCTCGAGGCGCTTGAGCTCCTTCGGCACGTCGTCGGCGATGAAATTGGTGATGACGACGCGCGGCTCGTGCAGCACGACGTGGCCGAGCGCGATGCCGTCGTTGAGCGCGGTGCCGGTGAGGTGCAGCGGCCGGCGGGCGGCGGGCTCGGCGCCGGGCTGCGCGATGCGCGGAGAGCTCGCCCGAGGCGATCATCTCCGGCGAGCACCATCGCGGTGGTCTGCAGCGCCTCCTCTTCCTCCTCGGAATAGGTGCGCCGCGCCCGGTTCTGCACCACCAGCACGCCGAGCGTGTTGCCGGCGCGCAGGACCGGCACGCCGAGGAAGGAGTGGTAGATTTCCTCGCCGGTCTCCGGCCGGTAGGAGAAGGCCGGGTGGTTCTGCGCCTCCGACAGGTTGATCGGGTTGGCCTCGCTGGCGACCAGGCCGACCAGGCCCTCGTCCGCGCGCAGCACGGTCTGGTGCACGGCCTCGCGTGTTGAGGCCCTCGGTGGCGTAAAGCTCGAGCGTGCCGTCGACGCGCAGCACGTAGACGGAGCAGACCTCCGCCACCATGTTGGCGGCGATCAGCACCACGATCTTGTCGAGGCGCTCCTGCGCGCTGACCGGCTCCGCCATCACCTCGCGGAGCCGGCGCAACAGCACGCGCGGACCGCCGAGCGCGCCACGCATGACGTGATCCCTCGGACCGCGATCTGGCCGGAGCCGACAGCCCCGGCGCGACGCAATCAGGTTAGCGAGTATCGCGCCGGGCTCGGCCGCCCGCGGCGGCGACTGTCCATCAGGCCGTATAGCGAATGCGACGTGCAGGCCGCAAGCCGAAGCGAAAGGCGGGGCGTGCGTCGCTGCACGCTACCAGGCGTAACTTGCCGAAATCCGGCCGCAGGCGGCTGCGGAAGCGGTCGCGTGTCGATGATGCGGCGATAGAGCTCGCGGACGCCGCGGCCGCGGCGGAGGAGGTCTCAGCTCCTGGCGATGGCGCCGGCGGTTCGGCCCGAACAGGCGCTGCGATGGCGCGCGAGATCGTCCTCCTCGCCGGCCGGCTGCCGAGCTCGGCGGCGGGATGTCGGCGGTGAGGAGCTGCAACGAGCAGGTCGCGATCGAGCAGCGGCAGGCGCGTCATCGCGGCGCCTGGCGACGAGCGGTCGCCAGCCGGTGGTCGGGATGCGCCGTCGTCGCTCGAGCGCCGGCCTGACGTTGCGGAACTGGAAGGCGTCGTCGAACGACGGCGGCGGCGCGGTCTCGAAACGGCGCGCAAGCTCGCTTGCCTCCTCGGCGAGGTAGTAGCGGTTGAGGCTGTCGAACCAGACGTAGCCGATAGCCGTGCCGCGCGAGGAACGGCTCCCAGGCCTCCCAGGCCGGCGCCAGCGTATAGGGCGCGAGCGCCTCGACCACGACGACCTTCGGCCGGAAGCTCTGCCAGTCGCCGCCGAGCAGCACGTCCGGCTCGGCGCCTTCGACATCGACCTTGAGGAAGTCGAACGCGGCGGGCGCGTGCTGCCTCGCACAGCTCCGCGCAGCGTCGTCACCGGCACGGTCATGGCCTGCGAGCCTTGCCGAATTGCGCCTGCGCCGCGCTGGGCATGGCTCTCGATCATGGTCGAGAAGCCGTGGAAATCGTCCACCAGATAGAAGGTCGCCTGCGCCCGCGGCGGCGCCGACCAGCGCCTCGATGTGGCGGTCGCGCGGGCGCACCGCGCGGGTCAAGCTGCGCCAGCCACGGATTGGGCTCGACCGTGATGCCGCGCCAGCCCCTGAGATAGAAGCGCGAACGAGATGTTGTCGTAGACCGGGTGGCCCGAGCCGATGTCGATGTAGAAGCCGTCGCGGCGCTCGCCGAAGCAGCGCATGCAGGTAGAGGTCTTCGTAGCGCTGGGCGTAGGAGACGAGGTGGCATGGCAGAACGTCTAGGTGGGCAATGGTGCGCATGCCGCGAGACCGCACCACTTGCACACATGCGGCGTGCGCCGTGCCCACGTCGACGGCGTTGCATGCGGAGACTAGTCGCAGTGCGCACGCGTCGCGAGCGCGACAGCATTGCGCGATCGAGACGCGTCACCGCGCTTGCCCGACCCTGCCGAAGTGACAGCGTCGCGCTATTTATCCAAATCATACAGCGAAGTGCAGCGTGCGCACCGCAAGCTCGGTGTAGTTGGCGTCGATCAGCAGCGAGAACTTGATCTCCGAGGTGGTGATGGCGCGGATGTTGATGCCGCGCTCGGCCAGCGCCTTGAACGCCTTGGCGGCGACGCCGGCGTGGCTGCGCATGCCGATGCCGATCACCGAGACCTTGGCGACGTCGGTCGCGCCGTCGAGGCGGTCGTAGCCGATCGCGTCCTTGGCCTTGACCAGCACGTCGGTCGCGCGCTCGATAGTCGGCGGCCGGCACCGTGAAGGTGAGGTCGGTGGTCGCGCCGTCGGCGGAGACGTTCTGCACGATCATGTCGACGTTGATGTTGGCCTCCGCCAGCGGGCCGAAGATCGCGGCGGCGACGCCCGGCTTGTCCTGGCACGCGGCGGATCGAGATCTGCGCCTCGTCCTTGGAGAAGGCGATGCCGGTGACGACCTGCTGTTCCACGATCTCCTCCTCGCCGCAAATGAGCGTTCCGGGCGGCGTCGCCGTGCGGATCGATGTCCTCGGGCTTGTCGAAGCTCGAGCGCACGAAGATGCGCACATTGTGCACCATGCCGAGCTCGACCGAGCGCACCTGCAGCACCTTGGCGCCGAGCGAGGCGAGCTCGAGCATCTCCTCGTAGGCGATCTTGGGCAGCCGGCGCGCGCGCGGCACCACGCGCGGGTCGGTGGTGTAGACGCCGTCGACGTCGGTGTAGATGTCGCAGCGCTCGGCGCTCGATCGCGGCGGCGATCGCGACCGCCGAGGTGTCCGAGCCGCCGCGGCCGAGCGTGGTGATGCGGCCGGTCTCCTTGTGCATGCCCTGGAAGCCGGCGATCACCGCGACCTCGCTGCGCTCCTTGAAGCGCTTGATCAGCTCGGCGCCGTTGATGTCGAGGATGCGCGCCGAGCCGTGCGCGTTCGAGGTCAGGATCGGCAGCTGCCAGCCCTGCCAGGAGCGGGCGTTGATGCCCATGCCCTCCAGCACGATGGCCAGCAGCCCGGCGGTCACCTGCTCGCCCGAGGCGACCACCGCGTCGTATTCGCGGGCGTCGTGCAGCGGCGCCGCCTCGCGGCACCAGCCGACCAGCTGGTTGGTCGCGCCGGACATGGCCGAGACCACGACCGCGACCTCGTGGCCGGCGTCGACCTCGCGCTTGACGTGGCGCGCGACGTTGCGGATGCGGTCGATGTCGGCGACCGAGGTGCCGCCGAATTTCATCACGAGGCGGGCCATGGGTGCGCGGACCGTCTCAGACGGCGGCGCGCGAGACTCGCGAGCTATCGCAAGCCCCCGCGCCGAAAGGCGCGTATACATACCGGCGAGGGTGGTAGCGGCTGCAACCCGCGCCATTGGAGCAGGGTCGATGGCGAGCAGCATGCGAAGCCCGCGAGCGGCTCGACCGTCGACGCCGGCCGAGGTCGCGCGCTTTTCGGCGCTGGCCGCCGAGTGGTGGGATCCCGCGCGGCAAGATGGGCGTGCTGCACAAGTTCAATCCGGTGCGGCTCGGCTATCATCAAGGAGGCGGCCTGCCGGCAGTTCGGCGCGCGACGGCAAGCGGCTCGACAGCCTGCACGGGCCTGCGCATCCTCGACATCGGCTGCGGCGGCGGCATCTTGAGCGAGCCGCTGGCGCGGCTCGGCGCCGACGGTGGTCGGCGCCGATCCGGCCGAGGCCAATATCGCGGCGGCGAAGCTGCATGCCGGCGCAGGCGGGCTCGCGATCGACTACCGCGCCACCACCGCCGAGGCGCTGGCCGACGCCGGCGAGCGCTTCGACGTCGTGCTCGCCATGGAGGTGGTCGAGCACGTCGCCGACGTGCGCGCTGTTCGTCAAGCGCTGCGCCGAGATGGTCAAGCCCGGCGGGCTGATGATCGCCGCCACGCATCAACCGCACGCTCAAGAGCTTCGCGCTCGCCATCGTCGGCGCCGAATACGTGCTGCGCTGGCTGCCGCGCGGCACCCACCAATGGGACAAGTTCGTCACCCCGAACGAGCTCGAAGCCGCGCTGGAGCGCCGCGGGCTGCGCGTGACCGACGAGACCGGCGTGATCTACAACCTCATCGCCGACCGCTGGCAGCTCTCCGACCGACATGGACGTGAACTACATGGTGGTGGCGGAGAAGCCGCGCGTCATGCACGGCCGACTCAGTGCGCCGAATTCTTCGCGGCCGTGCCGAGGCCGATCTGCACAGTTCTGGAATGGTTGACCGCGCTGACATCGCCGGTTACCGATGCCCGACGCAAGCTGGCTCTGGGCGCTGTTCACCGTCATCGCCGCCGGCGAGCCAGACCGTGCGCAATGCCACGCAGCGCGAGCTGACCGCGACGCTCGGCACCGTGGGCGCGACCCATGTGCGCTTCCTGTTCGGGTTTCCGTTCGCGCTGGTCTTTCTCGCCGGCGTGCTGATCGCGACCGGCGCGCGCGCTGCCGCGCCCGCCGCCGATCTTCTGGGCCTGGGTGCTCGCCGGCGCGCTGCGCGCAGATCGCCGCCACCGCGCTGATGCTCGCCGCCATGAGCGACCGCTCGTTCGTGGTGGTCTATCGCCTATATCAAGACCGAGCCGGTGCAGGTCGCGCTGTTCGGGCTGGTCTTCCTCGGCGACGTCGTGACGCTGCCGATGGCGGCCGCGATCCTGATCGCGACCGCCGGCGTGGTCATCATGGCGCTCAAGCCCGGCACCGCGGTGGGCATGCGGGCGACGCTGCTCGGGCTCGCCGCCGGCGCGATGTTCGCGCTCTCGGCGATCGGCTATCGCGGCGCGATCCTGAGCCTCGCGCTGCCGAGCTATCGTGATGGCCGCGACCTTCACGCTGGTGGTCGGGCTGCTGATCCAGTCGGCGCTGCTGTCGCTCTATCTCGCGGCTGCGCGATCCGCGCGGTGCTGCGCGCGATCGTGCGCGCCTGGCGGCCGTCGCTGCTCGCGGGCTTCCTGGGCGCGCTCGCCTCGCAGTTCTGGTTCCTCGCCTTCGCGCTCGCCACCGCCGCCAGCGTGCGCACGCTCGCGCTGGTCGAGGTGCTGTTCGCGCAGGCGATCTCGCGCTTCGTCTTCAAGCAGGCGACGACGCCGCGCGAGGGCGCTGGGCATCGTGCTGATCGTGGTCGGCGTCGCGTTGCTGCTGTGGGCTGCAGTTGACGGCGATAGCTAGTTCCGCTCGTCGGGCAGCACGGGCAGCGGATGAAACTCGATGCCTTCCTCGTGCAGCTCCTTGGCGTCCTGCGGCGAGGCCTCGCCGTAGATCGAGCGGTGCTCGATCTCGCCGTAGTGCATCTTGCGCGCTTCTTCGGGAAATTTCTGGCCCGACATAGTCGGCGTTCTTGGTGAGATGCTCGCGCAGCTCGCTCGAGCTTCTGGCGGAACTCGCGCTCCTGCGGCGACATCATGGCGACCGGCGCCTTGGCGTCTCGGCGCGGCACGGCGCCGATCGCGGCGCCGGCGTCGGCGCCTCGGCGGCGGCGCGGCGCGCTGCCGCGCTTCTTCGTGCCCGGCGAGCCGCGGCGCCATGATCGCCTTCTCGACCTTGGCGTCGCCGCAGACCGGGCAGGTCACCAGGCCGCGCTTGGCCTGCTTGTCGTAGGCGGCGGAGTTCTGGAACCAGCTCTCGAAGGCGTGGCCCTTCGCGCAGGCGAGCGCGTAGCGGATCATCGCGCGCCTCCGACCGCGTGCAGATGGCGTCGGCTCCGCCATCGGCTCGACGATCTCGAAGCGCCGCCCGTGCTGCAGCGAGGGGATGCGCGCGCGCGCCGGCGACCTCGGCCGGATCGATCTTGGCCATCACGACGCCCGGCTCGGTGCCGCCTTCGGCGAGGATGCGGCCCCACGGATCGACGACCAGCGAATGGCCGAACGTCTCGCGGCCGTTCTCGTGCTTGCCGCCCTGCGCGGCCGCGAACACGAAGCAGCCGTTCTCGATCGCGCGCGCGCGCATCGAGCACGTGCCAGTGCGCCTCGCCGGTCTGCTTGGTGAAGGCCGACGGGATCGCGATGAACGAGGCCGCCGGCCTCCGCCAGCGCGCGATAGAGCGCCGGGAAAGCGCAGATCGTAGCAGATCGTCAGCCCGAGCCGGCCCCACGGCAGGTCGGCGACGCACGGCGAGCTCGCCCGGCCGGTAAGCTGCGCGACTCGCGATAGCTCTCGCCGCCGGCGAGATCGACGTCGAACATGTGGATCTTGTCGTAGCGCGCGACGATCTCGCCCGTGCGGATCGATCAGGAACGAGCGGTTGGCCGCCTTGTCGGGCGAGAGCTTGATCGGCGAGCGAGCCGACGTGGAGATAGATGCCGAGCTTGCGCGCCAGCTCGCGGAAGGTCGCGAGCGCTAGCGTCGTCTCTCCTCCGGCACGATCGCGGCGAACAGCCGCTCGCGCTTGATCTCCATGATGTTGGTCATCTCGGGCGTGAGCACGTAGTCGGCGCCGGCCGCTCTTGGCCTCGCCGATCAGCCGCACGGCGGCGTCGAGATTGGCCGGCGGGCGAGCGCCCGAGCGCATCTGCACGAGGCCGACGCGTGAAGGTCGCGAGCTGCGCTGCTCATGCCGGTCTGCTGGCCGTCGCGCGATGCCTCGTCGGCGAGCAGCGGATCGAGCTTGCCGGCGCCGCTCGAGCGCGTACAGCTCGTCGCAGCCGCCGACATGGGTCGCGCCGATGAAGATCTGCGGCACCGTGCATGCGTCCGTTCGCGCGCTCGACCATCTTGCTGCGCTCGTCCGGATCGCCGCTCACGTCGATCTCGGTGAATGCGACGCCCTTGCGCGTCGAGCAGCGCCTTGGCGCGAATGGCAATAGGGGCAATAGCGCGTGGTGTAGATTTCGACCTGGCGTCATGGTGATATCGCGTCGAGCTTGCTCGACCTCTTTATATGGGAGCGCGCGCCGCCGCCACAACCCGGGCGAACACCAGCACGTCGACCTGCGCGGCGCCGGCGCGCAGCAGCGCCCGGGCGCAGGCGTCGACGGTCGCGCCCGGAGGTGAGCACGTCGTCGACCAGCATCGAGCCTGCGTCCCGCGACCTGCGGCCTTGCCGCCGGCGGCACGCGGAAGGCGCCCTGCACGTTCTGCGGCGCGCTCGGCTTGCGACAGGCCGACCTGCTGCGGCGTCGCCTTGACGCGCTTGAGCGCGCGCGTGCGCGACCGGCACGCCGCTGCGCCTTGGCGATGACCTCGGCCGAGCAGCGCCGACTGGTTGAAGCGCCGCGCCCACTGCCGCCGCCAGTGCAGCGGCACCGGCACGATGCGCGTCGGCCTCGGCGAGCGAGCTCGCGGCCGGCGTTCGCCATCCAGCGGCCCATCGTCGGGCGCGAGGTCGAGCCGGTCGCCGTATTTGAAGCGCATGCACCAGCGTGCGCGCGACGTCGTCGTAGCGCACCGCCGCGCGGGCGCGCTGGTAGGCCGGCGGATCGGCGATCGCCTCCATCGAGAGCACGCCGGGGCCGGGATCGTACGGGAACGGGATGCCGAGCCGCTCGCAATAGGGCGGCGCGATGAAGGAGAGCTTCGACCAGCAGGCCGCGCACAGGCCCTCGCCGCCGACCGGCTCGCGGCAGGACGGCGCAAAGCTGCGGCAGCGCCACGTCGACAGCGAGCCGAAGGTCGCGCGCAGCGCGCCGCGCAAGCCGCGCGAAGCGGCCCGGTCGCGGACGTCGGTGGCTGATGTCGCCCGTGCATGGCCGGAACGCTATCGCTCCTGCGCGACGCGCCTCAACGTGTCACTGCGGCTAGAAATGCTCGAATGCCGGCAGCGATGGCCGCAAGCCCGATCATCTTCGACCGCATGCTGCTGCGCGCCGCGCGCGCGGCGCGCGCGGCGCTCGGGCCGGCGACGTTCCTGCATCGACCGCGTGGCCGAGGATTTCGCCGATCGGCTGGCGGCGGTGCTGCGCCGCTTCGAGCTGCGCGTCGATCTCGGCACGCCGACCGACGCGGTGCGCCGCGCGCTGGCCGCGAGCGGCAAGGTCGGACCGTCATCGCGGCCGATGCGCTCCGCGCGCGATGCGCGGTCGCGTCACTGCCGTCGTCGCCGACGAGGAGGCGCTGCCGTTCCGCGACGGCTCGCTCGATCTCGTCGTGTCGGCGCTCGCCCTGCAATTCGTCAACGATCTGCCGGGCACGCTGATCCAGATCCGCCGCGCGCTCAAGCCCGACGGTCTGTTGCTGGCGGCGCTGGTCGGCGGCGACACGCTGACCGAGCTGCGCGAGGCCTTCGCCGCGGCCGAGGCGGAGATCGAGGGCGGCGTCTCGCCGCGCGTCGCGCCGTTCGCCGATCTGCGCGATCTCGGCGCGCTGCTGCAGCGCGCGGGCTTTGCGCTGCCGGTGACCGATGTCGACCGGCTCACGGTGCGCTATGCGTCGCCGTTCGCGCTGATGCACGATCTGCGCCGCATGGGCGCGACCAATGCGCTGGTCGAGCGCCGCCGCACGGCCGCTCAGGCGCGCGACGCTGGCGCGGATGGCGGAGATCTATGCGCGAGCGTTTTGCCGATGCCGGACGGCCGCATCCGCGCGACCTTCGAGATCGTCTGGCTGTCGGGCTGGGCGCCGCATGAGAGCCAGCAGAAGCCGCTCAGCGCCCGGCTCCGCGCAGCAGCGGCTCGCCGACGCGCTCGGCACGCAGGAGATGTCGGCGGGCGAGAAAGCGGCAGCGCTGACGGCAGCTGTAGACGCGTCGAGCACGGTCGTCGAAGAGGTGCGATCTGGTGACGCGGCTGCCGACGCTGCGACGACCGTGGCCGCGATGACGACGCCGATGCCGGCGGCGATCATGGCATATTCGATCGCGGTGGCGCCGCTCCGTCAGCGGCGAAGCGCGCGCGACTGATCGCCAGGCCTGATCAGCGCATCGACTGCGCCCTGCTCGGCCTCTGGCATGCTCACAACAGCGTCGTCAGATGCGAGATCAGCGGCTCGTCGGCCGGCGGCATCGGATAGTCCCGCAGCCGGTTCGGCCGCACCCAGGCGAGCCTCTGGCCTTCCTGCGCGCGTCACCGTTCCCTCCCAGCGCCGGCAGACATAGAGCGGCATCAGCAGATGGAAGTCCGCATAGCCGTGGCTCGCGAAGGTCAGCGGCGCGAGGCACGCCTCGTTGACGACGATGCCAAGTTCCTCCTTCAGCTCCCGGATCAGCGTCTGCTTCGGGCCGCTCGCCCGCCTCGACCTTGCCGCCGGGAAATTCCCACAGGCCCGCCATCGTCTTGCCGGCCGGACGCTGCTGCGAGCAGCACGCGGCCGTCGGCATCGACGAGGGCGCAGGCGGCAACAAGAACGAGTTTCGACGCTCACAGACCCTACGCTCCGAACGTTAGCCAGTCGATGGTTAAGGTTCAGTCGATTATGACTGCGGCAATCGCCGAGCCGGTTAACGAAACGCCGTGACGCTGGCAGCCGCTCACGAGCGATAGTCGCCGTTGATCGCGACGTATTCCTTGGTGAGGTCGCAGGTCAGCACGCGGTCGCGGCCTTTGCCGAGGCCGAGCGCGACCTTCAGCGTGATCTCCGGCTTCTTCATCGCGGCGCGAGACCGCGGCCTCGTCGTAGCCGGGATCGCGCGCGCCCTTGTGCGCGACGCGGATGCCGCCGAACCAGATCGACGAGCTTGTCGCGGTCGGCCGGCTCGCCGGCCTTGCCGACCGCCATCACCACGCGGCCCCAGTTGGCGTCCTCGCCGGCGATCGCGGTCTTCACCAGCGGCGAGTTGGCGATCGACATCGCGATCCGCGCGCGCCGAGGCCTTCGACACCGCGCCTTCGACCATGATCTCGACCAGCTTGCGCGCGCCTTCGCCGTCGCGCGCGACCTGCTCGGCGAGGTCGGCGAGCACGCGTGCGAGCGCCTTGCGGAAGGCCTGCAGGCGCGGATCGCTCGCGCGTCGCGATGCGCGGCGCGCCGCGCGCTGCGGCGCCGGTCGCGAACGCCAGCAGCGTGTCCGAGGTCGAGGTGTCGCCGTCGATGGTCACGGCGTTGAAGCGTGTCGACGACGCCGTCCTTGAGCAGCGCCTGCAGCGCCGGCGCGGCGATCGGCGCGTCGGTGAAGACGAACGACAGCATGGTCGCCATGTCGGGCGCGATCATGCCGGCGCCCTTGGCGATGCCGTTGATGGTGACCGTCGCCTTGCCGAGCTTCGCGCGTCGCGGTCGCGACCTTCGGGAAGGTGTCGGTGGTCATGATCGCCTTGGCGGCGTCGAGCCAGCCGCCGGCGCTGCGCGTCGCCGACCAGCCGTCCATCACGCCGTCGAACTGCGCTGCGCGTCGAGCGGCTCGCCGATCACGCCGGTCGAGGCGAGGAACACTTCGCCCGGCTTGCAGCCGGCCGCCTTGGCGGCGAGCTCGGCGGTGAGCTTGCACGGCCGCGCGCCCGGTCTTGCCGGTGAAGGCATTGGCGTTGCCGGAATTGACCACCAGCGCGCGCGCGCTGCCGCGCCTTGAGCTTGGCGCGGCACCATTCGACCGGCGCCGACGGGCATTTCGAGCGGGTGAACACGCCGGCGACCGTCGGTGCCCTGGATCGAGCAGCGCCAGCAGCACGTCGGTGCGGCCCTGGCATAGCGGATGCCGGCGGCGCGCGGTCGCGAGCCGCACGCCGGCGATCGCCGGCATGTCGGGAACGGTGCTTCGGGCGCGAGAGGCGAGACGGTGGTGGCCATGGCGCTGCCGGGCTCATGCCGCATGCGCATGCATGCCGGCGATGCGCATGCCGCGCCCGGCGCAGCGTCGATGCCGGAAGCGCTGCATACGTGACTCGGCGGCAGATCGGCGCTGACTTGCTTCTGGCTCGCGCCGGCGGTCGCCGGCGGCGGCCGGCGCTGGCCGGCGTCGAGGCGCTCGATCTTGGCGGCCTGCGCGCAGCTTGGCGATCGAGCTCGGCCTGCGCCTTGCGCACGACGTAAGGTCTCGATCTGGTCCTTGACCTTGTCGAATTCCGGCGGCCGGCTGCTGCGCTTGTCCTCGACCTTGATGATGTGCCAGCCGAACTGCGATCTTCACCGGATCGGAGAGCTGGCCCTTGTCCAGCTTGAACGCGACCTCGGCGAATTCCGGCACCATCTGCTCCTTGGTGAAATAGCCGAGATCGCCGCCGTCCGGCCGCGCCGGGGTCCTTCGACTTCTGCCTTGGCGAGCTCGGCGAAATCGGCGCCGCTTCTTGAGCTCGGTCGAGCATCGGCCTTGGCCTCGTCCTCGGTCTCGACCAGGATGTGGCGCGCGCGCACCTCTTCCTCGCTGCGCCATCTGCTTGACGGCCTCGTCGTAGACCTTGCGCATCGCCTCGTCGGTGACGGCGGCCTTGGCCTGCTGCTGCAGCAGCATGCTCCATCAGCAGCTTGTTGCGCGATGAAGGCGAGCCGGCGCTTGAAGTCGGCGTCTGTCGCGCGATCTTCTTCTTCTCGGCCGCCTTGGCGACCAGGATGATGTCGGCGAGATAGGCGATCAGGTAGTCGCGCTTGGCGTCGGGCGGCGCCTGCTGCGGCGTTCGTTGCCGACGTCCTCCTCGGCGATCGCGAGGTCGCTCTGCTGGATTTCGACGCCGTTGACGCGTGGCGACGACCGGATCGTTGCCTGCGCCGGCGAGCGCGGGCGGCACGTCTGCGAGCAGCCGGACGCGACGCGGCAGCGAGCACAGCGCGGCGCAGGCAGCGTGCCGACGCATGCCGGCGCGGAGCGGAGTCGACGACAGGTTCATGGATGAGTCCTGGCGAGTCCTGGATGTAGTGCGCCGCCGGCGAACGGCGGCGGACACGTCGCGCAATCAGCCTCGCTTGGCAATGGCAGAATGTGGCCGGCTTAACGACGACGTGACGAGCGCATCTGTCGGACGCGAAGCGCGAATTCGCCGATTGACAAGAATGTGACCCCCTCCTATCTCTCGGAAACCTCGCCGGCCGGTCCGGCTGGATGCTCGCTATCCGCGTCGAAATTAGCCCGAGAAGTGCCGCATTCTGCCAGGCGCGTCGGCAGCGGCGGCCGCGATCGCGCGTGCAGTGCGCGAACCGGCAAGGCACAGTGAGCTGCCATGATCGGCGCGATCGCCCGCAAGCTGTTCGGCTCCGTCGAACGAGCGGCGCATCAGCAGCTATCAGCCGCGCGGTGGACGCAGATCAACGCGCTCGAGAAGCGAGCTCGAGAAGCTCTCCGACGAGGCGCTGCGCGCGCGCACCGACGGCGTTCAAGAAGCAGGTCGCCGACGGCGCAGACGCTCGACGACATCCTGGTGCCGGCCTTCGCCACCTGCCGCGAGGCGGCCAAGCGCACGCTCGGCCAGCGCCATTTCGACGTGCAGCTGATCGGCGGCATGATCCTGCACGAGGGCAAGATCTCCGAGATGAAGACCGGCGAAGGCAAGACGCTGGTCGCGACGCTTGCCGGTCTATCTCAACGCGCTCGCCGGCCGCGGCGTCCACGTCGTCACCGTCAACGACTACCTCGCCAAGCGCGACGCCGAGTGGATGGGCCAGATCTACAAGTTCCTCGGCCTGACCGTCGGCGTCATCGTGCACGGCCTCGACGACGAGCAGCGCAAGACAGCCTACGACTGCGACGTCACCTACGGCACCAACAACGAGCTCGGCTTCGACTACCTGCGCGACAACATGAAGTACCGGCATGGAGGACATGGTCCAGCGCGGGCACATCTACGCGATCGTCGACGAGGTCGACTCGATCCTGATCGACGAGGCGCGCACGCCGCTGATCATCTCCGGCCCGCTCGACGACCGCTCCGATTTCTACAACACCATCGACGCCTTCATCCCCAGGCTCGACAAGGCCGACTACGAGGTCGACGAGAAGCAGCGCACCGTGACGCTTGACCGAAGCCGGCATGGAGAAGATGGAGCAGCATGCTGCGCGACGCCGGCCTGCTCAAGGGCGACTCGCTCTACGACGTCGAGAACGTCTCGATCGTCCACCACGTCAACCAGGCGCTGCGCGCGCACAAGCTGTTCCAGCGCGACAAGGACTACATCGTGCGCAACGGCGAGGTCGTCATCATCGACGAGTTCACCGGCCGCATGATGCCGGGCCGGCGCTATTCGGAAGGGCTGCACCAGGCGCTCGAGGCCAAGGAGCACCAGCCGATCCAGCCGGAGAACCAGACGCTCGCCTCGATCACGTTCCAGAACTACTTCCGCATGTACGAGAAGCTCGCCGGCATGACCGGCACGGCGCTGACCGAAGCCGACGAGTTCCTCGACATCTACAATCTCGAAGTGCTCGAAGTCCCGACCAACATGCCGATGGTCCGCGATCGACGACGACGACGAGGTCTACCGCACCGGCGGCCGAGAAATACCGCTCGATCCTCGACGCTGATCGAGGACTGCAAGGCGCGCGGCCAGCCGGTGCTGGTCGGCACCACCTCGATCGAGAAGTCCGAGCAGCTCGCCGAGATGCTGCGCCAGGCAGGGCTGGGAGCAGCACGACTTCTCCGATCCGAACGCCTTCGCCGCGCTCTATACCGGCGACGACGGCGCCACCAAGGCCAAGGTCTTCGCCATCCTCAACGCGCGCTACCACGAGCAGGAGGCCTACATCATCGTCGCAGGCCGGCGTGCCCGGCGCGGTCACCATCGCCACCAACATGGCCGGCCGCGGCACCGACATCCAGCTCGGCGGCAATGCCGACATGCGCATCCGGCAGGAGCTCACGGACATCGCCAGGAGACCGGCGAGCGCGACGCGCGCGATCGCCGAGATCCAGCGCGCAGGTCGCGCGGCTGAAGGAGAAGGCGCTCGGCGGCCGGCGGGCTGTTCGTGCTCGGCACCGAGCGGCACGAGAGCCGGCGCATCGACAACCAGCTGCGCGGCCGCTCCGGCCGCCAGGGCGATCCCGGCCACTCGAAGTTCTTCCTGTCGCTCGAAGACGACCTGATGCGCATCTTCGGCTCCGACAAGCTCGACGGCATGCTGCAGCGGCTCGGCCTGAAGGAGAACGAGGCGATCGTCCATTCCTGGATCAACAAGGCGCTGGAGAAGGCGCAGCAGAAGGTCGAGGCGCGCAACTTCGACATCCGCAAGAACCTGCTCAAGTTCGACAACGTGATGAACGACCAGCGCAAGGTCATCTTCGACCAGCGCGTCGAGTGGATGCGCGACGAGACGGTCGCCGAGATCGTCGCCGACATGCGCCACGACGTGATCGACGACCTGGTCGCCAAGCACGTGCCGGAGAACGCCTATCCCGAGCAGTGGGACACCGCGGGCCTCAAGGAGGAGCTCAAGCGCGTGCTCGGCCTCGATCTGCCGGTCGACGAATGGGCCGAAGGAAGAGGGCATCGCCGACGAGGAGCTGCTCGCGCGCATCGAGCGGCGCGCCGACGAGCACATGGCGGCCAAGGTCGCGCAGTGGGGCGCCGACGCTCATGCGCCAGGTCGAGAAGTCGATCCTGCTGCAGACGCTCGACCATCTCTGGCGCGAGCATCTCGTGATGCTCGAGCACCTGCGCCAGGTGATCGGGCTGCGCGGCTACGGCCAGCGCGATCCGCTCAACGAGTACAAGGCCGAAGCGTTCAATCTGTTCGAGGCGATGAGCCAGAACCTGCGCGAGGCGGTCACCGCGCAGCTCATGCGCGTCGAGATCGTGCAGCAGCCGCCGCCGCAGGAGCCGCAGCAGCTGCCGCTACATGGAGGCGCACAAGATCGATCCGTCGACCGGCGAGGACGAGCTGGCGCTGGCCGACGCGCCGGCGCGCGACGACGCTTGCGCGCGGCAACGGCATACGGCAGCCGCGCGCGCCGAGCGCAATCCGAACGATCCGACGAGCTGGGGCAAGGTCGGCCGCAACGAAGCCTGCCCGTGCGGCTCGGGCAAGAAATACAAGCACTGCCACGGCCGCTACGCGTAGCGAGCAGACTACGGAAAGCCGGCGACCGCGTGCTCGGAAGTCGTGCTCAATCGTCTTCAGTGCCAGACGCCAACGATCGCCGAGGCCAATGGCCGGCGGATTTTCGTTTCAGACAGCACGATGATCGTTGGCGGCAGCCCGACTCACCGGCTGTCGAAGCTGCCGGCCGGCACCACCGGCGCGGCGCCGCTCATCGCGGGACTGGCCGGCGCCGGCATCGCCTGGCGTCCGGCGGACCTCGGCGCGCGGGCTGGTCGCTTCGGCAGGCAATCCGGCTGGCTTCGGCTGCTTGGCGCGTCGCGACCGACGCGCGCGGGCTTGACGCGCCGTGCGGGCTGCGCTTCGGACGTCTGCAGCTGGCGTGGCGGCTGCGCGTCGCGGTTCCTTCGCGCCCAGGCCGCACCATGGCGGCCATGCGATCGACAGCGGATGCCTTCTCGTCTGGCGGCTTCGGCGAGCTTGGTCCGGCTTCGTCTTCGAGAGAACAGGCTGCCGAAGAAGCTGCCGGCCGGCGGTGCGCTCTGGCGCGGCGTCGGCCTCGCTGGCGCATCTGCCAGATGCTCGCGCTGCCTTCGCCGGCGGAGCGCCGACGCAGTAGCCCGGTCGCGACCGGCCGCGTCGGCAAGCTCGGAATGCGCGGCGGCCGCACCGGTCGGCCGGAATGGTGCCCGGGCGGCGTGGTGACGAACAGGCCTCCTGCGGCGCGACGCCGATCTGATTCGTCTTCACCGCGGCGACGAACACCGGATGCATGCCGCCGTCGGCGCCGGTGCGCGACCGGCGCGACCGCGCGACGTTGCGGCGGGTCAGCTCGGCGAACTCGGAGTTCGTCGTGCTGCTGCTTCTCCGCGCACCGCGCTGGCGATATCCTCGCTGGCACTTCGTAGGCCGGGCACTTGGCCGGTCGCGCTGATCGACAGCGCCGCGCCGCGCCGCGACTCGGCGTCGAACACGTAGCGCTTCTCGCAGACGTTCGACCTTGGGCTCGAGCGCTGCGTGACCTCGGAAATGGTCGTTGCCCTTCTTGAGCATCTTCCAGAACGCCATGTGCGGGTTGTTGCGATGCTTGGCGAAGTTCTGCGGCGTCATCCGGAACGGATAGGCCTGCACCTGGAAGGACGTCTGGCCGCCGAAGAACGACTCGCGCGCGAGCGCGTAGATTTCCGCGATCTGCTCGTCGGTCATGGCGTAGCAGCCGCGCGACGAGCAGTCGCCGTGCACCATGAGGTACGCGCCGGTGCGGCCGTTGCGCACGGTCGTAGGCGTTCGGGAAGCCGATGTTGAACGACGAGGTAGTAGCTGCGAGTTCGGATTCATCTGGCCGGGCGTGATCGTGTAGAAGCCCTCCGGCGCCTGGCGGTCGCCTTCCTTGATCTTCGGGCCCGAGCTCGCCCGACCAGCGGCAGATCGGATAGGTCTTGAGCAGCGCGAAGCGCCCGTCGCGATCCTGCTTCCAGACCTCGAGCTCGGATTCTTCCTTGAAGAGCGCGGACGAGGATCGGCGATTCCATGTCCATGTTCTTGGACTGCGATCTCGTTCAACCATCTTCTGTCGGAGAGCGGCCGCGCGCGCGCGCTTCTCGCTCATCGGCAGCGACCGTCCAGTCAGTGTTGCAGCCGGACAGCGCGACGGCCGCGCTCGAGCGCGACCGGATGACCAGCAGGGCGCGGCGAGCGGGCTTCGGTTCCAACGCAACTCCCGACCCCAAGTCGCTCAGTCCCCGAGGCTGATGCCGTGATCGTTATCCCCAAGGGGCCACTTCCGCAAGAGCCTGGCACAAGACCAGCCCACCGCCAAGGCCGCCTCGATTGAGCATGGCTAGGTGAACGAACGGTAAATTATGACCGGGTCCGGAAAAGCCCAGGGATCAGACGGCGCCGTCACTTCAAGGATCCGGCGGCGTTCTCGCCTGGGCCAGCCCGCAATTGACCGGCGGATCCCAGAGCTCGCGCCAGTGCCGGCCCGAGCTGGTTCGCAGTCTGCCAGGACCCGGTTGGCCCGCTCAAGCGGGCAGCGGAGCGGATTTGGACTCGAACTTGTTTTTGATGACCCACGCTCGCGATCTCGCCGTGGCGAGGCAAACCGACATCAGGGAACTGCGCTGATGTAGGCGCAAGATCGCTTCTGGTAGATCGCCGCGATCATCAGGCCGGCCGCCGTTGCTGACAGTGCATCGAGATCGGCAGGTAGCCGCCCGGGCTCGCGCGAGATAGAGATAGTCGAACGTCTCCTTGTAGACGTCCCAGAGGTCCATCGAGCTCGAGCGCAACACGCGATTGTCGGTGAAGTCGCTCCAGGGAATGTGCGCCATCTGGCCGTGCTTGAGGTTGATGACGCGCGGCACATCGTTGTCGCGGGCGTCGCCGTGCCATTTCCAGCCCGCGCCGCCGCGAGCAGCTCATGCGGTGTGCAGGCGAAAACGCCATGCTCGGGCTGACCCAGCCCTCCGGCCGCTGGCCCGCCGTCGTTTCGAGAAGGTCGAGGCACTTCTTGATCGTGGCCTCCTCTTCCTCGGGAGTCATGCCGTTCATCGGCTTGTCCTGAAGATAGCCGTGCCCGGCGACGTCGTGTCCCGGACTTTGACGATCTCGCGCGACCGCGTCCGGATAGATCTCTGCAGCATCGGCCGTTGACGCCGAACGTGCCGCGGATAAGCTGTGCTCTTGAGGAGATTGATCAGGCGATAGACGCCGATCTTGCCGCCGTAGCTGCCCCAGGCGATGCCGGCGAGGTCGACGACGCCGGGCTTGGGCGCGGTTGCCTGGACGCCGTACGGCGGCGCGCTTGCCCTCGGACCAGGCCTCGAGCATCACGCTCACCGAGACGCAGATGCGCTTGCCGTGCGGGCCAATGAAAGTCTTCCGCCAATTTTCTTCCTCCCGCCTCAGATATCGATTGCCACTGCTTCGCTTCGATGCCGGACTCGTCGATGACCTTGCCCCAGCGGGTCGCTTTCGAGCGCATCCGCTTTCGCAAGCTGATCGCCCGGTGTGGGGCTGACCTCCAGGCCCGGGCTCGCGGTGCCGTTGCCGGATATCTTTTCTCCGCCAGGACTTCGGTGATCGCCTCTGCCCAGCGTCGCAACGGCGTCCGGCGGCGTTCCTGACCGGCGCGTAGAGACCGTTCCACGACGACACCTGGAAATCGGCAACGCCGGCCCCGCGCGCCGTAGGGACGTCCGGAAGCTGCGGAATCGAACGCGAGCCGCCGTGGTGGTGGCGAGCGCGGCGGATTTCCTTGCGCTCGATGCCCTGCCGAAGTCCGCCGCAGGCGTTGATCACGACGTCGACGTCGTTGCGCAAGAGAGCGCAATCGGCGTAAGCCTTCCGGCGGGGCCGCGCCATTAGACACCACCACGAGATTGAAGCTGCCGTCAAATACCGGACTTGAAGAGCAGTGCTGCGAGATGATTGGTCGTGCCGGCGCTCGACGTGCCGAATGGGTAACGTGAGCAGTCTTCGCCCGTCCCTGCGGCGATGACGTCCCTTGAGGGTGTGGATACTTGGAGTTTTGGTCGGTGACGAAGATGTAGGCGAATTCAATGAGCCCGGACCGCCGGCGTCAGGTCCTTTCGCGGGTCGCCAACGCGCAAAGTTCTTGAGCCGACCGACGCTGATGGCCCAGTTGCTGGCGCCGCCGAGCGCGACGGTATAGCCGTCGTGGCTGGCGAATTCATCGACGGGGTGCGCGCCGCGGCGATCGCCGCCGGCGCGCGGGCCGGTTTTCGATCACGACCGGAACGCGCAAGATGTTGCGACAAGCCGCTCGCCGGATGACGCGCAGCGAAATATCGGACACCGACCCCGCCGCCAGCGGCGACGATGCGGATCGAGCGGTTCGGATGGGGGCTTGCGCCCCTTCGCGGCGTGCGGCGATCAAACTGCCGGCGACCATCGCGGCCAGCGGGCATGACCCCTGGACAATCGAACGGCGAAGGTGGGACCAAGTCTGAGACCACGTCATCGCCAAGCCTACCACGTCGGTTCGGCAGGCTTCCTGCTCGAGGTTGCGGCCGATCGCGAAGAACTTGTCGCGCCGCTGCCGGCGCGATGGTATCGCGGTCGAGCCCCTTGAGCTCGTCGAGCGCGTTGGCGATCGCCTCGCCGGTCGCCGCGATGGCGGCGGCCGGATCGCGATGCGCGCCGCCGACCGGCTCGGTGACGATCTGCGTCGATGACGCCGAAGCGCGAGCAGGTCGCTCGGCGGTGATCTTCATGCTGGTGGCCGCCTCCTGCGCCTTGGCGGTGTCGCGCCACAGGATCGAGGCGGCGCCTTCCGGCGAGATCACGCTGTAGATGGCGTGCTCGAGCATCAGCACGCGGTTGGCGGTGGCGATCGCGATCGCGCCGCCGGAGCCGCCTTCGCCGATGATCACCGCGACGTTGGGCACGCCGAGCTCGAGGCAGGCCTCGGTCGAGCGCGCGATCGCCTCGGCCTGGCCGCGCTCCTCGGCGCCGATGCCGGGATAGGCGCCCGCGGTGTCGACCAGCGCGAGCACCGGGATGCCGAAGCGGTCGGCCATCTCCATCAGCCGCACCGCCTTGCGGTAGCCTTCCGGCCGCGCCATGCCGAAATTGTGCTTGAGCCGGCTCTCGGTGGTCGAGCCCTTCTCGTGGCCGATGCCGAGCAGGTGACCGAGATTGTAAGAGCTCGTGGTTGTCGCGCAGATTGGTCCAGCGGTTGTTCCGGCTCGCGCTGCAGGTACCAGCAATTGAGGTAGCCGTCCGGCGCCTGCGCCGTTCCGAGATCGTCGGTGATCGTCCTCGATCTTGGCCTCGATGTCGGCATCGCGGCGGTGCGACAGGGCGTAGGACGCCGCCTCGATCCACTTGCCGACGTCGGAATCCCAGAACACCTGCACCGTGAAGTTGTGATGGTTGCGCGGAAAGCGCAGCGGCGGCGGCAGGATTGGGCAGCGTCAGCGATTCAGGATGCCGTGCTTGCCGAGCTGGACATGCTGGCTCGGAATGGTGCGCGTCAGCACGGTCTCCAGCCGCTCGCGCCAGAACTGGCCTCTCGAAATGCACGTCGACAAATCGCACCGGTTCGAACCTGCGCTCATTCTCATTTTCCCTACGCTTCGGCTCAGCACACGCCGTCGATTGCCGCACCACCAGCGAGCAGGGCCGGCGCTGCACGCCGCTCACCCGCTTGCCGGCGATCATGTCGATCAGCCGGTCGCCGGCCTCGCGCCCGAGCGCCTTGCAGGTTCATGTCGACGCTGGTCAGTGGCGGCCGGGCGGCCAGCGCCATCACGTCCCAATTGTCGAAGCCGACGATCGCCACGTCGTCGCGGCACCGCGATGCCGCGCTCGCGCAGCGCGTCGGCGCACGCCGCGGGCGATCTGGTCGTTGCCGCAGAACAGCGCGTCGGGCGTCGCTGCCGGCCGTCGAACAGGCGGCCGACGGCCTCGCGGCCCCACGCCTCCGACCAGACGCCGGAAGGTAGAAGCCATCGGTCGCCGGCAGCCGGCGGCGGCGAGCGCGGCGTGATAGCCGTGCCTTGCGCAGCCGCACCGCCTCGAAATGCTCCGGGCCGGTGATGTGGGCGATGCGCTGGCGGCCGATCGCGGCCAGGTGCTCGACCGCCGAGCACCGCGCCGCCTTCGTCGTCCGGCAGCAGGCAGAGCGCGTCGCGGATCGTCGGCCTGGGAGAAGACGTAGATCGACCGGCAGGCCGTGGGCGTGACGGTCCGACCGGCAGGCGCTTGTCGGCGCGGCGCGCGGTGACCACCAGCCCGTCCACCCGCTTGCCCAGCAGCTGGTCGAGATGCTGGCGCTCGCGCGCGGGATCGTCGGTGGCGTTGCACATGAAGACCGCGATGCCCTCTTCGGCCAGCCGCTCCTCGAGCGCCTCGACGATCGGGAACGGTGAAGCGCCCGAAACTGTCGTTGGAGATGATGCCGATGGTGCGCGACTTCGCCCGGTGCGATCTGCAGCAATACGCCAACTG
>ERZ1370068.3070-contig-2193_pt1 | contig 115540 bp, 194 predicted proteins | sample MGYA00561227_ERZ1370068 | MGnify/ENA primary metagenome ERZ1370068 (study PRJEB38410, sample SAMEA6850437) | metagenome | study: Metagenomic assessment of the ecological functions of the soil: analysis of the soil microbiota associated with the...
TTGTACTTCCCGTTCGGTACGTATTGCTCCAGGTCGCACGTACGGATTCTTCCGCCTCCTGCGCAACGGAAGATGCTGGTGAGCAGCGCGCCTTGCGCGGTGACGATAAACCAGCGACCGCCAGCCCGGAGCTCCAGATCTGGCACGCGACGCAGTCGGCGTGGCTTCGTTCGTTTCACTCATGCCCACCTCGCCTAGTAATGTGCGCCCATGCCCGACGCTGCGGTAATAAATGCGCACCCACTACCTCGAATCGCGCGTCGGGGCGCGCGCGCTCACGAGCTCGTGAACAAACGCCCCGTGGCAGCCAGGATGCAGATTGGCCTGAAGGATGTCGGAGTTCCCAATATTGATCTGGATCGGCTCATTGAAAATTCTGCGTGAACGCCTTGCTGTGTCGCCAGCCGTTGTCCGCCTTGGCCGTAGCGCGGGGATGAAATCTGTAGATGGCACTCGACGCACGTCGCGGACTGGTGGTGTCCGGCGTGCTGCCACGAGGCGTACTGCTCGTTCATGATGTGGCAGTTCTGGCGCAGGCGCGGCTCGGTCGAAATGGCTCAGCCCTCGCGCAGTAGAGGTAAACCCGCCAGGCCCATCACCGCGCCAGGAGAACAGCGGGTGGCGGCTGATCTTCACGACTTCGCTACGGACGGGAACGATACCGCGCGGGCGGGCGATTCCCAACACGCAATCGGTCGCGCGCGTCATTTCTCGCGCACGATCGCTTCAACCCGCCGCCAGCACCGGGTCATCCTTCGCCAACTCATCCCGCGTTGCCTTGATGACCACATCGGGCGTGACGCCTTTTTCCCCTCCAACTCCGTCCATCCGGCAGCATGTCCACCCACACGACGGCACGAGCGCGCTTCATAGTTGCGCTCCACGGGCCTGGGGTTCCCGCTCGATCCGTAAGATTGAATTAGCCCACCAGCTTGCACCCGCTCACCTGCCGCATCATCAGCAAAAACGACTCGCAACTGCTGACATTCTTGGGACCGCCTCAGGCACGACCACCTTCACGATACGCCTTAAAGGCCAGGCTGCTGTTGGGCTTCACCCGCCTCGTACGGCCCCATGAATTTGCCGTCCCGGCGGATGGTGTTCTTCTGAGCCCGCGGCGAATCGATGAAGCACCCGGCCAGCTCGCGCGCCATCAACTCATCACCGCCGTTGGGGCGCACGTCCAGGATCAGCCCCTTCACGTCACCGCGTTCGTACACCGCGTCCATCCATCGCGCTGCTCACCCGGACCAGGCGGGATCAATACGTAAGGTGACGCCGTCGTCGAAAACCACGATGGCGATTCCGCCGGGAGTGCTCGGTCCATTGTGGGATGATCTTCGGGAGGCCAGGCCAGGTGAAATTCGGCAACGTGCCGAGTGTTCGTGCGTGCCGTCGTTTCTCCCCACGCGCAGCGACAGGTGTATCCTTCGCCCGCCGGCAACATCGCCGCGGCCGCTTCCGCAAAATCCTCCGGCGTCGCCGCCGCCAGCAGCGCTTCGGCGTCGATTCCTTGAACCGCATATCCCAATCCACCTTCAGCCAGTCATAGCGTGCAGATAATCCTCATCGTGCTGTTGAGGATCACCAAACTTGCCAGTTGTCTTCCCCCGCCGCTCAGCTCTCGGGATCAGGGGCCCCGGTCTGAAACTCGATCGGGTACGGCACAGCTGGCTCGCCCTGGGGTTCAGTTGGCAGTTCTCGTTATTGATGCTCAGCCAGTACTTGTGATAAATAGTTTCATGGCAAAGACGAGGGTCTTCGCGTCTTCCCAATACGCGCGCAATGAGCAGCGGAAACGTCTCGCCCCGCCGACGATGAGCCGCCCGCCCGGCTCCATCACGGCTGGTCGAGGCGATCCGCAGCTCCTGCGTCTTGGCAGGATCGACGTGGGCTATCCATTGTCTGGGATTGCCTTGACGACCTTCGGCACATCGGCCGCACAGCAGGCCCTGCCCGAGAATCACCCATGCCGCCAGGAGGAGGGTTTGGTCACATCATTTCAGGAAATTGTGCATACGAGGCGATTTCGACAGCGCGCTATCAACCCGGCATCGAACGCTGAAAAATCGCCTGCGAGGGTGCGTCACCACGCGCTGCGTCGCGTCGCGCGGTCAGCGTCAGGCGACCAGCGACCACGACGCCGGCATCGACGGCAGCCACGCGTCGCCGCCGCTTGGTGAAGAAGATCCCGTTCGGATGGTCTGATGTTTTGAATCAATCCACCGACGAGTAGTCGTCGATGTTCACCCTTGCCGTCGTAGTTGAAGTCGCCATTCGTCCAGCCGCTCAGTCCGCCGGCGGGAGGCGCCACGATTCGAATCTGCACGTAGTCAGTCGATGTTCAGCGTTCCATCAGGGTTCCTGCGTCGCCGCCCGTAGGTGTACATGACCAGCACATCGTGCCGGTGCTCGTCTGACGCGCCCGACGGCGCGGTCGCCGAAACGCCGGTGGTGCTGAACTGCCGGATGCCCCTCGCGAGGCCAGGGCGGCGGCCAGGCCAGTTGTGGTCGTTCCGGGCATCATCGTCGAGGTGACGATCGCCGCCAGCGCCGTCCGCTTCCAGTTCCGCCGTTGCGCTTCCGGTGGCGATCAGGCCGGTGACGCCGGTTAGCTAGGTCGGCAGCCAAAGCTCCACGTGCCCGACCGGCGTCGCCGGTTGCGCGATGAGCTTGTTGTCGGTCAAGTCGAGCTGCACCACCGGCGCGGATGGCGAGCGTCGCGCCGTCACCTTGCTCACTGCCAGGCGCATGGCCGTTGGGGGAGCACCTGCGACGACGCGGCGTTCACCGCGAGTAACCGCGCGGCGGCACGCTGCTGACGGCCGACGTGCCGGCGCCCGTGACGTCATGGCGTCGCGGTCGTCGAGGCGGCGAGGCTGGTGAGCGTCAGCGTGCTGCCGGGCTGGCGGTCGCGCTCACGCGAGATTGGCGTCGTTCAGGACGAGCAGGGGCGCTGATCGTGTGGCTGCCGGCCGGCGCGTCGATCGTCGCACGTGCGCCGCGGCGATGACGTCCATGCGTCGGCGCGCTCCGGCACCTGCCAGGCGTGTGGCGGTTTGACGCGTTGTCGAAGCGGAGCTGCCCGAATGGTCTGCGGCGAGGCGAGCGTGACCGGTGCGACGCGACGAGCACGATGCGGCGAACGTCGCCGTGGCGTCGATGGCGGCGGGCATGGTGCCGACCCAGTTCCGGCTGGGGGAGATCCACGTGCCGCCGGCGGCGGGCTTCCAGGTGGCGATCAGCGTCGGAGTCGTTCGAGGTGCTGAACCGAGGTCGGTGTACGAGCCGGGCGTGAGTGTCGTAGTGGCGTTGTTGTCTGGCGGCATGCGGGATTCAGTCCGCGCGCCCGATTCCCCAGTAGTCCGGCATTGCCGTCGCCGTCGGAATCCCAGCCGGCGGGGCGGGGAGAGCGGGGCGATCGTCCGGATTACCCGCCGACCGCGGCTCTGGGGGAATCGATCAGCGCACCGGCGGTCGGTGACCGTTGGTGATCCAGCCGCGCGTCGGTAGCAGTCGCGCTACCATGGACGCGCCCGGATTGGGCTGAGGACCTTGTCATGCGCGGCCGCGGCGGCGTCGGTTACTGGCGGTGGGATAGGCGAGCGCGCTGGGCATCTGCGTGTAGGCGCCGCGTGAACATCACGCCCAGCCGGTCTGTTCGGTGCCGTTGCGCGTGGCGTTCTTGTCGAGGTCGATCCGGGTTGCCGGACTGTTCGGTGAATCTGCGTGTTACGGTGCTTCCGCCGAAGAACGCCTCGGCTCGCGTGGCTGTGTTTTGCGTGAGACGGGCCGGCGATGGCGTAGTTGCCGACGTAGTTCATCTTCGGCGTGCCTTCGGCGGCGCCCGCCACTGTAGCCAAGCCAGCCGCCCCGGTTGTAGAGAACGTTGTTGGCGAAATCCGGTAGCTGTATCGTCGCCCGCAGGCGCGGGTTGCGCCGATCGTTGGACTCGTACGGGTTGTGATGGATCGAGATGCGCGGATACGTCGGGCGACGGTGTACCCCAGCAGCGATGCCGTAGCTGTGCGCCTCGACGCCCGCCGTTGCCGTCGTCGTGGCCGGCGTTGCGCATCCCACTCGGCGATGATCCGAGTTCTGGATGAGTGATAGAAGTCGAGGACTGACGTCGAAGAGAAGGTTCTCGTCGATAGCTCCAGGCGGCGGGGCACGTGGTCGATGATCTGCGTTCTTGGCGTTGATTGGTGTTGAGCGAGTCGCCTTGAAGAAGTTGGGCGACGAAACGGCATGTTCACAGGCCCGTGCAGATCGCCGGGGCGGAAGCGGAGCTAGCGGACGATCACGTCGTCGGCGCTGGCCGCGGCCTGCCAGCCGCGGAGCATGGTCCGTCGCCGGCGCGTCTGGCCGGCGAGGGTGATCTTCGGCTTGTTGACCGTCAGGTTGGTCGTCGTAGTCGATGGTGCCGGAAGGGTGGCAATGTCGAAGACGGTGGTAGCCGGCCGCCGGCGGGGGCGTTGTTCACGCCGAAGCGGAGCGTGCCGGAGTGTGTTGGTGTCGGCCGAGGGGGTGACGTGATAGCCTATGCGCCCCGCGCTCCGCCGAGGGCGTTGGCGCGAAAACCTTCGGCGGCCGGGAGAGGCCGGCGAGCTGCGCGACGGCGATGTGGGCGCATAAGAACGCGAGCCGCGCGCACCAGCGCGCCCTGGCGCGACGATCTACGCCTGTGCATGGTTGCGCGTCGTGCGGTCAGCGGATGCGAAAGCGCGCTCAGCAGGAATGATCGCGACGACTGACAATCGCCGGCCGCTGGCTCCGGAACGGTCATAGCCAGCGACCGCCGGATCCCACGCCGCTCCTTGCGATGCATACCCGGCACGCCGGCGAGTGAACTCCGCCTGCGTCGATCTGCGTTCCAGAAGGAGCGTGGGGCCGAAGATGTTTGACGAGCGTGTAGTTCGCCGGCGACCGATGCGGACATGGGATCGGCCCAAGCGACGCGCGCTTCCGACACGCGGGCACGCCGTTGCCATCGAGCAGTCAGCAGCGTCCCGTTGGCGGCGTCCGATGCTGGCGAGAACTCAGGAATAGCGAGGTCGTTGCATCGGGGTTGGTGTTTCCCGCGTCCCCGCGGGTCCCACCCCGCCACTTGCGGGTGTAGGGCCGCTGAGCGCAGCTGCGGATGTAGAACGTAGCTGGGAATCTTCCCCTGGTCGTAATGCCACGGCCGGCCCAGGCCCGAAGGCGTTGTTCGCCACAGCCGCTGTCTTAGCGAATGTGGAGTCGAGGAAGATGATGCCGTTGGCGATGTCGGGCGAGGTCTCGGCGGCGGTGATCTGCCCGCCGCCGAGCGCTCTTCACCTCCGCGTGATCGAACACGGCGGTGGCGTTGCCGAAAATGAGATCGGCGGCCCCCTCGACAGTAGCAGTCGCTGGTAGTACTGGCGCGTGCTGTTGTCGGCGAGCGGCGTGTCCTGGTAACCGAAAGGAAGCGGCAGTTCACGGATCGCGGTCCGATCCGCCGACGAGCGAGACGCGACCGCCTGCGAGCCGGAGCCGAAGGTGTTGGCGAAGGTGAGGTTCGTCGCGATGAAGTCGGTCGCGCCGCTCTGCACGCGCGAAATCGGAGCCGTTCAAAGCCGGTGAGGTTGTTCTGGATCACGACCTGGTTGGGGCGTCGCGCCCTGTCCGATCAGGGGGTCACGAACGTCTTTGTTGATGCTCAGGTTTGCCGTTGCGGCCCGGCGGTTTCGGTGTACGTTCCCGGGCGCGTCGAAGATGCGCGTGCGGCTCGGCGGCCCGTCCCGGCGGGGACGGCGTTGATCCACCAGCCTGCTCGTCGTGAACGCGCCCGCCCAGGACGCGGTGGGGTTGACCGAAGTAGTCGTTCCCGCGCGCGCGTCGCGAGAAGTCTGTTCATCCGGCTGGACTTCAACCCGCGCCAGTGCCTTGGCAAAGGTGTCTTTCGATAATTTGGATCCCTTTGACTCGAAGAACGAATAAATCGTGTCGGCGACCTTGTAACGGCTTCGATTTGAAATCCTGGCGACTTCGAGCCAAGCCTTCAAATACGCGACCACGGTTTCCGGGCTCTTTGCACGAATTCCGGTGTCGCCGCCATGAACACCGGCAACCTGTCGAAACTGGCTGTATTCGGAAATGGTGACAGCCGAGACCGTCATGCCTCCGGCGATTGCGTTGTATGGCTCGACATTCGCACATGGCGTCGACGGTCTTCGCCGCCAATCGCCGCCACCATGTCATCGACGTTCATCGCGCACTTCCTGGTAGTCGCCCTTCTTGAGGCCGGCTTTCGGTCGCGATCTGGTCTACGAAGATATTGCCGGTGGATGAGCCGGTCTGGTTGGCGACCTTCAGTCCCTTCAACTGCTCGATCTTGGTGATGTTGAGATCCTTGCGCGCCATCACGCGCGCGGTCTTTCCGACATATTCAATCATGGCGATGGCGAGCAAGCCGCCTTTGTCGTGACCGATCGCGAAAGAAGGGCCAGCGTAGGTACCCATGTCGACCTGACGTCGCCACCATCTGCTGCATTGTGAGATTGCCGGACGGGACGGCGAATTCCTCGAACTTTACGCCGTGCTTTTCCAGCAGGCCGGAGCGCAGCAGATAGTAAGTCGGCATGCCCCACATATTGGTCTGGTAGCCTTGCCGCACTGTTTCCAAGGCCGCGAGCCGGCGCTTACGCCAAGGCTCGCCCGCGAGTGCACCGGCGCCAGTTGCTGCGAGGTAGTGACCGGCGTGTTATTCCGCCTTTCTGCAGATCATGAGTGTCCTCCCTTATGCATTTGTCTTGCCTTTGGCTTTCGTGGGCTCGCTCGCGACCGCCTCGTGACCAAGGTGGCGCAGCAGTTCCTTTTGAAAATCGAGAAATTCCACGCTGAGAGGATCGCGCGGCCGCGGCAGTCGGATCCTGATTTCGGCTTCATTGTGCCGGGATGCGGCGTCATCACGATGACCCGATCGGCGAGATAGACCGCTTCAGCAACGTTGTGCGTCACGTATATCACCAGTCTTGCGGGTTTCCCGCCAGACGTCCGCGAGCAGGCGCTGCATGTCGTCGCGGGTCAGCGCATCGAGCGCTGCAAACGGCTCGTCCATCAAAAGAACCGAGGGATTGTAGGCAAGCGCCCGCGCGATGGCGACCCGCTGCTGCATGCCGCCGGAGAGATGATGCGGGTACGATCCGGTGAATTTGTCGAGCTTCACCAGACGTAATTGTTCGTGCGCGATTTTCTCCCGTTCGTCCTTTGGCACGCCTTTCATTTCGAGGCCGAACGCGACGTTGCCGAGCGCGGTACGCCAGGGAAAAGCTGCGCGAAATCCTGGAATACGACGCCGCGGTCCATTCCGTGACCGTCGACCTTCTTGCCACCGATGCGGATTTCGCCCGCCGCCGGCGAAAGAAATCCCGCGACAATGTTGAGTAGCGTGGACTTCCCGCAGCCGGAGGGACCGACGATGCATACGAACTCTGATGCGTCGATGTCCAGATGTCACGTTCTTTGACGCCCGGCACTTTACCGCCGGGAGTGTCGTAGATCAGCGAGACTTCGCGAATCTCGATGGGGACCATACCTGCTGCCTTATCGCGCTAGCCTTTTGCCGCGCGTACCATGCCCCCACCGCATCACAGTCGTGCTGTTCAAGCGATCCGAAAACGAAGCGCTCGAACACAAAGCCGATTATGCCGATCACGATCAACGACGCCAGCATGGTGTCGGTGTTGAGAACTCTTTGGCGTCGAAAATAACCCAACCCAGACCCCAATCGGAGGCGCGCGATCATCTCGGCGCCCACGACGGCGATCCATGCGCGCAAGAACGCCTGGCGCATGCCGGTAATAATGAAGGGCGAGGCGCCCGGAATGATGACCTTCCAGAACAGCCTGTGCTCGTCGGCGCCCATGGCGCCGTGCCGCGCGCAGCCAGATCGGGTTAACCGAACGTACGCCCGACCAGGTGTTGAAGATCATCGGAAAAGTTGCTGCATAGAACACGATAAGAATTGTGGTCAGATTGCCAATGCCGAACCAAAGCATGAATAGCGGCACCAGTGCGAAGGAAGGAATCGGCATCATCGGCGCTCACGCAGCGGCAGAAAGAAATGCTCCACGCGCTGGAAACGCGCCATCAGGATCCCGAGTGGAAGACCGACCACGACCGATAGCGCAGAAGCCGAACAAGACGCGATAAAGCGTGAACGGCGGCGTGTACGATCAGACTTGCCGTCGGCAATTCCGGCGAACAAGGTGCGCGCGATTGTCGGCAGGGTCGGTAACAATGCAGGTGCGAAATAACCGCTGCGCGCGAGGGCTTCATAGGCGGCCGCCGCCACCAGTGAGCGAGATGTACCGCGCACAGAAGAACGCCGATGTTGTCCGAGGTCCGTCATGACGAGATCATGCCCCAGCGCACCACCGTGTAATTCTCGATTTTCTGGAAGACGAAATTTTTCCAACGCGAGCCCGATGAGGGCGATCACCACGATTCCGGCCATCATACGTATCGGTGTTGAGAAACTTGCGCGCACCGAAAATCAACCAGCCCAGGCCCCACGGCACCGCTGCGCAGCATCTCACACTGCCACAAGGATGCGCCAAGCCTGGGCCAGGCCCGAGCCGCAAACCTGTCAAGAATGTACGGCAGCGCGCCGGGCAGAATGCACGTGTCTGAACAGGCGCGCGGTCATCGGCGCCCATGCGCTTGCGCCGAGCGTACCCAGATTTCCTTGACCGCTTTGACGCCGGTCCAGCTGTTGAAGATGATGGGAAAAGCCGAAACAAAGCCGACCAGCAGGACGGACGAGAGATTGCCGAGTCCGAACCAGAGCAGGAAACAGCGGCGCGTAGGCGAGGCCGGGGATCGGGGCGCCGATCGATACGCAGTGGAAGAAAGATATCCTCGGCGCGGCGCGAGCGGCGCCATCAACACTCCAATGGTGACACCGACGATGCTCGCTAGGGCAAATCCTGATGAGCAGGCGAATGACTGGTTTCGATGGCGTGATGAGGCAGGATGCCCGATGATCGTCAAATTCACGAAGGAGGCGGTGAACTTCTTCGAGTGTCGGAAAGAGCCGGCGTGGAAAAATACCGCTCCAGGCAATGATCTCCCAGATTGCGCCGACTACAACGAAAGGAAAAATATTTCGCCAGATCAGCCGCAGGCGCTGCGCCGGCATGCGATCTGACCGGATCCATGATCAGCAGTGATGCAGGTGACGGCGTCCCTGCATGAGGCCAGCGGGCGTCCTCCCGAATTATCTGCGGCCAACGGGCGCCTCTCCTGGCGCGTGCCGCGTTTTGTTGTCGTTGGAAGCAGCCTCAGTCGACAGGATGGCGCTTGAACGCTCACCGCAAGCATCGGTCGAGGTTTTGGCCAGAATCGCCACTGGCGGCATTTGTAGCAGAACGGCTAAAGCGCGTCCCAAGTCCGCACTTGTCAAGTCGGCAGGACCTTCAACGGGAGAGTTTCGGGATGTCGAAGAATGCACAGAAGATCGGCTGGATCGGCGCCGGCCGCATGGGGACACCCATGGCGGAACGCCTGCTCAAGGCCGGCCACGACGTGACCATCTGGAACCGCACGCGCGCGAAAGCCGAGCCGCTTGCGGCCAAGGGCGGCAAGATCGGTCGACAAGCCGGTCGAGCTGGCTGACTGCGACGTGGTGTTCGCCATCGTGTCCGACAGGCAAGGATGCTGGAAGAGGTTGTTTTCGGCAAGGACGGCGTCGCTTCAGCGGCGCCAAGACAGCCGAAGATGCTTCGTCGACTGCTCGACGATCTCGGTTGAGGAATCCGCCGACTATCCGCAAACGTCTGACCGCGAAGCGGCGCGAGCTATCTGGCGGCGCCGGTGTCAGGCAATGCCAAGGTGATCAAGGCCGGACAAGCTATCGTCGGTCGGTATCCGGACCCGAAGCGGCGCGCAAGATAGTCGATGCCGCTGATCGAAGTCGTTCGCTCCGCAGGGCGTGTCCTATGTAGGCGATGGCGAGCTCGCGCGCATCTGCAAGATCGCGCACAACGTCATGCTCGGCGTGGTGATCGAGAACCTGATCGAGATCACTCTGCTCGTGAACAAGATGGGCGTGCCGCGCCACGCCTTCCTCGCCTTCCTCAACAACGGCGTGATGGGCTCGATGTTCACGCGCTACAAGTCGCCGGCCCTGGTCAATCTCGATTGGACCACGACCTTCACGCCGGAACTGTTGCGCAAGGATCTCGATCTCGGCCTTGAGCTCGGCCGCGAAATGGACGTGCCGATGCCGGTCACCGCGGCCACGCGCGAGGTGCTGCAGGGCCACTTTCGGTCCACGCCACCGCTCCAGACCAGATCCGGCAGGCCTATCTGCAGCAAGGACTTCGCGGCGCTGACCGAGACCATGGCGCTCGCGGCCGGCATGAAGCTCACGCCGGAAAACAAGAACGTGTCCGACGGGGCTGAAGCTGAGGGCTTGTATCGTCGCTCGGCCTGAGCGCCAGCGAAGACCTGGTCCGACGGAGCCGGGAGCGCATAAAAGGGCCCCTTGCGGGGCCCTGTGTGCATAAGGTGGAGGATTCACGCCGCCGTCTAAGCCTGAAGGGAGGAAAACGGCGGCTGCGCACGTGTCTACTCAAGGCCTCTGGCACGGGTCTATCACAAGTAAAATGGCCGTAAATTTGATGGTGGAATATGCATGATGGACATGTCACGCACATGCGCATCCTACGTTCGAATGGAATCGACGATCGGAGCTCTCAGTAATGGCATTCACGCTCTACAACGCCCCGCAATCGACTTGCAGCCAGCGTGTCCGTTTCGTTCTCAACGGCCAAGCGAGCTGCCGTTCGATGAGGTAAGGCTCAATCTGCTCGAAGGCGATCAGCTCAAGCCGGAATATCTCAAACTCAATCCAAATGGGGTCGTGCCCACGCTCGACCATGACGGCGCGATCATCGTCGATTCTAACGGTCATCACCGAATATCTCGACGAGATATCGCCCGATGGCAGTTTCACGCCAGAGGATCCGGTTGCGACACGCGCGCGCATGCGCGGCGCTCATGCATTTCATCAGACGAGATGCCGGCCGCCGCCGTGCGCGTGCCCGACTTTCAATCTCGCCTTTCTGCCGAAGTTTCCAGAAGATGAGCCGTGAGGCCTTCGTGGCGATGGCGGAGAGCAAACCCATTGCGCCGTGAGTTCATGCTCACTGATGGGGCAGACCGGCTTTCCCAGCAGCGGAATGGAAGCAGCGCTCGGCCGTCTCGCGCCGAAGCTACGAGCGGATGGATGCGGAGATCGAACGCAGTGGCGGTCCGTGGCTTGCTCGGCAAGGAGATCACGTTGGCTGACGTCGGCCGTGATGCCGTCACTGGTCCGCATACATGATCTCGGCATGCCGGACTGGCAGGACTCTGCCGCGTGTCGTCACCTGGTTCGATAACATCCGCGCGCAACCGGCCGTTTAAGCCGACGTTCTATCACGGCTCGCTGCTGAGCGAGCGCTTTCCGCATTTGCGGGAAAAGGTATCAGCCTCGATGCGCCGTCGGTCTACGGACGTCGGAGCGACGAGTAACCGTGATCGGCTTGTCGCTCAATACTTGCGCTGAAATCGGCAGTTCCTCCGCCGGGAACAGCGTGATCACGCGGCAGCCTTTGTCGGTGACCACGACCTCTTCCTCGATGCGCGCGGCGGAGAAGCCGTCGGTGGCCGGGCAGTAGGTCTCGATCGCGAACACCATGCCTTCCTTGATCTCGGTCGGGTGGTCCATCGAGACCACGCGCGAGATGATCGGCCGCTCGTGCAGCGTCGAGGCCGAGGCCGTGGCCGAACTGCAGGCCGAACGCCGACATTTCGTCAGGGAAGCCGAACTCGTCCGCCTTCGGCCAACACCTCGCAAATATGTGCCGGTGCTGAGCGCCGGGCTTGATGCAGCGCGATCGCGTTGTCGAGCCATTCGCGCGCCTTCTTGTAGGCGTCGTGCTGCGCCGGCGTTGCGCGCCCGACGTTGAAGGTGCGGTAGTAGCAGGTGCGATAGCCCATGAAGCGATTGCAGGATGTCGAAGAACGCCTGGTCGCCGGGGCGGATCATGCGGTCGGTGAAATTGTGCGGGTGCGGATTGCAGCGCTCGCCGGAGATGGCGTTGACCGCCTCCACGTCGTCGGAGCCGTGCGTGTAGAGGAACTTGTTCACCTCGGCGACGATGTCGTTCTCGCGCACGCCCGGCTTGAGCATTCTCGTTGATCAGGTGATAGGCGCCATCGACCATCGCGGCGGCGCGGTTGAGCAGCGCGATCTCGTCGGCCGACTTGATCTCGCGCGCTTCCAGCATGACCTGCTGGCCGTCCTTGATCTTGAGCCCGGCCTTCTCCAGCTCGAACATCATCGGCGGCTCGATGATGTCGACGCCGATCGGCATCTTGGCGACGCCGGCTTCGCGGATCGAGGATCGAGGCCATTTCCTCGGCGTGGCGCTTCATCAGGCCGAAAGCCGGATCGACGGTGCCGCGCAGGCCGACGAGGCCGGCCTTGCAGTTCTCCGGGCTTGAGCCATGGCGAATAGAGCTTGTGATGCACGGCGGCCGAGCCGAAATCCCACAGGATCGGCTCGCCGTCGCGCGTGCAGCAGCGCCCAGCGCGACAGCTTGTCGCGCGCCCATTCGCCGATCTTGGTCGAGGTGACGTAGCGGATGTTGTTGTCGTCGAACACGCAGCAGCGCGCCGAGGTCGGACGTTCTCCAGCGCCTGCCTGCGCGCGGCCGAGGCGATAGCGGTGCAGGCGGCGGTAGTCGACGCGCTCCTCGAAATCGACGCCCATGGTGCCGAGCGCCGGCAGATGCGCGGCCCCAGTTGTAGCGCGGGTTGATGTCCTCGGCGGTGATCTTCACCGGTTCGCGCGTTCTCTCGTCCATGGTCGTCTCCTTACGCGGTATTGATTGCCGGCCTGATCGCCGGTGAGGGTTCGATCGCATTATATGCCTTGTCGGCGGCGCTGTCGGCAACAATCGACGACGTCAGTGGGCCTCGACATTCGCATCCCTGATCACGCCGCCCCAGACTTCGGTTTCTTTCTTGATGAAGGCCGCGGCCTGTGCCGGGGTGCCGCCAGCGGCGCGCAGGTTGATCTTCGCGAAAGTGCTCCTGCGCCGCCGGGCTCTGGAGCACTTCGTTTACGGCCTTGTTGAGCTTGGCGACGATCGCGGCTGGCGTCTTCGGCGGCGCGGCCATGCGCATTCCAGGTGCCGGACTCGAAACCCTTCACGCCGGCCTCAGTCGAGCGTCGGTATGTCCGGCAGGCTCGGGATGCGCTTGTCGGTGGCGACCGCAAGGATACGCGCCTTGTCGGCCTGGTGCAGTTTGATCGCCGAGGCAAGCTCCATGAAAATGAAGTCGACATGGCTCGCGATGATGTCGTTGAGCGCGGGTGCAGTGCCTTTATAGGGCACGTGCACCAGTTTGGTGCCGGTCACGCGCTCAAACAGTGCCGCGGTCAGGTGCGACGTGGTGCCGATGCCCTGTGAGGCGTAGTTGACCTTGCCGGGATTCGCTTTGACATAGGCGATGAATTCTTGCGCGGTCTTGGCCGGAAAGTCCGGACGCACCAGAAGCACATTGGCGATCGAAGTCATGATCGCCACCGGCTCGAACTGTGCCGGATCGAAATTCATCTTCTTGTACAAGAAGCGGATTGACCGTGAGCGGCGCCGGTTGCGCCGCCAGCAGCGTGTAGCCGTCGGGATCGGAGGTGAACACCACTTCGGCGCCGATGTTTCCCGCCGCGCCAGCGCGATTTTCCACGATCACCGGTTGGCCGAGTTTCTGGTGGAGCCCTTCGGCAACGATGCGGGTCACAGTGTCGACGCCACCACCGGCCGGCACACAGACGATGATCTTGATCGGTCTGTTGGGAAAGTGGCCGCGGCATCCTGCGCGAGTGCAGAAGATGCGAATAACCAGCACGGACGAAATCGACGCCAGAAGTCCGCGCACCTGTTTCCTCCTCGAGTCTCCGGCCGGCTTATGCGACACGCGCCAGCTTTTGCGCCGGCAGTTTCAGGTTGAACAGCTTTATCGCATTGCCGCCAAGTATGTTGCGCTTTGACCTGTTCGCTCAGGAACGGCAAGATCGTAGATTGTCGAGGGCAGATCAAAGTCCCAGTGCGGGTAATCCGGACGAATAGAGCAACTGTGTCTCCGCCTTGATCATTCGGAAGGTCTGCTCCGAGCGTCGACCATGATCGGTCATTTCCATCGGCTGCGAGGAAAGATACATATCGCGCATATATTCGCTCGGCTTCTTCTTCAGCGCCGGCGCTTCCGATGAGCGCATCATGTATTCGTTGTCGAAGCGCTGCATCATGAAGGGCACCCAGGCCAGCCCGCTTTCGACCCACATCACCTTCAGCTTGGGAAACCGCTCCGGCAGGCCGTTGGTGATCCAGTTGGCCAAGTGCACCATGTTGTAGAACACGAAGCCGAGCGCGTGCACCGAGATGAAGCGGTTCATCATGCCCACGGTCTGGTCGTTCCAATTGTAGCCGGCGTGAAACGCAAGCGGCAGGTTCATTCTCTTCCAGCAGGGCGTAGGTCTTCATGTAGGAATTGTGGTGCACCGGGCGGTAGCGCGCCGACGTCACCATGAAGCCGACGACACCCTTGCTTTGGCCGAATTCCTGCACGGTCCTGAAAGGCGGCGTCCGCATCGTTGAACGGCAGGTAGAGCATCGAGCGAATGCGCGGCTCGTGCGCCAGTACCCGCTCGATGAGCCATCGATTGTAGGCGCGCGCCAGAGCCACCTCGACCTCGACCTGCGGATGCAGTCCGAGCTGGAGCATCGGCGTCGGAAACATCACCGCCACGTCGATGCCGATGGCGTCCATCCAGCGCCGCGTCAGCGCGATATCGCGCTGCACGCCGGCTTCCGTCTTTCCATGCCGCGTACCGCGTAGCGCATGCACGCGGCCGCCCATATCCTGATAGCCGACTCCGGCCGGCAGCATGCCGACGCTCTTGGCATTGGCCTGACGCGCGCTGCGCGCAAGCTGCTGCAGCACCGGGTCGTCCATGTAGTCGAGGATCTCGCCGATCGATCTCGCTTTCGTAGTGATGCGAATCCACGTCGACGATCGGGAAATTCTTGTAGCCGCGCTCGGTTGCCTGCTTGGCTGCGTGCGCCAGCAACTTTGCTGGTGTCGAATTCTTCGACCTCCATGCGCGCGAAAGTCGCTGAGCGGGAGATCCATGATTATTGTTCTGCGCATGATCTTATCCGGAAACCGGTCCCACTTTCGGAATCATGCGCTATTTCCCGACCAGGCCTGCCACATGCCGAGCTCGAACAGCTGCAGATTGACGGCCTTGAGCATGGCCGTCGACGGTCACCATGACGTCGGTGGCTGTCGCCGCGTCGGCATGCAAAGGCGGGCAGGGCGCCGTCTTGCTCGCGCCGCGCGCTCCGCATAGAGACGCACGGCATTCGCCAGCATCGCTCTGGATGTCGGTGTCGCTCGGACGCTTCGTCTCGTCAGCACGCGCTCGTTTCAGCTTGCGACGACATAGATATCCTCCCCGCGCCTGGACGACCTCAAAGCTTTTCAGCTTCAGGCTGCGGTCGGCGGCGCATTCGCCGGTCTTGATATCGTATTCGTAGCCGTGCCAGGGGCAGACGAAATGCATCTCGTCGCTGGAAAACTTCTGCCCCAGCCAGCCGCGATCGGCGACCGATGACGTCCTCAACTTTGTGCATCATGATGCCCTCGCAGGCCGGCCCGCCCTGGTGCACGCACAGGTTCTCGTACGCGTAGAACTTGCCCTGCCAGTGGAACACCCCGATCTCGCGACCGCCATGTGCGCCACGATGCGGCGTTCGCCCGTCGGGAAATTGGTCGAGCTTTGGCGACAAACAGTTCCGTCATTCAGCCCGGCTCTTAGCTTTTGGACGAACGAAAAGTATGGCACTCGAACCGCACCGCGCAGGCAACGAAGCGGCCTTCGCGAAAATCAGAACCAGGATTGCCGTGATCGCGCATTGTCTAAGTACGCGGTATCCAGCAAGGTTCGGCGCCCATTGAGAAGGACGCGGATGGATCTGCCGCAACTCTTGCTGCTATCGCGGGCGCACTTCGCTGCTGGCGGGTTTCGTCAAGGGCGTCATCGGTCTTGGCCTGCCGACCGGTGTCGATCGGGTTGCTTGGGCTTACTGATGACGCCGGCGCAGGCGGCAGCGATTCTGGTGGTGCCGTCGCTTGTCACGAACATCTGGCAGGCAGCGGTCGGCGGCGGTCTGCTCGCGCTGGCGCGGCGACTGTGGCCGCATGCTTGCCGGAATCTGCATCGGGACCGCTCATGGGCGTGCGTCTGCCTGCCGCATGACGACAACGGGCGCGCAACCGTGTGGCTCGGGTTGCTGCTCGTGCGTCTACGCCGCGCTTGGCTTCGTCAAAGGGCAGTTTTCCGTGCCACGCCATGCCGAAACCTGGCTCGGATTGCTCGATGGGCGCTGCAACTGGCGCAATCACTGTTGCGACCGGCATCTTCGTCATACCGGGCAACGCCCTACATCCAATCTCATGAGTTCGATCGTGACCAGTTGGTGCAGGCGCTCGGCCTGTCGTTCACGGTATCGACGATCACGCTCGCGGCGGCGCTGCGCCTATGCCGGGCACGATGCGAACATCGCTTGCCTGGCCGTCCATCGTGCGCGCTTGTCGCGGCGCTCGTCGGGATGGGCCTGGGACAACTCATGCCGCGGTAAGAGTGAAAGCAGAAACCTTCCGGCTGTGCTTTTTTGTCGGGCTGACTGCTGCTCGGCGCGCATCTGGCGCTGCGCGGGCTCTTGTGATCGATTAGGCGCCCTTTATCTGAGTCATCAGGACTCGTGCGATGAAAATCGTCGACCTCTCCCATGTCATGAATGTGCATACGCCCGGCTGGGTCGGTTATGCCGGCAACAAGATGTACTACGCGCAAAATCTGCAGACGCAGATGATCGTGGCGCAACGCATCGACACCGCGCTGCATGTCGGCACGCATTTCGACGGCGCCATGCATGCCACCGACAACCGCAAAGGCGACATGGCGTCGTCTGCCGCTCGACTATCTGGTCAACCGCGGCGTGGTCGTCGACATCTCAAAGCACATGCATGACTGGGCGGTGATCACGCCCGCAGATGATCGAGAGCGCCGGCGCCGACATTCGCGAAGGCGACATCCTCATTCTGCACACCGGCTGGCACAAACACTACGAAGGTCGGCCGCAGCAGGACCTGGTGAAATACTTCTGCTACCACCCCGGGCCCAATCTCGACACGCTTGCACTGGATGCTGAAGAAGAAGATCAGATGGTGGGGCATGGACACCGGCTCCTGCGACCACGCCATGAACACATCGATCCGCCGCATGCGGCCCGATCTCGCCGAGAAGTTCACCAAGCAAGCACGGCAAGACGCCGGCGGAATTCTTCGGCACGTTCGAATACACCCACAAGAAATCCGGCCGCAGGGTCGTCGGCAGGACATGTTTCCGTTCCACAGCTGGGCCTTCCAGGAAGGGCTTGCTGCACGCCGGAGAATCTCGGCGGCGATATCGAGCTGATGCTCGGTCAGCGTTGCGTGATTGGCGCATTTCCTGGCGCTATGAGGGGACTCGGAAGGCTGTCCATGCCGCATTGTCTGCTTCCTCGACACCGACATGTCAGTTGAGGCGGTCGGTGACGCGGCCAAGGCCGATGCACTGGCGCTCGGTTCCGCTGCTCCGGCCCCGCCTTCAGTTACTGCACGTTGGCGAGGCGTGGATCCGGCCTGGTTGTTCTGCAGCGTCGACTGTATCGCTTCGCGCAGCAGCGCATGGTTGTTCTTGGTCCACCGCGTTGACGTGAATATCAGCCAGTAGCTTGGCCGATTTTCCGAACACGATAATGCGATCGCCGACGCCGATCGCCTCTTCCAGCTGATGCGTGATCAGGATGGCGGTCGATGCCGCACTCGCGCGCGAGCGCTAGAAAAGTCTCGCGCAGTTCCGGCCGCCGTCACTTCGTCGAGATGGCCGAATGCCTCATCGGCCAGCAGAATGTCGGGTTGCGACCGCAAAGGCGCGCGCGATCGCCACGCGCTGGCGCATGCCGCCGGACAATTCGTGCGGATAGGCATTGGTGAAATCTGCCAGGCCGAGCCGCTTGAGCCAGGTGCAGCGCGCGCTCGCGCTGCTCGTCGCTCGGGCAGACCCGATCAGCTCGAGCGGCAGCCGCGCATTGTCGAGCGCCGAGCGCCACGGCAGCAGGCGGTCCTGCTGGAAGACGGTCGCGATCTGTGCCGCGAAAATGATCGAAATCGGCGTACGGGCTCTTGTCGCCGATATGGATCGAGCCCTCGGTCGGCGCTCGAGTCCGATCATCAGATCGAAGAAAGTCGATTTGCCGCAGCCGGTCTGGCCGACGATCGCCACCACCTCGCGCGGCGCGATGTCGAGATCGAGGCGGTCGATCGCGACGACAGACTGCCCGGTGGTGGTCTGGCGGAAGACCTTGCGCAGGCCGCGCACCTCGATCGGTGGCGGGCCGTTCATGCGCGCCACCGCAACACGCGCGCCTCGACGCGCGCGACGACCGCTTCCAGCAGGAACAGCAGCGCGACCAGCACCAGGGTCCAGGCGAAGACGTCGGCCACCGAGAACAGCTCCTGCGCCACCGCCAACTGATGGCCGATGCCGGTCACGGCGCCGACCAGCTCGGCGATGGTGACGACGCGGATCGCCAGGCTGATATTGACCTTCCAGCTGGTGAAGATGGTTCGGCAGGATCGCCGGCAGCATCAGCTTGGTGAAGTACTGCAGCGTCGTCGGCCGGAACGAGCTGCATCATGTCGCGCAGTTCGCGCGGCACGCCGCGCATGGCGTCGAGCGTATCGACCAGGAAAACCGGCCCGCAGACCACGACCAGCACGAAGCCGATGCGGAATTCGACGCCGCGAAACCACAGCACCGCGAACAGGATCCATGACACGACCGGCACCGCCATCAGCAGCCGGATCATCGGGTGCAGGTAGTTGTCGAGCGCATCGCGAGCGGTACATCGCCATCGCCAGCGCGAGACCGAGGACGAACGACACGATCAGCGCGCCGATCACGCGCGCCAGCGTGACGACCACGTCGACCGGCGTGATCGTCGTGCATGCTTTGCGCGATGCGCACGAAGCTCGGGATCGCGAATGGCGGAATGCCCAGCGCCGGCGCCAGATGCGACAGCACTTCCCAGACGACCGACAAAGATCAAGGAGCGAGACGAGAGTCTGACGCGGAAATGTCCAGGACCGGGACAGACCCGCGATACTCCGCTCATGAGGCAGGCATAGATGATCTTCTCGTCCGGCATCTTTTCGTAGAAGCCGGCCTTCACCGCGCGTTCCATCATGTCGGTGATCGACTTGCGCGTCGCCGGCTCCCACGCCGGCTGGATCGACCATCTGCAGCCGCTTGCTCGTCGACCGCGGCCGTGAGAATGCCCGGCGGCAGCTTGAGCGGTCTCGTTGGCGATCTTGTCGGCGGCGTCGTGTCTCGTTGTGCATGAACGTTCGGCGACGTCCTGCAACGCCGCGAGCAGCATCTTCGGTGCCGTTCGGGTTTTCGCTGGATCGCGTCGGCGCGCATCGCCGGTCACGATCTCCCAGCCGTCCTGCCCGGTGATTTCCTTCCAGCCCTGCGCGCCGTTGAAGATCACCTTCCAGTCGGGATTCTGCTTGCAGGATGATGCTGGCCAGCGGCTCGATCACCAGCGCGGCGTCGACGCGGTCGGCCTCGAGCTGCGCGCGCGCAACGGCGAAGTTGGCGTTGACGACGGTGATGTCCTTGCCGAGATCGATGCCCTTGGCGTTGGCGTACATCTTGATCACCTGGAACTGCGAGCCGCCCATGTCGACGGCGAGCTGCTTGCCTTTGAGATCGGCGAGCGACTTGATCTTGTCGTCCTTGGCGAAAATGACGAGATCGGCGAGCGTGAAGCCGGTGCCGATGATGCGCACCGGCACGCCTTCCTGATAGAGCTTCTGCAGGATCGTCGGCCCGCCGATCAGCACGTCGGTCTCGCCGGTGGCAGAAGGCGGCATAGAACGCCGAGATCGAAGGATAGGCCTTGGCGTCGCAGCTCGAAGCCGTGCTTGGCGTCGAAGCCGCGCGCTTTCATGATGTTCCAGACCAGCGGATTGAACACCGGCAGCGTGAGGCTCGACACCTTGATGACCGGCTTCTGCTGCGCGTGCACGTGCGCGAGCGACGATCAATGCCAGATGTGCCGCAATCGCGAACGCGACTATAAGCGCAGCAAAGCCGCGTCGAGACAACGTTGACCATGGACGTTCCCCCTCGTGGTCGCTCAAGCAGTGATCTTGCGCGTCACGCTGGCTCTAAAGGCGAGCGCGACTTTACTCCGCTTTCGTTTGTGTGCAAATAATCGACGCCTGAGTAGTCGGAGGGCGTGATGCCGCACATCACCGCGCGGGACGGGACGCGGCTCTACTACGAGGAAGCGGGCAGCGGCACGCCGGTCGTTCTTCGTGCATGAATATGCGGCGGCGACTACCGCACGTGGGAGATGCAGATGCAGCGTTTCTCCGCGTCGCACCGCTGCGTCACCTACAGCCAGCGCGGTTATCCGCCATCTGATGTTCCGGAAGATGGCGCCGACAAATACAGCCAGGATATCGCGCGCGACGACAGCACGGTCAGCGCCGTGATGGATGCGCTGAAGGTCGACGAAGGCGCACATCGTCGGCGCACTCGATGGAGCTCGCTTACGGCGCTGCACGTCGGCATCCTGACATCCAGCAGCGCTGCATTTTCGATGCACTGCTGCCGGCTGCGGCTAGCGGATCGAGCGCGGACAAGAAAGATCGTGGAAGATACCCAGTGCGGCATCGCGCGAGATCGGCAAGATGTTTGCCTCGCGACTGACATCAGATCGGCGCGCAGCGCGATTAGCGCCGACGGCCCGACGCGCCAGGCCCACAAGAACAAGGGATCCGCGCGGCTACGCCGGAATTCGCGCAGATGCTTGGCGAACATTCGGCAGCATGGTCATGCGCTTGACCATGATCAATCTTGCAGGCCAAGCGGCCGACACTGTGGGACATCGGAAGCGGATCTGAAGAGATTTTCCGTGCCGTTGCTCGATCATTGTCGGCGAGCGAGGGATGAGCCTGGTGCGTCGACGGCAGCATTTTCCTAGCGCCGCACGGTGCTCGACCGCCGGTCTCGCGATGATCGTTCCGCGTACCGGTCACACGCTCACGACCGAGGAACCGGATAAGTTCGAACGCGGCGCTGGCCGATCTGTTTGCCGCATGCCGAAGCCGGCCGCTGCTTCGGCTCGCTGCACAAAAACCACATTAATGAACTCGGAGAGGAGCGATGGACCTCAAGCTCAAAGGCAAGACTGCGCTGATCACTCGGCGGCAGCGAAGGCATCGGCAAAGGGCATCGCGCTGCGCCTTGGCGCAAGGAAGGCGTCGATGTCGGCGATCTGCGCGCGGCGCAAGGAGCCGCTCGAAGCCGCGGCCGGCGAGAATCGCCAAGGACAACCGGCCGCAAGATCGTCGCCATTCCCGCCGACCTGCGACAGGACAAGGACGCCAAGTGAAGCTTCATCGAGCAGGGCCACAAGGCGCTCCGGTCGCATCGACATCATGGTCAACAATGCCGGCTCGCGCGGCCGGCGGCGTCATCGAGCATCTGACCGAGGACGATTGGGAGAAGAGTCTTCCAGCTCAAAGTTCATGGGCTACGTGCGCTGCCTGCGCTACGTACGCTGCCGATCATGGTCGAAGCAGGGCGGCGGCCGGCGTCGTCAACCTGATCGGCAATGACGGCGTGAAGCCGTCCTTACTGGGAAATCTGCCCGGGCGCGGCCAATGCCAGCGGGCCAGAACCTGACGATGTCGCTCGCCGGGCAATACGGCAAGAACGGCAGTCAGCTTTGTTGCGCGGTCAACCCCGGGCCGGTGCGCACCGAGCGCTGGGCCGGGCTCGGTCAAGGCGATGTCGCGCGATATGAAGATTTCCTACGAGCGAGGCGGACAAGCTTGCGCCGGCCTCGATCCCGATGGGCCGCATCGCGGAGGTCGATGAGGTTGCAAATCTCGTCACCATGCTCGGCCTCACCGCTGATGGCAAATGGTCAACGGCACCATGATCGAAATCGACGGCGGACAGGATAAGCCGCTGATGGACCGATTCCGCGACAAGCCGAGTGGCTAGGCGACCGTGCCGCAATGGGGCTCAGCGACGCTGCTTCGCTTGACACATCCGGCCCGGCGGTCGGACTGTTTGCGCACAAACAGTTTCGCCCGCCGGAGGCGACGAGGGTTGCGAGGATGGACAATCGCGGCGCCGCGCCAGAAGCTGCGGTCAGCCGCTACGCAGGGAGCTTCGGAGTTGTGAGACCGACGCGTCACGTGTCACGTACCTCGCGGTCGCCGGTCAGTCTTCGCCGCCGGGCTCATGTCGTTCCAGGCATCGCACAGGACACCATCAAGATCGGCGAACTCAACGAGCTACAAGTCTCAGCCGCGCCTTCCTCGATCCATACAAGAAGGGTTGGGAAACTGGCGATCGAGGAGATCAATGCCGAAGGGCGGCGTGCTCGGCCGAAGACTCGAGGTGATCTCGCGCGACGACGGCGCCAATCCGGGCGAAGCCGTGCGCGTCGCCGAGGAACTGGTGACGCGCGAAGGCGTCAGCGATGATCGCCGGCACGTTCCTGTCGCACATCGGACTTGCGGTCACCGAATTTCGCCGGCCAGAAGAAGGTGTTCTTCCTTGCCGCCGAACCCGCTCACGGACAAGATCACCTGGCAGAACGGCAACAGATACGTTCCGCCTGCGCGCCACGACCTATGCAGGCGCGCGATGCTGGATGCCGGCGGCGATCGCTGCCAAGAAAAGACGCTGGGCACTGGTCTATCCGAACTTCGAGTATGGCCAGTCGGCTGCCGAGAATTTCAGGTATGCATGATGAAGAAAGCCGCGGCCGACGTGCGGAATTCGATTACCGAGCAGGCGCCGCCGCTCGGCAGATCGACGCCGGCGCGGTGCGCGCAGGCGATCGACGATGCCGAAATGCCGCCGTCTCCAACCGTGCTGTTCGGCGGCGATCTCGCGCGAAGCTCGTGCGCGAAGGCAGTCACGCGCGGCGTCTTCAAGAACCGCACCGTGGTGAGCCTTGCTCTCAGGCGAGCCCGAATATCTCGATCCGCTCGAAGACGAGGCTCCGGTCGGCTGGGTCGTTGCCGGCTGTCCATGGGACGAGATCAAGACCAAGGGCACCTCGCTTTCGTCGATGCCTACAAGAAAAAAGGCGCAGCTGGCCGTTATCCGCACGGCTCCAGCCGTCGATCGTCAGCTGTGAGCGTAAACGCGCATCGCTCCGCTCGCCGGCACTCTTGCCAAGCAATCTGACGGATCCGGAGAAGCTGGTGGAGGCCTTCCAAGTGTACTCGAAAGTCGGCAGCCGTTTGAGGACGGTTCCCGTTATCGTTGCCGGCGATCACCGAGACACTGTCGGTTTGCTATATATCAGCCAAGAATCGCTCTCGACAAGGCCCAGGGAAGAGGCTACATGGCGGACTTCCAGCCACGTCGATTGGGGCGACCATTGCCGCTGCCATCGGACGCCCGAAGGTCATCAGCACCGGCCCCAGGATCAGAGGTTGATACGATCTCGACCACCGCCACCACAGCCACTGCGTTTGATAAAGGAGTCAGGTTGGGCACCGAGCGGGCCTCCGGCGCGCCGTCACGATTGAGAAATTGATGGCCGGCAAGCAGCATGCCTGCTCCTTGCGCCTCAGTGCTAGAAACGCTCGTTCTGGCGCGGCTGCCTCTCGCCGGGAGGAAGAAGGGTCAAAGCTTGCAGCGTCAGCCTCGCTCAGACTTTCGGCGCATTTCCTGTTTCAAGGGCGCTCAATGGCCCTTTCAACCCGCGTCGGGCCTGTTTTTTCTAATCACGCGGTCGGTCTTTCTCTTTTGATCTTGCCCGTTCGTGCTCCCACCATCATCAATATCGCGCGCGGGTTCCTCTGCCAGTCTTTGGGGCCTCTATGAAGCGCTTTATTCGTTCGCCAGCTCACGCGTTGGCGGGGCGCCCCGGCTTCTGGGGGAGGAATTAGCTCGCTAGCCCGCACTCGTTGTATCGGCGCCCTAGGAGCGCTTATCGGGAGTTCTGCTGCTGCGACGCGTATATCGCGCACGAGACTCTCCAGCTGCTTGCCGCACCTTTTGCGCTGGTTCTGGTCATCCAGCTGTTGCCGCGCGCTGTACGGCTGCGGGGTCCTGGCAGATCTCTCGGGCCGCGCGCCGGCGCCTGCGCGGATCGATCGGGAAGTTGCCTAGCCGTCGTCTGCCCGAGCTTACGATCTTTCCTCGATCAGTCATGATGGCCCACTGTACATGCTCGCATTGCATGTTGCGAACAAGCTCGGCGCTGCGCATGCGCGTCGTCAGCCAGCTGGTGCGAGGCACTGCCACAGGATCGCAAGAAATGGTGGTGCGCCGGCGTCGCCGCAGGCGATTCTGTTCACGTCGGTGCTTTGCGCCTGGTGCGGCGCCACGCCGGTTTCGGCTGGAGCTCACGCGGCCGCTGCGCGAACCATGGCGAACCAGCGCACCACCTGATCGTCCCGTCGCTGATCGTGGTAGCCGCCGTCAAATCGAAGTTTGTTAGCAGTGGTCGGCAAACGGATGGAGTTCAAGTAACCCGGGTGCCCTCAGCCTGTGCCGCGATCGTCACAAGTCAATACAAGCCCTCTACATCGGCGTCAGTCGGTCGTCGAATTTCCGGTTTTTTGCGGGACCAGTCAGCTTTCCCAGCTTACGCATGGTCAGCGGAATTTCTGGTGATGGCGATTCGCCGCTTATCGTCCAGCCCCAGGGTTTGCCCTGCCGTGCCGCAGACTCAAAGTGCCGGTCTGGCGGCTGGGCCGCAAAGGTCCGATCCGGCCGGCGACACCGGCCTAAGCGTTTGGCGTGGCCGCTGCCCGCGTGCTGCTCGCCGCTGCCGTACCCGCCGCTGCATCTGTAAGCCTCCACTATCGCCACTCTCGTTCTCCGGTATCGATGCTGCAGTCTGTCGGTTATTTTGCGCGGCCTCTCTGCGTTTCATCCATGGGGCCCGGCGGCGTGCGATTCAGTTCGGGCACGCCGCATATTTCTAGCCTCGGTACCGCTATGGTGCGGCTTTGCTGCATCGTAACAAGTCGCTGGCGGTGCCGATGGACTGGCGCTGCAGTCGCCCGCGCCGCTCGTTACTCGCCAGGGCGTTTGCTGTTGCGGCTGCAGTTCGCGGTGCGCGCCTTTCCGGCGTCTATCTTGCCGAGTACTGACAGCTTGCCTTGGCGCCAAAATCGAATGCTGGGCGCTTTGGTGTTTCCAGTGGGGCGCGCTGACCAGCCGGATCGAGACGGCGTCGATCGGTGTCATCGGCTCTCCAGCCGCGCTGACAAAGCCTGGTCCTGCCTTACCTTGCTGGCGCTTCGGCGGTGCCGGCGATCGCCATCATTGTCCTGGGGCGATTTCCTGTTTGCGCCACCCCAGGTTGCAGCATGCGGGCGGGGCCGCGATTTCTCCGCTGCCGCGCGGCCGACCATCTGGCATCGAAGTGTGCGGCAGGTACGCCGAGCCCGGGGTCTGCGCCATCAGCCGGAGGCATTTGCGGGTAGTGGCCACGGCGGGACGCCAGCTTTCTGCCAAGGGGTTCGAGTTTCCCGAAGCGAGTCCACATGTCCGGACGTTCGATCGACGGGCTGGTCATGGCGATGTTGCTCGGCGGCATCCGGAACTCTTACCGGACCGATCGTGGGCGCATCAAGATCATTCGCCACCTTTGCCGCAGATAGACGCCGTCGCTGCGGCGGACTTGAATATCAGCGCGCGTTGCTGGGCATCCTCATCTGCCGCTGCGTGCTGGCCTTCCCGCAGAGAGATCGTCCGGCGCGTTTTCCTCACATGTCGGCGCAGGGCTGAGGCGAGAACCATGAGTGTTCTCGCCAGTCAGCTCGCTATCCGAGGCAGCGTTCGACGTTGCATGCGCGCCGTCAGTGATGTCTCCCCTTCGAGGATCGACGAGAAGGGGAGTTCGCTTGCCATGATCAGGTCCGAATTGGGGCCGACAGTCAGGCGCCAACGCTTCAACCATGATCCAGCGGTCCAGCTGGTGCGGTTCCGGTTCACGCAGTCTTTTTGAAGGAAGAAGTTGCCGGAACTTGCGCCGCAGTGGGCGTGTGGCGGCGGGGGCGTCGGACGGACGTTCCGGGTTGCTGCCACGTTCCGCTCGACGACGGTCATCGAAAGCGTGCGAGATCAGCGCGTTGATTTCAAACGCCGGGAGAGACTTGCGAGCCTGGCGTTCTGCGGCGGACTTGCATCAGCGTCGCGCGCTCGAGCTGCTGTCTCGGTCGGCGCATACCTGGCAAACGGCCACGATCGCCCAAGCCGCGGCTTGCACCTGCGGAGACGATCAGGCGCGTCGAGCTCACGCCGTCGCGCTCGCCAGCCTGCCCCAACTATGCTGCAAGCGATGGATGAGACTACCTGCGGGCGCTGGCGCCGCGCGAGCGCAGTGGGCAACTCCGTTGCATCGTCCGGCGACTGGTGATCGAAGCGCCGTGTTTCGGTTTGTTCACCGGGCATTCCCGATGGACGTGGTGTTCATAGCCTGCACGATCGGGTCGTCAGTTCACCGGCAGGGGACGTCTGATCGCCGAGCGGCGATCCGGCGAGATCCGGGACCATGCGCGGTGCGATGAAGGTCTCATGCTCGGCGCCAAGCAGAGGCCGTTTGCAGGGCGACACAGTGGAGCGAAAGCTGATGCTGACCGTAGGGATGCCTCTGAGGTGCCTGGTGTGGCGCGGCGCGAATTCTTATGACTTGAGCTTCAGAACTGGGTTGGCCGGGGCCGCAGTGTTGGTGGCGTTGATGGGACGCAATGGCGCCGGTAAATCTGGCCTATCCGCACCGTGAAAGCCGGTGGGCCTCCTCGCCCAACGCAGGCGCAGTGCGCTAACGGCGAGAGGGATATTTCGGGCGGAAGCCCTTCGAAGTCACGCGCCGCGGTCTCGGCTACTCAGAAGGCCGCCATGCTTTTTGTCAGTCGGCGGTTATTGGAAAATCTCGACCGTCATGCCAGCCGCCTCGTTTCGCCGACAGCGCCAGCTCTGTCATGGACGCCGGGCGAGTTGTTCACCTTTTCCACCAATCTTGCTGAAATGCCCGGATCGTCCCGGTGGACCGCGCTGAGCGGCGGCGAGCAGCAAGATGCTCCACCGTTGGCACGCACGCTGATACCGGGAAATCACGCTCGCCGGTGCTATCCTGATCGAGCCGTCCGAAGGCGTGGCACCCCCTCGATATCGTCGAGCGAGATGGGCTGTAACCACCATTCTCGCGCTGAAGAAGCAGGGCCTGTCGATTTTGCTTGTCCGAACCGAGTGTTCATTTCGTCTTCGGCTGGTAGTCGCGATCGCGGTACTCAGCGTGCTGGAGAAGAGGTCCAGATTCACTGAAAGCGGGGCTCCGGTTACTGAACAACTGGACCGGAATCCCGAGGCTCAGCGCGACTTATCTGAAGCGGTGTAGCATGGGGCACGCATGTAGGAGATATGCAGGGAGAAAAACTGGAAGGTCGTGGCGCAGACCGATGCGTCGGAGGGACACTGCGGCGTTCTCGACGACCAGGCCGGCTTTCATGCATGCGTCGCGATGCAGCGTCGCTTACCGCGTCGATCTTTACCCTCACGCATGGTTCGAGGGCCTGACGCAGACGCAGTTTGCCGCCCTGGCGAAGCTGTACAGAAGTCGGTCCCCGTGTACGCAAAGAGCCATCTCAGCCGGCTGATCTATCTCGACGCCGCAACCATCAAGGGGGTCGTCGGATCGATTGGATTTCGCGCGCGGCTTCGTTACGCGCCCGCCAACCGCGATCCCGAGGGCCGTCGGCGGCGGGCTGTTGCGCTCACGGAACGCGGACGAAACGTGACAGAAGCAGCCATGGTCGTCGCGTGTCCGATATAACGGCGGCCGCATCGGGGACCGCTCACTGCCGACGAACAGCGGCAAATCACCAAGTTGCTGCGCAAATTGGGCTGAATGCGAGGCTGAGATGCTGTTCAGCGTGGGTGATGCCACGATTGTTCGCGTAGAGGAAACAAATCTTCCGACTTACCCTGCCGCGCGAAATCTTCCCGGAATTCAACGACGCGCATTTGGCTGAGCATGGGCGTGGCTCGCGCCGCATCACTACGAGGCCGATCCGGCCGGATCAAAGGCTAAGCCGTTCACAGCTGGTTGCTGCAGGTCGGCGGCAAGAAAATCCTGATCGACTCGTGCTGCGGCAACAACAAAAGTCAAGCCGGGGCGGCGCTTTCCGGCACTGCCATCAATCTGCCGTATCTTGAGCGGCTTTGCCGCTGCTGCGGCGTCCGACCGGAGGAAATCGACCTCGTGATGTGCACGCACGCATCCGCGATCATGTCGGCTGGAATACCATGCAGAAGGACGGAAAATGGGTGCCGACATGTCCCAATGCCCGCTACGTGTTCTCCAAACCGGTGTCGATTACTTCTCACGGGTTGACGCCGACCCGAAAGAAGTCGTCCAACTGAGCTCGCATTCTGTCGCGAATGCGTCGTCCCTATTCCCGAGCATGAAAAGCCGATCTGGTCAGCGGGTGGTCCACATCGGCTTAACGAGTTTATCGAGATCGACTCTGCGCCGGGCCATTCGCCCGGGCGTCATGTTCTTCAAACTGGGAAAGCAAGGGTCACCGCGCGGCCTTCATCGGGGACGTGCTGGCACCACCTGCTGCAGGTGTACTATCCGGATTAAATTTCCCGGAAATTCCGACGCGGCACAAGCGAAAATCAGCCGGCGTAAATGTGCTGGAGCTATTGCGCTCGAGCGGCGCCCTGGTGTTTCCCGACCATGTGGGCTTGCCGTTTGCCGGCCGCATCGAACAACTGAAAACGGGTATCGACCGAATTTCCTACCCTGATCGAGAATCCATGAGGCGGCAGGATTGTCGGTAAGTGCCTTGTTGCGCGCGTTCGTCCGGAATCCAGTCCAGCAGCATATCGAGCATCAGGCATCATCCGGAATTGCCACGCCCGGGGTCGGATGAGGCCAATTGGATGCCGCCCAGCCATCCGCTCGGGCGCCGTTTTAGCCAGTACCTTGGCGAGCTTGCCGACATCGTCGTAGTGCGGCGGACCAACCGTGGAGACTTCGTAGGTGCCGCAACTTCGCAGAAATGCGGTACGCCTTCGAGCAAATTCAGAAGAGTGCGGAATCCGGGGTGATCGGAGAATCGGTTCAAGAAATTTCCCGACAGCGAGTCAATGACGAGCGTGCCGGTCAGCCGCAGGAGCAGGCTCTGTGTTCCGGAAGGGTTGCGCCATCGAGCGCTACAGTTGCATCGCGCCAGCCGAACGGCGCCACCCGCGCCGACATCGTTTCGAGAATTTCCCGGAGCAGGGGAGCTCCGGGGAGCATGAAAAACCGATGCCGCCGAGCACCGAGCTTCGATGCCGGTCCAGTTCCGCGTCGGTCACGCTTCATCGGCGACGACAATGCACCACGCCTGTGGACCGATGTCCGCCACCGCTTTGAGCGCGCGTCGGTTGCCTCTGCCGCAGGTCGATGGCTGCACGACCACCGTGCGCTGGATGCCAGCCGGCGGCCACGTCTTCTGATACGCGGGGAACCGGCGCATCCGGCGGGACGAATTTCGCGGTCGGGGCCGTTGGTTAACTCTGCATCATGAGACGTGCACTGATAAGTGTCAGAGACCGCAGGCGCCTTCGGTCTTGGTTTTACGTCGCTGATCGATCGGTGCGCTTTATCCCTGTGGGCAGATCAGGCCCTGTTCCGTCCGGATTCTGGAAGCATCCGACCGAGGCTGGCAAAACTTTGCTTTGGCGCCAGAGAACACCTCCTCTGGGAAAGTATATGCAGGAATGCGATCGTTGCGAAGAAGACAACGTAGATCGAAGCAAGCGCCGCGCGTAACGCTGCGAAAAGCGCGGCACACCGACGAACTTCGGAACCATCAGCAGCCACAAGTCCGTAAGGTGGCGTAATCAAGCCGAACGCAAGTGTCGCAAGTCAGCACGACGCCATATGCACCGGATTGATATGACCGGCCGTTGTAAGCGCGTTCACGAGCGGCATGAAGTATGATGGATTGGCACCGGTTCGATGAAGTCGCCGACGATCTCGTGTAACTGAAGCACCATCAGCAGCATGATGAGAATGCGGATCAGTTCGGCGATGCCGGTGATCCAGTCGGATATCCGATCGCCGCGCGCAGATGAGCGGCGGATATGCCAAACGCGTTGGCAGCGCCAATCGTGATCAGGGTAGCGAGAAAATCAAACCCGCAAAGACAAAAATCGTCTCGTGAGATTCAGGATGTGCCTGGCATTGAGGGCCGGGATGACGACCACGATAATCCAGATTGCTGCGACGACACCTGCTTCGGTGGAGTGGAACCAGCCGGTCAAATCACCACCAGCAGAATGACCGGGATCTCGTATCGGAGTGCGGCATCGCGTGTCGCACAGCGCAATCATACCGAGCGAAGCGCCGGCCGCCTGAATCCGACTGGTCCAAAGAAATAGCAATAGATCATCAGCCGAACTCCGATCATTGCAGACCGCGATGAAGCCGGCCGTGAACAGACCTGCGATTGATGTTGCCGGTCGCGCCGTAAACGACTGGCGGTGATGCTCGGCGGAACCAATGCCGCGATGGTCGATGCTGGCGATGATGGCGGCGATGAATGGGCCTGTACCCTTCCTTCTTCATCGGGCCGGCATGCGCGGCTCATTACCGCAACATCGAGCCGTCCGTTGACCCCGACATTTCCGAAAAACATGCTGAATACGGTGACGACCTGGATAGCCGCCGCGCATGTGGCCACCGGCGCCATCGACAGATTGGCGATGCGCCGACGACGTTGGCCGGACTCAATCAATTCGCCGACCAGAAGGAAAAACGGGATTGCAAGCAGCGCTTCGTTGTCGACGCCGTCGAAGCACCTTCTGAATGATCGGCTGCGAACGAGACATCCGCAAACAGAGCGCCGACGAACACGCCTCCAGCAGGGCAAACGGTACAGGCACGCCCAGATAGCCGAAGCACGAGAAAGCAAGTCGTCATCAACGCGAGAATGATCGGCGCGCTCACGGGTTTGCCCTCCGCGCCTGCGATGCACCGACGGCGGCCGGAATGACTCAGGCTCCTGCGAGCTCCGGATGGTCGAATCCGGCCGGCAGCCGTTGACGATTTGCTCGACGGTGAACAACGCAATGAGCGCGCCGCACAGCGGAATTGCGGCATAGAGTGAGCGCGATGGGTGTGTTCGACGGCAAGCGAAAGCTGCCGAAGCCGCGCAAGAATTGAGGTAGCCGTAATAGACGAGGCAGAAAGCCACTGCACAGCACCATAAGGCGGATGGCAAGCTCTGCGATCAGACGAGACCTGCCGTGCATCGATTCCGCTACGGCAGTGAGATAGAGGTGGTCGTTGCGGCTGTCGCGACCTTGCCGCGCCGATGAAAATTCCGTATATGAAGAGTGGACGTAACCTCCTGGAGCCAGAGCCGGGGCGGCCAATGATGCGGGTGGTGATATCGGCACAAACCGACATCGAAAACCGAACAGCGTCAGGCCGCAGATGATCATCAGGATCAATTCAAGAGGTTCGAGCGCCCTCCATTTAAGGTGGCGTTGGCGCTGCAAGACCAGTTTGTCGGCAATGCTCATCACCGGCGTCAATCTGGAGAGGCCCGGCGTGCCGGCCTCTCCATGTTCCGATCCGATCGTTGGATAGCTACTGAATTGATCTTGATCGGTCTTGATCTTGTCGGCGTGCGGTCCGAGCTCCATGGCGAGCTTGTCGAGCATCGGATCCGAGATTTTGCTGAAACCTGACTTGTCGACATCGGTTACGATCTTGATGCCGATCGCTTTGAGTTTGTCAGCGGCCGAACGCTCGAGATCGAAGGCTTTCTTCGGCTCTTGCGCTGTGACGTCGCGGCCCGCTGCGAGCACCCATTTGCTTCTGATCCGTCGTTCAGGCTCTGCCACAGTTTATACCGCTGATCCAGAGGATCGCGTTGTTCGGCTTCATGCTGTGTCATCGAGGCACGGGCGCAGGCTCGTAGTGTTTGTTGATGGGGTAGACGTTGACCGACGTTCTCCGCCGACGTCGACGACGCCAGTCTGAAGCGAGTGTGGAGCGCTGCCGAACGGCATGAACGGTTGCGCGCCGTAGGCCGGAAGGGTCGCGTCCTCGGTCGCAGTCGCCTGGCACGCGATTTTCAGGCCTTTGACGTCTTCAATCTTGCGTATGTCCCTCTTGCTGTACATGCTGCGAAGTCCCTGCGTGCCCAGGCCGATCACATGGATGCCTTGCACAGTCTGGTCGATCATGTCGCGAATTGCTTCGAATATGCGCGGGTCGCCCAGTGCCTTGACCATAATGATCTTCACCGCGAAACAGGAAATGCAGGGACATAACTCCCGCCTGCGGCGAGATCGTCGCGGTGTTCGCTGAGGAAACGATTGCAAAATCGAGGATCGCCGGACTTGACGAGCTGAAGAAGCTGCGGTGCTCTTGCCCGGCTGCGCTCCGGGGATATTGGTCAACCAGCATCGTTTGCCGCCGCTCAATTCCTTGAGCTTTGCCGAGAAGATGTCAGTAAGCAACGCTGTAGCCTGAGTTGAGTTGCTGATCGTGCGCGAAGCGGTAGTGCCGTTCCCTGGGCATTGGCATTTAACGACACGGCCAGGGCGCAGGCCAAAAGGGCCAGTCCCCATCTGCTCATGATCGTCATTGTTCCTACCCCGATATTTTTTGCTTCTCGCGACCCACGACGGCCAGGTATCGGAGTTGTAGTCGAGGGCAGAGGGGACGGATGAACAATCTTACATGATGGCCCTCAGCCGCTGAGGCGTGACCGGAAGTTGCGTCACCGCGCCGGGACGCTGAATGGCGTCGTCGATCGCCGAGGCGATGACCGCGCCGACCGGATTGGCGCCACCTTCGCCCGCACCTTCAAGCCCAGAGGATTGAGGGGCTCGGCGCATCCTCCGAGACGACAATTGGCGATGTCCGTTATCTCTCGCGCTGCCGTCGGCATCAGGTAGTCGGCGAAAGTCACCGAAAGAGGCTCCCCGGTCGCGTCATATCGGAACTCCTCCAGCAGGGCACCGCCGATACCTTGCGCCAGAGCCGCCGGCAATTTGGCCTCTCGACCAGCTTCGGGTTTCACGCCCTTGCCGGACGTCATGGCGATCACGTAGCGCTCTATTGCAACGTTGCCGGTTTCGGGTCGACGCGCGCACGGCCGCCACGTGCACTCCGTAGGCGGTAGACCATGTGGGTCGGACTCGAAGGTGGCCTCGGCGTTCGAGTCCATCGGGCAGCGTGCGCGCTGAGATCCCGCCAGCCTCATCGATGGACCCCGAGCGTCGGCTCCGAACAATTTTCGCCATTGACGATGATGTCAAGCGTTTCCCGGCCCGCGTCTGCATCACATTTGGCTGGCAGCGCTCAGCGCGACTGGTGCGCAGTTTGTTCGCCGCGAGTCTGCGACGCCTCGCCGCCACATCACGGTCACGCGCGAGGCGAACGCGCCCATGCCGCGGGCAATTCTGTTCGGTCTGGCCGTGGATCACACGGATCTCTCGCGTGAGTCGATACACTAGGCGTATCGGCGCAAATTTGCGCGATGACGGTCTCCACTCCCGTCCGATTGAGAGCACACTCGGTTATCACTTCAAGCGTCCATCCGGCATCATCCTGATCCTCGCAACCGTATCGAAAGGGACCGAGAGTCCGCTCTTCTCTGACGAACATGGCTACGCCGGCGCTTCGACTTTTTCGCCGTTCTCAGCGTCGTTCGCGAAGCTGCCCCTGAGTTCCGGCGCGCGCGGCCTTGAGTGCCTTTGTCGAGCAGAAGCGCATAGTCACTGAATCGTAGACAATCTCCGTGCCGAGCGGTGTCGAGGCCGGCTTCATAGGGCATTGCACTTTTGTCAATATAGGTTGCCGCCTGCGTGAACCCTCGACCTGTCCAGTCCGGCCTCGGCGGCAATCGCGTCCAGAAGACGTTCGCGCACAAACGTCGACTCGTAAACGACGACCCGGCGCTCGATAAGTGCTCGCACGGCAGCTTCGTTTGTCAGTCGAATGGCGCCGATCGCGCTGATAGGCCGGCACTCGGATAGGCCGGGCAGCGCAGCATCGCGGCGCGTCAAATCGCGGGCACGGTCGCTGCATGCGTGCGCATATAGGCCCCGTTGTCGTGGAAGAATTCGTCTTCGATCCCAAGAATGCAACCCTGCGCGTCAACCGCGGCACGGAACGCGGTGGATTTGTTCGCGCGAATGATTGGCCGCAATCAGGTGTTCGCGGCCGATCCTCAATCCATTTGATCGGCCGGCGAAATCTCAGCGCGGCGGCGCAGACCAGAATATCTTCGGGGTAGAGCTCACCACGCGATGCCGAAGCCGCCGCCGACGTGACCCTCGTAAAGTTGAACCGGACTCCGTGTGTCCGCTTCCGAACAACCCTGCGATCGTGTCGCGATCTCCAATGCGGCACCTTAGCGGCGCCATGCAACTCGAGCACATCGCGCATCTCGTCATACCGCGCGATGGCCCCGCGCGTCTCGATCGAACGCCGGAGTGACGTCCGACCGGAAAGCTCCAGCGAGACGATCGCGTGGGCATCGCGGAACGCGCGCAGCGATATCGCCATAAGATTTCTGCACGATGCCCGGCCTGTTGTCAGGTCTCGCTCGTACCGGCCCGGGCGGATCGGCTCGGACATGGATGACAGGTGCGCGGTAGCTCGATCGACAGCGCGCACCAGGTCTGCGGCGTCTTCGGCGAGATACGGGTCGTCGGCAAAGACTAGCTGCGACCGGCTCGCCGACGTAGCGCACGACATCCTGTGCCAGCACGCGGCTGTTGATAGGCTCCAGCGGCTTGAGGCCGGTCAGTCGAAACGGAATGTGCGGGATATCGGCCACGTCCGCATGCGTCCACACTGCGTGGACGCCGGGCAGCGCTCGCGCGGATCTGGCGTCGATCGAACTAATTCCCGTGTTGCGACGTCTCGAGCGGAGCGACCCGCATGTACAACTGGCCCGGGAAAGAAATATCGGCGGCAAACCGGCCCTGGCCTAACAGCAGCGGCCGGTCTTCCAGGCGCGGTGCACCGAGCGGCCAATGAATTTCCGTTTATCGGACATGAGCGATGGCGCTCATCCTTGTCGTCATCTTCTGCCGCGGCGCGTACCGCCTTGATGATGTTCTGGTAGCCGGTGCAACGGCAGAGGTTGGACGCGAGCACGTCGAGAAGGTCTTCGTCGCTGATATCCGGCTCGCGCTCCAGAACGCCGACGGCCAGCATCAAAAACCCGGGCGTGCAGAAACCGCACTGCAGCGCGTGATGATCCATGAAGGCCTGCTGCATCGGATGCAGCTTGTCGCCAGTCAGCCAGGCCCTCGACGGTCCGGATTTTCGTGCATCGTCGGCCTGCACGGCGAACATCAGGCAGGAGCGCATCGGTTCGCCATCGACAATGACCGTGCAGGCGCCGCAGACACCATGCTCGCAACCGATATGGGTTCCGGTCTGTCCGCAATCTTCACGGATGGCATCGGCCAGCGTGCGCCGCGATTCGACGGCAATCGCGTGATCGCGGCGCGTTGATGTTGACCGTGATCGGCGGTTTTGCCGCTCATGCGCGCTTTCTCCTGCTTTGCGCAAAGCGGCGCGTATGCGCTGGGAGTCGCCGGCATCTCGTCGATTTCCACCGCCGAACGGCGAAAGGGCATCGTTGATCGCGTTGATCACCGCTGCCGGCGCGCGCCGATCGTGCCGCCTTCGCCCAGCCCTTCGCTTTGGAGTGATCGAATTCGCGCTCGGTCGTTTCAGATGTGGTGAAGCTCGATTTCCGGAATTTCGCGCGCGGTCGGCGGCAGATAGTCGGCCAGTGTTGCGGTGGTAGAATGCCGCCGTTCTCGTCATAGATGATTTCTTCGAGCAACGCGTTGCCGATTCCTGCGCGATGCCGCCGTGCACCTGACCGTCCGCGATCATCGGGGTTGATGATCCGGCCTGCGTCCTCCGCCACCGAGGAACTTTCTCGACCTTGACGTGGCCGGTTTCCACGTCAACGTCGACGATTGCGACGTGACAGGCGTTAGAAAAAGTGCCCGGTGGATCGTAGTGGCCTGTTTCGGAAATGCCAGGCTCAATCTCGCCCTTGAAGCGATGCGTCTGTGTGTAGGCCTCGCGCGCGAGCCTTGCGATCGGAATTGTTCGGTCTGTTCCGGCGACTTTAGCCATCCCGTCTGCGAGCACGATGTCATCGGTGCGGCCTCAAGCAGGTGGCTCGCTATCTTGAGCAGCTTGGCGCGAACTTTACGTGCGGCGATCAGCGTAGCCTCCGAAATCACCAGAGATCGGCTGGCAAAGGTGCTCCCATCCATAAGGTGCGACGATCGGTGTCGCCATGCACCACCCTGATCATGGCGGGCGCGATTCCAAGCTCGTCAGCGATGATCTGAGCAAGCGTGGTGCGCAGGCCCTGGCCGTGCGGCGATGAACCGATGCGAGCCTCGACGAAGCCGGACGGATCGACGGAAACAATGACCAGTCTCCCCACCCGGGCGTGATTTCCATCCCGCGTGCCGCGAATGCCGGGCTGCCGTAGCCGGTACGCTCCGAAAAAGTTGCAAAGCCGATGCCGAGACGTAACGGCCTTTGTGCGCGCGCGTCGCTTCTGGCGCTTGCGGAAGGCAGGCACGTCGACCGCCTTAACCGCCATTTCCAGCGTCTCTTTATAGGTGCCTTCGTCGAACTCCAGGCCCATCGCCGATCTGTAGTGGAAATCTGTCGATCAGGTTGCGGCGCCTGATGTCGATCGGATCGATGCCGAACGCACGCGCGGCTTTGTCCATCAGCCGCTCGATCGTGAAAGTGATCACCGGTCGTGACACACCGCGGTACGGCGCCATCGTGCAGGTGTTCGTCGTGACGCCGCGCGCATGAGGCACTGGTATTGCTGAACGTCATAGGGTCCCGGCATTTCCGGCCATCGCCATCAGCGGTTCGACGCCGCACGTGGTGGGAAAGACAGGAATAGGCCTCCGACGTTCGCGACAATATCCGACTTGCAGCGCAAGCAACTCGGCATTGTTGTCGAAAGCGCCTTCGAGTGTGATGTACTGGTCACGCGAATGAAAGCCGGCGATGAGATTCTCGCGACGATCCTCGATCCAACTCACTGAGCTCTTCAGCTTTCTCGCCAGCCAACCAGAGCACGACATATCTCGCTCGCAAGCGACATCTTCTGTCCGAAACCGCCGCCGACATCGGGTGCGATCACGCGCAGGTCGGATTCTGGGAAGCCGAGCAGGTCGCAAATTGCCGTCCGCGTCAGATGCGGCATCTGCAGTCGTACACGTGAGAGTAACGCGTCCGGTTGCCGAATCATCAAGCGGCGTGGCACTCCCGAGCCTCTATCGGTGTCGCGTTCTGGCGGTGCGACCGCGCCTCCATCGTGACGATCTTGTCTCGCAGCGCCCCATGCAGCGTCGAAATCCGGCGTTTTCACCTTTCCTTCGAGGATGACGTTGCCTGGCTGCTTCGGTATGAATCCTGCGGAGCGCCGGATTTGAGCGCGACACGTGCGTCACTTACTGCCGCCGTTTCATCGATTGATAACTCGACAGTCGCTCCGCGATATCTTCCGCCTCTGCCGCCGTCGGTGCCACGATCGCGGCAACGAGCTCGCCGGCGAAGCGAACGACGCTTTCAGCAAGCGGGTGGTCTGACCGACAGGCTTGTATGCAAATTTGTGCAGCATCGGCGTGATCTTCTTCACGCCGCCGAGGTCCGCCGCGGTGATTACCATCGCTCCGGTCGGAACGCGGATGTCTACAAGCTTCCCGGCGGCAACAGGAGCTGCGCACGAAGCGTACCCAATGTGCGGCAGGAAGGTCTGCCGGTGAATCGGCCCTGACCGGTAATGAGTGCTGGGTCTCGAGGCGACTGGATGGCAGCGTCCGACCCAGGTCATTCCGGAGCCGCGGGTGCCATTGCGCACTCACGAGCGACGCTCTGCTCCAGAGCGCGTCGTACAACAGCGCGCTACTAGGTCGCGCCGATAGTCGGCATTGGTCTGATGATCCTCGAGCGGGTCAATCGCCCTGGCGGCAGCGTCGACGGCGGCAGCCCGAAACGCAGCATCGAGTCGACCGCTGCCGTTCAGTGCAGCTTCAGCTTCCGGAATGCGCCGCGGGAAGGACTCTGCGCGCCCGACGCCGATGCGCGCATCGCGGATCTTGCCGCCTTGCAGATCGATATGTCGCGAGCGATGCACGCTCATGCGCGAAGTCGCCCGCGCGGCGACTGAACTCGTTGAAGCCGAATTTGAGCGTCATTTGAAAGCAGGCGGCAATCTTGTTTCTGCGAGCAATCTCATCCTCAGCCAGTGTTGTTGGACGATAATTCCGGCGAAAAATCATCTCGCCAGTGATCTCGCGGTTGCCACGCACGCTGCTCGCAACGAGCGTAGCATCGAGGGTCGCGCGCGACCAGGCACCATTCCGAGGTTGGGTCGGCGTGCGCAGAGACTTCCGCAGAAATGGTCCTGCGCATAGCAGATCGGATAGCTGGACGGTGATGGCGCGCGACAATGGTGAGCAACTCGACCAAGGGGTTGGCGATTACGGGTTTGTGGAACGCTGGCGATGGCGCACGCAGGCGCCAACCGAGAGCGTTTTCCATCGCTCGCAAGCTTATCGAGCCCGGCGATCCCGTTGATATCCACGAGGTGCGCCGGCTTCGCGAGGCGAAACGCCGTGATGGGGACGAGGCTTTGCCCGCCCCGCCAGAACGCGGCCAGCATCTCTTCGGCGCCACCTCAGCCAGCGTCTTCAGCGCCTCATCGAGCGTCTTCGGCACGTGATAAACGAAGGGCGCGGATTTCATGCGGGCAAAGCGCCTCGGGCGGGAGCTAATTATTTGTACAACAAACGATAAACCGGGCACCTTGATTGTCAAACGGCCAGGTTCAGGAGCTAGGCAGCAGTTTGCGGTATTACTGTCCTTTCATTGCGGGCGGCACTTTCCTATCCTATCTGGCAAAACAACCGGGCCTGTGCCTGGGGGATGAGGGATGCCAAAGACAATGAGATGTCGTTGCAGCTGCCTGTCTGGCTGGCGCCGTGCTGGCGAGCGCTCCGGCGTTGGCCGAAGAGGCCAAGCGGCCCAACAAGGTGTCATTCTATTTTGCCGCGCATGAGGACGACTGGCAGTTGTTCATGAATCCGTCCGCCTTTCAGGACGTGATCGGCGGGGCGGCCAAGACCGTGTTCGTGCATCTGACCGCCGGCGACGCCGGGCTTGGCACCGGCCTGGGCGGCCGCAAACATCCGTTCTATCTGGCGCGCGAAAACGGGGCGGAGGCTGCGATCCGGTTCATGGCCGACGCCGACGCGGCACCGGGCGAGCGCGTCGCTGCGCCGATGATGTTCAACGGGCACTCTGATTTATCGTGTCAGTTATCGCAACACCGTGGGTTATTTCCTGCGCGTGCCGGATGGCAACTGCGTCCGGCGCGGGCTATCTCCGAGACCGGCTTTCAGTCGCTCAAGCGCCTGGCCAGCGGCGAGAACGATATTCTGCGCGCGGTCGACGGCTCGGCCACCTATTATGGGTGGGACGATCTGGTTGCGACGCTGCGCGCGATCGTTGTCTACGAGCGCGGGCGGGCTGCTCTTGTCCAGATCAACGTCGCCGAAACCGATACGCGCATCAATCCAGAACGACCATACTGACCATCTTGATGACCGCAAAGTCTGCGCTCGACGCCGTCAGCAATTTTTCATGCGTGCGTCGGGTCTATTATGTCGATTATGCCAGTTCACGGCTGCCGCAAAATCTGGATGCGCAGCAGCGCGACATGGAAAGTTCGGTGTTTGCAGTAACGCTTGCCGGCGTTCAGGCCCTCGATCATGGGACATCATGGGATCACTATGATCGATCCTTTGTCGGCGGAACTATTTTCGCGTCCAGGAGCCCGCTGGCCGGTGCGAGGCACCGGTAATGGCTTCCGCCCACTAAAAATTTTTACACAATCTTACTATCGCGACGTCGCGGCCGTCTGCTCGGTCACGCCGTCACGATAAGTTCATTTTATAGAATCAGTAGTTGCCAGATAATACCGCTGTCTGCGCGGATCTTTATCGCAACCTTTTTCATGCAGGCCCGTTTTCTTCCGGACGATGCCTGACCCAGCCACCGTTAGCGGCACCCTATGCGCTACGCAGATGCGCTGTTCGCCCTGCAAACCCGCCGTGTCGTATCGGTCGATGCGCTGCGCGGGTTCAGCATTTTCTGGATCATCGGCGCCGATGGAGCGATCTGGACGCTGGACCGGATGCTGCGCAACAAGGGCTCGGCGTTCAACTCGGTGGGCAGTTTCCTCGGCACTCAGATGAGCCATGCGGAGTGGGTGGGCCTCCGATTTTACGATCTGATTTTTCCGCTTTTTATTTTTGTCACCGGCGTATCGATCGTGTTGGCATTGCCTCGGTTGGTTCGAGCGCGAAGAGAGCGTCCGTGCACATGCGCACGTCCTTCGTCGGGCTCTCCTTGCTCTATGGACTGGGAATAATCTTTTACGGCGGCTTAAGCCAGCATTGGGACGATGTGCGCTTTGTCGGTGTCCTGCAGCGAATCGCAATCTGTTATTTGTTTGCGTCAATCCTGTTCCTGAATCTCGATTGGCGCGGGATTGACGGCTGCGCTGGTCGCGCTGCTCGGCGGGTACTGGGCTCTCATGACATTCGTACCAGTACCTGGCATCGGTGCAGGGTCGTACGAGCCTGGCGCCAATCTCGCCAGATTGATCGACGCAAATTATTTGCCCGGGCGATTGTGGGATAAGACCCGCGATCCTGAGGGCCTCCTGAGCACTCTTCCGGCAATTGGAACCTGCGTTGCTTGGCGTATTTGCCGGCCTGCTGCTCAAGGACGAGCGCGCCACCCCGACACAGAAGTCGCTCTGGCTGATAGGGGGCGGCGCTGCAATGGTTGCTGCTGGTTATCTGTGGGGCCTTCAATTTCCCGATCGTGAAGGACGATCTGGACGTCGTCATTCGTTCTTGTTGCCGGAGGTTACAGTGTCAATCCTGCTCGGCATCATGCATCAGGCTATATGATGTCTGGGGCTGGAAGTTGTGGGCCACCATCTTCGTATGGATCGGCGCTAATGCCATTGCAATTTATTTCATTAACGGAGTCACGGGTTTCGAACCATTTGCTTTGCGATTCGTGGGTGGTGACGTGAAGGCCTGGTTTGATCAAAGCGTTACCCTCGGCATGGGCCTCTTTGTTGCCCATCTGCTGGGGCTCGTTTTCGCTATCGCGCTCGCGGGTTATCTGTACCGCCGCAAAATTTTTCTCCGCGCCTGAGTCCGTCGGGTACCTACTTTCAGTTCCGATACCAGCGCGCAGCGCAGCGACGGTTGAGGGTGCCACGCTCTTGCCCGTACGCGGATTTTCCGACGGGATATTTTCAATCGTCATTGTGAATCGTGCGGTGTCGGCATCGACGGAAATCGTGTGGAGTGTTTCTGGTGACATTCGGGTCGGCCCAGATCTCGAGTTGCGTCCGGTCAGGCCCCTATGCCCGCGAGACTCAGAAGCCGCCGCCACGTTGACGTTGGCGGGAAATCCGCGCGCGCTCCTCTCGTGCGCTGCCGTCGAACACTTTCAACGGTTCTTTCAAGCCGCTCACCGAAATTCCTTTTTCGCGCAGGTACGGTGCGCCATCTCCGGACCGGCTGGAGGCTTACGCGTTACCATTTTGACCGAGTGAATGGTGCCTTCAGCCGCCGCGACGGACGGCGTCAGGGGCCGATCAGTGCGCCTGTAGGCTACAAGATATGCGCTCCCTTTTCTTTGGCGCGTTCAGATCAGGTCGCCATTTTCCAGCAACTTGCGCGACCGAAAGCGGCATGAAAATGCGGCCTTTGTCGATTGCGGAGAGTGCAACATCGCGAAACAATGCAGGCGGCGGGGCATTCAACGACTATATCGCAGTCATTTGCGAGTTCCGTCATTTTGCGGATGGGAATGCTATCGCCGACTTGCGGCAGCTGCGCGGCGAGCCTTCTCGGCGTCTCGAACCGCAACCGCGGCAAGCGCTAAGTCCGGCACTCCGGCGATAAGGCGTCTTGCGACTTCGAGACCCACAGCGCCGAGACCGGCGATACCGACCTGCAACGGTTTTCTGTCTTTCGGCCCGTTCATTTCTTGCGTCCAGTAAAATTGGCCTTTGCGCTTTTCCATGAAGCACGCACGCCTTCTCGCATAGTCTGGCGTCGTACTGGCTGCGCGCTGAAGGTTGCGCTCGAGATCCGAGCTGTGCGTCGAGCGAGTTCGTTGCGGATGCATTGAGAGCCTGCTTGGTCAGCGCGAGACCTTGTGTCGGCGCCATCGCGAAGTGCTCGCAGATCCTTGTCGCCTCGTACACAAGAACCTCGTCTTCCACGGCGCGCCAGATCAGGCCCCAGTTCAGCCGCCTTTGTCGGCGCGGCAAATCTCTGCGCCAGCAGCGCGCAGCCCGCGTGCACGCGCATCTCCGACGAAGCCGAGGCAAAAACCAGGTGCCGCCAGGATCCGGGATCAGTCCGACGCGTGCAAAGGATTGGATGAATTTCGCTTTCAGGCTCGCGATAACGATGTCGCAAGCGAGCGCGATGTTGCAACCGGCGCCAGCGGCAACGCCGTTCACGGCTGCGACAACGGGAAAGGGACGGTCCGCAGTCGACGCACGAGCGGATTGTAGTATGTTTCCTGCGCACCACCGAGCGCGACGGTCTCACCTCGGCTTGGCAAGCCGGTCGCTCAAATCCTGGCCCGTGCAGAACCCGCGGCCCGCGCCCGTTATCAGCAGGGCGCGGCAGCTTTCATCGGCTTCGGCGTCGTCTATCGCCTTGCGGAGGGCCAGATGCATCGCTTCGTTGAAAGCGTTGAGCTTGTCGGAGCCGGTTCAGCGTGATGATCGCGATAACCGGGACGCGCATCGACCAGGATCGGAGGTATCGGCAGTCATGACTTGTTGAGAAACCGGTCGAGCGCGCCGATTTCGTCCTTCTCCTGTTCGAAATCGTCGGCGATACGCTCGTAGAGCCGGGCAGCCGCGGCAAACATTTCATGCTCGGCACGCTCGTCGCCGACAAAGGCGGCGATCTCGTCAAGCTCGGCGACCCAGCGATACGCCTTGGAATACATCGATGGAACCTGGTTCGAAAGGTAGCGCAACAGGTCGGGTCGGCTCTCGGCCAGTTCCGCCCTGAGTGCGTCGGCCGAACCGCCTCGGGTAGCGGCGAGCATCATGGTCGCGCCGAGTGCCGTGAACCCTTTGGTGATGCCGGCGTAGGACATCTTGAGTGCCGAAGCGGCGGTGACGGGCCCATCGAGCACGCGCACGATCAACCCGTAGTCGTTAAGCTTGGCGAGGTCTGCAGCAGCGGGACCAGACGCGTAAATCTTTGTGTTGCTCGATCCCGGTTTCGGCGGCGGACCAATGATGCCCGCGCCAACAAACGGGCAACCGGTCGCGGCAACCTCTTCCGCGATTTTCAGCACGGTCGGCGGGCTTACCGCATTGCATTCGACGTACACAGGTTTTGTGTTGGCGCGGTCAGCACGGGCGCAAGCCGACCTGGCGAGACCGAGCGCATCGCCCGGCGGGATGATCGACAGCAAAAAGTCGGCTTCGGCCAGTGCACGTTCCTCGACCGGCTGCATGCCAGCCTCCGCGCGCGCGCTTTGCACTTTCTTCGCTGCGACCGGCAAGCGATGTCAGTACCGTGACCTTGTTTCCGGTGAGCCGCCGATCCGACTGCCAGCACCCATATTCCGGGCGCGACGATGGCAACAGCAGGGGTCGCATTCGTGATCCGGTCACACCGCCATCCAGATTGATACTTTGGCCGGTGACGAAGGCGAGATGCTTCGGACGCGCAGGAAGCAAGCACGGCTCCCACAAGATCCTCCGGAACCTCAGCGCGCGGGACGCATTGCATCGCGACGATGCGCTCCTCTGCGCTGGCGTCACGGTCTTGCGCTCGATCTCCGTGAAGGTCGCGCCCGGCAATATGGCGTTTCACGGTGATGCCTTCGGCACCGAGTTCGCGCGCCATCGATAGACTCATCCCGGCCAACGCGGCGCCTTACAGCGCTATGTAGTGCAGATAGTTTGGCCGCCCGAGGCGCACCGCGCCGGACGCAACATTGATTATGCGGCCCCATTGCGCCCGCCGCATTGCCGGGAGAACGGCGCGTGCGCAAAGAAATGGCCCGGTCAAGATTGACGCGAAGGACGCGCTTCCACTCTTCCAACGGAATTTGATCGAAAGGACGCATTTCCAGTGTCGAGAAGATGCCTCCATTGTTGATCAGAACATCGATGCGAGTCGTATTCGTCTTCAACCACCTCGACCATCTGCTTGATCGATGCGGGATCGGCAACGTCGGTCGTGACCGCGAGCGCCTGCCACCGGTTTTCATGATTTCCTCGGAAACCGGCGGCGGCCTTCTTCTCATTGAGCTCGGCGATGACGGCACGTGCACCGGCCGACGCAAACGATTTTGCCAGAACACGGCCCATGCCTTGCCCGGCGCCGGTGACGATGACGACGCGGTCCTTGAGGCCGGGAAAGACGATGTTGTCTGGATCAGGCATTGCGGAAGACGCGAAAGCGGAATCATGCCGCGCCTCGTTCCAACCGAGGCAAAGAACTCCGGAGCGATGCGCGGGCATCCCACGGCGTCCACCAGGGTTTGATGCCCGAGATCGCGCGCGATCAAGTCAGCGCTGATATAGCCTCGCGCCGCCGGAAATCGCTCCGCCGGGATGGCCGCGCAGAGCCGGAGTTGTACAGATTGGGGATCGCGAGCGATAGCCGAAATGATTGTACATCACCTGATTCGGCGTTGAAGGCACCCATGAAGATGTCGCCGCCGCGCATGTTGATCATCTCCTGAACATACTCGCGGCCGGTGTAGACGTATCGCCCGAGGATATTTTTGCTCGTCATGTTCGGGCAGTACCGTGCAAAACATTCAATGATCTTGTCGGAAAATTCTTCCTTGAAGGACCTCGTGGGACTGGACCACCGAGATCGGGATTGAGCGGCATCACGTGCCAGCAGTAGGTCGTGTGCTTGCCCGGGGGCGCCTGCGTCGGATCCAGCAGACTCAAGGGTCCGGACCCAAATTGCACGAGCTTGGGAACGCGGCCGGCCTGTACGTCCTGATGGGCCGAGAAAAGGTCCTCCATGGTTTCAGCGCCGATGCTCCATTTAAGCGTGCGATTGATGTTGGGATCGAATTTTTCGGCGGCGAAACCTCGGACTTTCGTCGAGCGCGAGATGCAGGCCAAACAGGCTCCAGGCCGTGTACTGAAAGCCATCGAGCTTGTCGAGGAAGGCGGCGGGCAGCTGCTCGCGTCCGATCAGGTTCTCGAATGTCTGATGGACGTCGAGAGTGGAAGCGACGAATTGCTTCGCACGCACGGTGCGGCCGTCAGCCAGCTCGATGCCGGTCGCGCGACCATTCTCGATGACGATGCGGCTGATATTGACCTGTGGCTGGAAAGAGCCGCCGGCGGCGATGAAGGTCTCCATCAATCCGCGCGCCAGATTGAAAGAGCCGCCCTGACAGAGCTGGTAGCCACTGTCCAGATCGAAGGCGCGAATGACCGAGCCCATGGGCGAGGTCTTTGACGAGGTATCCACCAGCCAGGTGCCGAACAGCGAGACCTTGAACAAAAACAGCAGTCGCACATGCTCATTCTCGAACAGTTCGCGTACGACATCGAGCGGCTGGCGGTCCGACACTTCGAGAAACTCGCGCCCCAACGCCGTGCGCGACAACAGCGATCTCGCGCTCCGCTCTCGACAATGGCTCGGCATAGCGCTCCGGCAAGAAAATCTGCGCGCGTGATCTTTTCGGCCTTGCGATTCCATTCGCGGAAAGTCGCGGCATCTTTTTTCGAGAAGCGGGCAATGTTGGCGACCGACTTTCTTCGAGATCGCGGCCCAGCACGAGTGCAGATCCATCGTGGTGCGCCTGGCCGAACTCATAGCGAGGGCGTGACGTAGGTGACGCGCTCGTCCAGATTCAGATCCTTGAACCAGGGCGTTTCGCTGATGTGGAAATGGTTGATCGAGTGCAGATTGTGGTAGAAGCCCGGCAGCGTGACCTCGCGCGTGCACAATCCGCCCGCCATAGGTCAGTCGCCGGTCGACCAGCAGGATGTCGAGACCGGCGCGGGCCAGATAGCTGCCGAGGATCAAGGCCGTGGTGTCCGGCGCCGATGATGATGCCGTCGTAGGTTTTATCGAGCGCCTGGACAAAGGTCGAATTTCCTCGAGAACCTGCGCCGACATCGGTCCGCGCATTACACTGCCGGTCGGCCGGCACGCAGTCAATGGCCACGGCTGCATGGCCAACAAGCCGGAATTGCTGGCCTTTTCAGCGCCAGCTCAACACCGCGGCGCTGACGGCGGTGGACCTTTGACTCGCAGGTCCCGGTCAGATTAGCTGCCTGCACACAAGGGCCGGAAAAAGGCCTCTGGGAGGAACACATCATGCGGAAAGCTCTTGTTGGCTGCAGAGCGCGGCCGTATTGCTTGCAGCGGGTCCGGCTGCGGCCCAGAACAAATCGATCAAGATCGGCTTCATCAGCACGTTCAGCGGCCCGATCGCCGTCATCGGCAACGACATGCGCAACTCGTTCGAGCTGGCGCTCGACCACATGGGCCGCAAGATGGGTGGCCTGCCGGTCGAGGTCGATATACGAAGACGATCGGCAGCAAGCCGGAGGTCGGCAAGCAGAAGACCGAGAAGCTGATCGAGTCCGACAAGGTCGATTTCATCGTCGGCTACATCTGGTCGAACGTGCTGCTGGCTTCGATGAAGTCGGCGGTCGATTCAAAGACCTTCCTGATCAGCGCCAATGCCGGCCCGTCGCAGATCGCGGGCGAGCAGTGCTCGCCGTTCTATCTTCTCGACCTCGTGGCAGAACGACCAGACGCCGCAGGCGATGGGCCACTACATGAACCAGAAGGACGTCAAGACCGCCTTTCTGATCGGGCCCGAACTATGCCGCCGGCAAGGACATGCTCGGCGGCGTGGCCGCCACGTTCAAGGCAAGATCGTCGGCGAGGAACTGACCAAATGGCCCGATCAGCTCGACTTCTCGGCCGAGCTTGCGAAAGCGAAGGCGGCAAAGCCGGATGCGATCTTTGTGTTCTATCCGGGCAGCGGCGGGCGTGCAGTTCCTGAACCAGTACGCGCAGGCCGGCCTCAAGGGCAGATCCCGCTCTACACCGCGTTCACGATCGACGAGCTGTCGCTGCCGCTGCAGAAGGACCTCGCGCTCGGCGTGCCCGGCGCGCAGCAAGTGGGTGAACGACCTGCCGAATGACGCCAACAAGAAGTTCGTCGCCGACTACCTCAAGAAGTATCCGGGCTGCGGCCGTCGTTTTACGGTGCGCAGACCTATGACGCCGCGAATCTGATCGCATCGGCGGTCGCTGGCGACCAACGGCAACCTGTCCGACAAGGACGGCGCGTGCAGAAGGCGCTGGAGAAGGCCGACTTCAAGTCGGTGCGCGGAGACTTCAGCTTCGGCACACAACCACATCCCGATCCAGAATTTCTATCTGCAGGACGTGGTGAAGGACGCGGACGGCAACTTCGTTGCTCAAGACCGTCGCGACGATCGTCGGAAGACAACCAGGATCGTTTCGTCACGTCAAGTGCACCGATGAAGTGATCACCCGCTGATATGTGACGGCGGTGGCGCAATGGCGCCGCCGCCGTTTGCTTGTCGGCGCATTGCGATCGGCGCCGCCATGACGCTGTTCATCGAACAATGCCTGAACGGTCTGCAGTTCGGCCTGCTGCTGTTCCTGCTCGCCGCGGGTTTGACGCTGGTCTTCGGCATCATGGACCTGGTCAATCTGGCGCACGGCTCGCTCTATATGCTCGGCGCCTATTTTGCCGCCACCTTCGCGGCATGGACCGGCAGCTTCGTGCTCGGCGCCGTGCTGGCGCTTGGCGCCACGTTGCTGGTCGGCATGGCGGTGGAAGTCATCGCGATGCGCAGGCTTTACGGTCGCGATCATCTCGATCACGTGCTCGCGACCTTCGGTCTGATCCTGTTCTTCGATGAGCTCGGTGCGGCTGATCTGGGGCGCGGCGGCATGAGTCTGCCCTTGCCGTCGTGGCTCAACACGTCGGTCCGGATTCTGCCGGGCGTCGATTATTCCGCCTACAAGCTGTCCATCATCGTGGTGTCGCTTGCTGTCGCGGCCTTTCTCTATGTCTGCTGGTCATGCGCACGCGCCTCGGCATGCTGATCCGCGCCGGGGCGTCGAACCGCGAAATGGTCGGCGCGCTCGGCGTCGAACATCAAGCTGCTGTTCACGCTGGTGTTTGGTCTTGGCGCCGCGCTCGCGGGCCTCGCTGGGCTGATGCAGGCGCCGATTCTGACCGTTCAGATCGGCATGGGCGAGAACATCCTCATTCTCGCTTTCGTCATCACTCGTCATCGGCGGCATCGGCTCGATCCGCGGCGCTTTCGTCGCCGCTATCCTCGTCGGGTTCATCGATACGCTGGGCCGCGCCTATCTTCACCGATTTGCTGCGGCTTGCGTTCACCAAGGAAGCGGCTGCGACTGCAGCGCCGGCGCTGTCATCGATGCTGATCTATCTGCTGATGGCGATCGTCCTGGTTGTTCGGCCCGAGGGCCTGTTTCCGGCGAGCGGCAAATGACTCCGCGTTCAACCTGCGCACGACCGTGGGCCGTGTTGCTGCTGCTCGCGCTTGTGCTGCTGCCGGTCTACGTCGAGCTCACCGGCAGCCGCTTCCTGCTGACGTTGTTCACCCGCATCGTCATCCTGGCGCTCGCGCGCGGTCAGCCTGAATCTGATCCTTGGCTATGGCGGCATGATGAGCTTCGGCCACGCCGCCTATCTCGGCATCGGCGGCTATGCCGTCGGCATTCTGGCGCCTTCGAGGGTGTCACGACAGGCTTTGTTCAATGGCCGGTCGCGCTTGTGGTGTCCGCGCTGTTCGCACTCGGTGATCGGCGCGCTCAGCCTGCGCACACGCGGCGTCTATTTCATCATGATCACTTTGGCGTTTCGCGCAGATGGCTTACTACATCGTCGCCGGGTCTGGCGCGCTATGGCGGCGATGACGGCCTCACCATCCAGAAGCGCAGCCAGTTCATTGCGCCGATCAATCTGCTCGAACAAGGTGCAGTTCTATTACATCTGTCTGGCGCTGCTGTTCGCTGCGATTTATCTGGTCGTGGCGGCTCGTCAACTCGCGCTTCGGCATGGTGATCCAGGGCGCGCGCTCGAACGATACGCGCATGCGCGCGATCGGCTTCCCGACCTATCGTTACAAGCTCACCTGCTTCGTCATCGCCGGGACGCTGTGCGGTCTCGCCGGGGCGCTGCTCGCCAATCACACCGATTTCGTCAGCCCGGCGATGATGTATTGGACGCGCTCAGGCGATCTCATCATCATGGTGGTGCTCGGCGGCATGGGCTCGCACCTTCGGCCCGCTGTTCGGCGCAGTGGCGCTGCTGGTGCTGGAGGAAGTGCTCTCAGGCATCACCGAATATTGGCAGATCATTCTCGGTCCGCTGCTGCTGTTGGTCGTCCTGTTCGCGCGCGGCGGCATCGACGGTCTGCTCGGCAAGGTGCGCCATGGCTGAATTGCTGCGGGTAGAGGGCCTGGCAAAGCGCTTCGGCGGCATCGTCGCCACCGACGACCTGACGCTGAGCATTCCCGAAGGAGAATTGCACGCCGTGATCGGTCCGAATGGCGCCGGCAAAACAACGCTGATCGCGCAGCTCAGCGGGCAACTTGCGCCCGATTCCGGCCGCATCCATTTCGCCGGCAACGATATTACCGACGCTGTCGATGCCATCGCGCAGCCTGCTCGGCCTGGCGCGCTCGTTTCAGATCACCTCGCTGTTCCTCGATCTCAGCGCTGCTCGACAATGTGGCATTGGCCGTTGCAGGCCCATGCCGGTCATTCATTTCACTTCTGGCGCAATGCGCGCCGCGAGCCGGAGCTGCGCGATCCGGCGCGCGCGGCTCTCGCGCGCGTCGGCTTGAGCGCGCGTGCAGATCTGCCGGCATCCGCTCTCAGTCACGGCGAGCATCGCCAGCTCGAGCTCGCCATGGCGCTCGCGTCGCAGACCTCGCATGCTTCTGCTCGACGAGCCAATGGCGGGTCTGGGCCGGAAGAGTCGGCGCGCATGGTGTCCATGCTGCGCGACCTTAAGAAGGAGCTGACCATTCTGCTGGTCGAGCACGACATGGAAGCGGTATTCGCGCTCGCCGATCGCATCACGGTGCTGGTCTACGGTCGGGTTATCGCCTCCGGGAGACCTGACGACATCCGCAACAACGCCGCAGGTGCGCGACGCCTATCTCGGCGAGCAGGAGGCTGCTCATGGCTGACAGCGTGCCTCGAGGTCGACGGGATCGAGACCTGCTACGGACCTGCAGCCAGGTGCTGTTCGGCGTCTCGTTCGCCATCGCGTCCGGCGAGATGGTCACGCTGATGGGCCGCAACGGCATGGGCAAGACCACCACCGTGCGCTCGATCATGGGACTGACGCCGGCGCGTGCCGGCACTATTCGTTTCCTGGGCGACGAGATCCGCGGCCTGCCGTCATACAAGGTGGCGCAACGCGGCATCGGTCTGGTGCCGGAAGGGCGACAGATTTTCCCGAACCTCTCCGTGCGCGAGAACCTGCAGGCGACCGCGGTCGAACGCGAATGGCGAGCGGCTGGACGCTCGACAACGTGTATGAGCTGTTTCCACGATTGGCCGAGCGCGACGACAGCATGGGCAATCAACTGTCCGGCGGCGAAGCAGCAGATGCTGGCGATCGCCCGCGCGCTGATGACGAATCCGCGTCTGCTGATCCTCGACGAGGCGACCGAGGCCTCGCGCCGCTGGTCCGCGCCGAGATCTGGCGTTGCCTGGCACGGCTGAAGGATCGGGCGTTCGATCCTGGTGATCGACAAGAATGTCAGGGCACTTATACGCGTCGCCGACCGGCATTTCCTGATCGAGCGCGGGCGTGTGGTGTGGAAGGGCTCTTCACGGAGCTCGCCGCAGCTCCGATGTGCAGCACCGCTATTTGGGCGTTTGATCTATTCCGCCGGCTGCAGCGGCGGTCGGACGTCGGCGAATGAAGGAAATGTTGGCGCCGCCTAGCCTGCGGTGCAACCGGTCGAGCAGCAGGTAGATCACCGGCGTCGTATAGAGCGTAAGCACCTGTGAGACCAGCAGTCCGCCGATGATGGTGATGCCGAGCGGTCGCCGCAACTCGGAACCGGGGCCGATGGCAATCACCAGAGGCAACGCACCGAGCATAGCGGCCATCGTCGTCATGAGGATCGGCCGGAATCGCGCCAGGCAGAGCATCATGGATCGCGCCGCTGAGGGCAATCCCAGTCGCCGTTCGCCGTCGAGGGCGAAGTCGACCATCATGATGCCGTTCTTCTTCACGATGCCGATCAGCAGAATAATGCCGATGAATGCGATAACCGAAAGTTCGGTGCCAGAAATCTCGAGCGCCAGCAGCGCTCCCAGGCCTGCCGATGGCAACGTCGAGATGATGGTCAGCGGGTGCGCAAGGCTCTCGTACAGCACGCCCGAGCACGATGTAGACCGCAATCAGCGCCGCCAGAAGCAGCAAGGGCTGCGCTCCGACCGCCTGCTTGATAGGCCGGCACGTCGCCGGAGAAGTCGGCGCGGACAACGTCGAGAATGTGCATTTCGGCAACGGCCTGCTCGAGTCGCACGCGGTCACGTCTTCGATCAATGCATTGGGCGCCAGATTGTAAGGTGATGGTCACCGACGGGAATTGGCCCTGGTGGTTGACCACCAAGGGCGCAATGCCGCGCTCGATATTTGGTCACGGCCGACAGGGCACCTGCGCGTTGCCGTTCCCGGTGCACATAGATCCTGGTCAGAGGTCGGTCGGATCACGCTGGTACGAGGCGTCCACTTCGAGAATGACCCGGTATTGATTGCGCTGGACCGTAGATTGTTGAGAATCTGCCGCTGCGAAAACGCATTGTTGAGCGCGTTGTCGATGTCCTGAACGCGCACCCCGAAACGTGACGCTGCCTCGCGGTCGATGGTGATGTTGGCCTGCAGCCCGCCTTGCTCGCGGTCGGTGGTTACATCCACGATGCCAGGCAAGCGCTTAACGCGATCGACAACGCGGGGACCCACTTTGCAGCTCATCGATATCCGCACTCCATAGCGTGAATTGATACTGGGCATCGCTTTGTCGCCCACCGACGCGCAGATCCTGTGCGGGGAACATGAAGGTGCGGATGCCGGGAATCTGGTTCAGCTTGGCCCGCAGCCGCGCCGACCACCTGCAGCGTGCTGATATTGCCCCGCTGGTTGAGCGGTTTGAGGCTGATGAACAGACGGCCGCGGTTGACCGAGCGCCGAAAATGGCGACGGACCGACTGATGACCCAACGCCTGCGACGGCCGGATCCGCAATCACAACCTCTGTTGCCTTGCGCTGCAAGTCCACCATGGCCTCGTAGGAGACGTCGGTCGAAGCTTCGGTGCCGCCAAAGATCAGTCCGGTATCGTCCTGCGGGAAAGTAACCCTTCGGTACCTTTATATAGAGGCCAATCGTGAGCACGATCGTTGCGACAAACACGATGAGCATCAGGGCGCGATGATCGAGCGCGAATGTCAGCGTGCGGTCGTAGAAGCGGATCATGCGCGACAGCAGGCCCTCCACCCGCCGGTCAAGCCAGGTGGCATCGCGGCTCGGCGGCTGGCGAACGAAGTAGGCGCAGATCATCGGGGTTACCGACAGCGACACCACGGTAGAAATGGCGATGGCGAAAGCGAGTGTGACCGAAAATTCGCGGAACAGCCGTCCGACAAGGCCGCCCATGAACAGGAGCGGGATAAAGGCGGCTATGAGGCGAGACGGAGATAGCAACGACCGTGAAGCCGATCTGCTTTGCGCCCTGCAGCGTGGCTCGCAAGGGCGAGGCACCCTTCTCCAGGTGACGAAAGGCGTTCTCGATCATCACGATGGCGTCGTCGACAACGAAGCCGACGCTCACCGCCAGTGCCATCAGCGACAGATTGTCGATTGAGAAGCCGGCGGCCCACATGGCCGCGCAGGTACCAGAAAGAGCGAAGCGGCACCGTGACGCCGGCAGCGGCCGTCGGAGCTGCGCGCCGCAGAAACAGAAACACCACCAACATCACCAGCACGACGGTAGCGGCGAGTGTCAGTTGCATGTCGCGCACGCTGGCGCGAATGGTCTGCGTGCGGTCACTCAACACCGAAATTTCCAGACCGGCCGGTACCCATTGTCGTAGCTCCGGCAGCAGTTCGAAAATGCGATCGACAGTATCGATGACGTTCGCATCGGCCTGTTTGGTAATGATGAGGAGGACCGAAGGATCTCTGTTGAACCAGCCGGCCGCACGGCTGTTGCGGACGCTCGGGCGAATGCTTGCAATGTTCGACAGGCGGATCACGGTGCCATTCACGGTACTCACGACCAGCGGATCGTATTCGCTGGCATCGCGGAGCTGGTCGTTGATGCCGATGGTTACGGCTCGCTTGTCGCCATCGAAGCTGCCCAGTCGGACCAGCCGCATTCGAATTGGAAATCGCCGTCCGCACGTCCTCCATGGAAAGGCCCATGGCAGACAGGCGCGTTGGATCGACACGGACGCGAATTGCCGGTTGCTCCGATCCGGCAACCGTGACATCGGCCACGCCCGACACCTGGGACAGACGCTGGGCAATTATGCTGTCGGCGGCGTCGTAGATGGCGCTTGGATGCATCGCTCTTCGACGTGAGCGCCAGGATGAGAATCGGCGCCGCCGCAAAATTGGCTTTGCGGAATGTCGGAAGCGTCGGCAGGTCGGTGGGCAAGTCGCTGAGTGCAGCATTGAGTGCGGCCTGCACATCGCGCGCAGCACCCTCAATGCTGCGGTTGAGATCAAACTGGATCGTGATGCGCGACTGACCCAGCGAGGTGACAGACGTCAATTCGGTGACGCCCGAAATCTCTCCCAGGCGGCGCTCAATCGGCGCTGCAACAGTCGCCGCCATGACGTTGGGATCAGCACCCGGCCGGCTTGCAGTCACGTTAATAGTGGGAAATTCGACACTCGGCAGGCTGGCGACCGGCAGAAAGCGTAAGCCACCGCGCCCACGAGAAACAGCCCGATGGCCATCAGCGTTGTGCCGATCGGCCGGCGAATGAATGGGGCAGAGAAGTTCACGGGCGGCTCCGGGCCACCCGGCGCGGCGTTGGTGGTCGGCGGGGCAGGGGCAACGCGAGCGCGCAGGCGCTCCATGTAAAGGTAGATCACCGGCGTGGTATAAAGCGTAAGCAGTTGGGACAGCAGCAATCCGCCGATGATGGTGATGCCGAGCGGATTGCGCAGTTCCGAACCCGTGCCGGCTTCGAGCGCCAGTGGAAGTGCGCCGAACAATGCGGCCAGCGTGGTCATCATGATCGGTCGGAAGCGCAACAGCGCCGCCTGCACGATTGCCTCTTCGGGCGACAGGCCTTGATGCCGCTCAGCATCGATCGCGAAGTCGATCATCAAGATCGCATTCTTCTTTGACGATGCCCATCAGCAGCACGATGCCGATCAGCGCGATCACCGAGAGGTCGTAGCCGAGCAGCATCAGCGCCAGCAACGCGCCGACGCCCGCCGAAGGCAATGTGGAAAGAATCGTGAGCGGATGGATGAAGCTTTCGTACAGAACGCCAAGCACGATGTAGATCGCGATGGCCGCAGCGAGGATCAGCCACGGCTCGCCCGCCAGCGATTTTGCAAACTCGGCGGCGTCGCCCGAATAGCTCCCGGTGACCGAGGACGGCATGCCGATGTTTCGTTCCGCGGCACGAATGACCGCGACCGCGTCTGACAGAGCGTAGCCTTCGTTCAGGTCGAAACTGATGGTGACCGAAGGAAACTGCTCTTGATGCGCGATGGCGAGAGGCGCCGAGTGTCGGAACAAATCGGGCAAAAGCGGACAAGCGGCACCTGGTTTGTGCTCGTCACCGCATTGGGTGTTGCAGTGGTGTTGGTGTTCGTCGTGCCAGTAGCCGTGTTGCCGACCGTTGCCGCCGTGCCCGTCGATGTGCTGGCGCCGGTCACGTAGAGCTTCGACAGCGCATTCGGATCCTGCTGGTATCGCGTCTGGGCTTCCAGAATGACCCGGTATTGGTTGGCCTGCCCGTAGATCGTGGAAATCTGCCGCTGGCCGAACGCATCGTTGAGGGTGTCGGTAACGCTTTGCATCGACACGCCGAGCCGACCGGCCTGCTCACGATCGACGTCGATCTGCATGCGCGGTCCGCCTTCCTGGGCCTCCGATGCAACCTCGCTGAAAGTGGAATTTCCGCGCAGACTGCGCACCAGTTTGTCGGACCACTCGATCACCTCGGCGCGGTCGGTGGCTACCAATGTGTATTGGTACTGTGCGCGGCTGACGCGAGTCGAAATCTGTATGTCCTGAGTGGCCTGGAAATACACCGTCACGCCGGCAACCCCGGCGACTGCGTGCTTGAGCCGCTGGACGATCTCGTCGACCCGTGCATTGCGGGAGTCGCGCGGCTTCAGCGTGATGGCGAGACGGCCGGTGTTGGGAGTGGCGTTGATCGGACTGACGCCGATAACGGAGACAACGCCGGTGACATCGGGATCGGCGCGGATCGCATCTTCGACGACGGCGCTGACGGCGCTGCATTTCAGCGAACGAGACGTCGGTTCCGGCTTCGGTCACCGCGGTGATGAGGCCGGTGTCCTGCAGCGGCAGAAATCCCTTCGGCACGGCGACATAAAGCAGGATGGTCGCCGCCAAAGTCGCCGAGCGTGACCAGCAGGGTTTCGCGCTGATGGCGCAGCACCCATTCGAGACTTCGCTGGTATATGTCGACGGTGCGATCGATCAATTCATGAAAGCGGGCGGTGAGGGCGCTGCGAGCGACAACGCTGGCGCTTTCGTCGACATGGCGCAGCAATTTGGCGCACATCATCGGCGTCAACGTCAGCGAAACGATCGCCGACGCAACCACGGCGATTGTCAGGGTCAGCGCGAATTCGCGGAACATTCGGCCCACGAGGCCAGTCATGAAGAGCAGCGGTATGAAGACCGCAACCAGCGACATCGTCAGCGAAATAACCGTGAATCCGATCTCTCTTGCGCCGCGCAGGGCCGCCTGCAGCGGGCCTTCGCCATTTTCCATATGGCGCACGATGTTCTCGATCATGACGATGGCATCGTCGACCACAAAGCCAGTGCCTATCGTGAGGGCCATGAGGAGACAGGTTGTCGAGGGAAAACCCGCAGAACCACATCACGCCGAAAGTTGCGATCAATGAGAGCGGAAGTGCTACGCCGGCGATAATGGTTGCGCGGATCGTGCGCAGGAATATCAACACCACGAGCACGACGAGGGCAATGCTCAGCACCAGCGTGAATTGAACGTCGTGGATGGAAGCGCGGATCGTCGTGGTGCGATCGTTGACGATTGTCAGATCGGCTCCTGCCGGCATCGCACGCCGCAGGCGCGGCAGTTCTGCCCGTACCCGCTGGACTGTCTCGATCACGTTTGCGCCAGGTTGCCGCTGGACGTCGATGCACGATCGCCGGCTGACCGCGATACCAGGCGCCGACCTTGGTGTTCTCCAGTCCGTCGACCACATCGGCGAGGTCGCTGATCTTGACCGGCGCGCCGTTGCGGAAGGCCACCACGATGTCCCTGTAAGTCGCGGCGGCGGTGATCTGATCGTTGGCTGAGATGGTGTAGGACTGATGCGCGCCGTCGAGCGATCCCTTGGGTCCGGCGACGTTGGCGCCGACGATTGCCGTGCGGACATCTTCCAGGGCAATCCACGTAGGCGGCGAGTCGCGAAAGGTCCGCCTGAATGCGGATCGCGGGACGGATACCGCCCTGAACCGAAACATGACCGACGCCCGTAACTTCGGAGAGTCGCGGCGCCATGATGGTGTCAGCCATATCGCTCAGCGCGCGCAGGTCGATGCTCTGCGACGTCAGCGCGAGCGTGATGATCGGCGAGTCGGCGGGATTCACCTTCGCATAAAGCGGCGGATAGGGAAGGTTGCGCGGTAGCGTGGATGCAGCCGCATTGATCGCCGACTGCACATCCTGCGCGGCGGCATCGATGTCGCGGTTAAGGTCAAACTGCAGTGTGACCTGGCTGATGCCGAATGAGCTCGACGAGGTCATGGTCTGCAGTGCCGGGATCTGTCCGAACTGGCGCTCAAGCGGCGCCGTGACCAGGCGCAGCGATGGTGTCGGGATTGGCGCCGGGCAGCTGCGTGGTGACCTGGATGGTCGGAAAATCAACCTGCGGCAGCGCAGAAACCGGCAGCCACCAGTAGCCGAGAAAACCGCCCAACATCACCGCGACGCCGAGCAGCGACGTGGCGATAGGTCGTTGAATAAATGGGCGACGATACGCTCATTGCGGTGCGGTAGACGCCGGCGCGTTACTGCCTCGCTGTCGTTGCTGTTTCCTGCCCATCGCGCGGTGGCGCGCGCTGCTGTCGGGCGCTGGTGTCGCGTCTGCGCGGTGCTGACCGCAACCTTGCTGCCCTCGGTGAGGCGTACAAAACCGGTGGTCACCACCCGCTCAGTTCGCCTCGAGGCCGCTTTTGACAACGGTCTGGGTTTCATCCTGCTTTTGTACCGCAATCGGCCGAATCGGCCACTGTGTTGTCGTCCTTGACGACATAGACGAAGGTGCCGGTGGGCCCGCGCTGCACTGCGCCGGTCGGAATCACCACGACCTGTTTGAGCGTATCAACCAGCAGACGAACGTTGACGAACTGCCCCGGCCAAAGTTGCAGGTTGGTGTTTGGGAATTCGGCCTTCAGCTTCACGGTCCCGGTGCGTCTGGTCCACCTGGTTGTCCACCACCCTCAGAACGCCGCGATCAATTACTTCGTCAGTGTCCGAGCGCAGCGCTTCAACGCTGAGCGGGCCCTTGGCGAAGGCGGAATTCACCTGAGGCAATTCCTGCTGCGGCAGGTTGAACAGCACCGATATCGGACGCAGCTTGGGTAATCACCACGACCGCGGATGTGGCATCGGCGGCACGGACGATATTTCCTTCGTCGACCATGTCGGATACCGGTGCGGCCGTCGAGCGGCGCAACGATCGTCGTGTAACCTAGCATCGCGCGTGCATTGTCGATCGCCGCCTGGTCGGCCTGTACCAGCGCGACATTTTGCGCCACCAACGCTGCGCTGCGTGTCGGCCTGCTGTTTGTTGATCGCGCTGGTGGCGGCAAGTCTCTCGTAGCGACTCGAGATCAATCTTGGAATTGGCCAGCTGCGCCTCGTCCTGCGCTTTCTTGGCGACCGCCTGGTCGAGTTGCGCCTGATAAGATGACAGGATCGATGCGCGCCAGCACGTCGCCCTTCTTGACGTCGTCGCCTTCCTTGAAGTTGACGCTCAGCAACCTGCCGTCGACCTGCGGACGCACGGTTACGGTGTTGAGCGCTTTGATCGTACCAACGGCGTCGAGATAGACCGGGACATCGGCACGTGTGACGGCTGGTTGCAAGAACGGGGACCGGCCCCTCGGCGGCGAAGCGACCGGCGCGGCGCTGCTGCGCACCGGGGCCGCTGAAGACGTAGTAAAGCGCGCCAAGAATAGCGATCAGGATGAACGCAACCGCAAGCGTTCGGCGCGGTGCTTCCGCGCGCTTTCGCCAGAAGCTGTTTCGGGACCTCACCGTGCATCGGCGGTTACCACGGGTTTCGGATGCCAACCGCCGCCGAGAGCCTGATAGAGGCTCACGATTGCCTGGACGTGGGCGAGCCTCGCCTGCACCAGCGCATCTTGGGCCTGCGTAGAGCGTCTGCTGTGTCTGCAGCACGGTGACAAGATCGACGGTGCCCTGCGCGCAGTCGCTGTTCTGGAAATGTCAAAGGCGCGTTGGGAACTGGTCACGACGTCGCGCTGCAGTCTTTCGCGCTCACGCGGTCTTGCGAATATCGTCGAGCGCATTCTCGACGTCGGCAAAGCCGGAAATCACCGCCTTGCGATAAACCTGCAGCAGTTCGTCCTGCTTGCCCTTTTGCAGATCGAGATTTCCGAGCAGCTGGCCGCCATGGAAGATCGGCTGCGTGAGGCTTGCGGCGGCCGAGTAAATCGACCGGACTCGGGTCGCAGCAGCAGCTTGAGAATTGCGCTTTCATAGCCGCCTTCACCAGTGAGCGATATGCTCGGCAGAAATTGCGCGCGCGCGTTAACAACGTTGGCATCGGCGGCGGCTAGGTTGGCTTCGGCTTCGCGGATGTCGGGACGCTGCGCGAGCAGTTCAGACGGTAACCCCGGCGTGACGCGCGGATAGGCGATGGTGCGCAGACTTCCGCCGCGGATCTTGACGCTCTCCGGTGACCGACCCATCAGAACCGCAAGGGTGATACGATTCAGGCGCAGCGTTTGCTCGAGCGGAGGAATGGCTGCGCGTTGGGTGTTGACCAGGCTTTCCTGCTGCGCGGTATCGAGGGCGGACGCAGTTGCCGGCCTGCAAATCGCTGCTGGATCAGGTTGAGCACGCGATCGTTGCGCTCGCAACGGTTTTCACGCGCGACGCGCAAGACGATCCTGCGCCGCGAGGACCTGAAAATATGCATTGGCGGCAGCTACTACCGCTGTAAGGCCCGACAACCTCGCGGTCATAGCGGCTGGCAACCGCGGTTTCTTCCGCGGCGCGCACGCAGCGAACGGTTCTTGCCCCAGAAATCGATCTCGTAGCTGGCGTTGAGCGTGGCCGACAGGTCGTTGCGAATGATTGCGACGCCGGCTCCGGATCGCGAAACGCTGATGACGTTCGTGCTGCCTGTTGTCTTGGACTGTTGCGTGTGCTGAGCGTTGGCGTTGAAATCGACGATGGGCAGCAGTGCGGCGCCGGCGATGCGGGCGTTGCGCGTCGGCCTGCACGATACGGCGCGACCGCCGCGGCGATATCGAGGTTGCTGCGCGCAGGCCGCTTCGATGACCTCTGTCAGCTCGCGCGAGCGGAAGGAACGCCACCAGTCGAGCGGCGGAACAGCCGCTTCCGCCGCAACCGGTTTGCGCGGGCCGGCATAGTCGGCAGAACGACGGAATATCGAGCGCCGGCTCCGGCTTGTCGCCGGTCAGCAGGCAGCCGCCGAGGGGCAGCGTCAGGCTCAGACCCTGCAGCATGATCAAAAACGGGCGCCCCCGCGCTTTCGTTCCCGCCTCCTTTGCGTTTCCCAACCCCTTGCATTCCCAAAGTCTTTCTTAAATCCGGCCGACAGCGACTCGGCTGATGAGTACTACTATTTGTCAGCGGCGGCTTTACGTCCCGGCGGCCAATTGGCCAGGGCCTGCCTGTCCGGCCGGCGAAATCTTCGAAGCGATCACCGCAAAAACGCCCTGAATCGGTCTGGTCCGAAGGCCAGGCGTCGCCGTCCGGGTTTTCGCCATCGCGGCGCGCAATGGCCTCGGCGTCGAATGGCTCCTGCCGCAGGACGTTGATGGATGTGGTCCTGTGCCGCGTGATATGCAGCCTGTGCATTTTCGATCGCCGCGCGGTTGGCGTTGATCTCGCCGCGCAGGATATCGGCATCGGCTCGGCGGCAGCGTGGCGGCGAGCCGCTCGACGCGCACGAATACGTTGCGATCCCAGGAGGACGCGCGGCGATCTCACCGCCATGGCGATGGCGACGCCGACGAAGAACAAGTTGAGCGCCAGCGAGCCCAGCAGCAAGCCAACGCGATGAGAACCGCGCTCCATCGCGGAAAATGCCTGGGCAATGCTCATGGCTCGTTCCTCAGTCAACGAGTCAGGCTCGGATACGAATCGAACCGATATCGCGACTGCTGACGTCAGACGGATCACGTCAAGTCGGTCGAACGGACGATCGAGCCCGGCGATGCCGACGACAAAGCCGAGTGCCGCGCAGCAGGCGAGGAGCTGCCATGCGTGGCCAGGCCGGCGCGAAGTCCCAGTTGAGGAGCACGGAGGGCAGCCGCCACAGCGGGCTGCTTCTGGCGAGGCAGCGGGACCGCCAAGCCGACTTGAGCACGCGCTCGAACGGCAGCCTCGTCGTCGCCGGCGGGACTTGCATCACGCCGGTCAGCGCGGCTTTCAGAAAATCTTCGAACTGCTCGTCCGTCATCTTACTCGGTCCTTGTCGATCATACCGCCAAGCGCGCGGCGCAGGTTCTGCTTGCCGCGTACCAGCAGGGTCTCAACTGCCGAGACCGACGTGTCGAGAACTTCCGCGACCTGCGCATTCGCTCATGCCTTCGCCGTAGGTGAGCATGATCGCGCTGCGCTGGCGCGCGGAAGTTTGTCAATCGCCGCAGTGAGCATGTGCGCTCACGTTCATCTGCTCTCTGCCTTTCATCCGGCGCGAGGGGTCGGGTCGACCGACCTCACCGGCCGCATCCAGAGTCCGACCCAACGGGCGCGACGCTTGCGGTCGAGGCGAGATTGACGACACACGCGCGTAAGCCACGTCCGGAACTGCGCCAAGCGGTTGCCAGCGCGGCGCATAGGTCCAGACGCGCATGAAAGCCTCTTGCGCGACGTCCTCCTGCTTCCGCTGCAGTTGCCGAGGATGCGACGGGCGAGCCCGAGCATGCGCCGGCAAATGGCGGCGCGAAAGCAGCTGGAATGCCCGCTCGTCGCCGCGCGCGACGCGGGCCATGAGCGCCTCGTCGCTGTCATCCATTGCAATGAGATGGCTGCCATACGGAACGCCCGACCATTCTAGCCCTCGGCCTATCTGAATAAACGGGCGAAGCGCCCAAAACCTGTGCCGGCGGTATAGCGGGGAATCCGGGACAAAGCCGCGCGGACTTCACGCCTAACTTATTGAATTACCTTGCTTTTAGCAACCCGCCTTGTAGCGCCGCGAGCTTCAGGCCCCTTGACCAGCCGGTACACCGCTTTGCAGTTTGGCACCGGTAATTTTCAGCCGTTCGCCCTTCACGCACGATGAAGCCCGTCAATTCGTCGATTTCGGTCGGCGCGCCTCGCGCGATATCGAGGGCCATCGAACCGGCATGACGTGGATCAGCGCAATCTGGCCTGGTTCGGATCTTTTCGACGTGATCCCATAGGCGGAAAAGCGAAGGTTCCGCCCAGCGCGCTGAACGACCGGCCGTCGCATTCGGCCGCCATGTCGTCGATCAGTCATGCGCAAGTCCGGATGAGTCGTAACGCGAGGCGTTGTCGCCCATCATCAACGCCCCGAGCGGGTTCATGACGCAGTTGAAAACGAATTTCGACCAGACCGCGCCCATCGGATCGCCGATCACTTCGGTTTCGCATGCCGCCCTTGCTCAGCAAGTCAGCGAGTGGCGCGCGCGTCCTCGATGCTGCCGCGCGCGGGCCCGAAGCCAAGTCTTGCCCTCGATCAAACTCTCGACGCGGCCGGCATCGACATAGCGGGCGGCATTCATCGTGACACCGCGAATGACGATTGGCCTCTGATGCCGACAACAGCACCTCGGCATTGCCCTATGCCATTCTGCAAGCGTGACCAACGGTTGGTTTGCCGACGAGCACTGGACTGCAATTGCGACAAGTGCGGCTGCGGTCATCTTAGATTTGATCAGAAAGATGACGGCATCGAATCTCTGTGCCTCTCAGCGCGGTCGGATCGCAGGTTGCTTCGATTTGCACCACGCGTGGATTCTGCCGTCTACTTGCAGGCCGCGCGCGCGGATAGCCTCGACATGTTCGGCATTGGCATCGAGTGCAGTCACTTTGGCAACGGACGACAATGTGGCGGCGAACAAGCCGCCGATGGCGCCACACCCGACGAGTAGGATCTTTGCGGACATGACCGTTATGTGGCCCTGAGAGCTTCTATTTCTTCTTGATACTGCCTGGCAGGATTTCGTATCGCATCTTTATTACTCGAAGCATAGCTCGGACGTTGTTCCCGCATCATTGAAGGGAGCGACAATGCTCGACGCTATCATGCTGGCCTCGGTCTCGGTCTTTTCGCATTATCCGTTGGCTACGTTTACGCCTGCAATCGGCTTTGAGGAGACATCCATGATTTTCGACTATTCGCTGGCCGCGCTCGTGACCGCGGGGCTGATGATCTACCTCGTCTACGCTTTGCTTAAGCCAGAGCGGTTGTAGAAGGTGCACGACCATGACCTTCATCGGTTGGATGCAAATCGTCCTCTACTGCGCGATCATCGTAGCCATCACGCCGGTGCTTGGCGGCTACATGACGCGCGTGTTCAACGGCCAACGGACTTTTCTGACGCCAATCCTGCGGCCTGTCGAACTAGCGCTCTACGGGGCGGCGGGCGTCGACGAGAAAAGCGAACAGGGCTGGCTCGCCTACACAGTCGGCATGTTGCTGTTTCATATTGGCGGATTTCTCATCCTCTATGGATTGATGCGTTTCCAGGCGCTTTTGCCCTTCAATCCGGCCGAGCAATCGGCTGTTGCGCCTGATCTGTCGTTCAATACCGCCGTCAGCTTCATCGACCAATACGAACTGGCAGAACTACGGCGGCGAAAGCACGTTGTCTTACCTCGTTCAGATGCTGGGTCTGACGCATCAAAACTTCCTATCGGCGGCGACCGGTATTGTGCTTGCAGTTGCACTCATCCGTGGTTTTGCACGGCACTCTGTCCGGACCATAGGCAGTTTCTGGGTCGATATCACCCGGTGCACGCTCTACGTACTGCTGCCGATTTGCATACCGTATCGCATTGTTTCTGGTGTGGCAGGGCATGCCGCAGACCCTCGGCGCCTATGTTGATGCGACCACGCTCGAAGGGGCCAAGCAGACCATCGCGGTCGGTCCTGTCGCCTCGCAGGTTGCTATCAAGATGCTCGGCACCAATGGCGGCGGCTTCTTCAACGCCAATGCCGCGCATCCCTTCGAGAATCCGACGGCGCTGTCGAACTTCCTGCAGATCATCTCCATTTTTGCCATTGGTGCCGCGCTCACCAATGTTTTCGGCCGCATGGTCGGTGACCAGCGCCAGGGCTGGGCGATCCTCGCTGTGATGGGCGTTCTGTTCATCGCCGGCGTCACGCTTGCCTATTGGGCAGAGGCGCACGGCAACGACATCCTCAATGCGATGGGCCTCAGCGGAGGCAACATGGAAGGCAAGGAAGTCCGCTTCGGCATTGCTCGCGTCTGCACTGTTCGCCGTGATTACTACTGCCGCTTCCTGCGGCGCGGTCAACGCCGATGCACGACTCGTTCACGGCGCTCGGCGGCATGGTGCCGCTGATCAACATGCAGCTCGGTGAGATCATTGTCGGCGGCGTTGGCGCCGGCATGTACGGGATGTTGTTGTTCGTCATCATCGCGATCTTCGTGGCCGGATTGATGGTCGGCCGCACGCCGGAATATGTCGGCAAGAAGATCGAGGCCAAGGAAGTCAAGATGGCCATGCTGGCGATTCTGGTGCTGCCGCTGATGTATCTCGGCTGGACCGCCGTGGCCACCGTGAATCCGCAGGCGGTTTCGCAGGTCGCCAATAACGGCCCGCACGGCTTCTCGGAAATTCTCTATCTGTACACGTCGAGCACCGGAAATAACGGATCCGCATTCGCGGGCATCACGGCCAATACTCTGTTCTTCAACATCACAGGCGCTGTCGCGATGTTTGTCGGACGCTTCTGGATGATCATCCCGGCAATGGCAATCGCAGGCTCGCTTGCAGCCAAGAAATCGGTCCCTGCGTCGCTCGGCACCTTCCCGACGACCGGCCCGCTGTTTGTGGGCCTGGTCGTTGGCGTGATCATGATTGTTGGCGGTCTCACCTTCTTCCCCGCGCTTGCACTTGGACCGCTCGTTGAGCAGTTCGCGATGACCGCCGGCACCGTTTTCTGAACCGGATTCCTGGAGTTACGACTATGGAAACGTCCAAAATACGCAAACGGATGCCGGTCGCGACGATGCTCGACCCACAGATCGTGGTTCCGGCAATCGGTCAGGCTTTCGTTAAGCTCAATCCGGCCACGCTGATCAAGAATCCGGTGATGTTCGTGCTCGAGATTGTCACCGCGCTGACGACGGTCATTTTGATCCGCGACCTTCTGACTGGCGGCGGCAAATATTGGCTTCGAGTTCCAGATCGTAATCTGGCTGTGGTTCACCGTGCTATTCGCCAATTTCGCAGAGGCCGTCGCGGAAGGGCGAGGCAAGGCGCAGGCCGATACGCTGCGCAAAGCCCGCACGGAAACGCGCGCCAAGCGCATTCAGTCGCCGAGTTCCTACAAGAAATTCGAGACCGTTTCTGCGGACAAACTCAGGGCTGGAGACCTGGTTGTATGTGAAGCGGGCGATGTCATACCCGGCGACGGCGACGTGATCGAAGGCATAGCGTCGGTCAACGAGGCTGCCATCACCGGGAGTCCGCGCCCGTTATCCGCGAATCCGGTGGTGACCGTTCGGCAGTCACGGGCGGGACCACGGTTATTTCCGACCGGATTATCATTCGGATTACATCTTCCCCGGTTCGTCGTTTCTTGATCGCATGATCAAGCTCGTCGAGGGCGCCGAGCGCCAGAAGACGCCGAATGAAATCGCACTCGATATTCTTTTGGTTGGTTTGACGATCATTTTCGTGTTCGCCACGGCCACGATTCCAAGCTTACGTGACCTACGCCGGTGGCGTCATCTCCGTGATCATATTGGTGGCGTTGTTCGTCACACTGATCCCGACCACCATCGGCGCCCTGCTGTCGGCCATCGGTATCGCCGGCATGGATCGTCTCGTGCGATTCAACGTCCTCGCAATGTCTGGCCGTGCCGTCGAAGCGGCCGGCGACGTTGATACGTTGCTGCTCGACAAGACCGGAACGGTCACGTTCGGCAACCGTCAGGCGACCGAACTTATTGTGGTGCCTGGCGCGACTGAGCGGGAGGCTGCCGAGGCAGCTTTGCTGGCGAGTGATGCTGACGAGACCGCTGAAGGACGCTCCATCATCACGATGGTGCAGGAGAAGTACAATGTACGCCGCGAGCCGGCCTCCGCAGACGCGAGGTTCATTGAGTTCTCTGCGACCACACGGCTGTCTGGCGTCGACATCGGCAAACGCAAACTGCGTAAGGGTGCGGTAGACTCAGTGCTTAAGTTCGCACGCGAGCAGGGTGGGCAGAATATTGCGGAACCGCCGGCGTTCCGTGCCGCGGTCGATAAGATCGCGCGTTCTGGTGGCACCCCCTTGGCCTGGTCGAGGGCGACCGCATTCTCGGGGTAATTCACCTCAAGGACGTGGTGAAGCCGGATGTCCAGGATCGCTTCGCCGCGTTGCGGCGGATGGGGATCAAGACTGTCACGATCACCGGCGACAACCCGGTAACGGCAGCGGCGATTGCCTCCGAAGCGGGCGTCGACGATTTCATCGCCCAGGCAACACCCGAGGACAAGTTGCGCTATATCCGCGACGAGCAATCACAAGGACGCCTGATTGCCATGTGCGGTGACGGCACGAATGATGCACCCGCGCTAGCCCAGGCTGATGTCGGCGTCTGCATGCAGACTGGCACTCAGGCCGCGCGTGAAGCCGGCAACATGGTCGATCTTGATTCCGACCCGACCAAGCTGATCGAAGTGGTCGAGATCGGCAAACAGCTGCTGATGACGCGCGGTGCGCTCACGACGTTTTCGATCGCCAACGACGTAGCAAAATACTTCGCGATCATCCCCGCGATGTTCGTGGCGTTCTATCCACAGCGCTGCAGGTGCTCAACATCATGCAGCTGGCCACTCCCGCAGAGCGCGATTCTGTCGGCGATCATCTTCAATGCGCTCATCATCATTGCGCTCATTCCGCTGGCACTGAAGGGAGTCAGAGTACCGACCGATCGGTGCGGCCGCGCTATTGCGACGTAACCTGTGGATCTACGGCGTAGGCGGGGTCATCATTCCGTTCGTCGGGATCAAGGCCATCGACCTTGTGGTCACCGCCTTGCATCTCGCCTGAGGAGATATCAATCATGTTGAAGGAAATTCGTCCCGCCATCGTCCTTGTCGTCGCGCTGACGCTGATCACGGGACTTCTCTATCCGTTGGCCATGACAGGGATTGCCGGCGTAATCTTCCCGTATCAGGCCCAGGGCAGCCTGATCGAGAAAGACGGCAAGGTCATTGGTTCGGCGCTGATCGGGCAGGTGTTCGCCGATGACAAATACTTTCACGGCCGTCCATCCGCGACCAATGCGGCGGATCCGAAAGACTCAACCAAGACCGTCGACGCACCGTACAACGCCAGCAATTCGATGGGGTCAGATCTTGGTCCAACCAACAAGGCATTGATCGAGCGCGTCAAGGGCGACGTCGATACGCTCAAGAAGGAGAACTCGTCGGCGCCTGTTCCGATCGATATGGTGACGACATCCGGCAGCGGCCTCGATCCGCATATCTCGCCGGAGGCGGCTTATTTCCAGGTGCCGCGTGTCGCCAAGGCACGTGGTCTGCCGGAAGCGCGGGTGCGTGAACTGGTTGAAAGCAGGATCGAAGGGCGCACCTTCGGCCTGTTGGGCGAGCCGCGGGTGAACGTGCTCAATCTCAACCTCGCTCTGGACGCCGTGAAATCGTAGTCGCGCCAAATGTTATTGGCCCTCGGCTCGTCCCGGATGAAAAATTCGGGTCGGTTTTGCTATATGATGCGGTAGAGAAACCGTATGCCCGCCGACCAAGCACAGAGAGCATCGCCCGAGGCACTGCTTTCCTCGCCAAGAAAGAAGGGCGCGGCGCATCTGAAAATCTTTCTCGGCGCCGCGCCTGGCGTTGGCAAAACCTACGCGATGCTTGGCGCCGGGCGAGCGGAGATAATGGGCGGCGTGACGTTGTCGCCGGTCTGGTCGAAACGCACGGCCGGCGCGAGACGCAGCAGCTGCTCGAAGGCTTCGAAGTTCGGTTCCTCGAAAGCCCATCGTTTACCGCAACCAGATCATGCATGAGTTCGACCTGGACGCTGCGCTTGAGCGACGGCCGAGGCCTGCTGCTTGTCGACGAGTATGCGCACACCAACGTGCCGGGCAGCCGCCATCCCAAGCGCTGGCAGGATATTGACGAACTGCTTGCAGCAGGCATCGATGTCTGGACGACCCTTAACATCCAGCACCTCGAAAGCCTGAACGATGTGGTGCAGAAGATCACCAAGATCAGAGTACGTGAAACCGTGCCGGACACGGTATTCGACAGGGCCGATGAGATTGTGCTGGTCGATTTTCCGCCCGACGAATTGCTCAAGCGCCTCGCCGAGGGCAAGGTCTATGTGCAGGATACAGCGTCGCGTGCTGTAGAGAACTTCTTTAAACCACAAAATCTGACGGCATTGCGCGAACTCGCGCTGCGGCGGGCGGCCGAGCGGATCGATGCCGATCTAATCGAGCGCATGCAGGCGCAGGCGATTGAAGGCCCCTGGGCCGCCGGCGAGCGCATTCTTGCTTGTATTGGACCTGACCCAATCTCTCCTACGGTCGTCCGGGCTGCCAAGCGGCTTGCCGATCTGATGGATGCACCATGGATCGCGGTTACCGTCGAAAGGCCCGGCACCGAGCTTGATGTAGCCGCACGCCAGAGGTTGGACGAGGTAGTGAAGTTAGCGACGAGCCTCGGAGCCGAAACACAAACACTCACAGGATCAGATCTGCCGGCAGAACTGCTGCGCTATGCGAAATTTGAGAACGTCACGCAGATCGTTATAGGCCGGTCGCGCGATAGTTTCTTGAGCGAACTGCTGCACCGGTCTTTACCGCACGAACTCGTGCGCCGCACGCAGGATATCGCCATCCATCTTGTCACGCGCGAAGGAGAGGTGCCGGACAAGGTGCTTCGCTTTGCGTTGGCCCAAGACCTTGGCGCCTTGCCCTTGCACTTTCAACGCGACGCTCGCTGTTGTGGCAGCGCTTGCGGTTGGTGAAGTGCTAACCAAAATCACGCCAATCCCCAATCTGTCGATTGTGTTTCTGTTGGCCGTTCTGGTAACAGCCATGAGTTTTGGCATCTGGCCGGCGATCTACGCGTCTGTCCTGTCGTTCCTTGTCTACAACTTCTTTTCATCCCGCCGCTCTACACATTCACCATTGCCGAGCCGTATGAGCTGCTGGCACTGGTGATTTTTCTAGCTGTCGCCGTGATCAGTTCCGCATTGGCCGGGCCGAGTTCGCGAGCAGGCGAGGATTTCGGCCAATCGAATGCGCGCCATGCGCAGGCTGTATGAATTCACGCGGCGGTTGTCGGGCCTGGCGACACTTGATGGAGTTGCCGAAGGGGCGGCGAGCGAGATTCACGCGAGCCTTGGACGTCCTGTCGTCGTTTTGCTCGCCAAAAATGACGACGTCGCTCTGACGGCGGCTTGGCCGCCTGAAGATACCCTTGACGCGGCCGCCATGACGGCTGCGCGTTGGGCTTTCAGCCGTCTGGAACCGGCCGGTACCGATACCGGCACGCTGCCGATCATTCCTTGGTATTTTGTGCCGCTGCGGATCGGCACAAAGACGCTTGGCGTGGTCGGCGTCGGGAAAGAAAAAGGATGCTGCGCCGCTCGATCTCGGAGGCGCGGGCTTTGCTCGACACTCTTGTCGAACAGACGGCTGCGGCTCTGGAGCGGGCTTCGCTCGCACGCGAAATGGTAAGCGCGAAAACCGCTACCGAGACGGAACGCGTTCGCAACACGCTTTTGGCTTCGGTTTCGCACGATTTCCGGACCCCCTTGTCGTCGATCCTCGGGTCGGCCACCAGCCTGATTGACTATGGTGACAAACTCGACCAGGCGGCAAAAAGGACCTGCTCGGTCAGATCAAAAAGAAGCCGAAGACCTCGATGTGATGGTGCGAAATCTTCTAGCGATCACTCGCATCGATGCCGGGGCCTTGGAATTGCGGCGCGACTGGATTGATCTGCGGGAAGTGGCCGAACGTGTGGCCAGTGATGCGCGGCGACACGGCGCGCGCCAACAAATCGAGATCAATTTGCCGAACGATCTTCCGCTGGTACGGGCCGATGCCACCTTGGCCGAGCAGGCCATCGGGAATGTTGTGGCCAACGCCGTCATGCATACTCCCCGAGACGCACGTTCAGATCGATGCCAGCATCGCGCCGGATACCATTGTGCTGCGCATTACGGACGATGGACCCGGCATCCCAGCGGAAGGATCTGCCGCGTATCTTCGAAAAATTCGTCAAGGGCACAGAGCCCGGACCTTTCGCGGCGGATGGCAATCAGGGCACCGGTCTCGGCCTTGCGATCGCCAAAGGCATCATGGAGGCTCACGGCGGCACAATCACAGGCGAAAGCCCGGTGCAAAGATGGCCGCGGCGCTCGTTTCGTCATGGCTTTTCCGCGCGAGAGTGGGCCTGCAGTGAGTGGCAAGATCTGTGTTCTGGTCATTGATGACGAGGCGGCGATCCTGCGCTTTCTCAAGCCCGCGCTCGAAGCCAATAACTATGAGTTGACGAGCGCAGCGACGGTCTCCGAAGGCATCAAACGCATTGCCGCCGAAACGCCTGACGTGGTGCTGCTTGATCTTGGGCTGCCGGATGGCGACGGCAAGGACGTTATCAGGCGGGCGCGAGAGTGGTCGGATCTTCCGATTATCGTCCTGTCCGCTCGCGATCGCGAAGCTGAAAAGATCGAGGCACTCGATCTTGGTGCCGACGACTATGTCAACAAGCCTTTCAATGTCGGCGAGCTGCTGGCGCGTATGCGCACTGCGTTGCGCCATCGCATGCAGCGTAAGGCAGAAATTCCGGTACTGCGGGTCGGTGATCTCGAGGTCGATGCGGTCCGGCACCGAGCAACGCGCGCTGGCGCCGACCTCAGGCTTACGCCGAAGGAATTCGAGCTTTTGTCTTTTCTGGCGAGGCATGCGGGACGCGTCGTAACACACAAGCAGATCCTCGCTGCGGTGTGGGGACCAGCGCATGTCGAGGATACTCAGTATCTGCGCGTCTATGTCGGTCAGCTGCGGCAAAAGGTCGAAGAGCACCCCAACGACCCACGGATCATACTTACCGAACCGGGAATCGGATATCGAATTGCCGAAAGCTGAAACTGATCACCCCGGGCCGGCTACATCGGACAGCGCAAAGCCAGCAATACGTTTGTAACGCTCTGACAGTGCGCGTAGCTCTTCCTGAGTGATGTACTTGTCGAGATTGTCGAAAGGCTTGTCGCCGACCAACTCCTCAACCTTGATATTGATGAAATCCGGGGCTGCTCGCGGTTGGTCCGAACAATCTTGGCTGCCGGTGCTACCCGTGCGGCCTCGTAGGCTTTGAGCGCCTCTCGCGGGTCGGAACTGTTCTTCAAGAGATCGGCGAGGGTACGGGCGTCGATTGCTGCCTGCGCCGCACCATTGGAGCCACGCGGATACATTGGATGCGCGGCATCTCCGGCAAGTGTGATGCGGCCAAAAGTCCAGCGGTCGATCGGGTCCTTGTCGACCATCGGATACTCGAGAATCTGGTCCGCGTCTCGGATCATCTGTGCGACGTCGAGCCAGTCGAAATGCCAGTCTTCGTAAAGCGAAAAGAAATCGGCCAGATTTCCGGGCTTGTTCCAGTCGTTCTGTTCGGTGGTATCGCGTTTGATCTCGGCCATCCAGTTGATCAACTGGGTGCCCTCGCCGTCGATGTCATCGACGATGGGGTAGATCACAATCTTGCCGGTCAGAATTGAACCAACTCTCATATAAGTGCGGCCGCCAAAAATCGGTTTGCGTCGCGTGACACCACGCCATGTATTGATACCGGAGAACGCAACCTTGTCGTTTGGGTAGAATTGCTTTCGCAAAGCCGAATTGATGCCGTCGCATACGACGACAACATCGGCGCGAACCGTCTCGGCCGGTTTTCCGGTTGTGGTCTGTTTAAAGTTGACGGTCGCGCCGCCATCGTCCTGCTCGGTGCCGGTGCACTCGCGATCGGTCAACACCGCCTCTCGACCGAGTCTTCTCAACACGGTTTCGTAAAGTATGACGTGCAGGCGGCCACGATGGATACCGACTTCCGGAAAGGGATAGCCGGCAAATTTTCCGCGATCCTCGCGATAGATCAGCTGGCCGAAACGATTGAAGAACGCGCACTCGCGATTTTCGATGCCGGCTTTTAGCAGGGCGTCGCCTAGGCCCAGCGTGGTGAACTCGCGCATGGCATGTGGCAACAGCGTGATGCCAACGCCGAGCTCCCTGATCTCGGGTGCGCGTTCATATACGCGGCAGGCAATTCCGCGTTCCTTTAGATTAAGGGCAAGCGTCAGTCCGCAGATGCCGCCGCCGACAATTGCTACCCGCATTCTTTCATGCCGATTGTCAGGCTTACAGCGGTTTGACCTCAATCTTGCGGAACTTGATTCCACCGGCGCCGTGCTGCAACACGATCGGACCTTCGTCGAACATGCCGTTGCGCAGCTTGGCTGTCATCTGGCCATTGAGCACGACGGTGATGTCGCGGCCGTTCGCGGTCACTTCATACGTGTTCCACTTGCCCCCGCCTTCGGCATTGGATTGACCTCCACGTAGCGGGTGATCGCACCAGTGCCATAGCTCGGGTCTTGGCGTTGGTCGAAGATATTTGCCTCGTAACACGTCCGGTCGGTGATCTTCTTCGGATCAAGGCAGCGGAAATAGATGCCGCTGTTGGCATCGTCGCTTGGCCAGAACTCGACGCGTACGATGAAATTCTTGTATGGTTTTTTGCTCACCAGATAGCCGGCCTCCTTGCCCGCCATCTTGTCGACGACAATGGCGCCATCCTCGACACGCCAGTTGGATTCACCGACTTGGTCCCATCCATCCAGGCTTTTACCGTCGAACAAGGTGATCCATCCTGCCTCCTGGCTCACGGCTTTCGATACGAGGGAGCCGGCAGAAAAGCCCAGAGCGGTGAGAGCAAGAGCAAGACGAATTGTGCGCCTCAATGCGATACGCATGGTGTTTCCTCTTTTTAGCCGCTTGAACTTGTCGGTTGGGTCGCGGCAAGAATGGACGAAATCGTTCCACCTCTGTCAACATAGGGTTCCTGCCCGTTATTCCGGGCGCGCGACGGCGTGAACGGGAAACCCAGAAGCGGAAACGAGCCCGCCTCTGGATCCGGGTTTGCACGACATCAAATCGGAGGAAACAAACAATGGACAAGCCACTTTACGACCGGGGAATGGCTATGCGCCGCAAGGTGCTCGGTGACGAGTATGTCGATCGCGCTGTCGCCAATACGGATGACTTCAACCGCCAATTTCAGGAACTGTTGACCACCTATTGCTGGGGCGCCGTGTGGGGCGACGACGCACTCAAACCGCGGGAGCGCAGCATTCTTAACCTTGGAATGATCGCGTGCCTTGGACGAATGCACGAGTTTGAGGCGCATTTTCGCGGTGCGTTGCGCAATGGCCTGACGCCTAACGAGCTTTCCGCTATCTTGCGACAAGTGGCCGTTTACTGCGGGTTCCCGGCTGCTGTTGACTGCCACCGCGTGGCGAAGCAGGTTTTGGCTGCGGAAGCCAAAAAGGGTGATGGGGCGGATTTGTAAAGTCACGTTAACGAGATAGCCCTATTCTGGTCTTGAATGTGCCTTCATCCCGGGGCAATCAGGGCCCGGTTTGGCGGCTAATTTGCTGCCGAGGGTGGATAATGATCCGATCTTCCGTTGCTTTCTTGTTAGCGCTGCCGGTTGCCGCGGCAGTTGGAGCTGCGCCTGTGTTGGCGCAATACGCCCCGCCACCTCCCGGAGCTTACTACCGGGAGCGCTTGCCGCCGGTCGTCGGGGGCTATGATGACGAGGATCTGCTTCCGCCACCACCTCGCAATCTGCGACCCGGCCAACGGGTGCCCGCGCTCTCCCGTACCCGGATGATGAACCGGCGCCGCCTCCGCCCCCAGGTCTGTTTGGCGCACCTGATCAGCGCCCGGCGGGTTATGGCCAGCAACCTTATCAGCAATTGCCGCAGCAACAGCCTCCGGTGTCGGGCGCGCGCGCGCGGCGCCAATGATCCGGACGCGCTGCGACCGCCTGGTGGCATAGGGGCAGCGCCGCAGGAGCTCCTCCGTCGCCGACCGCGGCCCTGCCGCCGGATTACCAGCCGGAGACCGGCCAGCCCAAAGAGCTGCCGGCTAATCTGAGAAAGCAGTTGATCGACTACGCCACCAGAGAGCCAGCCGGCACGCCTCATCATCGATACCCCGAATACTTATCTCTATCTGGTACTCGGTGGCGGAAAGGCTTTGCGCTACGGCATCGGTGTCGGCCGCGAAGGTTTCACTTGGACGGGTACCGAGCGGATCAGCAGAATGTCGGAATGGCCGGATTGGCATCCGCCGTCGGAGATGATTGACCGGCAACCGTATTTGCCGCGGTTCATGGCGGGAGGTCCGGGCAATCCGCTTGGCGCACGCGCTCTCTATCTCGGCAAAACGCTGTATCGCATTCACGGCACCAACCAGCCGTCGACCATCGGCACCTTCGTGTCGTCGGGGTGCATTCGCTTGCTCAACGACGACGTCGAAGATCTCTATAGTCGCGTGCAGGTCGGCACTCGTGTCGTCGTGCTGCCCGGCAGGCCGCCCGAACACGTTGCCAATTCCGGCGCGCAGTCCACGGCAAACGGCGCAGTACCTGGCGCTCCGGTGAATACCGCGCCACCGACTACGGCCTCGGTGCCGCGCAGCAACGGCGGTGCGATCACGTCGTCACCCCTGCCGCCGCCGGGCCGCTAGACCGGCTGTCGTTCCGCAACACTCACTTTGGCAAGTCGGGTGATCGCCTCGATCATCGCCCCCGGATCAGCTTGACCTTTTCCGGCGATATCGTGCGCACTGCCATGCGCGACCGAGGAAAACAGGATTGGTGAGCCGATCGAAAGTCCGGCGGTGCGGTTGAAGGCCTGCAGCTTGGCGGCGATGTGCCCCTGGTCATGCAGCATCACAACGAACGCATCCGCACCCTTTTTGCGAAACATCGTATCAGCGCCAAAGGGACCGGATACGTCGATTCCGTTCGTGGCGGCTTTGTGAATTGCCGGCTCAATGACCTCGATTTCCTCACGGCCGAACATTCCATCTTCGCCAGCGTGAGGATTGAGGCCGCTGACGAAGATTTTGGGTCGTGCAATGCCGAGTTCTTTCAGCGACGCATCGGTGACGCGGATCACACGTTCGACTCGCTCCCGCGTGATCAACGCAACCGCTTCGCGGACGCTTACATGCAAGGTCGCATGCACGATGCGGGATTGGTCGAAACAGATCATGAGATAGACGTCGTTGACAGGCGTTCCGGTTTCGCGCGCGACGAATGACGGGTAGCCGTCGAATGCAACGCCCGCTGCAGCGATCGAACGCTCGGTCTGTGGCGCAGCTACGACCGCCTCAACGTCGCGGTCCAGTGCGGCCCTGATCGCGCGGCTTGCACTCGTGAGTGATGCCCTGCCATAGGCGGCGTCGATTGTGCCAAACTTTACCGGCACCTTGCCGTTGTCGCGCGCCTCCAGCAAGTAGGTCGCCTCATCGGTCCAATCGGCATCAGCCGCATTTTCGACAACGCGCAAATTCGGCGACAGGCCTGCAGCACGTGCATGAAGCTCGACCACAGCCGGGTCACCCACCAGCAACGGCCGGCATAAAGCGCGCACGTTCGCATTGATCGCGGCCTTGAGCGCGATCTCGGGCCCAATCCCTGCGGGATCACCCGTAGCAATGGCGATGCGCGGTAAGGGCATGGCTCGGCTTCCGTCGGCGGGACGCCTGCCTATAATGGCGGCCCGATCTCAGTAATAATAGCAAGTGAGCAAGGAAACGTCGCCATGATGTCGCGTGAGCAGAATGATCAGCTTAGCCGCGTCGGCCCAGGTTCTTTCATGGGCAAACTGCTGCGGCGCTATTGGGCGCCTTTTCTGCTGGCCTCGGAAATTCCTGAACCGGATTGCCCGCCGGTGCGGGTGAAGTTGATGGGCGAAAAGCTGATTTGCTTTCGCGACAGCAAGGGCCGTATCGGTCTAATCGACGAATTCTGTGCACATCGCGGAGTCTCACTTTGGTTTGGGCAGAATGAAGAGTGCGGACTGCGATGTCCCTACCATGGCTGGAAATACGACGTGACCGGGCAATGCACCGATCTGCCGTCGGAGTCCGAAGAAAGCGGCTTTCGGAAGAACATCAAGCTGAAGTCCTATCCTTGCATCGAGAAGGCCGGGATTGTGTGGGCGTATATGGGACCGCCTGGTATGCAGCCGCCGCCGCCGGCTCTGGAATGGACAGACGTCGAGCCCGCGCAACGGTTTGTCTCCAAGCGTCTGCAAGAGTGCAACTATCTGCAGGCGATGGAGGGCGGTATTGATTCAAGCCACGTGTCATGGCTGCACGGATCAGAGCTCAACAAGGATCCTTTGTTCAAAGGCTCGAAGGGCAATGTCTACAATGAGCAGGACCGCATGCCGTTGTTCGAGGTTGAGGAGTTTCCCGGCGGGCTGCTGATTGGCGCACGGCGCAACGCCGATGGCGGCAAATATTATTGGAGGATTACTCCCTGGATCATGCCCTGGTATTCGATCATTCCTCCGCGCGCCGGCCACCCACTGGGTGCGCATGCCTGGGTGCCGATCGACGATGAAAACTGCTGGGCCTGGAGTATCAATTACCATCCAAAGCGCGCGCTCACGAAAGCGGAAGTCTCGGCGATGCAGGACGGTGAAGGCATCCACGTCAAATACGTGACCGGCACATTTATCCCGCTCGCCAACAAGTCGAACAACTATCTGCTAGATCGGGAGTCGCAGCGTCACGGGCATTCGTCGACAGGGGTCGACGGGATCGCCATGCAAGATGCGTCCATCCAGGAGAGCATGGGGCCGATCCAGGATCGGACCAAAGAGCACCTATGCGCGACCGACAGCGGCATCATCATGACGCGCAAAATATTGCTGCGTGCAGCGAAGGCAGCGGCCGAGGGCGGTGCGGTTCCGGCGACCGAGCCCGATGCGCAGCGCGTACGTTCTGCTTCGATTGAGCTCGACAAAGATGTCTCGTTCACGCAGGGCGCGCGGCACGGACTCTATGCGGCGCTAGGAACGGACCCGCTCTCTGTGTAAGCGCCAAGTGTTCGCAGCTGCAATGGCCAAAGAGTTATTCTGCGGCGGTCTTCGCTGACTTGCCGATCGCCGCATTTACACGCGGCATGACTTCCTCCGCCATTAACTGCATCGAGCGCTTGGCAAGCGTTGGGTCGGCCCAGTCGAGGCCCGCATAGACGAGTTCGCCAAAATCACCCGTTTCCTCATGCAGCTTGAGGATTTCATCGACAACCTTATTGACCGTGCCGAACGTGACGCAGTTGTCGACCACGTAATCGTCGGTGATTTCTTCATCCGGCTGTTCCTTGTAACTCTTGAACACGTACAGCCGGTTGCCGCGCTTCATCTTTGCGCGCATTTGTTCGAAGTAGAATCGATACGGACTCTTGGCATCATCGTTCCCGTAGCGTTTGGCCACTTTGTCGTCATCGGCGACAAAGATCGTGCGCGCCACGCGCCAATCAGCGATATTGGCTTTTGCACGGGCCTCGGCTTTGCCCTTGGCGTAGTTGGCCCAGTGCGACTTGAGATGTTTTGCAAGCAGAAAGTTCGCCGATAGGGGATGAAAATCGCGTTTGCCCATCAGCACGACGCCGGGAGAAAATGGGGCAACAACAGTGCCGACAATTTCAGGCCGCGGCTTCTGAAAGGGCTTAGCAAGAATGCCGACGCCGAGGTCAAGCGCGGCAGTCCGGCGCGAAACCGACCTTAAAGCGATTGTCTGGGAAATCGATATCGTATGGAGGGTTGCGCTCCCACACGGCAAGAATGACGTCGATTGCCTCTGCGAAAATCTTGTTGCGATCCTCGTCCAGTATACCGATTGCCTCAGAATCCGAGGTTAGAGCGCCTGGGCTTACGCCCATGATAAATCGTCCCTGTGACAGATGATCAAACATCGCGGCATTGACCGCAATCACCACGGGATGCATCTGCGCGAGGTTCGTGGTGCCAGTCGCGAGCTTGATGTTACTCGTGTCATGGATCAGCGTTGCCAGAAACAGCATGCTGTTGGTGACGTTTTCACAGGCATCGGTCAGGTGCTCGCCCATGAAGGCGTCGTAGAAGCCAAGCTTGTCCGCAAGGATGATCGCCTCGCGATCCTCACGCAGCGTCTGGGACCAGTCCCGGCCCAACGGGTGAACGGGCATGGTGAAGTAACCCAACCGCATCAAGTTCTCCATTTCGATTGCCTTTTTCGGTTCTGCAAACTATCCGACCCGGCGATCCGATGCAGCAAATCTTAGGTCGCAGCGGCGCAAATTGGCGGCCGCCAATTCTTTGTTTTCATGATATTAAACTTGCCAAAACAGGCGCACTTTGCCGGCTCGATCTTCGGGGGCGGTGCCGCGAAAAACTATCGGCAGTGCGTTGGGCTGCCTTTTCACCATCAGCCCGCAACGCGCGACAGGAAGCCTTCAACTTCCTTGCGCAAGGCGTCGGCGGCCATTTCCAAAGCCTGCGAAGCCGTGAGGACGTTTTCAGCCGAATGCCGCGCTCTCTGCCGCGGCTCCGGAAACTTCACCGAGGACTGGCACGACTGATCTTCGCTCCATCAGAGGCACTGGCGACGTTCTGCGAAATCTCGGCGGTGGCCGAGCTCTGCTCTTCAACCGCGACAGAAACGGCTGTTGCGCAGCTGTCGATCTCCTGCATGCGGTCGGAGATGCACCATCCGCCAGCGCGCGCGGGTGCCTGTGCGGGCGTACTATCGGCCATTTTGGGATCCAAGTAGGCTCGCACGGTATCCCCAACCTGTTTTTTGCAGTTAATTGCCGGACATAGCAGGTTAGTCAGAACTTAAGATCGGCATTGGAGGACGGACGATGGCAAAGTTGCGCGCGGCGGAATGCCGTGAATTCATCAAGGCGGTCGGTCGAAAAGGCCGAGGTCATGCGCGTGCCGGTTTCGATCGCAGTGGTTGGGGCCGAAGGCCATCTCATTGCGGTGGAGCGCGATGGATGAAGCCGGTTTCATCACGCCGGATACCGCAATCGCTAAGGCCTTTACCGTCGCCGCATTTCGTTCGATGAGTCCGCGTTTTCCCGACGGACTCGTCATCCAGCAGTGGTTCAAGCGAGCGCAATCCGCAATTGCTCGTCAGCTTGGCCGCCATGACCAATGGGCGGATTGCCGCAAGCGGCGGGTCCGCGCCCATCTTCAAGGGCGACGAAATGGTTGGAGCCTATGGAATTTCAGGCGGGACTTCGCAACAGGACGAGGAGATAGCGATTTATGCGCGCGCGGCAAGGTCCGCTGGGCTCATGCGCCTGAGCACGACACCACCGACCCCGAGGTAAAGGCGCACATAAATGCGCTTTACGCCAAAGCCGGGATTGTTGATCGCAATCTTTGACCGCTTGCTGGACGAAGAACCTATTGCGTCACGTCGATGGTCACGGCGCTTGTGATCGTCCGCCAATGTTTCATCTCGGCGTCGAGCCAGTCCTTTGCATCAACAAGCGACTTGTTCGGCACGACGTTGAAATTTTGCTTCGCCAAGCTTCTCGATTGCTTCCGGCGAGTTCAGGGCTCTGGTCACGGCCGCGAACAGCGCTTCCAACACCGGCTTTGGGGTTGCTGCGGGCGCGAACAATCCATTCCAGGCTATTGTGCCGACGTCGCCAGTACCCGACTCTCACTCATGGTCGGAATGCCGGGATATTCCTTCAGCCTCGTGTGATTGACCACCGCCAACGCGCGAAATGCTCCGGCCTGCACCTGTCCCGCGGTCGAAGCCACGTTCAAGAATGCCGCCTGAACATCCCTCGCAACATGTCCTGAATGACACCGGCCGCGCCGTTTTATTGGGTAGCCCGACAAGATCGAGATCGCCGGCGCGCTTGGCGAAATACGCCATGTCGTAGTGTGGGTAAGATCCGACGCCCACAGTACCGTAACGCAGCTTGCCCGGATTTTGCTTTGCGAAAGAAATCAGTTCGGGAACTCGACTTCACCGTAAAATCACTTGCCAGTGCTCACGAGTAGAAATGCCGGCACGTCGACCAGATTTGTTACGGCAACAACGCTCTTGTCGTAGTCGACGTTCATTTTTCTTGGCGTAGATGATCGGCGTGATCGCGTTTGTAGAGACATTACCGATCATCAACGTGTAGCCATCAGGAGATGACTTCACCATCTCGTCGATGGCCAGCATGCCAAACGCGCCCGGCTTGTTAAGTACGACAAAACCTTGGCCGGTTATCTTCTGAAATTCATCGCCGACGATGCGCGCCACGATATCGGTTGCTCCGCCCGGCGCGTAGGGCACGATGACCTTGATCGGGCGGCTTGGATATTTATCCTGCGCCATCGCTGCATCAGCATTGATGGAAAGGCCGGCGAGCAGAATTGCGACCAAACGCAACATTGAATCCCCCACTGCTATCCCGCGGTCGTTCGCTACGCGACTCAGGCCTTGATCCCGTGCAAACTGTGCGAGGCATCCTTGACGGTGAAAAACACGACATCGCCATCCGGCGTCGCCTTTCCGGCATGCACAGTGTTGGCGGGAATATAGACGACCGAGCCTGGCGTCACATCGATCTCCTTTCCGTCGATATTGGCGCGGAAGGTGCCTTCCAGGACGTAAATCCATTGTTCGTTCGGATGCGAATGCGGCTCGGCGCCAGTGCCAGCCTTCATTCGCATCAAACCGACGATCATGCGATCGCCTTCGACGCAGGGTCCGTGCGCAGTCGAATAGGCGGGACCACCCATGATTTTTAGCACCGTTCCGAGATCGAAAACGTATTCTCCCTGGCGCGGCGCGCTTGGCGCCAGAGCGTGCGTGCGAGCGGCTGACTGGACATGACATTCTCCCGGCGACGAAATTGATCTGTGAGATGTTAGTTGACGCTGTGCTGACACGCCAGTACAGCCGGAGCCGGGTACCCGAGCAGATCACCGTTCGGCCACGGGCAGCATTAAGTTTTCAGTTCCACGATCTGGAGAAAACCCCGGATGATGCCGGTTCGTTTTGCCGCGACGCTGTTGGGTTTGGCCTTGCTTGCCGCTTTGCACCGATACCTCCGCCCCCAGAGGCGAGCCGAGCTTCTATCGCAACCTGGCGCAACCCGGAGCGGAACTTGACGCCGCTGCGGCCGCTTCCATGATATCGGGCTATCGCGCCAAACAACGGATTGCCGACCGTCGCCCTCGATTCTGAACCTAATGCGGCTCGCGCAGGCCCAGGCGGAAGTGATGGCCAAGCGCGACAAGCTGGATCACGGGGCTGGAAAGCCATTCGTGCAGAGACTGAAAGCCTCAGGCTACGACGCAAAAACGGCGGCAGAAAATATCAGTGCTGGGTATCAAACCTTTGCCGAAGCGTTCTCCGGCTGGCGCGATTCCAATCCGCATCGCGCCAACATGTTGCTTGCAGGCGCAACCCGCATGGGCATCGCTGCGGTTTACACGCCGGCGTCGAAATACAAGGTCTATTGGTCACTGATCCTGGCCGAGCCTGATGACAAGAAAGAATAGGCGCGGGCCTGAGCGACACCCTATTGGAGTTTTCTGCGTTCGGTTGGATCGAGCCTTTGTCAATGAACGCTGCTCAGGCGAAAAATTGTTCGATGTAGATTTCAGACGCCGTCCTGAGACATGCGCGTTGCGCCTCTTTAATGCCTTGTGGGCTGGACCTGATGCGGCCCGCTGACTAGGTTCGCGCCATGCCAATACTGCCTCGCGTCAATGACTACGATTCGCTTCAGCGCCAGTTTCAATGGCGGATGCCGAGCCGCTACAACATTGGCGTCGATGTCTCGCGACCGCTGGGCGGAAAAGGAGCCAAATCGACTCGCGATTCTGCACGCGCGGCCGGACGGACGCGACGTGCAGATCACCTACGGCTGGCTGCGGGAAACCTCGAACCGGCTTGCCAATGTATTGCGCGCACATGGGATCGATCGTGGCGACCGCGTGGCGATCTTGCTGCCGCAATTGCCGGAAGTCGCCGCAATCCACATTGCGATCTACAAGCTTGGCGCCGTTGCGCTGCCGCTGGCGGTTCTGTTCGGGATCGATGCGCTGTCCTATCGGCTGGAGAATTCCGGTGCCGCGGCGCTGATTACCAATGCGTGGGGCATCGAGCGCATCGCCGAGATCAGGAAAGATTTGCCAGCGCTGAAGCTGGTTTCTCTCTCGATGGCCGCCGGCGATGGCACGCTCGGATTTGCCGATGAGCTGTCTCGCGCATCGTCCGATTTCACGCCGGTCGACACATCCGCCGACGATCCGGCCATGATGGTCTACACCTCCGGCACGACCGGCCAGCCAAAGGCGCGCTGCACGGCCACCGCGTACTGATTGGGCATTTTCCCGGCGTCGAGACGCATCACGATTTTCTTGCCGCAACCGGGCGATCGCATCTGGACGCCGGCAGACTGGGCATGGGCCGGCGGTCTGCTCAATGTTCTGTTGCCGGGTCTGCACTATGGTGTGCCGGTGGTGGCGCGGCGTTTCGAGAAATTCGATCCTGAAGAAGCCTTCGCACTGATGGCGCGCACGCAAATCCGCAACGCATTCATTCCGCCGACGGCGCTGCGCATGTTGCGGGCGGCGCCCAACTCGAAGGGTCGTCACGCCATCAACATGCGCTCGATAGGATCAGGCGGTGAATCGCTCGGCGCGGAAACGTACGAATGGGGAAAATCGGCATTCGGCCTCGTCATCAACGAATTCTACGGGCAGACCGAATGCAACATCGTGCTCGCGGCTTGCAACGCGATCGGTGTCTCGAAGCCCGGCGCGATCGGTCAGGCCCGTTGCCGGCCACACCGTCGCGATCATCGACGCGCAGGGCAATCCGCTTAAGGTCGGAGAGACTGGCCAGATTGCGGTGAAGCGACCCGATCCCGTGATGTTCCTGGAATACTGGGGCAAGCCGGAAGCCACGCGCGAGAAGTTTATCGGCGACTGGATGACGACGGGCGACCAGGGCGTGATGGACGACGAGGGCTACGTCAGTTTCGTCGGACGCGATGACGACGTCATTACTTCAGCCGGTTTTCGCATCGGACCGGGCGAAATCGAAGACTGCCTGATCCGTCATCCGGCGGTGGCGCTTGCTGCCGCCGTCGGCAAAGCCGGATGCGCTGCGCACCGAAATCGTGAAGGCCTTCATCGTCCTCAAGAAGGGCTATCGCCGCATCAGACGCGCTGGCGTCCGACATACAGGGCTTTGTGAAAACGCGACTGTCCGCGCACGAGTATCCGCGCGAAGTCGCCTTCATCGACGACATGCCCATGACCACGACGGGCAAAGTAATCAGGCGCCTGTTGCGGGAACGGGCGTAAGCGAGCCGCAACGTCAGGCCATTTCCAGTTTCGCGACGTCGGCCAGGATATGTTCGACGGCGTCTCGTTCCGCCGGGGCCAAGCGCAGCCTGCGGCGGAACAGGGTCACCGACCGCATAGCCCTGGATCTGCAGACCGGCCTTGATGCACGCGGCGAGATTAAAGCGTGCGAAGGCTTCGTTGATGCGCCAGAGATCGCGCTGCAGTTTCATCGCTTCCGGCCATTTCCCGCGCGGCACAACTCATAGAGGCGCACGCTCTGGCGCGGCACGATGCAGGCAGGTCCCGCCATCCAGCCGACGCCGCCGATCAACATCACAGCCGCCGGAATGTGCGCCGAAGCGGAAAATACTTTCATGCGCGGCGCGCGATTCATGATCGACAGCAGTCGGCCGGTATTGGTTGATGCGTCCTTGATGTAGCGGATGCGCGGATGCTCGGACGAGTCGCGCGATCACATCGAGCGAAAGGTCGCTGCGCTGAAATTGCGGATTGGTGTAGAGAACGACCGGAATTTCGACCGCATCGGCGATTGCGCGAAAGTAGGCTTCGATCTGCGCGTCCTTGAGCGGAAAATAGGCCTCGAGAATGGCAAGGATGCCGTCGGCGCCGAGTTTCTGGTACGCTTTCGCCTGTTCGACTGCGTCCGCCGTAGTCGGTGGATGCAACACCTGCAACCACCGGCACGCGCTTGGCCGTCGCCTCGATTGTCGCCCGAACGACTGCCTCGCGTTGCGTGCGATTGAGATAGGCGAATTCACCGGTCGACCCCAGCGGTGTCAGACCATGCACGCCCGCCTTGATCAGGTCGGACGCAAGCTTGCCCAGCACGTCGGTCAGAACCCGTCCTTGTCGCATCGATAGGTGAGACGAGATATGGAAAGACGCCGTGGAAATCGCTCATGTGCGTAGCCTAGAACACCCACAATGCTTCGGACGGAAATTCGACATAGTGCTCGCCCGGTTCGAGCGGCGCCGACGCATAGGCGCGCACTGTGATGTTCTCGCGCGCGAACACGAGTTCCCACCGCTCGCCGAGATACATCGGCGCCTTGAGTTCCATTTTCAGTCGGTTGGGGCCGGGACTTGAGGCGCAGCGCACGCGCTCAATACGAATGATGCCGGTGGCCTTTTCGCCCGCAGCCGCTTTGGTGCGCGCTATGCCGTTCAGCCGCTCGCCGAACACCTCGAGTCGTCGCGCGGCCGCCAGAATTTTCAGCAAGCTTGCCGTCAGGCGGTTGTTGCTGCCCATGAATTCCGCCGCGAACAATGTTGCCGGCTCGTTGTAAAGGGTCGGTCGGCGGGCCCTTCCTGAGCGATCAGGCCCGGCATCGAGCAATACGATGCTGATCGGCGATCGCCATGGCCTCAACCTGGTCATGGGTGACGTGGATGGCGGAAAGGCCGAGCGTGACGATCAGCGTTCGCAGCCAGGCGCGCGCTTCCTCGCGCAGCTTCGCGTCGAGATTGGACAGCGGCTCGTCGAGCAGGATCACCGGCGGCTCGTAGACGAGCGCGCGCGCGATGGCGACGCGCTGCTGCTGACCGCCGGAGAGTTGATGCGGATAGCGCGCGCCGAGGTGCGCCGAGGCCGATCTGCGACAGCGTCTTGTCGACACGCGTCTTGATTTCCTCAGCCGGAACACTGCGCAGCTTCAGTCCATAGGCGACATTGTCGAAAACAGTTCGATGCGGCCACAGCGCGTAGGACTGAAACACCAGCCCAAGCCCGCGCTCTTCCGCCGGCAGTTCGATGCCGCGCGCGGCGTCGAAAAACACGCGATCGCCGATGGCAATCGAGCCGCGATGCGGCGTCTCGAGGCCCGCGACGGCGCGCAACAGCGTGGTCTTGCCGCTGCCGGATGGGCCGAGCAGTGCAACCACTTCGCCGGCCGGCACGGCGAGCGAAACGCCCTTGAGGATTTCATTGTCGCCGAGGCGAAGGGCGACATCCTTGACGATGAGTTCAGCCATGCAGGCGCACTCCGAGCCGGACCGCGACGGCAAGGCCGACGCCGATCATGACCACGTTAACGACAGACAGCGCCGACACCAGATCGACGGCGCCGGTGCCCCACAGCGACACCAGAAGCGAGCCGATCACCTCGGTGCCGGGACCGAGCAGATAGATGCCGGTCGAGTATTCGCGCACGAAGATCAGGAAGACCAACAGCCAGCTCGCCAGCATGCCGTATTTGATCAGCGGCACCGGTGACGTCGCGCTTGACGCGCAGATCGTTGGCGCCGGCGGTGCGCGCGGCTTCCTCGAGTTCCGGGCCGACCTGCAGGCAGTGTGCCGGAAACGAGCCGCATGCCGTAGGCAAGCCACACGATCGTGTAGGCGAGCCAGATCGAAACCATCGTCGACTTCAGCGGCGACAGGAACGGCACAAACAGGAACACCCACAGCAGCGCGAGACCGGCGACCAGGCCGGGCATCGCGCGCGGCACCATCACCAGATAGTCGACAAGACGGGTCCAGCCGGAATTCCAGCGATGCACCGCAAGCGCGATAGCGGTGTAGCAGGCCACCGCGACCGCGCCGCCGATCACGCCGATGCCAAGCGTGTTCAGGATGCCGCGGATGACATTCGGATAGTCGGCAAGTTCGCGATAGTGATCGAGCGTCAGGACGTCGAGAAGCTTCACGCCTTCGCCCCAGGTCACCACGAACGAGCGCAGCGTTATGCCGAACAGCGGCACAACGACCGTGATGAAAAGCCAGAATACGATCGCTCCGAAGGCGAGCCAGCGCCAGCCATGCAAGCGTAGAGGCTGCGTTTTCAGGCCCTTTGCCGCGCACCGAGACATAGCGCTGCGCCTGTCGCAGCAGCAGGCGCTGCATGAAAACCAGCGGCGCGGTGATGGCGATGATCGCGACGACAACGACGGCCATCAGCTGATAGGACGGCACCCCGAGCTTGTTGGTCAGCTTGTAGAGATAGGTCGACAGCACCAGGACGTCCTGCGGATCGCCCAGCACCAGCGGCAGGCCGAACAATTCAAAGCCGAGGAAAAACACCAGCACGCCGGCAAACAAGATCGCCGGCAGGATCATCGGCAGGCTGACATTGACCGCGACCCGAAAGGGATTGGCGCCGGAGACGCGCGCGGCTTCTTCAAGGTCGGTGCTCAGGCCCGCGCAGCGCTGCGGCGCTGTAAAGATAGACATGCGGGACATGCGTAAGTCCGGCAATCACGATCAGCGCCAGCGAGCGAATACAGGTTCCACGGCACGAAGCCGAGGATGTCCTTCGCGAGCGTCGAGAAGATTCCGACAGGGCCGATCGCCACCACATAACCGAAAGCGATCACCACCGCCGAGACGAAGATCGGAATCAATATCAACGGCTCGAGATAGTTCCGTCCCGGCACGTCGGTGCGCACCATCAGGAAGGCAAGCAGGGCGCCGAGCGGCACCGCGATCGCGGCCATGCCGCCGGCGATCACGATTGTCGGTCCAGAACGCCTGCCAGAAATCCGGGTCGTTAAAGACGAAAGAATAAGCGAGCAAGCCGAACTTTGCCGAGGGATCGAAAAATGGCGCAGTTAGAAAGCTCTGATAGATCACAAGCGACAGCGGTGCCGCCACGGCCAGCGTGGTGAGGCCGAGCACCAGCAAGCGGTACACGACAATGGGCATTTGTCCTCGTCATTCCGGAGACTGCGCTAGCCGCGAACCCGAAATCCGGATGCGAGCGCCGAACTTGTTTCCGGTCCGTTTCCGGCCTGACATGCCGGTCCCGGATTGTCGTCCTTACTGTCTTGCCTGCTGCCACTTCGACAGGAAGGCGAGCCGCTTGGTTTGATCCAGATTGTCCAGCAGTGTCTGATCGATCGGCACTGGGCGCGCCTTGTCGCCGATTAACTGACTCACGCCTTTGATCGTCGCTTCGCCCTCCACATCGGAGCGCAGCGAATAGAGGTCGGCCTTGTTGGCGATAATGTCCTGTCCGCGCTTCGACAGGAATGTAGTCGAGAAACAGCTTTCCGGCGTTCGGATTTTGCGCCTTCTTGGAAATGAAGGCGACGCGCGAGGTCACCATCGTGTAGTCCTTCGGCAGGACGATGCCGAGGTTGGGGTCTTTTCTTGAGACGTCCGAGCGCGTATGAGCCGAAGATGCCATAGGCGATCAGGTGCTCGCCGGAGGTGACGCGCTCCATCATCGCGCCGGCGCTGGTGTAGAGCTTCGCCTGCGCCTTGCCCATGGCTTTGAACAGATCCCACGCCTGCGGGAAGTCCTTGATGTCCTCATTGCAGAATAGATAGCCGACGCCCGATCGCTCGGGGTCATAGGCCGTGATCTTGCCTTTGTAGAAATCAGGCTTGGCATTGAGCAGCTTCAGCAGATCGGTATGGTCTTTCGGCACGTCGCGCTTCCGGCACCAGCCGCTTGTTGTAGACGAAGCGTGATCGGCTCATAGGTCGTGCCGTAGGCGGCATCTTCCACACCGCCCATTTCGGCAATGCCTTTGATTTCGGGCGAGGATAGCGTCGCAGCCTGACCGTCTGCGACGAGCTTCACCTGCAGGTCCATGGCCGAAGACCAGAGCACGTCGGCGGTGCCGTTGTTGGCGGCGGCCTCGGCGATGAACCGGTTATAGAGTTCGGTGGAATTGAGATCGGAGTACTCGACCTTGATCCGGGATAGAGCGTCTCGAAGTCCTTGATCAGCGGATTGGCCGCAACCGCGTCTGTGGTTGCGTAGACCACGACCTTGCCTTCCTTCTTCGCGGCGTCGACGATTTTGGCGTAGTCGGCGGGATAGCCTTGCGGGGCCTGTGCCTGAGCGCGCAGTTCCGAATGCCAGCGCTGTTGCGATGAAAGCGGCGTGATACGACGTGTCGCATGAAAACTCCTGGTGCGGTTGTCGGCGCCTGCCCCCGGCGGCAGCCGTTCGGCACGGGATGCTACTCCAGCCTTTCCGCACCCGCCTAGGGGCCAAACAAAATGAAAGCCCCGTCGCGAAGCGACGGGGGCCGTTCGTCTGGCCAAGCGATCAGTGCGCCAGCGGATCAGGGCGGATCTGGATGTGAACGGCGCGCGGGCGCGAGCCCTTGCCGCCTTCCATCAGCCAAGGCGTGCGATCGCCGCTGGTGCTCCACAGTCCGCGGCCCTTCCAGCCGGCATTCGGATCGTCGATGCGCCCGTCGAGTCCCTTGGCGTAGAAGCCCATCGGGTACGGAATGCGCAGCAGGATCATCTTGCCGTTCTTCAGGGCCACGAAGCCGTCGTTGAGGTTTGCGGTGGAGATCGGGATGTTCTCGCCGAGCCCGACCGTGTTGTGCTGATCGACCCAGGTGTAGTAGCTCGCCTCGACGCTTTTGTCCTCGAAGCCTTCAAATCCCGGGCCGGGATACTCGGTAGAATTTCCAACCTTCCGGGCAGTGATTGCCGGTCGCGCTCGGACCGTTGAGCGGGCCCTTTGCACGAGACTGCCGATCGAAGCTGACAAGATGTCCGCTCGATTCCGAGCCCCACGCAACGCCATTGGCGTCGATGTCGCCGCCGCGGACTCCGACGCCCGGTTTCGGCACCGCGTAAAACTCGGAAAGTTGCGTCTTCGGATCGAAGCGCATGAAGCCGGCCTGTCCGCCGAAGACGCCGACCGTGTACCAGATCGAGCCGTCGCTTCGGATGCTGGCATGACGGCGTAAGGGCCCGAGCCGCCGGTGATACGCGTGTCCTTGGCCGGATCGGTCTGGCTGTCCGGGCTCGGTGAAGTCGTCGCGCTTGCCGTTGCCGTTGGTGTCGAGCACGAACGGCGACCAGCCGACCGCCTTCTGCGGCGTCGCCGGTCTCGTCAAACACCTTGGTGTTGACCCAGCCGGCGACCGGCCCGGTGCCGCTGAGCCACAGCGTGTTGTCGGCGTCGTAGCCGAATTGCGGATGATGCGTGCCGAAGCAGGTATCGATGAAGGCAGTACTTCATCGTCTTCGGATCGAGCATCGCCGACCTGACGCGCGACTCTTTCGAGCGGGAAAACCTTGGCGTATGGATTATCGGAGCCCTTCTTGCACCAGGCCGGGTTGTCCATGCCGCGCACGGTCGCCGCGAGCCAGACGCGGCCCTGCTTGTCGAACATGGAGTTGTGGTTGTTGGCGCGCGTGTCCCACAGCACCTCGCTCTGCCCCAGTACGGCGACGGCTGCCAGTCGGCTTGACGGCGCCGGCGTGGCCCGGGCCAAGCGATACCGGCATTTCCGGATCGCGCACCGGCATCTTGAAGAACGAAACCTTGTTCGTCTTCGGATCGAGGATCGGCATGTTGTCGGTCGAATATTCCGGCGAGCCGTACAGCGGGCCATAGGCATTGACCGTCGGATTGCGCCGATCCGACGAGATCAGATCGTGCAGATATTTGTCCGGCGTGGACCATTCCCACGATGTGACGACGATATTGCGCTCCTCGCCTTCAGGGCGCGGCGGCTTGTTCTTGGGCAGCTCGCCCTTGGCAACGCGATCGGTCCAATCGCCGAAATACTTGTAGGGCACGCCGCCGAACTGGCCGGCGATCCGGTTGGTCATCATGCTCACCGGACTGGCCGGACGGGATGCGGCGCTGCCACGCTTCGGCGCCGGAATCGAATTTGCCGAACGACGCGGGGATCGTGCGCGTCGCTTCCTGGCCGAGCTGATGACAGCCGATGCAGTCGACATTGTTCATCTGCCGCAGCCAGTTGTCCTGTGTGATGTTCTTCGGGATATCGGTTGAGCCGCCGAAGTCGCTCGCCGGCGGGATCTTCAACATCGCGTACCAGTAGGCTGCCGGATAGTAGTGCGGCGGCCGCTGCATCGCTCGGCGCGATGACCGCGGTGAGATTGAGGTCATGCCGGGCTTGGCGCGCATCTTGGGAGAATCGACCAGACCGTAGCCGCGCACCCACACGCTGTAGTTCGCGGCCGGAAGATCGGGAATGAGATAGCGGCCCTGATCGTCGGTGACGACGATGCGGGCGAACTTTGTCGGCAGATCCGTTGTTTCGGCGATGACCCAAACGCCGGCTTCGGGACCTTTCGAGCTGGTCGACAACGCCGCCGATTTCGGTAGCGCCGACGTCGACAGTCTGCTGCGCGCGCAAGCCCGGTGCGAACGCGAACGTGCCAGGACCGAAAGCAAGAGCAATCGTCAGCAAGCGCCGAAGCGCTTCAGCCAAACGCAACATGGGTCGCCTCCCTGGCATCGAAGCCGGCTGCAGTCGCCGGCTTTTATTGACACAAGTCTAACAAAGCGCTGGCGCAGCGTCCCGCAGATCTTAGCTCGCGATATTTTTCAGCCGGCGAAACCGCCGCCATCCAGGAATGCCTGCTCTTCCGGTGTGGTGGTACGGCCGAGCACGGCGTTGCGATGCGGGAACCGGCCGAAGCGGCGGATGATGTCGGCGTGAATTTCCGCCCATTTCAGGTTTTCGGCGTCTCCGATCGCCTTGTAGAACGCGATGCCGCGCTCCTGGTCGGCGAGGTCTTCCGAGTGCTCGAACGGAAGATAGAAGAAGCTACGCAGTTCCGTTCGGCACCTGGCTATCGAAGCCGCGGACGATGGCGCCGGCTGTGATGGCGCGCGCAAGCGGATCGGTGGCAAAGGCTCGCGCGTCGCCGCGGAACATGTTGCGCGGGAACTGGTCGAGCAGAATCAGCAGTGCCAGCGCGCCTTGCGCGCTCTGCTCCCAATCGGAAAATTTTCCGGCGGCGGCCGCTTCGTAGGTGTCGAAGAACCGCTCGCGGATCTCCGTCATCGAAAGCAGCGTCCTTGTTGAACCAGCGGTCAGGTCCGGCCTCGCTGCCAGAACGACACGACCTCATGCGGCGCTCGCGACCATTGAGCTCCACGTCTCAGTTCGCCGGCGGTGGAGTTGGCTCATCGCGCAGGGCGCGCCGCAGGATCTTGCCGACGTTGGTTTTCGGCAGTTCGTCGCGGAATTCGATCTGCTTCGGCACCTTGTAGCTGGCGAGACGTGCTGGCGAGGAGATGCGCGCAGATCCGTCGGCAGTGAACATCGGGATTCTTCTTGACCGCAAACAGCTTGCCGACCTCGCCGGAATGCTCGATCGGGCACGCCGACGACGCGCGCATTCGAGCAGACCGCCCTGGCTCATCGCGACTTCCTCAACCTCGTTGGGGAAGACCTTGAAGCCCGAGACCGAGATCATGTCCTTCTTGCGGTCGACGATGCGCACGCGCGTCCTTCGGCGTCCATCACGCCGATGTCGCCGGTGCGGAAGAATCCGTCTTTCGTCATCGCCTTCGCTGGTTTCCTCGGGTCGTTGCCAGTAGCCGGACATGACCTGCGGGCCACGCGCGCAAATTTCGCCCTGTTCGCCAGGTCGGCACCTCGCGGCCATCATCGTCGCGGATCGAAATCTCGGTCGAAGGCACCGGCAATCCGATGGTGCCGGTCCATTCGGTGATGTCGCCGCGGTTGCACAGTGAGCACCGGCGAGGTTTCCGGACAAGCCGTAGCCTTCGATGATCGGCTTTGCCGGTGGCTTTCACCCAGGCATCGGCGACGGATTTCTGAACCGCCATGCCGCCGCCGATCGCGCATTTGAGCATGCTCCAGTCGATCTTGCCGAAATCGGGTTGATTCAGCAGCGCATTGTACGAGCGTGTTCACCGCCGGAAACATGTTGACCTTGTAGTGGCTGAGTTCCTTGATGAGGCCGCGGATGTCGCGCGGGTTCGGGATCAGCAGGCACATCCGCCAGTCCGCACGCCGAGCAGGAAGCACGCCGTCAAGTGCGAAGATGTGATAGAGCGGCAACGCGGTCACGATAATCAGTCGATCGATCTTCGGCGGCGCATCGACCATCGGCTGATTCCACGCCTCGACCTGCAGCATGTTGGCAACCAGATTGCGATGGAGCAGCATCGCGCCTTTCGCCACGCCCGTGGTGCCGCCCGTGTATTGCAGGAATGCAATGTCGCTCGGGTTCGATCGCGGCAGGCATGAAGCTCAGTCTTACGGCCGGCCGCGAGGCGTCATTGAATTTGATGCTGTGCGGGAATGCGAATAGGCCGGCACCATCTCTCTTGATGTAGCGAACGACGCTGTTGACCAATGTGCCTTTGATCGCTGCCGAGCATGTCGCCCAGGCTGGCGACCACAACGTGTTTGACCGGCGTCCTCGGCAGCGCTTGTTGCAAGCACCGCGGCGAAATTCTCGAGAACGATGATTGCTTCAGCGCCGGCAGTCGGTGAGCTGAAATTCCAGTTCGCGCGGTTTGTACAGCGGGTTGACGTTCACCACCGTGCAGCCGGCGCGCAGAATGCCGGCGATCGCAACCGGATACTGCAGAACATTCGGCATCATGATGGCGACGCGGGCGCCGCGCTTCAGTCCGCGGCTTTGCAGCCAGGCGGCAAACGCGCGCGAGGCTTCGTCGAGCTCTCGGATAGGTCAGGGATCTTGCCCATGCAGACGCAGGCATGACGCGTTCCGCGATATGTGCGCGAAGCTCTCCTCGAACATTGCGACGAGCGAGGGGTAGCGCGACAGATCAATAGTCGGCGGGAACGCCCGGCGGGTAGTGCCGCAGCCAAAGCCGTTCCATTGACGCTTCCCCTGCGCCGGCCTTTTTCGTCTCAGTGGCGCGACGCTCGATTCGCCGTCAGCATGAGTTCTAACCGGTCCTGCATGCAAGACCGGTGACGCGCGGACCGCGGCGCTATCGACCGCCGAACGGGATGAGTGGATTGTCGGTCAGCGCAGCGCGGTCCGGGCGGTCCGGGCGGCAACGCCGAGAAAGGCGTCGAAACAGCTCGCGCACCGTGCGCTCCGGCAGGTCGCGTGTGATGAATACCAGCCGTGTCCGATGGTCATCGTCCGGCCAGCGATCGAGGCGCGCGGTCGGATGGAAGACGTGCTGAACGCCGTGCACGACGACCGGTGAGTCTCGGGCATTTCGGCGAGCTTCACGATGCCCTTCGATGCGCAGGAGCTTGGCGCCATGCGTGGCGCGCAACAGTTCCAGGAACATTTCCAGCGTACCGGCGGGTATTGCCTCGTCGGCGGACGAGGACAAAAGACCTGATGTGGTCGTCATGCCGATTGACGTCGTGATGGTGATGATGGTGATCACGCCGCATAGGCCTCGGCGGCGAGCCATTTTTTGACGTCGGGAATTTTTCTGTCGGGATCATAAAGGCCGCTGCCCAGAAGCCTGTCGGGCGTCGCCTCGCCCTTGGCTGCATCGAGGATCGGCGCCGCCGGGATTGAGCGCGCGCAGGCGGCCCAGCGATCCGTTCGCGCTGCGCCGCGGTCCGCAAGGTCGGTTTTGGTCAGCACGATGCGGTCGGCGACGGCAGCCTGTTTGACCGCTTCAGCATGCGCGTCGAGCGTTGCCTCGCCGTTGACGGCGTCGACTGCCGTCACAACGCCATCGAGCCGGTAGCGCAGCAGAAGATAGGGATGAGACATGGCCGTGTGCAGCACCGGCGCTGGATCGGCCAGACCGGTCGTTTCCAGAAGCACGCGGCGGAATTTGCAGCGGCGGTTGTCGAGGTCGCGCAACAGCGTTTCGAGGGCGTCGACGAGGTCGCCGCGCATCGTGCAGCACAGGCAGCCGGACTGCAGCAACACCATGTTGTCGCCGACGTACTTCGACGAGCAGATGGTCGAGCCGACACCTCGCCGAACTCGTTGATGATGACGGCGGTCTCCGCGAGGGCGGGATCTTTCAGCAAGCCGGTTGAGCAAGTGTGGTCTTTCCGGCGCCGAGGAAGCCGGTCAGGACGGTCAGTGGAATAGGTGTCGGCGGCTGGCTGCCGTTCAGGCGCTCGGCCGAGGCTCGCTCATTGCGTCGATCGACGCTCACTTTCGGCTTTGGCCTGTCTTTGCGGGCTTGGCGGCGTCTTGGCCGGCTTTGCCTGCATCTCCGGTCTTTGCCGGCTTTTCGGCGCTTTCGGCTGCCCTCAGTCTTGCCGGCGACCGTCTTCTTTCTTCTTTCGGGGTGGCGCTTGCCGTCTGCGCGACCGTATCGGGACGGTCAGCCGGGCCCGTGAACACGACGACCGGTGGGAGTGGTTTCGACCGGCGGTCCGAGCACGAATTTCCGTTGCCGGCTTCAGCGCTGGAGAGCATGAAGGCCTGTGGCCATTGCCGGATTCGTTGCTGGCGCTGGCGTTCGTCGACTCTTCCGGTTCCTCCTCGTTCTCTTCCGAAGGCGGCTTGCGGCGATGGCCGCCGCACATTTCCTCGCGCAGATTGGGTGGCTGTGCATCGATCGGGCGCCAGAGCATCGACCGTGCCGAGCGAAGGCGTGAGCCAGGACAGAGCCGCCGCTGTTAAATCCGCGCTCGAGCAGTTGCGCCGCCTTTTGCGCGCGCACAGCACCGGACCAGGATCCGAGCACAACCGCGATCAGCCGGCGGCCGTTTCGCGTGGCGGAGGCGACAACGTTGTAGCCGGATGCGCAAATGAATCCGGTCTTCATGCCGTCAGCGCCCGGGTAGCGATCGATCGAGTGAGTTGTAGTTGCGCATCACGCGATTGCCGTAGCGGATCGACGAGATATGCCAATAGCTGTCGTATTCCGGAAATTCGCGGATAAGCGCGCGCGCCAGAATTGCAAGATCGCGCGCCGACGTGATGTGATTTTCCGCCGGCAATCCGTTCGGGATTGACGAAATTGCTTTGCGACATTCCGAGGCGTCGTGCATTGGCGTTCATCAGATCGGCAAAGCCCTCGATCGAGCCGCCGACGCCTTCGGCGATGGTCACCGCCATGTCGTTCGCGGATTTCACCATCAGCATCTTCAGCGCATTGTCGACGGTGACAGTGGTCCCGGCGGCTTGAAACCCATTTTGGTCGGTTGCTGTGCGGCCGCGTTGCGCGACACTGGAAGCAGTGTATTGAACGAAATGCGGCCTTCCTTGATGGCGCGCAGCGTTGTGTACGCCGTCATCAATTTTGTGACCGAAGCGGGATACCACGGATAGGTCGCGTTCTCGGCGTGCAACACCTTGCCGGTCGAAGCCTCGATCAACAGTTGCGCTTCCGCCTGAGCGCGGTCCGCACGCAGGCGAGCGACAACAAGCCAGCAGTCGAGGCCGAGGGTCACAATGCGAGCGGCGGCGTGCAAAAGCAATCATCGTTCGCGGCTTCAGGGTCCTAAGGCCTCAGAAACGGTGAAAGTTCCATAGGTGGCCGCGCTAGGCTATCTAAGCTTTGGATGGTAGGCAAAGCCGGTGAACCACAGCTGAATATATATGGTGACTCACAAGCTCATCGCCGAGGAAAACGACCAAAGTTCGGCAAAGGAGGCATCGATGACCGCCTGTATCGTCGGTTGGGCCCATACTCCCTTCGGGAAGCTTAACGACGAAACCGTTGAAAGCCTGATCGTGCGGGTGGCCGGTCGAAGCGCTTGCCGATGCCGGTGATTGGTCCAAAGGACGTCGACGAGATCGTGCTGGGCCACTTCAACGCGGGCTTTTCGGCGCAGGATTTTACCGCCGCGCTGGTGCTGCAGGCCTCGCCCGACCTGCGCTTCAAGCGGGCGACGCGCGTTGAGAATGCCTGCGCCACCGGCTCGGCCGCCGTGCATCAGGGCATCAAGACGATCGAGGCTCGCGCCGCGCGCGTTGTTCTTGTTGTCGGGCGTAGAGCAAATGACGACGACGCCCGCGCCGGAGATCGGACGCAATCTGCTGAAGGCGTCGTATGTGCGCGAGGAGGCCGATATCGACGGAGGTTTTGCCGGAATTTTCGGCAAGATCGCCGGCCTCTATTTCCAGAAATGGGGCGATCAGTCCGGACGCGCTGGCCATGATCGCCGCCAAGAATCACAAGAACGGCGTCGGCAATCCTTACGCGCAGATGCGCAAGGATCTGGGCTACGACTTCTGCCGCACCGAGAGCGAGAAGAATCCGTTTGTGGCCGGCCCGCTCAAGCGCACCGACTGCTCGCTGGTGTCGGATGGTGCTGCAGCCGTCGTGCTCGCAGATGTCGAGACTGCACTCAAACTGAAAAAGGCCGTCGCCTTCCGCGCCGCCGAGCACGTGCAGGATTTCCTGCCGATGTCGAAACGCGACATTCTGAAGTTCGAGGGTTGCGCCCAGGCCTGGAAACAGGCGCTCGCGAAAGCAGGGACTTAAGCTCGGCGATCTGTCGTTCGTGGAGACGCACGACTGTTTCACCATCGCGGAACTGATCGAATACGAAGCCATGGGCTTGACCGCCGAAGGGCAGGGCGCCCAGCGCGGTCATGGAAGGCTGGACTCAAAAAGACGGCAAGTTGCCCGTGAATCCCTCGGGGAGTTGAAGGCGAAGGGCCATCCAATCGGCGCGACCGGCGTGTCCATGCACGCACTTTGCGCGATGCAGCTCACGGGTACGGCCGGCGATCTTCAGGTGAAGAACGCGCGGCTCGGCGGCATCTTCAACATGGGCGGAACGTCGGTTGCGAACTACGTGAGCATCCTCGAGCGCGATCAAATAATGCTGCGAAGCGGCAACTACGCGTGCTAGTTGTATTTGCGCGTCTGCGGCGGGCGGCAGGAACGACGGATCGAAAACATCTTCGAGCTTCGGTCTTCGCGGCCTTGAACTTATAGGCCAGCGCGATCTGCTCGATCGGCGCGGGCGAAGCGCTGCTCATCGATCGCGCCATAGCCATTTGCTTTCACTTCCGGCGTGACGATATTTTCACGGATCGCCATCGTTGAGCCGCTCAAGCTCGACGCGTTTTCCTCGCTTCCGCATTGCGCTTGAGCACCGAGCCGATTGCCGTCGGCGGGCTGCTTCACGGTTTCCTTCAAAGCCTTTCATGAAGGCGCTGCAGGAAACCTCTCACGGCGTCGCGGATGCTCGTCGGCAAATTTTGAGTTCACGATAATCGCATTGCCGTAAAGCTCGACGCCGTAGTCCGCCATCAGCAGCACGGCGATATCGTCGACGGGCACGCCTTTATCCTTCAGATCGATAAAGGATGTAAACGATAGACCGGTAATGGCGTCGACCTGGCCGGCTGCCAGCATCGGCTCGCGCACCGGGAAGCTGACATTCTCGATCTTTACTTTGGACAGCATCGATGCCGTTCGCCTGCACGAAGATCGGCCATTGCGCATAAGGCGCCGTCGGTTGCCGGCGCGCCGAGTGTTTTGCCTTCAAGATCTTTCGGCGGCTGACCGATGCCTCGGCTCTTTCGGCCGATCACCGCGAAGGGCGGGCCGGTTGTAGAGCATGAATACCGCCTTGATCGGTGCATCCCGGCTTGCTGTCGCGGAACTTGATCAGTGAGTTTATATCGGCGAGGCCCATGTCGTAATTGCCCGGATGCACACGCGCTCGATCGGTTTCGAGCGAGCCGCTTGACTCGGATCAATGGTGAAACGTTAAGGCCTTCCGTCTTGTAGTAGCCCTTGTCGAGCGGCAGCAGGAACGGCGCGGACGCGCCCTTCGAATTTCGTAAGTCGAGCGAGAATCTGACGCTCGTTTCCGCCGCCGTGACGTCGGTCGTCAGCAGTGCGGCAGGCAACAGCGCAATCCAGGCCCACCAGCGGCTGCGGCGAGCTCATCATCACATAATCCTTCTCTGCAGCCCGCGCGCACGGCGCTTTGGCCATGGCGCAGCAAAGGACACGACGCTGCAAAGGGCAATACGACTACCATTGGCCGTACATTTTGCGGACGTTATGACTAACGCCGGCCGACAAATCACGGCCACCGACCCGAAACACGAAAAGGGGTATTTGCGGATAGACTTGCGGAACGGTTCGGAGGTTCAAACGATGCCGCTGGCAGACGGCCAACAGGCTTGCGCGCGACATTCCGCCGCTGCGGGCATCCTACGCTCCGCCCGACGAGAGCATCGCGACAGATATCTCCTGGCGAGCGCCAGCCGCTCGAAGGATGCCGAGGCGCGCATCGATGCGCGCGCGCGGCGTCTGGTCGAGGCAATCTCGCGCCCGTGCCGGTGGGCTTCGGCGGCATCGAGGACTTTCTGCACGCCTATTCGCTGTCCACCAAGGAAGGGCCTGGCGCTGATGGTGCTGGCCGAGGCGTTGCTGCGCGTGCCCGACGCCGAGACAGCCGACCGGCTGATCGAGGACAAACTCAAGGCGGGCGATTGGGCGCACCACGGCGACGCGGTCGACGTCGCTTCTGGTGTCGGCTTCGGCCTGGACGCTTGGTGTTGACGGCTCAGAGTTATTCATCCCGGCGAGACGCCGGAAGGCATCGTCGAGGCGCTGGTCAAACGGCTTGGATTGCCGGCGGTGCGAGCAGCCACACGGCAGGCCATGCGCGTGCTCGGATCGCATTTCGTGCTCGGGCAGACGATTGAAGAAGCGCTGGCGCGCGCAGGCTCTCACCGCGAGTTCCTCTATTCATTCGACATGCTGGGCGAGGGCGCCCGCACCAGCGCAGACGCTCAAAGCACTATTTCGAGTCCTATGCGCGATGCGATCGACGCGATCGGCAAGACCGCGGGCAACGAGGCGCTGCCGAAGCGTCCTGGCATTTCCGGTCAAGCTGTCGGCGCTGCATCCGCGTTACGAAGCGTTGTCGCGTGACCGTGTTCTCGAAGAATTGCCGCCGAAAGTTGCTCGAGCTGGCGCAGCTCGCGAAGCGTCACGAACTCAATTTCACGGTCGATGCCGAGGAAGCCGACCGGCTTGAGCTGTCACTCGACGTGATCGCCGCGGTGCTGCGCGACTACTTCGCTGGCCGGATGGGATGGCTTCGGACTGGCGATACAGGCCTATCAAAAACGCGCCGGCGCAGTGATCGACTGGGTCGCAGAGGCGGCGAAGAACGCTCGATCGCCGTCTGATGGTTCGCCTCGTCAAGGGCGCTTACTGGGACACAGAGGTCAAGCGCGCACAGGAGCGGGGTCTCGCCGACTATCCGGTATTCACGCGCAAGGCGATGACAGATCTCTGCTATCTCGATTGCGCTGCGCAAATTGCTGGCGGCGCGGCCGCGACTCTATCCGCAATTCGCGACCCACAATGCGCTGACCGTGGCTTGCGTGATCGAAGACGCCGGCGGAACTCGACGGTTACGAATTTCAGCGGCTGCACGGCATGGGCGAGTGCGCTTTACGAGGCCTTGCTCGACGATCTGCCGGATCTGACGTGCCGCGTTTATGCGCCGGTCGGCGGCTATTCCGATCTGCTCGCCTATCTGGTGCGTCGGCTCCTGGAAAACGGCGCCAATTCCTCATTCGTGTCGGTGGCCGCGGACTCCTGCGATCCCTGTCGAATCCATTTTGCGCCGGCCGCAGAGCTGGATCGCCGACGCGATCGCACGTGCGCGACATTCGCATATCCCCTGCCGCGCGATTTGTTTGGCCTCGTCCGGCGCAACTCCGTGGGCGTTGAATTCGGCGACCGTGCATCGCTGGAAGCCCTGCTGGCCGAAGTTCGCGCAGCGCCTCAAGGTTCGCACGCAAGCGCGCTCATCGATGGCGTTGCCGTTGCCGGCCGGGAGCGACCGGTCAACTCGCCAATCGACGGCAACGCGCCGTGGGTTCCGTGCAGGAAGGCGATGAGGCTATCGTCGCGCGCGGCACTTTCCGCCGCTGAGGCCGACTTTTCCGCGCGTGGAGCGCAACGTCGATTGCGGACCGAGCGGCATGCGCTCGAACGCGCCGGCGATCTGATCGAGAAAATCGCGGCCGGCTGATCGCACTCCTGCAAAGTGAGGGCGGCAAGACTATCGACGATTGCGTTTCAGAGGTGCGCGAGGCGGCCGACTATTGCCGATACTATGCCGGCGAGGCGCGCCGCACGCTTGCATCAAGATCGTTGCCGGGTCCGACTGGGCGAAAGCAACGAGCTGCGCATGCGCGGCCGCGGCGTTTTTGTTTGCATCAGTCCGTGGAATTTTCCGCTGGCGATCTTTCACCGGGCAGGTTGCGGGTGCACTCGCGGCAGGCAATTGCGTCGTCGCCAAGCCTGCCGAGCAGACGCCGCTCATTGCCTTCGAGACAGTAAAGCTTCTGCATGCGGCCGGCATACCAGCCGGTGCGCTCAATCTGGTGCCAGGCGACGGCAAAGTCGGTGCAATGCTCACCGCGGATCGCCGGGTCGCCGGCGTTGCATTCACGGGGTCGACCGAAGTCGCACGCGCTGATCAATCGCGCCCTCGCGGCCAAAGATGGACCGATCCCGCCGCTCATCGCGGAAACCGGCGGCGTCAATGCCATGATCGTCGATGGCACGGCGCTGCCCGAGCAGGTGACCGATGACGTCATAGTGTCGGCGTTTCGTTCCGCAGGCCAGCGGTGTTCCGGCGCTGCGATTATTGTGCGTGCAGGATGACGTGGCCGACCGTGTGTTCGAAATGATCGCCGGCGCCGCGCGCGAACTGAGACTTGGCGATCCGCGCGATCCTCAAACTCACATCGGTCCGGTGATCGACAGCGAGGCAAAAGAAAAACTCGACCGTTGGATCGCGACGATGGAATCGCGCGGTGCCATACTATTCCGTCTCGATGCCGCTTTTCCGGAAGGCGGTACATACGTTGCGCCCGCCATTGTCGAACTCGGCAGCGCGCGCGAGCTAAAGGAAGAAGTATTCGGTCCGGTATTGCATGTGGTCCGATGGCGGGCGGACGAGCTCGATCAGCTGCTCGACGACATTGCGGCGAACGGCACCGCGCTCACGCTCGGCATCCACTCGCGCATCGACACCACTGTCGCGCGCATCACGCAGCGCCTGCCTCACGGCAATGTCTATGTGAACCGCAACATGATCGGCGCCGTGGTCGGATCTCAGCCGTTCGGCGGGAGCGGCTTGTCGGGAACAGGGCCGAAGGCTGGCGGTCCGCACTATCTGAGTCGTTTCGCCATCGAGCAGGTCGTGACGGTGAACACAGCGGCCTCTGGAGGCAACGCGACACTGCTGTCCGAGGACGATCGCTGAGATGGCCGTTTCGAAGCGGCCCGGGCGCCGTTTGCAACCAAAATGCCGCTTTTTGGACCCATTTTCTCTATTAAACGAGCGATAACCGTAACGGCAGTCCAGTACCGCGTGATAGCGACCGCCGTCACATGCGTTAACCGGTTCAGCGCGGAGATCGGGTATTCTGGGTTCTATGACTGATTCGGTCGCTCGGCTTTACGACGCTGTAATTGCTGTTCGCGGCTCCGATCCGGCGAAATCGCGAACCGCCCGGCTTTTGCGTGCCGGCCGCTGCGAAGATGGCCAAGAAACTCGCTGAAGAGGCGGTCGAGGTTGTCATCGATGCGATGCACGGCCAGCCGGAGGCAGTGGTCAAGGAAAGCGCCGATCTGCTGTATAACCTCGTGGTCCTATGGGTTCACGCCGGGGTGCGTCCCGATGAGGTTTGGGCCGAGATGCGCCGACGGGAATTGATGTTCGGCATTGCCGAAAAAGTGCCAAAGATTTGGTCGGCGGCACGGCGCGACGTAAAGTGGTCGCTCTGGAGCCGCGGCGCATTCGCAAGCGCCGCTGATCCGTCACAATTCTCCTCACGAGTACTTCGATGACCGCTGAGGCCGCCGAGCCGCGCTCATTGCTGCGCCGTCTGTATGACTGGTGCCTGGCCGCCGCCTATAAGCCACACGCATTGTGGACTATGGGCGCGGTGTCGTTTGCCGAAAGTTCTTCTTTCCGGTACCGCCGGACGTGTTGTTGATCCCGATGGCGCTGGCGCGCCCGAGCGGGCCTACGTGATGGCGGCCTGGTGCACGGTGACATCCGTAGCCGGCGGCTTGCTTGGCTACAGCATCGGCGCGCTTCTTTATGACTCCGTAGGTGCCTGGCTCATCAATCTCTATGGTTACGGCGACAAGGTTGAGGCATTTCGCGAAGCCTATGCCCAATGGGGCGCCTGGATCATCCTTCTCAAAGGGCTTACGCCGATCCCGTACAAGATCGTGACAATTACATCGGGATTTGCAGGCTACAATCTTGGGCTGTTTCTGCTTTTCTCAATTATCACGCGTGGCGCCCGATTTTTCGTGCTGGCGTTTCTGCTGCACCGCTACGGCGACCGGGCGCGTCATATTATTGAAAAACGATTGGGCCTATGGGTCCTGCTCGGGGCCGCGGTGATCATCGTTGGCGTCGTGGCTGCGCTATACTTGATCTGAGGAGAGGCGCTCCTCAATCTCGTCACCCGTCGGCCCTAAGGCTGAGGGTGAAAGGGGCAAACCGCCATTCGGCGGTCGACCGGGCGCTGCTGTCGCCAGTCATGGGCACCAAACGGGCTTTGACCTTTGTCGAAATCATTGCGCGGCTCCGCTCGCGCTCGGCTTTCGTGTTTGCGGCCGGGCTGCTGCTAGTATCGGCATTGGCCAACGCGCAGGAATCAGACCGCTCCCACTCAAAAACGCCACAGAGCGAAGGATTTTTCGCTTCCGTTAGTCGTTGGTTTGAGGAGCAGACTGCAAATGTGAGCGCCGTCGTTCAAGGACGCGCGCAAGAAGGTCGAAGGCTTCAGCAGCGCTGCCGGCGATGCGGCGAAGACGACGGTCGAAGGCGCCAAGGATGCTGCCGATGCTGTCGCACGCATCCCGACCGCTCGCACCATTAGCGGCCATGAGAAATGCCAGCTGGCGCCGAATGGCGCACCTGACTGCGTCGCCGCGGCTAACACGATATGCAAGGCGAAAGGGTTCGGGTCGGGTAAGAGTCTCGACATGACGACTGCAGAGGTTTGTCCTGCGAAAGTCTATATGTCAGGGCGATCGAGCGGGCCCGAGTGCACAACGGACACATTCGTTTCCCGGGCCTTGTGCCAATAGTCTCTCTTCTGTTACCGGCGGTGCTTGTGTCGCCGTCGGGCTTGTGTTTCCGTTTCGAGCATGAACCTTCATACCAAACTGCTGGAGCGCGAGGCCGCCGGGCGACCGGTGACCGTCGCTCTGATAGGCGCCGGCAAGTTCGGCACAATGTTCATGGCGCAGGCCCGGCTTACGCAGGGCATGCACCTTGTCGCCGTCGCTGACCTCGACGTCGACCGCGCACGCAGCCAGCTCAAGACCGCCGGCTGGCCGGATGAGGCTGTACTCCGCCGGCTCGCTTGCCGATGCGCATAAGAAGCGAAGCACGCTGGTTACCGACAACGCTGACGCGCTAATCGCCGATCCGAATATTGAAGTGATCGTTGAAGCGACCGGCGTGCCGGGCGCGGGCATTCATCACGCGATCAGTGCGATGGGCAATGGCAAAGCATATTGTCATGGTGAACGTCGAGGCCGACGCAGTTGCTGGACCATTGCTCGCGCGCCGCGCAAAAGCGGCCGGCGTGGTGTATTCATTGGCCTGGGGGATCAGCCGGCGCTGATTTGCGAACATGTCGACTGGGCTCGCGCCGCCGGGTTCAGAGGTCATTTGTGCCGGCAAAGGTACGCGTTACGAGCCGCACTATCACAAATCAAATCCCGACAATGTCTGGGACATTCTCGACAAATATCTGACGATTTCCGACCGCAAGTCGATCAATCCCAAAATGTTCAACTCCTTTGTTGATGGCACAAAGTCCGGCATCGAAATGACGGCGGTCTGTAACGCAACCGGTTTACTGCCGCAGTCAGAATGGTCTCGGTTTTCCGCCGGCCACGCGTTTCGAGCTTGCCGAGATCTGCAAGCCGAAGAGCGACGGCGGAACGCTGGAAAAGGCCGGGGTTACCGGAGGTGACGTCGTCCGTCTACCGTGACGGCCGCGATGTTCCGCACCACCTTGCGTTAGGCACTTACGTTGTGTTCGAAGGCGATACCGACTATGCGCGCCGCTGCTTCAAGGAATACGCCATGTTGCCGGACAGAACCGGCAAATACGCAGCGCTTTACCGGCCGGTTCACATGATCGGGCTGGAACTCGGGATCTCGGTTGCCAGCGCAGCGCTGCGCAACGAGCCGACCGGTGCGCCAAATGGCTTTCGTTCCGATGTTGTTGCAACCGCGAAGCGCGATCTTAAAGGCCGGTGAAATGCTGGACGGCGAGGGAGGATTCTGCGTTTGGGGCAAGCAGACACCGGCAGATACTCTCGCTCGAAAGATGAATTGCTTCCTCTCGGACTGGCTCACAACGTCAAACTCAAACGGGATATCGCCGAGGGGCAGTCTCTTCGATGGTCCGACGTGGACTACGATCCGAATGATATCCGCGGTGAAGGTGCGACGCGAGATGGAAGCCGCATTTGGCCGGCGGAATGTCGGCGCGGAGCCGGTGTTATGATTTCATGACGCAAATAAGAACGGACCTCAGGGAGGACGACATGATGAGGCTTCTGTCCGCCGCGACGGCGGTGTTCGTTCTGGTTGCTTCGCAGCAATGCGTGCGGGCCGACGAAAAGCTCACAGTCATCGTATTTCCAGGAGTGCAGAACCTGGCGATGTTTGCGGCACAAGCGAAGGGCTTGTACGCCAAGCGTGGCCTTGATGTCGAAATCAAGTTCACTCCGAATTCCGACGAGCTGCGCAACGGGCTGGCAGAAGGCCGCTACCACATCGCGCATTCGGCAGTCGACAACGCGTTCGCGCTCAAGGATAAGGCCAATGTCGACATCGCAGTCGTGTCAGGCGGCGACAACAGCTTCAATCATCTCGTTGTTCAGCCTGACATCCAGTCGCCCGCCGATATCAAAGGCAAGACCGTTGCCGTCGATGCGGTCAACACAGCCTACGCCTTCCAGCTCTACGAGATGCTGCGCCAGAAAGGGCCTCAACAAAGGTGACTACGAGGTCAAGCCGATCGGCGGGACGGGTTCGCGTCTTGAGGCCCTGACGAAGGATAAAACGATGGTCGCGGCCATGTTAAATCCGCCCTTTTCCATTCGCGCAGAGAAAGGCGGGCCTGAAGGATATGGGCACTGCGGCTGCGGCCCTGGGCGCTTATCAGGGAACGAGTGCCTTTGTGTTGCGATCGTGGGGCGCCGCGAACGCCGACACGCTGGTCAAATATCTCGAAGCCTATATCGAAGGCTTGCGCTGGAGTCTCGACCCGCAGAATAGGACCGAGGTCGTCAATCTGCTTGTCGAGCGACCTAAGCTGCCGGAAGACATCGCGGCGCTGTCCTACGACAGCACAAAAATGACTTCAATCGTGATGGCGCGATTGACATGGACGGACTGAAGAACGTGCCCAAGCTGCGCGCGCAATTCGAGGGCGGAACACCGGCGTCGCCGGAGAAGTACCTCGACCTGTCCTATTACCAGAAGGCGCGGGCCGGACTCTAGAAAGCTGGCGCCGGCCGGCGCCTCGCTAGCCAAGCATCGATTTCGCCGTCGATTTTATGGGTGAGGCCGACCTTGCCGATGGTGAGGACCATCTGAGCACTGACGGTCTCGTTGCTCCTTGAGGCGGCCGTCTGCAACTGCCGCACGGATCGCCTTCTCTATCTCCTGCTGCGATGTGACACCGACGATCTTGAGAAATTTGCGCAACGACATATTCAGGGCTTCTTCGTTCATTGGACACTCCTGACATTGCGTTACCCGGCATCTTACGGCGTGGCTCATATTCGCACCAAACGCCAGGGTGCGAAAACGTAACGGCCGTAATTTTGTTTGGCTGTCCAGCGACTTGACGCTATAGCTAGGCGCCCAGCCGGTGTGGCGGAATTGGCAGACGCGCACGACTCAAAATCGTGTTCCCAAAGGAGTGTCGGTTCGACCCCGACCACCGGCACCACTAACTCACCGGCAGGCGCATCAGACGCGATGAACGACTATGTGGCCTCTGCTTCGCCGCGACCCACTTTCCGCCGCCTCGGCAACCGTGGCGGTCATCGGTGCGCTGACGATCTGTGGCTTCCTTTTCTTCCAGTACGTGCTCGGGTATCCGCCGTGCCCGCTTTGCCTCGATCAACGCAATGCTTTCTACGTCAGCGTTCCGCTTGCGGCGCTGCTTTGGCTTGGCGCGAATTATAGCGCTTCCAGCAAAGTCATGATCGCCGGCTTTGCAGTTATCACTGCAATCATGCTCTGGAACGCGGGGCTGTCGGCCTATCACGCCGGCGTTGAATGGAAATTCTGGGCGGGCCCAGCGGATTGTTCAGGGCCGATCAACAGTCTTGGTTCTGCCAGCGATATGCTCAGGCAGCTTCAGAACATCAGGATCGTGCGGTGCGACGAGGCAGCCTGGCGCTTCCTGGGCATTTCGCTGGCCGGTTATGACGTTCTGGTGTCGCTGTTTCTTGCTGGCGATTGCCGCGTGGGGTTTCAAGGCAGTCGCTGGCGCGCGACAAAGGCGCTCCGGCTAGAAAGCCATCAAAGGTTGTCATCATGGAAGTTCTGATCATCGGCGCAGGCATCGGTGGGTTGACGCTGGGGCTGATGCTCCATCGCGCCGGAATCGCCTGCCGGATCTTCGAGGCGGCTCCCGAACTCAAGGCGGTCGGCGTGGGCATCAATATCCTGCCGCACGCATCGCGCGAATTGTGCGCGCTCGGTCTCGAACGAGGCGCTTGCGAAGGTCGCCGTAACCACTCGCGAGTATTGCTTCTACAACCGCTTCGGCCAGTTCATTTACAGCGAGCCGGCCGGCCGTTTCGCCGGCTATGACGTGCCGCAGTTTTCCATTCATCGCGGCGACTCTGCAGATGGTCCTGCTCGACGCGTTCATTGAGCGGGCCGGCGCGGACAAGGTGATCACCGGCTGGCGCTGCACGCGCGTCGAGCACGATGAGTCCGGAGGCGATCGCACATTTCGAGGACGTTACGGGCAAACTACTGTCGCCCGCAGCGCGGCAGCGTCGTTGTGAGTGCCGAAGGCATCCATTCTGGTGCTGCGCAAGCAGCTTTATCCGAACGAAGGCCCGCCGAAATACTCCGGTATCAACATGTGGCGCGGGATCACGCCGCTGGAAGCCGTTCCTTTCGGGCGCCAGCATGATCTGCGATTGGCTGGCATCATCCGGCGAAACTTTTGATCTATCCGATCCGCAAGCAATGTCGACGCCGAGGGCCGCCAGCTTGTGAACTGGGTATGCGACATCGAGACGCCGCAATACCAGGCGCGCGACTGGAACCGACGCGGGAAGTTGGAAGATTTTCTGCCAGCGATGGCGGACTGGCACTTCGACTGGCTTGATGTGCCGAAATTCATCAGCAGTGCGGACGCGATCCTGGAATATCCGATGGTCGATCAGGATCCGCTGCCGCGATGGAGTTTCGGTCGTCTGACGCTTCTGGGCGACGCCGCACATCCGATGTATCCGCGCGGCGCCAACGGTGCGGCACAAGCCATTCTGGACTGTCGCGCGCTTTCTGATGCGCTTGTCGCCGATGTCGATGCGATCGCAGCGCTCAAGGCCTACGAGGTCAAACGCCTGCCAGGCGACGAGCGAAGTGGTGCTGGCAAATCGCAAGGCGCCCCCGACGCCATTTTGCACGAAGTCTATCGCCGTACTGGCGACAAGCCGTTCAAGAACATCGACGACGTCATCAGCCGCGAAGAACTCGATGGCTCTCTCGGAGAGCTACAAACGTATAGCCGGATACGACAAGGAACGGCTTAAAACAGGGACTTGAGCCGCCACGAAAACTAACGACCACGAATTGCGAGGCGCGCGTACATCCGGCGTCGCCCACAGCAGATTCGTGGCCGCTCGATGATGGAGCACTATAGCTCCACATCACCGCTTAAACGCATATAGGCAGTGCTTGTTCCAAAACAAGGCTATCAACGCCGGCAACCTCATGGCTTTGCCATTGCTTTGCGTTTCCATGCCTCCCAGGCTCGGCCCAAGGCCATAGCCTTCCCGTTCTTCGATTTTCTTTGCTTCTTCAGGGTCGAGATAGGTCACCGGGCCGCCGAGTGCTGCCGCCTGCATCTGGAGTGTCGCATTGAGAGGAAGGAAGATGCTGCGCCCCACCACGCGCTGGATGGATGGGCTAACGATCACCGCGCCGTGGCCGCGCATCAGAGCTGCTGGATGATTTCCGAGCGCGTCGGCGAGCGCGCGTCCCAGCGCCTGGTCGCGGATCAGCATGTCGGTCATGCCCGCGCGCTCGCGGATTTCAAATACCGGCACGCCGGCCGCGACGAACGCCGACCGGTGATAGACCGGCTTCAAAGAGACTTTGCTGATCCCGAACGGGATCAATGCCGGCGCATGTGTGTGCACGATGGCCATCACATCCGGGCGTGCTTTGTAGATTTCGCCATGGATGAACCGCTCTGTGTAGAGTGAGCGGCCTTTGGCATCGACGGGATTGCTGTCGAGGTCGAATTCCATGATGTCGTCCACGCTGATCAATTCTGGCGCGCGCGAACGCGACAGCAGGTATCGGTTGGGGTCGCGCGGATGACGCACGCTCACATGGCCCCAGCCATCGAGCACGCCCTTGGTCAGCGAGAATACGGTTCGCAGCGACCAGATCTTCTATCAACTGCGGATCGACAGGTCCGGCGGATGCAGTGACCAGACTGGGCGCGCGACAGAGCCGCTGGCGCAGAGGGCAGCCACGACCGGCACTGCAAACAAAATTGCTCGCCTGCTGCGATGGCGGTGCAGCTTGCTCATGATGAATGACTCCAGCGCGGACGGGCCGCACCTTAGGGCTCGAGCTCGGTGTCCCAATAGAGATAATCGAGCCAGCTCTCGTGCAGATAGTTCGGCGGGAACAGCCGGCCGTTGCGGTGCAGGTGATGCACCGTCGGCTGGAACGGCATCTGCGACGGCCACATCTTGGCTTCGCTCGGGCGTCAGGTTGCCCTTGCGCAGATTGCAGGGCGAGCAGGCGGCGACCACGTTGTCCCAGGTGGTGTGGCCGCCGCGCGAGCGCGGCAGCAGATGATCGAAGGTGAGATCGTCGCGGTCGCCGCAATATTGGCAGAGCGAAACGGTCGCGCAGGAACACGTTGAACCGGGTGAAGGCCGGATGCGTCGAAGGCTTTACGAAGGTCTTGAGCGAGACCACGCTCGGCAGCTTCATCTCGAAGGACGGGCTGCGCACCGCGCGGTCGTAGTTGGCGACGATGTTCACGCGTTCGAGGAAGACCGCCTTGATCGCGTCCTGCCAGGACCACAGCGACAGCGGGTAATAGCTCAACGGCCGAAAATCCGCGTTGAGCACCAGGGCCGGAAAACCGCTGGGCGAAACGTGCACGTTCAAGCGACGCTCCTCGACCTCCTTGGAACGCTGCCGCCACGCAGCTGAGTGCGCTAGTAATAGGGCAGCGTGACAGGATTGTGAAGCCGGAACGGGAGTTACCCGCAAACCTGCTATTTGCGCCGCGGCAAAGCGCCTGGCCAGGAATTCGCCGCCCTGGCGCAGGCCTTCCTGGTCGATGCCGTGGCCGATCCCTGCCGATATGTGCCATTCCGCCGGGACATCGAGCGCGGCCAGACCTTGCGCGCGCGTGGAACAGCGCCTGGACCGGAATGAGCTGATCCGCGGTCGCCGTGGATCAGCAGCACCGGCGGCCGGCTGCGAATTTCAGCGGCGAAGGCGTCAGGGTCGACTTTCTCCGGCATCACGAGCATGCCCGGAATAGCCGACGATCGCCGCCGGCGCGACCGGCGCGGCGCAAGCCGACATGCAGCGACATCATGGTGCCCTGGCTGAAGCCGACCAGCGCGAGCGCCGACGGCGGAAGATCGCGCCGCTTGAGTTCGGCGTCGAGAAAGCGTTCGAGAATCGGGCGCAGCCTCGTTGACGCCGACCCAGCGCTCGTCCGGATCGCGGAATGTGAGCGGAAACCATTCACGGCCGACAGGCGCCTGGCCGCAGGGACGCGGCGCGTGCGGCGATACGAACGCCGCGTGGGCAACAGGCCCTGCCAGGCGCGCCCAATCTCGATCAGGTCATTGCCATCGGCGCCATAGCCGTGCAGGAAGACCACGAGTTGACGCGCGGGTCCCGAGCGCGGCTCAAGCCGCGGGCCATCGAGTTCAGCCATTCTTCTTTTTCCCTTTCGTCGTCTTCTTGCTGGCCGCTTCTTTCGGCCGGCCATTCGGCTGAACCGGCACCACGTCACGCTTCTTCACCACATGATAATAGGCCCATAGGAGATGTGCAGCCACGCCTCGCCACGGGCGCCAGGCCTCGGCCATTTTCGTGAGCGCCTTTGCGTCCGGACGCTTGCGCAAGCCGAGGGCGATGCGCGCGGACTCCTGGACTGCGAGGTCGCCGGCAGGAAATGCGTCGGCGTGGCCGAGACAGAACAGAAGATAAATATCGGCGGTCCACGGGCCGACGCCGTGAAGCGCAGTGAGGGCGGCATGTGCTTCGTCGGCGCTCCATGTTGCCGACCGCCGTGAGATCGATGCGTCCGTTGGCGACCGCCTTTCCGATTTCCCGGATCGATTTGATCTTCGGTGCCGACAGGCCGAGGCGCTTGAGTTTGTCGGCTCGCGCTCGCCGCACCGTGTCGTGGTGAAACGGATCAAATGCCGCGAACAGTCGTGCGCGGATCGCGGCTGCGCTTGCGGTCGAAAGCTGTTGCCCGCATACGATCGCACACAAGCCGGGAAGCCGGGCTCACGCCGGCGCAGAGCTGAAAGCGCCGGCCTTGTCCGCGACAGGCTTGAGCCGCGGGTCGGCAACGAATAAGCTGCGCGAGCCCCGCCTGCAGATCGGCTGTCGGTGCGAAGGAAATAGGTCATGCGTTCTCCTGCTCGCTGGCACGTGGGTCTGATGCAGCGAACCGGATACTGGACTTCCGCTTGAGTTGCGAGACGGTAAGATTTCAGAACAGCTACATAGCACCATGCCACCCGTTTTCCGCTTCGCGCCGTCGCCGAATGGCTATCTGCATCTCGGCCATGCGCTGTCGGCATTACTCAATGCTGACATGGCCACGCGCGAAGAGGTGGACGAGTGCTGTTGCGCATCGAGGATATCGATACGGCCCGCTGCCGGCCTGGAATACGAAGGCGGCGATCTACGAAGATCTGGCGTGGCTCGGACTCAATGGGAAGCGCCCGGTGCGGCGGCAATCCGAACACTGGGACGACTACCGTGCCGCCCAGCCGATCTCGACGCGATGGGCCTGATCTATCCGAGCTTCGAAAGTCGCGCCGAGATCGCGCGTCTGGTCGCAGATCGTGAAGCGCAGGCGTCCTGGCCGCGCGATCCCGGACGGCGCGCCGCTCTATCCCGGTCATGCGAAAGCTCATTCCGCCTGCTGAACGAAAGCGCCGCATGGAACGTCCGGCGACCCCTACGCTTTGCGACTGGATATGCAGGCGGCGCTCAGGCGCGTCGGGCACGCTGACTGGGTCGAAACCGGTGCCGGACCCGGCGGCGAAACCGGTACAATTGCGGCCAATCCGGCGATCTGGGGCGACGTGATTCTGGCGCGCAAGGAGACGCCGACCAGCTATCACCTTGCGGTGGTCGATCGACGATGCCGCGCAGGAGCGTGACCGATGTGGTGCGCGGACCGCGACCTGTTTTCACGCCACCGGCCGTCCATCGGCTTCTGCAGGCGCTGCTCGGTTGCCGCAACCTCGCTACCACCATCACCGGCTCATCCTCGATGCGCGATGGCAACAAGCTTTCGAAATCGACGCAGTCTACCGGCCTGCGCGAGCTTCGCGCGAGCGGCGCAACGCACGGGCGAGATCCGTCGATTGGCCGGCCTCGATTGAGCCGCGCATCCGTGGCATTGTCGGCTCGGGTAGAGGAGACAATGGCCAAAACGCGAAAGCAAGACCAGGCGTGCCAAGCGGCCGCTCGTCGCCAGCATCGCGCGCGGCACAAGGCGCGTAGTGCGCAGGCGACGTGCGGTTGGAGGCCGCGCTCGCCGGGCATCGCGCACGACATTCGCACGCCACTGACCGGGATCGTGCGCTTTGGCCGAATTGCTGGCCTCTTCCGATCTGGGTACGCGCGAACGCGAATGGGCAGATGCGATCAAGAGCGGTGCCGATCATCTGGCTGCCCTCTCAACGTTGATCGTCGATGCGGCCAAGGCCGACGCTCGCGGACTCGTGCTTCGCAACGAGCCATTCTCGCCGCGCGCGCTTGCGGAAGCCGTCGGCGCGGCGCTTGCGCGCGCGCGCAGCAACAAGGCACTCTCACGGCCGACATGAAGATCGCGCGCGATCTGCCCGGCCATGGTTTCGGGCGATGTCTTGCGTCTGCGCGCGGCGCTGGAAAATCTCGCCGACAACGCGGTGAAATTCACCGACGTCGGGAAGTGTGCATGTTCACCGCCGACGCTGAAACAGCGACGCAAAGCGCGTGCGGCTGGTGTTCACGTTCAGCTGATAGTGGAATTGGCATGAGCGCGGGCGAGTTGAAGCAGCTGTTCCGTCCATTCGCGCAAGGGAGCGCCGAAATTGCTAGACGCTACGGCGGGGCCGGGCTTGGTCTTTCTTTCGTCAAGCGTCTTTGCCAAGGCGATGGGTGGAGATCTCAGGGTCACGAGCAAGAGAGGCGCGCGGCTCGACATTCCGTCTGACGGTGCTGGTCGAATCGTGCCGATGTGCATCCAACCTCAGAACGGCACGCAGGCGCGCGTCCGGTGCCGACGCGTGCCGCTGTCCATTCTTTGCGCCGAGGACAATCCCTATGGACGCGTCGTGATGAACACGATTCTGCGCGAACTTGGGCATCGCGTTGATTTCGTCGAGACGGGCGAGGCGGCGGTCGAGGCGGTGACGCGCGGTGCTTATGACGCCGTGCTGATGGACGTCACGCTCTCCGGGCTGAGCGGGCTTGAAGCCGACGCGGCGAATCCGTGCGCTGCCGGGCAAGGTCGGGCAGACGCCGGTGGTTGCGATTTCCGGGTCATGACGGGAGCGGCGATGCGCAAGCCGCGCGCGACGGCTGGCGTGAATTACTATTTCGTCAAGCCAGTCAGTCCGGCCAAAGTTGGCGCAGGTGCTCGGCAAGGCTCGCCACTGGAAGTTCACGCATGTTGTCACGCCCTTGGCTCGCTCAACGATCCGCACCGACGTCGGACATGATGCGATTCAGTTCGAAATCTCTTCGGCGTGTAGACCGCCGCAACGCCGGCCTTTTCCAGTTCGGCTGCGTCCTCCGGCGGAATAATGCCGCCGACGATCACCGGCACGTCGAGACCCGGCTTCGCTTCATGCGGCCGACGACATCCTCGACCAGCGGCAGATGGCTGCCCGAAAGGACCGATAAGCCGATGACATGGGCCTTTTCGCTTGCGCGCCGCGTCGACGATCTCCTCCGGCGTCAGGCGAATGCCCTCGTAGCACCACCTGCATGCCGGCATCGCGCGCACGCACCGCGATCTGCTCGGCGCCGTTGGAATGGCCATCGAGGCCCAGGCTTGCCGACCGAGGAAAGTGAGTGCGACGGCCCAGCTTGCGTGAGAGCGCGATCCACGTCGGCCGCGGAATGTCGTCGAGGCCGGTGACGTCATTGCGCATCGCGCGACCCACACCGGTCGGCGCGCGATATTCGCCGAAGGCCTCGCGCAGGGCTCCAGCCCCATTCGCCGGTGGTGACGCCGGCTTTGGCGCAGGCGATCGAAGCCGGCATGATGTTGGTGCCAGCGGCGGCGGCGCGTTTGAGTTCTTCAAGCGCCTCGGCGACCGCTGCGTTGTCGCGCGAGTGCGCGCCAGGCCTTGAGCCGCTCGGTCTGTCCGCGCTCGGCGTCCTCCGGACACAGTGAGAATGGAGTCCGCGGCACCTGCCAGCGGCGAGGGCTCGCTTCGAGATATTTGTTGACGCCGACGACAATCTGGTCGCCGCGCTCGATCGCTCTCGAGCCGCGCCGTATTCGACTCTGACCAGCTGCTGCTTCAGGTAGCCGGTGTCGACGGCGGCGACCGCGCCGCCCATCTCTTCGATGCGCGTCAGTTCTTCTCGCGCCTGACGCTTCAGGTCGTCGACCTTGCGCGGCAATCTCTCCGGAGCCGTCGAAAATGTCGCCGTAGTCGAGCAGGTCGGTCTCGTAGGCGAGGATCTGCTGCATGCGCAGCGACCATTGCTGGTCCCACGGCCGCGGCAGTCCGAGCGCCTCGTTCCAGGCCGGCAGCTGCACGGCGCGCGTGCCCGCGCGTTCTTCGACAAGGTGACCGCCAGCATTTCGATGAGAATGCGCGCGACATTGTTCTCGGGCTGCGGCTCGGTCAGCCCGAGCGAATTCACCTGCACGCCGTAGCGGAACAGTCGCTGCTTCGCGATCGGTGATCCCGTAGCGTTCGCTGCGTGATCTCGTCCCACAGCTCGGTGAAGGCGCGCATCTTGCACAGTTCGGTAATGAAGCGCAGACCGGCATTGACGAAGAACGAGATGCGTCCGACAACGTCGCCGAATTTGTCCGGCGGCACTTCGCCGGACGCCTTCACCGTATCGAGCACGGCGATCGCGGTGGCGAGCGCGAAGGCAAGCTCCTGCACCGGCGTCGCGCCCGCTTCCTGCAGATGATAGGAACAGACGTTGATCGGATCCCATTTCGGCATCTCCTTGGTCGTGAACAGGATCACGTCCTTGATCAGCCGCATCGACGGCGCCGGCGGGAAATACGTAGGTGCCGCGCGAGAGGTATTCCTTGATGATGTCGTTCTGAATGGTGCCCTGCAGAGATGCTCGCGGCGGCGCCCTGCTCGTCGGCGACCGCGATGTAGAGCGCCATCAGCCACGCCGCGGTGGCGTTGATGGTCATCGACGTGTTCATCGTGTCGAGCGGAATGCCGTCGAACAGTGCGCGCATGTCGCCGAGATGGCAGATCGGCACGCCGACTTTGCCGACTTCGCCTCTTGGCGAGGACGTGGTCGGAGTCGTAGCCGGTCTGGGTCGGCAGATCGAAGGCGACCGAGAGGCCGGTCTGCCCCTTGGCCAGAAGTTCTTGCGGTAAAGCGCGTTGGAATCCGCAGCCGTTGAGTGGCCGGCATAGGTGCGGAAAATCCAAGGTTTGTCGCGTTGAGGTTTGTCGCGCATCGCTGGCCTGACAGGCCATTTTGGCCCAGCGTTTGTTGCAACGCAACATCAACCGGACCCAGGCACGATGCCTGGCTGCGGTTCTCAGGACTGTGACGTGGAAACGAGCATGTTCTAAGCCCGTTTCACGAGGCTAATTATGAACAGCAGAATTACGGCGCCGATCGTGGCGTTAATGATGATAATACGTAACTGAACGAAGTACATC